>Ga0075163_10006636_pt1 | contig 15342 bp, 18 predicted proteins | sample JI1023141ADNA_FD_71478 | JGI IMG/M metagenome (GOLD analysis project Ga0075163, IMG submission 71478) | Wastewater effluent complex algal communities from Wisconsin, to seasonally profile nutrient transformation and Carbon sequestration -... | ecosystem: Engineered > WWTP > Effluent > Algae... | reverse complement strand
GCGCCACAGCCCGCCGAGTACGGTCAGCGCGCCGAGGATCATGCCGATGAGGCCGCCCGGCCCGCCGGCTGAGTCCACCACGGCGCTGGTCTGCTGCGTGGTCTGTACGGGGTCGGTCACGTCCCATCCTCCCGGCGCCACACGACGCCCTGCGGCCCCCACACGTCCTGGTGCGAGTGCCCGTAGTCGATGCCCCGCCCGACGCACCACGAGAGCACGTGGGCCGTCTCGTGGCGCACGGTGACGCCGTGCCCGTCGGCGCTCTCGCCCGGGCTCAGGTAGATGCGTGGCGGGCCCGTGGTCCAGTTCACCGTGCCAGTGGCGCAGGTGCTCTCGACGCGGCCGCAGCTGGTCGAGCACCCGTCAGGCATGCGCGGGCACAAGCGGAGCTGGTCGATCCACTCCGCCTCCGTCGCGGTGCGCACCTCGAGGTGAGCGAGCTGATCGGCGCAGCGCGGCGTGTCGATGCTCGGCAGCGCGGGGTCCGCGCGCCAGTCGGCCGCCAGGTCGTCGACCTCGGCGAGCCACGTCCACTCGGGGGAGCCGGGCTCGATGGGTGAGCCCTGCCAGGGCGGCGCGCACGAGGCGAGGACCAGCAGCAAGAGGGGCGGCAACTTCTTCACGTCTTGGCCTTTCCAGCAGCGGCACGCGCGGCCACCGCCTCGTCCTCGTCGCCGATCTTCGTCAGCGCGTAGTCCCGCAGCGCCTGCACCGCAGCAGCGGGGAGCGCCGCGCGCAGGTCCTCGATCGAGACCATGCGGCCCGTTGCCCGCCGCGCGATGATGGCGTCCGCACGCGTGGCTCCGATGCCCGGCACCGCGACGAGTGCCTCTTTGCTGCCCCGGTTGAGCAGGCGCAGCACGCGAGCGCGAGCGACACGCGCGACGTTCGGTGCGTCCAGCGGCGGAAGGTGCGCCACTCGCTCCCCGTCGACCGGGCGCCCGTCTGCGTCCACGCGAACGGCCTGCGGCTGCGAGATCGTCTCCGTGCGGATCTGGTCTAGCGGGACGTGGATCCCGCCGCCGACGCGCGAGATCACGCCCGAGTCGAGGTCGGCCTGCGTGTACCCGCGCGGGTAGCCGTGGGCCGCGTCCAACTGCGCGATGATCTCCGCGCATTCCTGCTCCGTGCCGGTGAACTTCATACGCCCCACTCCTGCGTGATGTAGGCTTCGACCGCTGTGTCTCGCGCGGCGCCGTAGATGTACAGCGCGAGGATGTGGCCCGCGAAAAAGTCACTGCCGCGATTGAACGCGCCGATCGATCCAAGCGGTATAGCTCCGGTCCCAGTCCACGCGTGCGCGGTACCAGCAACGCCGTTCACCCACGTCCGCGCAGTAGACGCTGCATAAAGCGTCTCAAACGCGAGGCGCGTTAGATTCGTCGTGGACGTGATGCCCGAACCTCTCGCGGTACCGTCGTACATCCCATAGATGCCGACGCTCGGCACAACTCCGAAAAGCTGCGTAGAAGGGCTGAAAATAGTTCGGTAGTTCGTCGGGACGGACGTCTGCTTGCTGACGACGTATATCGTTTTTACTCCAGTGGTCGCAGTGATCGCTGGGGTAAAAAGTTGATGAGATGTTCCGTTGAACAACAGGCTCGCAAGCCCGCCCGTGGAACTGATCGCGGGGCGCGAGCCGGCCGTGCCCTGCGTCGCGTTGAAGCCGTTGCCGCTCTGGTCTGCCCATGCGGAGCACAGGCCGGAGCCGTCGTTGGTCACGCCTGCGCGCGCGTCGTAAGCCGCGAGCAGGTTCGTGGTCGGCAGGGTGAGCCGCGAACCTGTCGTCGCCATGACGCCCTGACCGAACATCATCATGGGATCTCCGCGCTGATCCAGACGTGCGCCAGCGTCGCGCTGACCACGGTGACGAAGATGGTGTCACCGGCAACGATGGCCGTGGCCGAGGGCTTCTTGCCGAAGTACTTGATCACGATGCCGCCAGATCCAGCGAAGGTGATCGCGCCGCCCGCGACTGACGTCACGTAGAAGCCGCACGACCACGCGCGCCCCGTTCCACCCGCCGCGAAGAGGGTGTGCGGGATGGTGATCGCGATCGCGTTACTCGCGCCGTTCAGCGGGATGATGTCACCCGCATCGCCGGCCGCGAGGGTCTTGGTGCTGGCCGTGTGCGCGGTCTGCACGAGTGGATAGAGGGCATCAAGCGCTTCCACCGTGACACCCACCGGGAACACGTAGACATGCCCCACGGTCGCGCTCTCGACGACCACACGAGCGACCACCCCATCACCCGTAATCGTGCCCGCGGCTGCCCCGTGGTAGGTCAGCGCGATGCCGCCCGTGGGATTCAGGATCAGGCCGTGAGATCCCTTGACCCTGAAGTCGAAGGAGACCTGAGCCGTCAGCGTGTGCGGAATGTTGATCGTCACGTCACCGCCCACTGCGGTGGTGTCGATGATGCTGTGAAAGCGGTTGCCTCCGTCCACCGCCGTGGCCGGCGTCGCCGAGACCGTGTTCACGCCAGCGCCGAGCGCGCCGACGAGGACGAGCGACACGGGGACACCGCTGTCACCCGCTGCCTTTCCGGTGGTCCCTGAGAATGCGACGATGTTGCTATCCGTTGAGCTTCCCGGCCCCTGGATCGCGCCGTTCGCCGTGGTCTGCGCGGAGCTGGCAGCGGATGCTGCCGAGGTGATGGCGGATGCGGCGATGCCGCTGTCCTTGACCAGCTTGCCCGTGGTGGTGTCGAACGCCACCAGGTTGTTGTTCACGGCAGACGCGGGGCCAACGACGTCGCCGCCTCCACCGCCACCGCCGCCCTCGAGCGCCGTCACGCGCTCCACTAGGCTGCCCGGCGTGCTCCCGTCGTGGAGCCCGACTTCGGCGCCGAGTCCCTCTAGCGCGGCCATGGCCACGTTGTGCTCGGCTGCGAGGATGTCGCGCAGAACATCCGGGTAGTCGAGCGGGGTGTCTTGCTTGACTGGCCCGAGGTTCTCGCCAGCGCCGACCTTGGGTAGAACCGTGAGTCCCATCAGAATGCCCCGATTCCGGCGATGTCCGCCACGATCTGGAAGCCCCACAGCGTGTCAGGAGATGACCCGCCGCTGCTGCTGGCCGTGATCACGGCCACGTAGTTCTTGCCGCCAACGCGGTCGATCGTCTCACTCAGTAGCGTGGTGGTGAGCGCTTGAACCGCAGTCCCCGACGTGACAAGCCCAAGTTCCACGCCCGTATCAGTGCCCTCGCTTGGTCCAGCGAAGTCGAGCACGCGGTAGCGGATATCCATGCTCATGGTGTTTGAGCTACCGGGATTGACCAGCGCCCGAACGCGCTTGAGCACCGAACCGTGCGGCAGGAAATCGAGATGCAGGTAGAGCACGGCGTCGTTGGCGGTCGAATCCAGCGACAGGTTGCCCCGCGACCACCCGCCCGTGAACTGCGCTTGATGCGGCGAGACCACGAAGGTCCGCTCTGTCACATCATTGGCCAGCTTGTTCAGGTAGTGCGTACGGTTCGCGAGCGCCTGAAACGCGGTAAGCAGGTACGTGAGCGCGCGCGGATCGGAGCCCGCTGGCACTTGCACGGGGCTGGTGAATGCGTTCGCGTCTGTGAGGTTAGCTGGCATCAGATCACCGTGTGCGGGACGTCGTCCCACGTGTAGAGGGCCGCATCTTCGGTCCAGGTCAGCCCGTCAACCGGGTACTCCCACAGCGCCGCGCCGGGCCACGTGAGAATCACGTGAAGCGGAAGCATGTGCGCCGCGTTCCACAGGCGCGGGATGGCGCTCAGTGCCGCATCTTCCGCCGCGGTGATGACGCCGGGGTCCGCATCCTCGAAGAGGAAGCACCACGCCTGCGCCCACTGCGTGCCCTCGGGAGACCACGAGATGATCGCGCGATCGATGGGCAAGCCGACGTTCTCATACAGCTTGTAGAGCGTGCCCGAGTGGTAAAGCACGTCCACGGCGCGGGGGGCGTCTGCGAGGTACGCGCGCCACTGCTCCAAGAGCGCGTAGACGCTGCCGCGCTTCTGGTGAGCCTGGCGCCACGCCTGCACGCGGCCGGCGTAGACGGTGGGCTCTTCGCCGGGCCCGCGCACGATACGCTTCTCACGGCCCTGGATGGCCAGCGCGTCTTCGTCCTCGTAGGGGAAGCGCAGTCGCACGCCAGCCACAGCGCGGTCTTCCAGCGCATCCGCGACGGCCCCGATGGCCCGCAGCATGGCGCCGCCGTTCGTGCGCCGCAGCCACGGCGGGACCACGCGAAGGATCCACGACTCGTAGCGGTACCGCTGGCCCGAGGCCAACCCGCCGAGAGGATATGGAAGCGTCCACGGCATCAGACGGGCACCCGCGTGATGGTGAGGGTGAGCGTTCCCGCTACGGGCGCCTGAGAGCCGGTGAGCGTCGTGTCGCCAGCCGGCGTGCCCATGCTCAGGTTGACCAGCGACGCGCCGAACACGCGGGACACGGCGCCCTCCAGCGCTTGCTTGTAGACCTTGCCGTCAGCGGGCGAGATGACCACGCCGCCAATGGGCATGGTGGCCAGGAGCGACGTCAGGGCGGCAGAGACGGCAGTCTCCAGCGCCGCGTCCGTGTTGGCTAGGCTCTCGTCGATCCACGCCGTCGCGGTGACAGCAACCGCCGCGGCCGTGGCGCTCGTGGTGGTGAGCGTGATCCCGAGCGGGACCGCGTTGGTCTCCATCGCGGCATGCACGGCGCCTAGGTCCGTCGCGGGGTCGCCTGCTGTGCCAGTCACGCCGCCCGAGCCCGTGGCGACCACGACCGCGATTCCGCCCGAGCCGTCCGGTGTGACCTTGATGCGCGTGACGCCGATGGCCTCGCCGGTCGCAGCACGCACCGCCGACGTGGCGAAGTAGCGGTACGCGTCGGCTGGGCCATTGGGGGAGAGCGCGCCAGTCGCCGATTCGGCTCGCGTGCGGAGGGCCGGGTCGAGCTCGGCGTCAGTGCCAACGAGAGCCGCGTCATTCGTGACGCTGAGCCCGAGGAACGTGGTCACGAAGTCATCGATCGCACCCGCCGCAGCGGTGCCGCCCGATCCTTCGATGTCGGCTTGCACGGCCACCTCGACGCCCGTCTCCATGCTCCCGATGTTCACGAGCGCGGTGTTGCGGTACGTCGCGCCCGTGGCCGTGTTCAGCAGGATCAGGTCGCCCGGATCGATCGCGTAGATGTTGCCGCTGGCGTTGTCGATCGTGACGGTGCCCGTCGCGAAGGTCGCCGTGATGCGCTCCGTGTCGTAGACGTAGCGGGCCACGAGCGTGAGCCACTCGCCCTCGCTGAGCGAGAGGAACCCGGAGCGAGCCAGTAGCGCGATCAGCGCCGAGAATGCAGCCAGGATGATGGCGACGCCTGCGACCATTGTGCGGACCACGGCGCCAGGCTTCCAGCCGGTCGTGTCCACCCCGTTCGCGGCCATCGTGTCGTAGATGGCCGTCTTGATCTCGGCGACCGTGAGCGGTGTCGTGAGGGTCTCGAGCGTGGTCGTCATGAGATGGCCTCCAGCAGCACGGCGCCCGACGTCACAGCGAGGGTCATGGTGAACGGGATCCCGGAGTCGGCCGGGGTGATGCTCAGCAGCACGGTGAGCGCGTCGCCCGTGGTGGACGGCGTGACCGTGACCGAGAGCGACTCGACGCGGTCGTCTTTGACCAGCTCGTTGCGGATGACGCCCGCGAGCCGCTGGATGTCCGTGGTCGTGGTGCCCGCGCTCAGGTAGGACCGCAGCGAGATGCCGTAGCTCGGGTCATCGGGCATGGAGCCGCGCGGCGTGTCGAGCCGGCGCACGAGAGCCTGCGCGACCACGAGCGGGTCGCTCCCGGACAGCTCCAGCACGCCCGCGTCAACGTCGGAGACGCACGACACGTCGGACCCGTAGCCGTACGGCTCGACGGGGTCCGCGACGATGCGCGTCTCTAGCAGGAGGCTTGCCGCGATCGCGTCTCGCACGGTGTCGGTCATTCGGCCTTCACCAGGACTGCGGCCACGCTGCTGGGCGCGGGCATGGGGGCGGTGGGGACCGATGTGGTGGCCGGTGCCGCGACGTTTGTGTAGGGGTGCGTGTGCGCGTCGTGAGACGTCTTGATGCTCTGCAACTCGGTCAGGACGTCGTTGGCCAGCGCCACGAACTGCGTCGCGTTCGCGCCCATCTTGATCTCGCCGCTCGCATCGAACGTGAGGTTGACGGGCACGAAGCCCGTCCCGTCCTTGCCGACGAAGCCGGTCACCACGGGGCGCGCGGGGTCGCCGTCCAGGAACTCCACGGCCACGGTCGCGCCGGGGGTCAACGCAGCGTGTACGCCAGCGACGCCCGGGAACATGGACACCGGCAGGATGTCGGGCAGTTCGGCCGAGCGGTTGATGGCTTGCAGCTTCACGCGGTCGCCGTCCATCTCGGAGACGCGGTACGTGCGCTTGCCCCAGATCTTGACCTCGGTCGCGCGCCCGATGAGCGTCCGCATGGCGTCGCCGAGCCGGTCCATGCCGGACGCCGAGCCGCCGCCCCACACGCGCACCACGGCGATGTCGGACGTGATCTCGATCTCCATGTCGCGCACGGTGATCGGCGTGTCGAGGCCCTCACTCAGCACGGAGCCGATGGTGACGCTCGCAACGTCCTCCATGGTCAGGGTGGCGCGCGCGTTCTCGGGCTCGGCGTCCTCAACGATGTAGCTGCCCGCAGCCGGGTTGCTCGTGGGTCGCTCGCCAATGCGGGTGACGCCGTCGAAGCCGACGTGCCAGGCTCCGAACGCCGCCTCGAGCGTGCGCGATGCCGGGCCCGTGCGCCTCACGTAGTGCGTGCCGATGGCGGTCGCGTCGGTGATGGTCTCCAGCGTCTCGCCGGCTCCGCGCGCGGCGTCTTCCGCCAGCAGCTTGCGCTTCACGCCCGCGTCGTTGTGGTAGTCCTTGGCGGGCAGCAGGGTGCCCCATGCGCCGGCACCGGCCACGATGCGCGCGAAGGACTGCTCTCCCCGCGTTCCGAACTCGTAGACGGTACCCACGTGGTCGCGCGTGCCGATGGTGAGCGTCACGCTGCCTGAGAGCGACGGGTTGGCCAGCATGACCACGTCGGCGTACCAGGCGCCGTGCTGCGGCACGCACACACGCACCCGCTCGCAGAACTCGCCGTTGATGGATGCGACGCTCATAGGGCCCGACCCGCCATCTGCTGGTTACGCCTGCGTACGTCGCGGATCTCAGCCTCGCGCGCGGTGATGGCGAGCTCGCCGGGGGTCATCGGCTCCGTGTCGGAGCCGTCCGGGGTCACGAGCGCGCGCGTCGGGCGCCGGTATTCCACGAACGTGATCACCACGGACCACTCGCCGTCGCCGGTCTGCGTCGGCTGCGTGTAGCTCTTGACCAGAACGGACGTGATGCCGAGGTCCTCTAGGATGGGGTGCCAGATGTCGAGCGCGCGCGGGCGTCGGCCGGTCGGGGGGCGCGCGATGAGCGGGCGCCACGCGTGCCAGTCGTCCCAATGCTGGCTTGTGACCAGCTTGATCGTGACCTTCGGGTAGGCGATCTTGAGGCCCTTGTAGACCGCATACGCGCCCCCGAGCCCGTAGCCCTTGCGCTCCTGAATGTCGCTGTCCGAGAGCGTATCCGTGAGGTCAGCCACGCCCGGCGAGCGCTGGCCCGCAAGGGTGATGTGGTCCACCGGCTGTGTCAGCGGCTGGAAGCTCATGACGCGGGCTCCCCTCGCATGATGACGAGGCCCTCGAACATGCTGGCGAGTCGCGCGCCGAGGTCTTGCGCGATGCCGTCCGCATCGGTCGCCGCCGTCTGGATCGTGATGGCTCCAATGGTGATGCTCGCGCGCTGCTGGCTCGCCACCGCACCGCCGCCCGTGGACACGTCCCCGGTGGACACGTCGATCATGTTGGCGACGCTCGCCTCAGCGGCCTCCGTGCCGGCATCGATGCCCACCGCGAGGCCGCGCGGGATCTCGCGCCCGAGCCCAGCGAACACGCGCGAGGGGCTCTTGATCTGGAGTGCCTCCCGAAGCGCGCCCGTGGTCGCCGCCGCCATCGTCGTGACGGCCTGCACCACCTGGACGGTCCCGGTGATGATGCCGATGACGAGCCCGTTGATCAGGTTGCGAGCCACTGCACGGCCATCGAACGCGCGCCACGCCTTCACGAGTCGCTCGCCGATGTCGAACGCAACCAGCACCCCGCGAGCCGCTTGCCTGGCAACAACGACCATGGAATCGAGCGTGAACTCCATGAGCGGCAGAAGCGCGAGGATGGGGTCAGCCATCCATCGGACGCCGGCTCCAATCGCGCGCCACGTGCCCTCAAGGGTGATGCCCCGATCGTTCATCGCGGTGATGGCCGAGAGCACGCCGTTCTTCATGTTCTCCCACGCCAACTCGATACCGAGCGCGTGAAAGACGAGCTTCTCCATGAAGCGCCGCATGGTGCCGACGCTGCGGTTCGCGCCAGCGTTGAACGGCTCGAAGAGACGCTCCAAGATCCCGCCCATCGCGCGCCCGGTGACGCTCGCCTGAGAGAACGTCTTCACGAACGCGGTCATGAGCTTCAGGAAGCCGTCGATCTTCACGTTGCGGAAGAGCGCGTCCATGTTCTCGCTCCACTTGCGCGTCTGCACGTCGAGCGCCTGAAGCTTCTGGGAAGCGAGGTCGCCGAGTCGCGCCTTGACGTCATCCGCCAGCGCGCGGACGGACCGCCCCGAGCGCGCCGCAGCGGCAGCCATGCCCGCGAAGCTCTGCGCGTAGCGGTCGCCCAGCACTTCGCCTCGGATGGCCATGCCCTCCAGCGCCGCCGTGAAGTTGCCACCGCGCAGGCCGAGCCGATGGAGCCGCGAGGCGTAGCCTTCCAGCGTGCCCCGGCTGGCGCTGCTGGAGTCGCTCACCCGGTCGATCGCGCTCTGCATCTCGCTGGCGACGCCGGCCGTCTGGCCCATGCCCCTGCGAAGCCGCGTGAGGCCCTCCAAGCGGAGCCCCTCGCTACGGCGCGCGTCGGCCGCGCGGATGCCGTAGACCGCCAGCGCAGCCCCCGCAGCGAGCGCAGCACCGGCCACCGCGATGAGCGCCGCGCCCACGGCCATCACGCCAGCCACGACGCCGCCCGCGAGCGCCGCAACCCGGGCCATCGAGCCTGCCGCGCTGCCCATCGGGACGCCCACGCCTCCGGCCTTCGTGCCAAGCTCTCCGAGCACATCGCCGGCCTTCTTGGCCTCGGGCGTGACCTTGCGGAACGAGCCACCCAACTCGACGTACTTCGCCGTGGCGCTCGCAACGCTGGCCTTCTGCGCCTCGATCTTGGCCTTCAACTCCACGAAGCCGGCGCTTGCCGTGTCGCCGCCCGCCTTCATCTCCCGCATGGCGCGATTCATGGACGCCAACTCACCGCGAGAGCGGTCAAGCTGCTGGCGCAGATCGCCCAGTGCCGACTTGGCGGTCTTCGCGGGACCACTCACGCCGTCGTCTAGGGAGATCTCAAACTTCGCCGTATCTGCCATGCCTCATTTCTCTTGCGTGTAGGCCTTGCGCAGCTTGCGCAGGTCTTCGATGAACTCAGCTACCAGCATCGCCCCGACGTACGCGGGGACTCCTTCGTCGACATTGGGGTCGTGGAGCGCGGCCAGAAGGCACGGAGCAAGCACCGCAGGCGACGCCAGCGCCTCCCGCCGCAGCGCGCTTATTTTCCCGCGAGATCTGCATCCCTCGCGATCGCCAGTTCGGAGATCAGCCCGCCGAGTTGCTCGAGTGCCGCGGGGCGCTTCTCGATGATGGCTTCCAGGCGCTCGAGGCTCGGGTACACCACGCACCCGCGCACGAGCTTGTAGACCGCAGGACCGTCCGTGTTCTTCGTGTCGCTGAAGCGGCGCCACACGGCTTGCTGCGGGCGCTTGACGACCACGGCACCCTCGGGCGTGCGCAGGATGGCGATGCCGTCACCCACCGCGCCGTGCTTGTCCACCGCGTCAGCGATGGCGGGCTCGTCCGCGATCTCCTGCGTGAGTCGCGCGATCTCGGACTCGCGCTCGAGAGCCGCTTGCTTCTGGTCACGAGGCGCGCGCGCCGCTGCCAACTTGGCCCGGAGCGCGGCCACTTCGTCCACCACCGGAGCAGCACTCACGGCGCCACCTCGGTCTTGTCGTAGAGCGTGAGCCCGTCGCGGTCGATGCTCATGACGTCCATGCTCACGTCTTCCATGAGCGCGTCCGGGCCCTCGGAGTGCGAGACGGCCATCTTCGTGATGCAGCACTCGGCGAGCGTGTCCGTGCGGACGTTGCCTTGGCTGTCCTCGTACTGCACCACCACCTCGAAGGTGACGCTGCCGTACGACTTGCCGTCCGCGGCCTTCGAGGCGAGAGCCTCACGAAGCGCGCCGGCCGCCAGGAGGTCCATCTTCATGGTGGCCTCGTCGACCTCGTACTTGCCCGAGGTGCGGCCGCGCGGAGCGTGATGGCGAGCCATCCCGTAGAGCTTGCTGCGGACGCGTGTGTCGCCGTACGCGATCTCCCCGATGCCGTAGTAGCGCTCCGAGTCGACCTTGACGTAGATGTCCCCCCAGGAGGGGACGAAACCGTTGATGCGCTGTGTGTCTGCCATGGGTCAGGTCTCCATCACGCGGTGGCCTGCGCGAGAGCAGGGTTCGAGAAGCCAGCCGTCAGGGTGATCGTCTTGATGTAGGCGAGCGGCACCACGCGGAGGTCGCCGGTGAGCGTGCCCGTGCTCAGAATGTTGTCCGTGCGCGAGAGCACCACGGACCACCCCGACGCCTTGGGCTTCGGCCGGAGCACCGCGCCCACCGCGGCCTCGGCGCCGAGCTCGATCTCCCGGGCCTCGGCCTCGAGGATGAAGCCGGTCACCGGGTTCACGCGCACGGGCAGCGAGAGACGGCGGCGAAGGAAGGCCTGCACGGCGTCGAGCGCGATGTTGAACACGCGGCGGTGCTGGACGAACTGGAAGTCCGACGTCGTGGACGAGAAGATCCGGGGGTTGTTGACGAACACGCCCGGCTCGAGGTCCCACGTGCGCAGCACGGTGAAGCGCGCGTCATCGAGACCGGGGTTCACGCTCTCGTCGTGGTGCCGGACGTTGCCGGCCGAGTCGCGAATCTGGACGCCAGCCAAGGCACCCACGTTGATCGCGGAGACGTCCACCTCTTCGGAGACGCTGGCGATCTGCGAGCCCACCACGTGCGCGATGGGGCGCCGGTAGTTGCGCCCGGAGACGCTCGAGATCATGTCGCACGCGCCAGCGCAGAGCGTGCCGAACAGCGTGGTGAAGCTGAGGAACGCCGTGTTGAGGCTGCTCAGGTACGTTGCCTCGGACTCGCCAGCCGTCGGGAGGCGCGTGTTCGCGATCCAGTTGCGGTTCTTGCCGGCCGTGGCGAGGCCCTGTGCCCAGGTCTCGATCACGCCCGCGCTCGTCGCGCCCGTGTCGCCCACCACGTAGACCATCTCCCAGGAGACCGCCGACGCCTTCAGCGCGTTGAGCGCCGCGAGTAGTTCGGTGTCATCCCAGCGCGGCGCCGTGGTGCGCACGGTGTGCGTGTCGCCGGCCACGAAGGTTCCCGCGCCGAAGGCGAGGCCCACGTTGCCTACCGCGGTGGTGACGCTGGTGTCCACGCCGAGCGCGATGGTCGCGCTGTAGTTGTTGCCCCCGTCCAAGCTGTACTTGTACGTGGCGCCTGCCGTGCCGCGCGTGCCGCCCGTGACGAACGTCAGGATGAAGTCATAGTCGTCGCGCGGCTGCGTGCCGGTGACGACGGTGACCACGCTGGTGCCGGTCGCCGTGCTCGCCAACGTGCCGTACGCACCGACGTTGGTGGCCGCGGCGGTCTTCACGACCACGACCGGGCTGCCGGTCTTCTGGATGTGGCGGGCGGCAGCCTCGACGAGCGGGCCATCGCCGAGCGCGCCGGTCAGGTTGGCGACGCGCGCATAGGTCGCGGGGGTGTTCGCCGTACCCGAGCTGCACGCCCCGACGAGCGCGTAGAGGCGCCCGCTGGACGGCGGCAGGACGCCGATCGCGCCGTCGAGCTGAGTGGTGTTTACGCTGGGCTGAGACATGATCGGTGGTCCTTACGCCGGAGTGATGCGGCCCCACGTCTGAGGCGTGGTGTCAGGGGTGATGGTCCCGGCCGTGTCGAGCCGGTAGAGAGAGGGCGAGAGCGAGCCGCCCGACACGGTGACGAGCATGTCGGCCACGAGCGTGTCGTCTGTGCGCGCCCATGCGCCTGCCGCGACCGTGTAGAGCCCGTTCTGCGCGGGCAGGGCCTGCCCCGTCAGCAGCACGCGGTCACCGTCGCCGAGTGCCACGCCGTCGATCGTCTGCGTGCCCGAGCGTGTGACGTTGGCCACGGCCACGGCGTCAGCGTCGGGGTAGTCGGCCTTGGTCTGGAACGACTGCTCGGCGTCGAGCATGAACGCGTCGAAGAGTCCACGCGCCTGGAAGTCGGTCTCGAGCAGCGCCGAGTCGGGGATCATGGCCTCGATCGTGAACGTGGCGACGAGCGCCGCGCCTGCGCGACGGACCGTGCGCTCCACCATCCACGAGGCCGAGATGAACACCATTCGGATGCCCACCGCGAGAGTCGCCGCGCGGTACCAGGCATCGAAGAGCAGCCGGCACGCGGTGTACTGCGAGCGGTCGTTCTCTGGGGCCGCTGCGTCCGAGGCGCTGACCACGATGTGGAACAACTCGGCGAGCGTGCCGAGCGGGCGCGGGTTGCGGCCCGGCTGGCGCACTGGGAGCGCGCCATTGAACGCGGTCGCGCCATCGTCGCCGGGCACCATCACGATGCGCGGGCCCCGGAGTTGCTTGGGGCTCTCGTCCCAACCGAAGAGCAGCGTGCAAGGCGTCGCCTCGGACGTGAAGCGCGCCTCGACGAGGTCGTAGAGGTCCAGCAACGCGAGGTCAGCCATGACTGAACCCGTGCTTCCTGCCGACCTTCGCGATCGCCTTGTTGATGGCCGCTTCCATGCGCGGCGGGACCACGTCGATCGGGATGACCTGGCGCTGCACGCCACCGCGCCCGGCGCCGAGGTGGTGCAATACGGTCGGCCGATCGGTCAGGCGCACGATCACCACGCTGCCCACCGAGCCCACGCGGACCTTGCTGCGGGCGTCCTTGAGCGCGCGCTTGCCATCTTCCTTGCGCGGTGCCCACGCGGTGCCGTCTGGCGCCTCGCCCGCCGCGAGCGTCTTCGATAGCTCGGCCTCGACGACCTTCGCCGCCTCGTCCACGCACTCGCCGGGCATGTCGATCAGCAGGTCAAGCCGGCCGATCATCTTGTCCAACTGGGTGAAGCCGCTCACGTGCCCCTCCCGTTGCGGTCTTCCTCGCGACCCGTGCGAGCCTGCATCGTGAAGCCCACGTATGGGCTCTGCTCCGAGTAGCCGAAGGGCCCGCCCTTGCTGATGCCGGTGGCGGTGGTGTCGCTGCGAAGCGGCAGGTCGAAGAGACCCGCGTCGCCGTTGGACGCGTCGAGGATCTCGGCCTTGGCGTCGGCGGCGTCTTGCTGGATGCTGAGGAACTGCTCATCCGTCGCATCCACGCCGCGCTTGAGGTTGCAGCGGACGGTGACGAGGCGCGTGAGCCACGAAAGCACCTGCACCGGGTAGGGCGCAGAGAACGGAGCCGCGTACCGCTTGCGCAAGCGCGAGTCGATCCATGCGCTGGCCTCTTCCAACTGGATGAGCGTCCAACCCGCATCCACGTCCTCGATAGCATCGACGAACTCGCCCGGAATGAGCGTGCGCGTCTTGAACTCGGCGGTTGTGAGGTAGGAAGCCATGGTGAGTCGGGAGAGGTCAGAGCACGGCCACGCGAGCGCCACCGAAGCAGCGCCCGCGTGGGGTCAGGTCAGGTCGCCTGGACCTTGAAGATGAGGAACGGGTGGCCCGCGGCGGCCACGTTGCGGCCGTGCATCTGCCACTCGAACTCCTGGCGCTTTCCGAGCTCGGCCTCGGTCATCGGGCCGTAAGAGTCCATGCGGAAGGGCTCGCGGTTCTGGTAGACGATCGGCCCGATCTCGGTCGGAGCCACACCATCGGCCACCACGAAATACGTGGTGTCCGACTCGAAGCCAGCCAACTCGGGGACCTTGACGGGCTGCCCGTAGCCGAGCGACTCGATCAGGGCCTCGACGTCAGCGCCGCCGCCGCCCGTCGCCGCCGCCTGCGCGAGGATCTTCGCGTTGGTCAGCTGCACCACGCGCGGGAAGAGCTTCGGACCGCACAGGATCTTGACGCCCGTGAGGCCGCGCGGGTCGGCGCCGTTCGGGGCCGCGATGCTCTCGATGTAGGCCTGGACCTTCGCCAGGTTCGTGAGGGCGACGTCAGCGGTGACGCCCTCCTGGATGGGGCAAGCGCCCGGGAAGATGCCCGACGCGGAACCCGTCAGGATGTTCGCGAAGGTGCCCACACTGGTGTCGGCTGGGTTCAGCGGGTGATCGCTCGCGAAGAGCGCCTTGCCGTCATACCCGGTGTAGAGGCTCGCGGTGTGCCCGTTCTTGAGCACGTGCGCGACCTGCTTCTGAGGCCAGTAGGCCGCGTACGCGCCGATGCCCTTGGCCCATGCCGCAGCCGCGTTCATGCCGCCGCCGTCCGAGTCCTCAAGCTCCGCCTTGGAGATCTTGAAGCCCTCGCCAGCGAACTTGTTCTCGATCTCGGTGTAGACGGCTGCCAGGTCCGAGTAGGACAGGTTGCCGGCGCTCTTGCCGAGGTCGCGGATCATCACGTTGTTGATGAACCACTGCAAGAACTCGCGGCGTCCGGTGCTGCTGCGCTCGGTCGCCACCTGGTTCCACCAGAGATTCCGCGAGCGAAACGCGAAGCCCTCTTCGGACAGGATGCTCATGCGGTCTTCGACGCCGAGCAGGATTTGTGGGGTCAGTTGTCCCATGATCAGTTCCCTTTCTCAGCGCCGATCACGGGCTGATGTAGGCGCTGGCGTTCCAGAGCCCGTTGAGGTAGACGGCTCGCACCACGTGGCGCTTGCTCGCGGTGAGGGCCGTGGTGAGATTCACGGGGCCCGTGGCGTCGCGGTATTGGACCGTGTGGCCGTTCTTGGTGCCGTCCGCGACGAACGTGATGTCCGTCCCTTCGGTTGCGGCGGCCGGCAGCGTCACGGTGCTGTTCGCAGCCGTGGTCGCGATATCGAAGATGGACCCCGAGATCGCGAGCGCCGTGGTGAGGATCACGTCGTTGCTGACGTGCGCCGGGAGGGTGCGCGAAGCGAGCAGGTTGCCGCCCTGCGACAGGGGCCGGAGGATCTCCACCAGCACACCGCGTGTGGAGTCGACGCCCCAGACGCGACCCGCCACGCTCACACCGGAAGCGATGGGCGTCAGGGCGACCGTCTGGTCATCCGCCACGTAGCAGA
>Ga0075163_10006635_pt1 | contig 15343 bp, 11 predicted proteins | sample JI1023141ADNA_FD_71478 | JGI IMG/M metagenome (GOLD analysis project Ga0075163, IMG submission 71478) | Wastewater effluent complex algal communities from Wisconsin, to seasonally profile nutrient transformation and Carbon sequestration -... | ecosystem: Engineered > WWTP > Effluent > Algae... | reverse complement strand
TGCGCGACGCCGGCGACCAGCAAGCCGAGCCCGGCCATCCGCTCGGACAGCACGAGCTGGGCCTGGGTGTCGCGCAGATCCGCGAGCGCGCGCCCCAGCTCGGTGTTGATCGCCGTCAGCTCGGCCGTCCGCAGCCGCACCTTCTTCTCGAGCTCCTCGGAGGCGCCGCGAACCTCCTGGTAGAGCTGCGCGTTCTCGACGGCGGCACCGGCCTGATCGGCGAACGTCGTCAACAGGTTCAGGTCGGCCTCGGAGAACTCGCGGGCGTCCTGCGCGCGCGCGACGGCGAGCACGCCGACCACGCGCGGCTGGCGCGAATCCCCCGGGCGACTGCGATCGAGCGGCAGCGCGACCAGCGGCCCCGGCGCGCCGGCGGTGCGGGCATGACTCCCCCACTCCGCATCCTCGCCCGCCTTGACCAGCCGGAGTGGCAGCCTGCCGTTGCGGACGTGCTCCGCGATCGGGCGCAGCGCATCGGCGGCGGCCAGCGCGTCGTCGGCGGCCAGCGAGATCGAGACCTCGGCGCGGCGCGCGCGGGCCGCCGAGGTCCGCAGCCCACCGCCCTCGTTGAGCCACAGCGCCGCGAGCTGGAGGTCGAAGGTCCGCGCGACGGCGTCGACGATCTTGCGCGACACCGAGTCGAGATCGATCACGCTCGACACCGCGCGGCCGGCGTCGTGGAGCGCCACGATCTCGCGCATGCGCGCCGCGAGCCGGGCCTGGTTGTCCTTGAGCGTCACCGTCATCTGGTTGAACGCGGTCGCGAGATCCGACAGCTCGTCGCCGCCCGCGACATCGATCCGGTGATCGAGATCGCCGCGCGACACCGCGATCGCACCGCGGTGCAGGCGCGCGATCGGCGAGCCGAGCCGGCGCGACCAGAACCCCGCGATCACGAGCGCGAACAGGATCGCGCCACCACCGCCGAACAACAGCGTGCGCACGGCAAGCGTCTTGGTCGCGGCCAGCGGCTCGCGATCGAGCGCGACCCCGATCAACCCCACGGGGCGATCGCCGCGATCGTGGAGTCCGGCGAGCGCGATCTCGTACTGCCCGTCGTCGGTGTCGAGATCGCGGATCACGCGCTTGCCTGCGAGCACCGCCGCCAGGTCGTCGGGTGGCAGCGCGATCGGCTCGCCGCGCCGCCCGAGCCCGGAGCGAAAGGTCACCGCGAGCCTACCGCTCGAGCCACCGATCATGACGTCGGCGGACAGCGCCCCCTTGATGCCGTCGGCGAAGTCGCCGTCGAGCGGCGTCGACAGCACCAGCACGCCGCGCAGCGCGAGCGTCGAATCGACGACCGGCGACACCGAGCGCATGATCAGCCGATCGCCGACCTGCGCGATCGACACGCTGCGGGTCCACGTCCGCCCCGCGATCACGAACGGATCGTCCGGCATCACGCCGGCATCGGCGAACCGGGCGTCGGCGCCGCCCAGCGTGTGATCGAGCACCAGCGCGCCGTTCGCGTCGAACACCTGCAGGCGCGTCGACGGCACGTGCGACTCCTCGCGCGCGATCCACCGCTCGAGGCCCGGCCGGCCCTGCGCCATCGCCTCCGAGAGCCCCGGGCTATCCGCGAGCTGCACGGTCTCGTCGCCGAGCCGCTCGACGGAGCGCAGCACGAGGTTGAGCCCGACCGTGAGCTGCCGCTGCGCATCGTCGCGCAGCCCGGTCTCGAGGTTGGACAGGATCACCTGGGTCGCGAGCAGCGCGACGACCAGCACCGGAAACAGCGCCGCGATCACCATCGCGACCACCAGCTTGGTGCGCATGCGCAGCCGCAGCTTGCGCGAGTGCGGCGGCGTCTCGACGAGCCTCGGCATCTTCCGGGTGGTCAACCGGAACCGCGATCGTGGGAGGTCGTCGTCGTCGGTCATCGCCCCTCGGAGGCGCGATAGATCGCGGCATAGATCGGGTGCCCGAGCGGCGACAGCAAGACGTTCTGGATCTCGCTGCGCCCCGCGACGACGTACTCGCTGTGCGCGATCGGCACCCACGGCACGTCCTCGGCGAGCTTCTCCTGCACGCTGCGATACAGCCGGCTGCGCGCGCCCTCCTCCACCTCGGCCTGCGCGTCGGTCAGCAGCTTGTCGACGACCGGATCGCGATAGAACGCGAGGTTCTGCGCGGTGGTGCCGGTGTTATCGGAGTGGAACAGCACGTACAGGAAGTTGTCGGGATCGCCGGTGTCACCGATCCAGCCGAACAGCGCCAGATCGTGCTCGCCGCGCTCGAGCGACGCGCGGTGCTCGGAGTAGCCCTGCATGATCAGCTCGGTCTTGATCCCGATCTGATCGAGCCCGGCCTGGATGAACCGTGCGACGCGCTCCGGCTGCGCGAGGTACGGCCGTGGCGTCGACAACGCGTACAGCTTGTAGGTGACGCTGCGATCGAACACACCCGCCTTGACCGCCTCGTCGACCAGCTGCCGGGCGCGCACGGGATCGAAGCCGTAGCGCTGCTTGGGACGGTGATAGCCCCACTGCGACGGTGGCAGCGGGCCCTCGGCGGCGACCGCCCGACCCTGATACGCGAGCTTGACGATCGGCTCCTTGTTGATCGCGTGGGCGATCGCGCGCCGCACCCGCAGATCCGCGAAGCTGGACGGCCCCCGCTTGGCCATGTTGAACGCGAGGTACGAGACGTCGTTGCCCGGGGTGTGGTGGAGCTCGAGCTCGGGGTGGAGCTCGACGAACGGCTGCTCGTCGGGGAGGATCGAGGTCGCGAGATCGACCGAGCCCGACTCCAGCTCGATCAGGCGCTGCCGCGCATCGATGACCACGCGGAACACGATCCGCTCGAGCACCGCCGGCGTGCCCCAGTAGCGGTCGAACTTCTGCACGATCAAGTGCTCGCGCTTGCTCCAGCTCTCGAACTTGAACGGGCCGGTGCCGACCGGGTGCTCCTTGAACGCGTCGCCCCACCGACGCACCGCCATCGGCGACACGATCGCGAACATCGCGAGGTTGCCGAGCAGCGGCGCGTACGGCCGCGACACCGTGATGTCGACGGTGTAGGGATCGACCGCCGTGACCTTGGTGACCGGCCGCATCAGCGATCGCCAGTAGCGACCGTCGTCGCCGAGCGCCTGCGGATGCTTGGGATCGAGGAGGCGCTCGAACGAGAACACCACGGCATCGGCGTCGAAGTCGGAGCCGTCGTGAAACTGGACGCCGGGTCGCAGCCGGAACCGCCAGCGGGTGCCGTTGTCGTGGACCTCCCACGCGGTCGCGAGGCCGGGGCGGATGTCCGTGGTTCCCGGCTTCCAGCGCACCAGCCCCTCGAACAGCAGGCCGCCGATCTCGATGCTCTCGTTATCGGTGACGCGCACCGGGTCGAGCTTGAGCGGCCCGGTCGCCTGGGCGACGACGAGGGATCCTGGATCGCGCCGGCGGACGTGCGGATTCGCCCCGGCATCGCACGCGATCAGGCCGGCCATCGCGAGGATCGGGAGGCATGCCCCGAAACGCCCCATCGAGGCCGACTCTATCCCGAACCCGCGATTGACTCGCGGCTTTCGCTGACTTAGCGTTCCGGCCCTCAGCACCGGCGTCGGGGTATGTGTGAATGCCGGGCCGGGAACATCGTCGAAGGGAAACGTTTTCGCATGCGATCTTTGCTTCGCCTTGGTCTCGTAGTTTCACTCGCGTTCGTCGCGTCGTGCGACATCGGAAAGATCACCGTCAACACCACGTCGAAGGTGCTCGAGCGCGCGCAGCCGGGCCTCAAGCAGGAGTCCGACTACGAGATGGCGCGCCAGGCGATCCCGGGCGCCCTCAAGACCGTCGAGGGCTTCTGGGTGGTCGCCCCCGACAACAAGCGCCTGATCAAGATCCTCACCGAGGGCTACTGCCAGTACGGCACGGCGTTCGTCGAGGACGACTGGGAGGTGGCGAAGTTCAACAAGGACCTCACCGCGATCGCGTACCACTCGTCGCGCGCGTCGAACATCTTCACGCGCTGCCTCAACTACGCGCTCAAGTCGCTGGGGGAGCGCTGGCAGAAGGAGCTGTTCGCCGACCCCGCCGTCGCGGCGAAGCTGATCAAGGACACCGGCGCAGGCCAGCGCACGCCGATGATGTTCGCCGGCCTCGCGCTCGGCTCGATCATCAACCACAACCTCGATCGCATCGAGATGATCGGCTACCTCAGCACCGTCCAGCTGATCATGGAGCGCGTGATCGAGCTCGATAAGGCGAACCCGCCGGCCGACGAGTCGCACGCCGCGTTGCCGCACGTCGCGCTCGGGATGCTGTACTCCGCGCGGCCCCCCGCCCTCGGTGGCGAGCCCGCGAAGGCGCGCGCCGAGTTCGAGCTCGCGATCCAGATCACCAAAAACAGATACCTGCTGCCGCGCGCACTGATGGCGTTCCGCGTCGGCAAGCAGACGAACGACCGCAAGTTCTTCCACGAGCAACTGAAGCAAGTGCTCGAGACCGCACCGTCGGTGTGGCCCGAGCAGCGTCTGGCCAACGAGGTCGCGCATCGCAGGGCGCGCCGCTATCTCACGAAGGAAAAGGAGATCTTCTAGATGATGAAGCTATTGAGTGTGTGCGCCGGTCTGGTGATGGCCGCGGGTTCGATCTCTCCGGCCCTGGCGGAGACCGAGCTCCGCATCGCGACGCTCGCCCCCGAGGGCAGCGATTGGATGAAGGAGTTCGACAAGGCGGCCGCCGAGACCAAGGAGAAGACCTCGGGTCGCGTCATCCTCAAGTACTTCGCGGGTGGCCAGCAGGGCGACGAGCGCGACTACGTTCGCAAGATCAAGCTCGGTCAGCTCGACGGCGCCGGCGTGACGTCGATCGGCCTGTCGATGATCGACGAGTCGATCCGCGTGCTCGAGGTCCCGATGATGTTCAAGGACATCAACGAGGTCGACTACGTCGCCGACAAGATGTGGGGCTACTTCCAGAAGAAGTTCGAAGGCAAGGGCTTCAAGCTCAACGACCGCGGCGAGGTCGGTTGGATCTACGTCTACTCGAAGGACAAGCTCGAGACCGTCGACCAGATGAAGAAGGCGAAGATCTGGCAGTGGGGCGACGACAAGATCATCGCGTCGCTCTACGGCAAGCTCGGCCTGACCGGCGTGCCGCTCGGCGTTCCCGAGGTCGACTCGTCGCTGACCAGCGGCCGGCTCACCGCGGCGTACGGCTCGCCGTACTCGACGGTCGCGCTGCAGTGGTTCTCGAAGGTCAAGTTCATGACCTCGATGCCGATGAGCTTCGCGATCGGCGCGTCGGTCGTCTCGATCGACGCCACCAAGAAGATCTCGGCCGAGGATCAGAAGACGATCCTCGAGGTCGCGAAGTCGTCGGCGAAGAAGCTCCGCAAGGTGATCCGCAAGGCGAACGACGAGGCCAAGGAGACCATGAAGAAGCGCGGCATCGTCGTCGTGACGACGCCCGCCGAGACGGTCACCGCGTTCGAGAAGGCCGCCGTCGAGGTTCAGAAGGCGATGGTCGCGAAGGGCGTGTTCTCGCAGCAGGAGCTCGACATGGTCATCAAGTACCGTGACGAGTACCGCGCGAAGAACAAGAAGTAAGGCTCGATCGAGCTCGCGCTCGCGTGTGTGACGGCAGCCAGATCTATTGGCTGCCGTTCATGTTTTTGGGCCCGCCTGGATTGCCGTAGCTCGCAACCACCACCTACCATCTGCGGGTGAGCCCAAAAGATGATGGCGATGATGGGGCTAGCGATGGGAAGCCGAGGGAGCGCGAGATTCCCCCGACGCGCCGGCACGAGAGCGTGGCCGGGGTACCGGGAACGCGCATCGACGTGCCGCTCGGCGTCGCGGTCGGCGGCGCGCTCGTTCTAGTCGGCCTGGTGATCAGTGCCATCGCCCTACGTGCCGACAAGTTCGAGGGCGCGGCGATCGTGGTCGGGATCGGGCCGATCGTCGCCGGCATCGCGCTGCTGGTGATGAACCTCAAGAAGGTCAAGCAAGTCGCGGTCGAGCGCGACGCGCCGGCTCCGACGTTTCGCCTCGAGATGCCCTGGCAGGTCTCGGCGGGCATCGTGCTGTTGATCCTTGGTCCGCTCGTCACGCTGGTCGACTGGCGGCTCGATCGTCTCAGCTTCGCGGGTCTGGTGTTTTTCGGGGGCGGCCCGTTGATCGCCGGGGGCATCCTGCTCGCACAGAACGTCAAGCGCGTCCGCAAGATCGCCGAAGAGCCGGTGGCCGCCGACCACGATCCCCTGACCGCCAAACCGACCTATCCCGACGATGACAAGCTGACCGCGATCGTCCGCTCGTCGGACGAGATGCTCGGCAAGTTCGAGCAGATCGTGCTGGTGGGGCTGCTGGCGACGGTGATGCTGGTGGCGTCGATCTCGACGCTCGCCGACAAGATCGCCGACGCCCACCCGTTCGGCCACTTCAAGGATGACGCGATCCGCGGCGGCACGTTCGCGATGGCGCTGATCGGCGCCGCGTTCGCGATGCACCAGGGTCGCCACCTGTCGATGGACCTGATCTCGCGCCGGCTCAAGCCCCGCGCGCGGCTGTTCCTCAAGGTGGTGCTCGCCCTGTTCGTGATGTTCATCGTGTTCCTCGCGGTGCGCTCGGGCTTCCACACGATCGCGAAGGAAGCCGAGTTCGCGACCGAGGACAAGCTGATCACGCCGGTCCGCCTCGCCTACCTGGTGCCGATCGGCGGCGCGCTGATCATCTGCCACGCGGCGCTCCACACGATCATCGACCTCAGCTACATCGTCCGCCGCAAGACTCCCCCCGAGAAGATGAGGACGGGCCACTGATGTCGACCTTGATGATCATCCTGCTCGGCATCTTCTTCATCAGCGGTGCCCCGCTGTTCACCGTCATGCTCGGTGCCACGGCGCTCGGCGCGCTGTTCAGCGACCGCGGCTTCGAGGTCGGCTTCGACGGCGCGATCAACAAGCTGTTCGGCACCTCGGGCCGCGACGAGATGGAGGTGCTGTCGACGATCCCGCTGTTCATCTACGCGGGCTACCTGCTCGCCGAGGCGAAGACCGCGGATCGCCTGGTGCGGTTCGCGAACGCGATGATGGGTTGGATCCCGGGCGGCCTCGCGGTCGTCACGATCGGCACCTGCGCGCTGTTCACGGTGTTCACCGGCGCCTCGGGCGTCACCATCATCGCGCTCGGCGGCGTGCTGATGCCCGCGCTGGTCAAGAACGGCTATCCGGAGAAGTTCTCGCTCGGCCTGATCGCCGGCACCGGCTCGGTCGGCCTGCTGCTGCCACCGGCGCTGCCGCTGTTCATCTACGGCACGGTCTACGGCCTCGTCCAGAGCGAGGAGGAGAAGGCCGCGAACGTGTGGGGCACCGAGCGCTTCCTGTTCGCCGGCGTGCTCCCCGGGCTGTTCCTGATCGCGCTGCTCTCGGCGGTCGCGATCTTCGTCGCGGTGAAGAAGAAGCTGCCGCGGCAGAAGTTCGATGCCGGCGAGCTCGGCCGCAGCTTCGTCGTCGCGGTGCCCGAGCTGATGATCCCGTTCGGCGTGGTCGCTGCGCTCGGCCTCGGGCTCGGCTCGCTGTCCGAGGTCGCCGCGCTGACGGTGCTGTACGTGCTGATCATCGAGACCGCGCTGTTCCGCACGATCTCGCTCAAGATCATGTGGAAGATCAGCTTCGAGGCGATGGCGATGATCGGCGCCATCTTCATGATCATCCTCGCCTCGACCGCGCTGACCGACTTCATGGTCAACGCGGAGGTGCCGCGCAAGATGGTCGAGTGGACGACGGCGAACGTCGGCTCGAAGATCGTCTTCCTGCTCGCGATCAACATCATCCTGCTGATCGTCGGCACGGTGATGGACATCTTCTCGGCGATCGTCGTCGTCGTGCCCCTGATCGCCCCGATCGCGCGCCAGTACGGCATCGACCCGTATCACCTCGGCGTGATCTTCTTGCTCAACCTCGAGGTCGGGTATCTCCACCCACCCGTCGGGCTGAACCTCTTCCTGACCAGCGTGAAGTTCCAGCGCCCGATCACCGAGGTGATGTGGGCGACGATCCCGTTCTTGATCACGATGATCGTCGCGCTGTTCGTGATCACCTATGTCCCCGAGCTGACGACCGCGAGCGTGCCACCGGCGAAGAAGACCGATCCGGTGCTCAACCTGGTGGCGATCGTCCGAGCCGGCATCGAGGAGAGCAAGGTCGCGACCGCGGATCGAGAGCTCGCGCTCGTCGACGCCGTGGGCCAACCCCTGCTCGACAAGGCCAGCAAGCCGCTCAAGCGCAAGATGGCGGACTGCCGGCTCCCGGTCCCGCAGGCCGAGGGCAAGACCAAGCCACCGACCGACTCGCAGGTCCGCGACTGCCAGAAGGTGTTCTTCGCGGTGACCGAGTGCACGTCCGAGAAGACGCCCGCCGAGCTCACCGTGTGCCGCAACAAGGCGATCGCGAAGTGGGCCGCGAACTACTTCAAGGATCACCCCGAGGAGGCGGTGTTCCTGATCAAGAGCGTCGCGCTCGTCGATGCCGCAGGCGAGCCGCTCGAGTTCGAGCGCGAGCAGGTCGGCCCCGATGGCAACCCGGTGATGAACGCGCTCGGCGAGCCGGAGAAGGAGTCGGTCAAGATCGCCGACAAGGAAGGCAAGCCGATCACGCGCACGCTCGAGTGGTGCGACAAGCTGCAGTTCCCGAGCGACGTCGGCAAGTGCAAGCAGCTGTTCGTCGGCGCGTCGAACTGCAAGATCGATCTGCCGAGCCCGAACGAGTGCGTCGAGGAGAAGTGCCAGGCGCCGGAGAAGCCGGCGGAGGCCCCGGCGGGCGCGGGCTCCGGCTCCGCGGCGGGCTCCGGCTCGCCGGCAGGCGCAGGCACCGGCGTGAACGGCACGGGCGGCAAGGATGCCGTGCCGGTCGATCCGGCGGCCTGTCGCAAGGACTGCCTCGACAAGGCGATCCAGACGTGCGTCGCCGAGGCGGTGAAGGACTGGGTCGACGAGAACCAGGGCATCGCCTCCGCTCCGAAGCTCAAGTGATCCTCGCGCTGCTGCGGCTGCTTCGCCCTCATCAATGGGTGAAGAACGTGTTCGTCGCGGCCGCCCTGGTGTTCTCCAAGCACCTCGAGGATCCGACCTACGCGCTCCGCACGGCGCTCGCGATCGCGGTGTTCTGTGCGCTGTCGGGCGCGGTCTACGCGTTCAACGACGTCCACGACGTCGAGGCCGATCGCGCCCACCCGACGAAGCAGCACCGCCCCGTCGCGTCGGGCAAGATCTCCGAGCGGGCCGCGCTGTCGGTCGCGATGCTGCTCGCGATCGGCGGGCTGGTCGGGGCGTTCCTGCTCGACTGGCGGCTCGGCCTCGTCGCGGCGGGCTACGCCGTCCAGAACATCGCCTACAGCCTCAAGCTCAAGCACGTCGCATTCCTCGACGTCGGGCTGATCACCAGCGGCTTCCTGCTGCGCGTGCTCGCCGGCGCGTACGCGATCGATGTTCCGGCGTCCGAGTGGATCCTCCTGTGCACCGCGCTGCTCGCGCTGTTCCTCGGGCTCGGCAAGCGCGCGCACGAGCTCGCGTGGGCGGAGCGCAACGGTCAGGCGGCCACCACGCGCGCCGCCCTCGCCGGCTACAAGCTGGGGGTCGTCCGGGTGCTGCTCTACATCCTCGGGGCGCTCACCGTGGTCGCGTACGCCGCGTACACGTTGCTCGGCGCGCCCGGCGTGTTCGGGACGGATCGCCTGATCTGGTCGACACCGTTCGTCGCGATCGGCCTCGTGCGCTACCTGTGGCTCGCGCTGTGGCGCCCTCGCGACGAGAGCCCGACGGAGGCCATGCTGCGCGACCCGCTGTGCCTGATCGACTTCGCGGTCGCGACCGGCGTGATCCTGTATCTCATCTACGGGTAGCGGAGAGCCGCGCCTGGAAGTCGGGCGCCAGGCGGCTGCCCGGCTGCTCGCGCAGCGCCGTCTCGGGGATCTCGACGTACGTGCGCTGGAAGTTCAACGCCTCGGCGGCCTTCGCGATGGCGAGGAACGCACCGTCGGTCAGCGGCAGCTGGACCAGCTTCTGCGAGATCGCGCGGTAGAGCTCGAAGATCTTGGTGTCGTCACCGGCGCGTGCAAGATCGAGGATCACTCGTGACGCCAGCAGGCGCAGTGAGCCGGCGTCCTTCGCGGAGGCCCCGACGCACCGACGGTGATCGTCGCCGGCCCGTCGTGAAACGTGTCCCAGCACAGGGTCGCGAACGCCGCGCCGGCGAGGGAGGATCGCGAACCGGATCCGGCCGAGGCGATCCTCGAGCGCCGAGCCGGCGAGCCAGAGGAACAGCATGTTTCCGATCAGGTGCACCCAGCCGGCGTGGACGAACGCCGACGCGATCAGGTTCGGAGTCAGGCCGCTGCCGGCCTTGTAGCCGAACCGCAGGATCGGAATCGCGTCCGGATCGACCGACATCACCGCGCGGAGCTCCTCGACGCTGCTCGGCTCGAGGAGCGCATCGAGATCGGGCGCGAACAAGGTCGCGTAGAGCTGGACCAGCGTGCAGACCGCGATGATGGCGAAGGTCAGGTACGGAACGCGGCTGACGTGCGCTCGTGGCCATACGGGATGATCAAGGCGGTGTCCCTCCTCGCGCCCCTGCGAGTGCGCTCACGCTGGGTTACCGGATCCCCGGGCACAAGGCCCCGAGCGGAACTATCGCTTGCCGATCTGCTCGCTGTATAACGCGACAGGCCATCATGACCGACGAGGGGCCCGCGATCGCCAAGCGTAAATCCGACCACCTGGAGGTCGCGGCATCGGGGCGCGCGGACTTCACGCGGTCGACGTTGCTCGAGCACGTCCACCTGATCCACCAGGCGCTGCCCGAGCTCGCGCTCGACGAGATCGACCTCACGACCATGCTGGTCGGCAACCGGCCGCTCCGCGCACCGGTAATCGTCACCGGCATGACGGGTGGCACGGCGGAGGCCACCGCCGTCAACCGCGATCTGGCACGGGCCGCCCAGGCCGCCGGGGTGGCGTTCGGCGTCGGGTCGCAGCGCGCGATGGCCGAGCATCCCGAGCTGGCGGCGAGCTATCAGGTGCGCGACATCGCGCCCGATGTCGTGCTGCTCGGTAACATCGGAGCGGTACAAGCCTTGGTGATGGGGCCGAGCAAGGTCGGCGAGCTCGCGAAGGCGATCGGCGCCGACGCGCTCGCGATCCACCTGAACCCCGGCCAGGAGCTGATCCAGGAGCGCGGCGATCGCGACTTCCGCGGCGTGGTCGACGCGATCGCGCGGATCGTCGAGCACGCCGGCGTCCCGATCATCGTCAAGGAGACCGGCTGCGGGCTCTCGATCCAGGCCGCACGGTCGTTGATCAGCGCCGGCGTGCGCACGGTCGATGTCGCGGGCGCCGGTGGAACCAGCTGGGTGGCCGTCGAGGCGGTGCGTGCCACCGAAGGCTCGAACGCGGCCTCGCTCGGCACCGAGCTACGCGACTGGGGGCTGCCGACGGCGGTCGCGGTGGTCGCGTGCGTGCGCGCGGGCTTGACCACGATCGCGTCGGGCGGGATGCGCTCCGGCTACGACATCGCGCGCGCGCTCGCCCTCGGGGCCACCGCCGGCGGGATGGCCGCGCCCCTGCTCCGCGCGCAACGCGCCGGCGGCTACGACGCTGCGCTCCAGGAGCTCGAGCGCGTGATCGCGTCGGTCCGCTCGATCTGTTTACTCGTCGGGTGTGCACGCGCCGCCGATCTCGCGCGTGCGCCGCGCCACCTCGGAGCGCCACTCCGCGCGTTCCTCGACGATCTGGAGCTGTCATGACCGCGATTGGCTGGGGAAAGATCATCCTGCTCGGCGAGCACGCCGTGGTGTACGGCTATCCCGCGCTCGCGGCCGCGCTCGATCGCGGCGTCACGATGGACTTCGTGCCCACCACCAAGGGCGGGATGCGGCTCAACATCCCGGCGTGGAACGCCACGGTGAAGGCCGACGACGATTCGCAGCTCGCGCGCTGCTTGTGCGCGATCGCCGACGCGCTATCGCTCGGTCGCCCCGAGCTCTCGCTGGTCGGCGATGCCCAGATCCCGCATGGCGCCGGGCTCGGCTCGTCGGCGGCGCTCGCCGTCGCGGTCGCGCGCGCGATGCTCGCGTGGCAGAAGAAGCCGGCCGATGCGGCCACCCTCGCCCACGCCGCGAACGCGAGCGAGATGATCGTCCACGGCAAGCCGAGCGGCGTCGATGTCGCGCTCGCGATCACCGGCGGGCTCGGCGTGTTTCGCCGCTCGTCGGGGCTGTCGTCGCTCAAGCGTGCCGACGGCACCGCGCCGTCGGTCCGCGTGCTCGTCGGACCGAGCGGCGAGCCGCGCTCGACGGGAACGATGGTGCAGAAGGTCGCCGCCGCCACGGGCGAGCGTCCCGCCGACAAGCGGCTCGCCGAGCTCGGTGGGCTCTGCGATACCGGCACCGCGGCCCTGCTCGGCAACGACCTCGCCGCGCTCGGCGCCGCGATGAACCGCGCGCACGAGGTGCTCGTGGACCTCGGCGTGTCGACGCCGCTGCTCGACGACCTGTGCCTGCACGCGCGCGCGCTCGGGGCCCACGGCGCGAAGCTGACGGGTGCCGGTGGTGGCGGCGCGGTGATCGCCGTGGCACCGCGCGACAAGGAGCAGGAGATCCTCGCTGCCTGGAAGGCGATGAACGTGACGGGCTTCGTGGCGAGCGTGGGCGCACGGTAGGCCGGCGTCGGGTGCGGGCTTTGCCACCCTGCGAGGCAACCCGCTCGCATACAACGTGGTGATGCGCCCACTCCTCCTGGTTGCCGGTGTCGCTGTCCCTGGGGTCGCGTTCGCGGATGCCCTCGTGCCCGCCGACCCGGCGCGCGCGCCCGGCTTCGTCCAGATCGATCGCTACGACGCGACCTCGGTCGCCGGTGGCGATCTCTCGTACGTCTCGCTCGACGGTGCCAGCGAGGACGTCACGGTCCTGCGCTTCCAGCTCGGCGGTCGCTACGTCGACCGGAGGAGCAACGTCGGCGGCTATGTCAACCTGCCGATCACCTACGCCTCCGGCAATGGCGACAGCCTGACCGCCATCGGCAACCTCGAGGTCGGCGGCATCCTCCTGCCGAAGCTCGGAGAGGGCTCGACCGTGGCACTCCACGCAGGTCTCACCCTGCCGACCGCGGACGACGACGAGGACGCCCTCGTCAACATCCTCGCGACGACGGCACGCCCGCAGGATCTGTTTCTCGCGATCCCGCAAGGCACGTCGCTGCGGCTCGGCGCGTCGCCGATGTTTCGCAGTGGCAACGTGTTCGGTCGCGTCGACGTCGGGATCGACATCAACATCAACAACGGCGGTGGCGGCGACGAGTCCGACCCGCTGGTCCACGTCAACGCGGGCATCGGCATCGACCTCGGAGGCGCGGCCGTGATGGGCGAGCTATCGAACGTCTACCTGACCGACGGCGATGCCGACTTCTCCGACCGCTTGATCAACGTGTTCGCGCTGTCGGCTCGCTTCACCGCCGGCAAGGCGATGCCCTACCTCTCGCTGCTGATCCCGCTCGACGACAACGCCACCAGCACCATCGACCTCGCGTTCACCGCGGGCCTCGAAGCTCGGCTGTAGCCGGATCGCGCGTCCGGCCCGGATCGCCTGTCGCCACTTCGCGCTATCGTCCGTGCATGGCCCTGCCCGTCGTCACCGCACGCGCCTGCGCGAACATCGCGCTCGTCAAGTACTGGGGCAAGCGCGACGCCGCGCTCAACCTGTCGGCCGCGGGGAGTCTGTCGCTGACCCTCGACGCCCTGACCACCGAGACCACCGTCGCGTTCGACGAGACGCTCGCCGAGGATCAGCTGATCCTCGACGGTGTCCCCGCGAAGCCCGACGACGTGCAACGCGTGTCGGAGTTCCTCGACCTGATCCGCGCCGAAGCCGGCGTGCCGATCAACGCACGGGTGACGAGCCGCAACGACTTCCCGACCGCGTCGGGCCTCGCCTCGTCCGCCTCGGGGTTCGCCGCACTGGCCCTCGCCGCCTCGCGGGCCGCCGGGCTCACGCTGGAGCCACAGGCGCTGTCGATCCTCGCGCGCCGCGGGTCCGGATCCGCGGCGCGGTCGGTGTTTGGCGGCTTCGTCAAGATGTACACCGGCTCGCGCACCGAGGAGGGGTACGCCGAGCCTGTCGCCGCCGTCGCGCCCGGCTTCCTCGACCAGCTCCGCATGGTGGTCGCCGTGGTCGGAGGTGGCGTGCCGAAGACGCATGGCTCGCGCGACGCGATGGACCACACCGCCGCGACGTCACCGATGTATCGCGCGTGGCTCGAGCTCGTCCCCAAGGATCTCGAGCGCGCCGAGGCCGCGATCGCGAAGGGTGACCTCGAGGCGCTCGGCACGCTCGCCGAGGCGAACGCGATGGCGATGCATGCCTCGGCGCTCGCCGCGCGTCCCGCGATCGTCTACTGGCACCCCGCCACGCTCGGCATCCTCGCCGAGGTTCGCGGACTCCGCTCGTCGGGCCAGCCCGCGTGGGCGACGATGGACGCCGGTCCGCATGTCAAGGTGCTGACGACGGCGGCCGCGGCCGAGCTGGTCCAGCAGGCGCTGGTCGACAACGCCGGCGTCACCGCGGTGTCGATCAGCGGCGTCGGCGGACCTGCCGAGGTGATCGACGCATCGAAGGTAGTCTCGCTCGCGTGACCCTTCACGGCGTCTTGACACGATCTGCACATCGCGCGTGTTGGATCGACATCGCATGTGTGAGCTGCCGAGGATCGTCGTGATCGCCACCGCACCTGGAAAATTGATCCTGACCGGGGAATACGCCGTGCTCGACGGCGCGCCCGCGCTGGTGATCGCCGTGGATCGCCGGGTCACTGCCCGTCGCGAGCCCGGCACGGTCAGCTCGCCGTTCTTGCTCGCCGTCGCCCGCGAGCTCGCGCAGCGCTACGGCGCCGACTCCAAGGGGGCGCTCGCCGCGCTCGAGATCGCCGTCGATAGCACGGCGTTCTACGCCGGCTCGGACTGCACGCAGAAGCTCGGGCTCGGCTCGAGCGCCGCGGTCACCGTGGCCGCCGCCGCGCTCGCCCTCACCGCGCACCACGGCACGCTCGAGGGCCATCGCGACGAGGTGCTCGCGATCGCGCTCGCCGCGCACGCGAATGCCCAGGGCGCGAAGGGCGTGCGCGGCTCCGGCGCCGACGTCGCCGCCGCGGTCTACGGTGGTGCGATCGCGTTCACGATGCCGAGGCCCGCCCACGGGGAAGGCTCCGACGACGCGGTGGTCCGCGACCCGGATGCGGCGGTCCGCGATCCGGACCTTGCAGACCGCCACTCGGACCACGGTGTCCGCGGCTCGGACGATGAGGTCCGCCGCTCGGACGATGATCCGGACCGATCCGAGTTACCGCGGGTCGTGCGC
>Ga0075163_10006633_pt1 | contig 15348 bp, 17 predicted proteins | sample JI1023141ADNA_FD_71478 | JGI IMG/M metagenome (GOLD analysis project Ga0075163, IMG submission 71478) | Wastewater effluent complex algal communities from Wisconsin, to seasonally profile nutrient transformation and Carbon sequestration -... | ecosystem: Engineered > WWTP > Effluent > Algae... | reverse complement strand
GCGTTGCCCTTGAGGAGCGCGAAGGCGTTGATGATGCCGATGACGGTGCCGAGCAGACCGACGAACGGGGTCGCGGTCGCCACGGTGCCGATGCCGGCCAGGCCCTTGCGCAGGCTCGAGACCTCACGCTCCTTGACCCGCTCGATCGCGCGGTTGACCGAGTCGACCAGGTCGAACTCGCCGACGTCCTGGGGACCCGACTTGGTCAGCGCGTCCTGGCCCTGGCGGTAGGCCGCGGTGCCGGCCCCGACGACCTTGGCGACCGGGCTGTAGCGGAAGCCCTGGGCCACCCGCTGGATCTCGTCGTAGCGCTGGTTCTTCAGCTGCTCGCGCAGGCCGAGCACGAACCGGACGGTCTCGCTCGAGGCCTTGGTGAAGACCACCAGGCGGTCGACCACGCGGTAGAGCATGTAGATCGACATGCCCAGCATGAAGAACATGATGCCCTTCACGGGCAGGCTCATGTGGTCCCAGATTGACGAGAGACTTTGATCCATGACGCGTGGCCTTACGGGGGTGGTGGGTTGCCGTGGTCGGGTCGTGACGTAGCTGCGGCCGCTACTTCTGGCTGTACATGAACTGGACGACCGCGCAGACCGGGGCCGCCTGACCGTTCACCATGAACGGCCGGTACTTCCAGCGGCGGATCTCGCGCTTGAGCTTCTCGTCGTAGGACGGGAAGCCCGACGACTTCATGACGTTCACGGAGTCGATGCCGCCGCCGCGGTTGACGCAGACCTTGACCGGGATGACCAGGCGGGTCTTGCCCGAGCGCTGGATCTCGGTGCGGGTCACGTCGTCGGGGAGGATGTTCTTGTCGCCCTCGATGCGCTGCTGCTCGAGCGCGGTGGGCGGGACGATCTGGGGCGGAGCCGGGGGCGGCGGAGGCGGCGGAGGCGGCGGAGGCGCGGTCCCGACCCCACCGATCGTGCCGCCGACCACACCGCCGACCTCGCCACCCTCCTCGCCACCCTCCTCACCACCCTCGACGCCGCCGCCCTCGTCGATGACCTCGGCCGGCTTCTCGTCCTCGGGCTTCTTCTCGACCGGCTGGACGGCCTCGGTGACCTTGATCTTCTTGACCGTCGGCTTCTTGACCGCCTCGAGCTTCTTGCCACCCGCCGGCGGGGGCGGCGGCGGGGGCGGCGGGGGCGCCACGGCCAGGTCGGTGCCGGTGCTCGGCACGTCGAGCTTGCTGATCTTCCAGAGCGACTGGACGATCAACACGGTGCCGGCGACGGCGTGCCCGGCGACGACCAGGACCAGGATCCCGATCGCCAGGGACATGCCCTTGGACTTCTTTGATTCCGTGTAGTTCTCAAACATGGCGGGCTCCGGTGGGCCGTACGGTCAGGTTCCCTTGCCCGGGCTGGCGGGAGCGCCGGTCGCGGGGGTGCCGGTCGCGGGAGCGCCGGTCGCGGGAGGAGCAGCCTTCTTGGCCTCTTCCTTTAGAACGCGCGCACGTTGCGAAAAGATTTGCCCTTCGGCCTCATCGATCGCCATCGCCCACGAGGCCCCCTGGGCCAGGCTGCGCTGGCGCCACAGGCCCGCCCCCATGCTCCAGGGCTCGATGGCCTTGGCGTCGATCTTGATCGACTCGTCCACCGAATGTAGGCCGATGTCGCCTAGCTCGACTCGCTCGGCGCCGAGGACCTTGGTCCCGCCAGCCAGCATCTTGTTGAAGGTGATGCGGATGATCGACTGGTGCGACGACATCCGGCCGGCGGCGTCGGGCGCGGCGGCCAGATCCTTCTCCCACCAGGTCAGGGAGGTCCGCCAGTCGCCGGTCTTCATGTAGATGCCGGCGATGAGCTGGATCACGTCGCGGGCCTTGGGGTCGGCCTCGTGGATCTTCTGCCAGTAGTCGAGGGCCGTCTGGTAGTCGCCCGAGTCGAGCCACAGCTTGGTGAGGAGCTTCCTGACCTTGTCGTCGTTCGGGTGCTTCTCGAGCCAGAGCTTCAGGTGGCGGGTCGCCTTCTCGGCGATGGCCTTGTTGGCCGCCGTCTCCTGGCCGGCCTTGAACAACCGGCTGTAGGTGATGCCGAGGTTGTGGTGGGCGATGTCGATGTCGGGCGCGATCTTGAGCGCCGCCTCGAGCTTCTCGGCCGCCTTCTCGAACTCCTGGTCGGCGTAGAGCTGGCCGGCCTCCTGGATCTTCTTGCGGGCGGAGACCTGATCGCAGCCAGCCAGGGCGACCGTTGCGACGACAGCCACGAGCATCGAGGACAAGATGCTCCGCGAACGGTGGGGCCGGCTCATAAGCCGCGGCACTGTACAGAAGTGGTCGGCAGGCGACAAGGGGCTCCGCACGAGCTTGGTTTACACCGTCACCGCGACGACCACGCGGTGTCACACATAAAACGGCCTAGCACCGGGCCGGCCACCGCGACCTCGGTGCCGCAGATCGATGCCGCATGGCGTCGGCGATGGGTCACCGCAGCCGGATGGGGTACTGGACGATGTAGTCCGTGCGATCTGGCTCACCAGAGGCCGGGATCGCCACCGCCCTAGCGCGCTCGGACACGCATTGGACGAGGGCAGCCTGGGCCGAGGTCGCGACGTCGTTCACGCCGACCTCGACGCCGGTGGTCGACAGGGCGCCGCCGGCGACCGCGACGGTGAGGGTGACGTAGACGAAGGGATCGGCGCCGCGATCGGCCGCGGCCACCGCGGCGCTACACGCCACCACCGCGGGCTTCAGCTGATCGTAGATCTGCGCGGTGACCGCCGAGCTCATGGTCTTCTGATCGGGCGGCAGCCCGGGTGGGCCCAGGGGCGCGCTGCCGCCGCTGCCGCGGTGATCGCGGAACACGCCCTTGTCGGTGACGTAGACCCGGGTGCCGTCGGGCCGGATCTCGACGTCGGGTTGGCCGGGAACCCGCGGCCGCGGTCGGGTCGGCGCCGAGCCCCCGCCCGGCGCCCTCGCGCTTGGCGCCTCGGGATCGATCGCGGCACCGGCGCCGCTCGGCCGCGAGGTCCCGGCGCCGCGATCCCGACCGCGCCACCACAGGAGGGCGACCGCCGCGGCGGCGACCACGGCGGCGACGGCGATCCACCGACGGTTCATGCCTGGTCTGTACCACCCGGATCGGGCGGGTTCCACTCGACCTGGCCCGACAGGACCCGGTGGATCGTCCCGTCGGCGGCCTCGACGCGCAGCGCGCCGTCGGGATCGAGGCCGATGGCCGTGCCGCGGACCCGATCCGCGATCACCGGCAGCTCGGGGATCATCCGCGCCTCCCAGGCCGGCGCGATCGCGTCGAGGCCGCCGCCGCGGTAGCGCTCGATCCACGGCGCGAGGCCGTCGAGGACCGCGGCCAGGAGGTCCTCGCGGCCGACGGCGCGACCGACCACCTCGGCCAGGGTGATGGCCCGGGCCGCGACCTCGGGCGGCAGCTCGGCGGCGGCGCCGTCGCGGTTGACGCCGATCCCGACCACGACCGCGTCGCCGGCGCTCTCGCACAGCACCCCGGCCAGCTTGCGACCGCCGACCAGGACATCGTTGGGCCACTTGAGCCCGGCCGCGGTGGCGCCGAGCGCGCGCAGCCCGTCGCACAGCCCGACCCCGACGGCCAGGGTCAGCGGCGGCACCGCGATGCCCGGGCCGAGGCGGACCACCAGCGAGAGATAGAGGTGGCGACCAGGCGGCGAGGCCCAGGTGCGGCCGTGGCGCCCGCGCCCGGCGGTCTGGGCGTCGGCGGTGACGATCGCGCCGTGGGGCGCGCCGTCGCGGGCCCAGGCCAGGGCGACGTCGTTGGTCGAGGCGACGGTGACCAGGGCGCGGTGAGGCTGACCGAGGGCGGTCACGACGCGAAGTCGAGGCCGATGTCGACCGCGGGGGCCGAGTGGGTCAAGGCGCCGACCGAGATCAGATCGGCGCCGGCCAGGGCGTAGTCGCGGATGGTGGCGAGGGTGACGCCGCCCGAGACCTCGCAGCGCACGCCGCGGGCGTGGGCGACCGCGACCGCCTCCTTGACCTGGGCCGGGGTCATGTTGTCGAGGAGCACCAGCTCGGCGCCGGCGTCGATGGCCTCGGTCAGCTCGCTCAGGTTGGTGACCTCGCACTCGAGGCGCAGCGGGTGCGGCGCCCGGGCGCGCGCGCGCTCGACCGCGGCCCGCACGCCGCCGCACGCGACGATGTGGTTGTCCTTGATCAGGATGCCGGAGCCGAGATCGAAGCGGTGATTGCCACATCCGCCGGCGGCGACCGCGGCCTTCTCAAGCACCCGGTAGCCCGGCGTGGTCTTGCGGGTGTCGACGACGCGACAGCCGGTGCCGGCCACCGCCTCGGCGTAGCGGGTCGCCAGGGTCGCGACCCCCGACAGCCGCTGGACGAAGTTGAGCGCGGTGCGCTCGGCCATGAGGAGCTCGGCGGCCGGGCCGCGGGCGGTCAGAAGCGGCGCGCGGGCGCCGGCGACGCGGGCCCCGTCAGCGACGTGGCGCTCGACGGCGATGCGGGGATCGACCAGGGCGAAGACCGCGGCCGCGAGGTCGAGGCCGAACACGGTGAGCGGGACCCGCGCGTTCATGACCGCGATCGCGGTGGTGTCGGCGGCGCCCACGGTGGCCGCGGTCGTGACGTCGCCGCGCCCGAGATCCTCGTCGAGCGCGAGGTCGATCAGGCGGCGGACGTGAGGCAGGAGCGCCAGACCGGCGAGCGCGGGGGTCGACATTGGCGGCAGCATGCCAAGGCCGGCGAGCTATCGCCACTGCTCGATGCGCCAGCCGTGAGCGCGGGCGTGGCGCCACAGCCGCACGTCGGGATTGACCGCGACCGGCGTGCCGACCCGCGACAGGAGCGGCAGATCGTTGTAGCTGTCGGAGTAGAAGGTCGAGGCCGCGAGATCGACGCCCTCGCGGGCGGCGAAGGCCTCGGCCAGGGGCACCTTGTGGGCGCCGAAGCACATCGCCGCGAGCCGGCCGGTGAAGGTCCCGCTTTGGACCTCGAGGCGCGAGCACAACGTGTGCTCGATGCCCAGGCCCGCGGCCACCGACTCGGCGGCGTACTGGGTGGCGCCGGTCGCTAGAGCGATCACGTCGCCGGCGGCGCGGTGGGCGGCGATCGCGTGGCGCGCGGCCGGCGAGATCATCGGCACCACGTCGGCCTGGTACCAGGCGGCGGCGGCCTCGCGCATGGCGGCCTCGGGCTGGCCGGCCAGCTCGGCGGTCAGGCGGGTGGCCAGGGCCTCGAGGTCGAGGACCGCGGCCTTGTAGAGGACGCTCCACCACACCGCGCGCGCCAGGCCGAGGCTCGACAGCTCGCCGCGCCGGCGCTGGAACCGCATCCAGCTCATGCCGGTGTCGCTGACCAGGACGGTGTGATCGAGATCGAACAGGGCCGCGGCCCGCATCGCGCGAGTGCTAGCACGCCCGGCCGCGGCGCGGGCGGCGACACCATCGCCAGGTCGCCGCCGGCCTGGCACACTGCCGCGATGGCCACCGACCTCCCGCCCTGCGGCATCTACCGCACCCTCGCCAAGATCGGCGAGTGCGAGGCCAACCGCCTCGTCTACTTCCACAACCACGGCAACCCTGGCCCCGGCCTGTACTTCCCCGAGAAGTGGGTGAAGAACCGGGCCCAGTTCGGCAGCCGCGGCATGACCGTGCCGAGCGGCTTCGATCCGCGCGCGCTCATGCCGCTGCCGCGCGAGGGGTTCTACCGCGTCGGCGCGACCTTCCACTGCTGCGACAAGAAGTGCGTCGAGTACACCCCCGAGGGCTTCGTCCAGCTCGGCTACAACGGCAACGGCATCCCGCTCTTGTTCTCCCCGGAGTGGACCGGCACCGCCCTCGACGTCCCCGAGCGCGGCACCAAGATCGACGACGCGGCGATGTCCAACCTGGTGCTCCTGGCGGTGCGCGAGCGCAACGACGCCCGCGACGACATCCCGGCGTTCCCGCGGGTCAACCTGATCCACTGACGACTGCGCAGCCGCCGCTCACACCGGGCGGCTGGGCAGCGCGACCAGGAAGCGGCCGGCGCCGTCGTCGTCGCGGCGGTAGCGGACGGTGGCGCCGAAGGCCCGGGCGGCGTGGGCGGCGATGGCCAGCCCGATCGGCAGCTCGGCCGGGCGGTTCCAGGCCAGCGGCTCGAACAAGGACGGCACCAGCTCGGGCGCTAGCCCCGGGCCGGGATGGCTGACGATGAACTCGACGTCGCGGGGGTCGGCCCGGACCGTGAGCTCGACCCGGCTGCCGGCCGGGGCGAGGTCGGAGGCCACGCCGAGGATGGTCGACAGGGCCCGGACCAGGAGCGCGGGCGAGGTCTCGAGATCGAAGCCGCGCTCCATCGTCACCACCAGCTCGCAGCGCGAGCGCACCTTGGCGCCGACGTGGCGCAAGATCCGCTCGACGATCTCCGAGGCCGCGACCCGGTGCTGGGTCACCGCGCCCTCGGCCAGGAAGCGCCGGGTGGCGATGAAGCTGTCGAGCATCTCGCGGGTCGAGCGCGCGACGTCGTCGGCCGCGGCCACGAGGTCGGGATCGATCGCGCCGACGCGCTCGACGATCTCGCCGACCGCGCCGTCGATGACTTGCAGGGTCGACGCCAGATCGTGGAGCAAGGACGACGCCATCGCGCCGACGGTGGCGTGGTGCATGAGATCTTGCACGCGCGAGCGCCGGACCTCGGGGCCGATCGGCTCGGGCTGGAGCTGGGCGGCCTGGCGGCGGCCGAGGTGGATCAGGCGCTCGATCACCTGGCCGGCCGAGGCGCCGGTGCCGACGCAGCTGATCAGCAGCCGACCGCCGGCGTCGACCGCGCGATCGAGCTGCCAGGCGCCGGGCGGCGCGGCGACCGCGGCCCCGACCAAGGCCGCGCCGTCGATCGTGGCCCACGCCACCTCGACCCCCGACAGTCGCGCGATCTGCAAGGTGAGGACCTCGCCGAGCTCGACCAGGGTCGCGACCGGCGTGAGCTGGGCCTCGATCTCGCCCAGGTTGCACGCCGACTCGAGGGTCGACGACAGCTCCTGGGTGCGCCGACGCTGCTCGAGGGCGCGCCGCAAGGTGACCTCGATCTCGTCGTACCAGGGCTTGCCGACCTTGAACGGCGCGTCGGGGCGCAAGAGCGCCGCGTGGGCGCGCTCGTCGACGTAGCCGGTCAGGAGGATGCGGATGACCTCGGGGTCCTGGGCCCGCGCGAAGTCGAGGACCTCGATGCCGTCGTGATCGGGCATCTTGAGATCCGAGATCACGGCGTCGAAGGTGCGGGCGGCCAGGGCGGCGAAGGCCTCGCGGCCGCAGGTGGCGGCCTCGACCTGATAGTCGCGCGACAGCTCGTCGACCAGGGCCGCTCGGACGTCGTCGTCGTCGTCGACGATGAGGATGCTGACGGTAGACATCACGACTCCTTGGCGGGGACCGAGATCTCGAAGCACGCGCCGCGCGGCCGCGGTCGGTAGGCGATGTCGCCGCCCCACGACCGAGCCAGCCGCTGCGCGGTGGCCAGACCGAGGCCGGCCCCGGTCGGCCGGGCGGTGACGATCGGCTCGAACAACCGGGCCGCGATGTGCGGTGGCAGGCCGACGCCGTCGTCGGCGACCGCGACCACCGCGCGACCGCCCTGGGCCTCGATGGCGAGGTCGAGGACGCCTCCGGTGGGCATGGCCTTGACCGCGTTGTCGAGGACGATCCCGAGCACGTGCTGCAGGGGATCTTGAGGCGCCAGGGCCACGACCGGGCCGGCGAAGCGACGGCGGATGTCGATCGTCGAGGTCCGCCCCGCGATCAACGCCAGGGCGGTCTCGAGCTCGCGGGCCAGATCGAGGCGGCGCGGCGCGACGTCGAGGGAGCCGACCCGATGCACGTTGACCACCGCGGCGACGTGCTCCTGGATGCGGGTCGCGGCGCTCGAGGCGCGCGCGACCAGCGGCGTCAAGGCGGCGGCGTCAGCCTGGTCGCCGGCGCGGCGCTCGATCGTGCGCAGCGTGCTCTGCAACGCGGCCACCGGGTTGTTGAGGTTGTGGGCGATCGTGGCGCACATCTCGCCGACCGCGGCGCGCCAACCGAACTGCGCGACCTGACCGGCCATGGCGGCGATCTCGCGGGTGCGATCTTCGAGCATGGCCTGGGTCCGGCGCAGCTCGCCGACGGTGCGCTCGAGCTCGCCGTGGGCGGCGATCAGGCTGGCGTGCTTGGCCAGGAGATCGTGCTCGAGGCTGCGGCGCTCGGTGGTGTCGCGCGCGGTGCACGCGGCCAGGGCACCGTGCTCGGGGTGGTCGAGGTGGACCACGGTCAGCGACACCGAGAGCCCGAGGTCGAACTCGGCGCCGGCGGGCTCGCCGAGCCACACGTCCTCGTACCGGCCCGGCGTGTCGACCAGGCCCGAGCCGCCCAGATCGAGGTCGAGGTGGAACAGCTCGTCGACCCGGCGGCCGATCAACGCCGCGGGATCGCGGCCGACCAGCGCGCCGAGCTGGGCGTTGGCGGCCAGGACCGCGTGGTGGCCCCGGTCGACCACACACGCCGCGTCGCCCCCCAGATCGAACAGCAGGCCGAAGACCGCGTCGGCGACCGAGGGGGAGCTCGCAGCGGGCATCGTCGGCTGAATCGACCGGCACCCCGCGATGTCAAGGCCGCCGACAGCGGCCGGACCGACCCGAGGCGACGTGATGACTTAGCGCCGGCAAGGGTCTTGCACAGCCCTGCGGCGTGTCCCGGATCTTCGACTCGGTCGACCAGCTCTCGCGCTCGCTGTCGTTCCACCGCGATCGCCACGCCGTCCTGGCCAGCAACGTCTCCCACGTCGACACCCCGGGATATCGGCCGTCGGACGTGCGGCGCACCGACACCGGCACACAGATGGCGCTCACGACGACCCACCCCGCGCACCTGGGCGGCGGCGGTCCCGGCAGCGAGCCCGAGCGCTTCGACGACGGCGGCGCCCTGGCGGGCCCCGACGGCAACGCGGTCTCGCTCGAGCGTGAGCTGGCCAAGATCGACGCCAACCGGGTCCGCTTCGGCACCTCGGCCGAGCTGGTCACCCGCCGGTTTGCCCTGTTGCGCTACGCCGCCGGCGACGGCCGCGGCTGAACCCTTCGGAGGACCCCGTGGACTTCTTCACCGCGATGGAAGTATCGGCCTCGGGCCTGGGCGCGCAGCGCGTCCGCATGAACGTGGCGTCGTCCAACCTGGCCAACGTCTCGACCACCAGCGCCAACGGCGGTGGGCCCTACGTGCGCAAGAACGTGACCGTCGCGGCCGACCCGGTCGAGGGCGCCGCGCCGGGCGTCAGCGGGGTGACGGTGACCGGCATCGTCGACGACGCTCGCGCGCCGCGCCTCGAGTACGACCCCGGTCACCCCGAGGCCGACGTCGACGGCTACGTCGCCTACCCCAACGTCAACCCGGTCGAGGAGATGGTCGACATGATCACGGCGTCGCGGGCCTACGAGGCCGGCGTGACCGCGCTGTCGACCTCGGTGTCGATGGCCGAGCGCGCCCTGGGGATCGGCCGATGAGCGCGATCGGCGCCATCGCCGGCCCGTCGGCGGCCGCCCCGGCGCTGGTCGAGCGCCGCCCGCGCGAGGCCAACGGCTTCGCCGCGCTGCTCGATCAAGCGGTCGGCCAGGCCGAGCAAAACGAGCGCGCCGCCACCGCCGCCGCCGACGGCTTCGCCGCCGGCGATCCGACGATCGGCATCCACGAGACGATGATCGCGGCCGAGAAGGCCAGCGTGTCGCTGCGCTACGCGACCACCCTCAAGAACAAGCTGGTCGACGCCTACCGCGAGCTGATGTCGACGCCGGTGTAGCGCCATGCCCGAGCCCACCCCGCCCGCCCCCTCGCCCACCTCGCCGGCCGCTCTGGCCGGCCAGGCCGTGGCGCTGTGGCGGCGCCTGCCGGCGCGCGGGCGCGCCGCGGCGATCGCGGCGGTGGTGGCGATCGTCGGCGTGGTCGGGTTCCTGTGGCTGCGCCCGGGACCGGAGCCGTGGCCGACCGTCGTCGAGCAGCTCACGCCGATCGACGCCACCGAGCTGGCCGCGACCTTGGCCCAGCGCGGGATCCCCCATCGGCTCGGCCCCGACGGCCGGTCGATCGAGGTGCCGAGCACCCGCCTGGCCGAGGCCCGGGTGGCCGCCGCCAGCGCCGGCCTGCCGCGGCGCGGGGTCGGCTTCGAGCTGTTCGACCGCGTCAAGCTCGGCCAGTCGAGCTTCGCCGAGCAGGTCAACTACCGGCGCGCCCTCGAGGGCGAGCTGGCCCGCAGCATCGCGGCGCTGGCCCCGGTCGAGACCGCCCGCGTCCACCTGGCGCTCGGGCGCCGATCGGTCTTGAAGGACGCCGACCAGCCGCCGACCGCGTCGGTGGCGGTCCGGCTGCGGCCCGAGCAGCGCCTGACACCAGATCAGGTCGATGGCATCCGCCAGCTCGTGGCCAGCTCCCTCGACGGCCTGGTCGCCAGCCAGGTCGTGGTCGTCGATCAACACGGCACGCCGCTCGGCGGCGACGACGGCGAGCGCGGCAAGGACGCCGCGGACCTCGAGCGCCAGATGGCGGCGACGGTGCGGACCCTGCTCGAGCGGACGCTCGGGCCGGGCCGGGTCGAGGTGGTCGCGCGGGTCGAGGTCGATCGCAGCAAGGTCACGCAGTCCGAGGAGCTCTACGACCCGACGGCGACCGCGCTGCGCAGCGAGAACCGGATCGGGCCGGCGGCCGTCGGCGGCACCCCGGCGCCGGTGGCCGGCGGCGTGATCGGCGTCCAGGGCAACCTGCCGGGCGCGCCGGCGCCGACCGTCAACGGCGGGACCGCGGTGCCGGCGCCGACCACCGAGCAGCGCAACTTCGAGGTCAGCCGGACGATCCGGCAGACCGAGTCGGATCCGATGCGGGTGCGGCGGGTGCAGCTCGCGATCCTGGTCGATCACCGGCCAGGCCCCGACGGCAAGCCGATCGCGCCGACCGCGGCCGAGCTCGAGATGTACGCGGCGCTGGCCAAGACCGCGGCCGGCCTCGACGACAGCCGCGGCGATCGCCTCGAGATCCGCGCGATGCCGTTCGTCGACGAGGGCGCGGCGCCGACGGCGACGCGGCCCGCGGCCCGGCCGACCTGGCTGCCGCTGGCGGTCGGCGGCGGCGCGCTGGCGCTCGGCTTGATCATCGCCGGCCTGCTGTGGCGGCGGCGGCGCGCCAAGGCCAAGGCCGAGGCCACCCCGACGATCGCCCTGCCGGCGCCGGTGGCCGAGGTCGAGCGCGCGCTCGAGACGCCCAACGCCGGCGCGCTGCCGGCCCCGACGGAGCGCCCGGCCGAGGTCGCCGCGCTCGAACAGATCGGCGCGGACCTGCCGCGCGCCGCCCGGGTCCTCTCGGCCTGGCTGGCCGAGGCTCTACCCCCACCCGCGGCGGCGCCCGCCGCCAGCAAGCACAAGGCAGCATGACCACCACCCGGACCGGCGCCCCCCTGGGCCCTCAGCACAAGGCCGCGATCGCGGTGCTCGCGCTCGACGAGAGCGTCGCCGCGCAGCTCCTGTCGCACCTCGGCGACGCCGAGATGCGCGCCCTGGCCAAGGCGGTCGAGGAGCTCGACGTGGTCCCGAGCGAGACCCTGTCGGCGGTGCTGGGCGAGCTGGCCCGCGCGATGACCGGGCCGGTGTCGGTGTCGCGCACCGGCGGCCGGGCCTACGTCGAGCGCCTGGCGGCGCTGTCGCTCGGCGAGCCGCGCGCCAGTCGGCTGTTCGGCCCGACCGAGGCGCCGCCGGTGCCGGCGATCGAGCTGGTCAAGTCGGCCCGCACCAAGACCCTGGCCGACCTCCTGGGCGATGAGCACCCGCAGATCGCGGCGATCATCATGTGCCAGCTCCCGACCCGCACCGCGGCCGCGGTGCTGAAGGCCATGCCCGAGGACCGGAGCGCCGATCTAGCCAAGCGCATGGCGGCGATCGAGGAGATCCCCGACGCCGCGGTGCTCGAGGCCTCGGAGTCCCTGGCCCGCGCCCTGGCCGCCGCCGGTGGGCTATCGAACTCCGACGCCCGCTCGGAGTTCGACGGGCTGGCCTTCGTCGCCGCGCTGGTCAACGAGCTGCCGGTCGACCACGGCGACGCCCTCTTGGCCAAGGTCGGCGAGGTCGATCCGGCGGTCGCGGCCCGGGTCCGCGAGGCGATGTTCACCTTCGAGGATCTGCTGCGCGTCGAGCAGCGGCAGCTCGGGCCGCTCATGCGCGCGGTGCAGTCGGAGCAGGTGGTGATCGCGCTGCAGACCGCGAGCGAGGAGCTGCGGGCCCACTTCTTCGGCGCGCTGTCGCAGCGCGCGGCCCAGACCCTGCGCGAGGACCTCGCCAACAACAAGCCGCGGCGGATCGCCGAGGTCGAGGCGGCGCAGCGGCAGATCGTCGAGACCGCCACCCGGCTGGCCGCCGAGGGCACGCTCCAGCTCCCGCCGCGAGGTGAGGCGTGACCGCGCGCGTGCCATGGATGACCGCGACCGCGGCGCCGCGCCAGGAGCTGGCCGACGCCTTGCCGCGCTCAGTCGCGCCGGCGCGCGCGGCCTGGTTGACGCCGACCGCGCCGGCCGCGGTCGCCGCGGCTGCGGCGCCGACGCCCGCGCCGTGTCCCGACTGCGCCGAGTGGCGCGCCACCCGCGATCGCCTGGCCGGCCTCGAGGACGAGGCCCGCGAGGTCGGGCGCGCCGCTGGCCTGGCCGAGGAGGCGGCGGCCCGCGATCTGGTCGGACGCGCGGCGGCGGCGATGGCGGCGACGGCGGCGGCCGGCACGGCGCATCTGGTCGAGCTCATCGTCGACGTCGCCCTGGCGATCGCCGGCGAGGTGGTGCCGGCGGCGGCCGCGATCTCACCGCCCGAGCTGCGGGCCCTGGCGGCCGAGCTGATCGGCGGCGGCGGCGGCGGGCCGGTCACGCTGCACCTCCACGCCGGCGACGTCGCCCGGCTGGCCGACCTGGCCAGCGCCGAGGTCCGCCTGGTCACCGACGAGCGCCTCGATCCCGGGGAGCTGCGGGTCGAGGCCCCGCGCGCGGTGATCGACGGGTCGTGGCCGACCCGGCTCGCGGCGCTGCGCGCGCCGCTCTTGGCCCTGGTCGAGCGCGAGCTCGCGCCGCCGTCCGCCGCGCCGGCCCCGGAGGAGCCGTGACCGCGGCGCTGGTGAGCGCCGCCGCGGCCCTGGCCCGGCGCCAGGCCCGGCCGGCGATCGGCGGCCGCGTCCTCGACGTCAGCGGCCTGGTGGTGCGGGTCAGCGGCTTCCCCGCCGCGACCGGCGACATCGCCGAGATCGAGACCGGCGACGGTCGGCTGCCGTGCGAGATCGTCGGCTTCCGCGGCGACGATCTGCTGGCGGTGCCGCTGGGCCCGCTGCGCATGGTCCGCCCCGGCGCGCCGGTGTGGCGCTCGGGGACCCGCTCGGAGATCGCGGTCGGCGATGGCCTGCTCGGCCGCTTCATCGATCCCTTCGGCGCGCCCCTCGACGGCGATCCCCCGCCGAGCGCGACCGCGCGGGTGGCGATCGACGGCGTGCCGCTGCCGGTGGCCGAGCGCGGCCAGGTCGACCGCCGGTTCGCCACCGGGGTCCGCGTGATCGACGGCCTGTTGCCGTGTGGCCGCGGGCAGCGCATCGGCGTGTTCGCCGGCGCCGGCTGCGGCAAGAGCGTGCTGGTCGAGCAGATCGCGGCCCACGCCGACGCCGACATCGTCGTGCTCGGGCTGATCGGCGAGCGCGGCCGCGAGGTCCGCGAGCTGATGGCTTCGCCGCGCCGCGAGCGCATGATCGCGGTGGTCGCGACCGCCGATCGCTCGCCGCTCGAGCGCGTCCGCGGCGCCGCCACCGCGTCGGCGATCGCCGAGCACTTCCGCGCCGCTGGCAAGGAGGTCCTGTTGGTGATCGACTCGCTGACCCGCTACGCGATGGCGCTCCGCGAGGTCGGGCTGTCGCTGGGCGAACCGCCGGCGACCAAGGGCTATCCGCCGAGCGTGTTCGCGGCGCTGCCGCGCCTGCTCGAGCGGGTCGCCCCAGCCGCGGTCGGCGGCGCGATCACCGCGTTCTACACCGTGCTGGTCGAGGGCGACGATCTGTCGGACCCGATCGCCGACGCCGCGCGCTCGCTGCTCGACGCCCACCTGGTGCTGGCCCGCGACCTGGCCGACCGCGGCCACTTCCCGGCCATCGATCCGCTGGCCAGCGCGTCGCGGGTCGCGCGGCGGGTGGCGACGCCGGCGGCGCTGCGCCTGGCCGACGCCGCTCGCTCGACCCTCGCCGACCGCCGCACCGCCCTCGAGCTACAGGCCCTGGGTGCCTACACCCCGGGCGCCAACCCGACCCTCGATCGCGCCCTCGCGATCGGTGCCCGGCTCGACGCCTGGGCCCGCCAACCCCCGAGCCAGACCACGCCGTGGCCCGAGAGCCTGGCCCGTCTGGCCGACGCCCTCGAACTGGAGTGGACCCCATGACCTTGCGCCCCCGCACCCTCGTCACCGTCCAGCGCGTCCGCGAGCGGCTGCGCGATCTGGCGTCGGCCGACCTGGCCCGAGCCAGCGCCCACGCTGAACAGATCGTGCAGGACGCCCGCGGCGCCGACGCCGCGTTGACCGAGTTTCTCGATGACAGCGCCCGGCGCATGCGAGCGGCGTCCTTGACCGGCCTGATCCGCATCGGCGCCGAGCTCGAGACCCGTCGGGCCGAGGTCGCGGCCGCCGAGCAGGCCCGGATCGATGCGTTGGCCGCGGTGCAGGCGTCGAGCGCGCAGGTGGCGCGGCGCGAGCGCGAGGTGCGCTCGATCGAGGCGCTGCGCGATCGCCAGGCCGAGGTCCATGAGGTCCTCGAGGCCCGCGCCGAGCAGCTCGCCAGCGACGACCACGCCGTCCGCGGACGGGCGCGATGAAGATCGAGCTCGAGCCGGGCCCGCGGGCCGCGCCGCCGCGCGCCTCCGCGCGCGCCGGCCGGCCTGACGGCTTCGCCGCGGCGCTGCGCGCCGCCGACGACGATCGCCCCGCCGCCGCCGCGCCGCGCCCGCCGCGGGCGCGCCGCGTCGACGACGACGAGCCGCCCCGGCCGCCGCCGGCCGAGGCCGCGGCGCCGCCCCCGGCGCCGCCGCGACCACCGCCCGGCGCCAGCCCGACCCGCGGCACGCCCGGCGGCCGCGTCAACGACGCCGGGCCCGCCGGGCACGCCCGCCCCGACGGCCCCGCCGCGCACGACGGCCCCGCCGCGCACGACGCCACCGCGACGGCCGACAACGCGACGGCCGACAACGCGACGACGGAGGGCCCCGCCCTCGCTGGCGGCGACCTCGACGCCGCCGACGTCGCCGCGGTCGCCGCCGCGCAGGCCCAGACCACCAACCCGACCGCCGCCGACGCCGCCGACGCCCTCGTCGCCACGACCGCCGCGACCGCCGCGACCGCCGCC
>Ga0075163_10006631_pt1 | contig 15349 bp, 12 predicted proteins | sample JI1023141ADNA_FD_71478 | JGI IMG/M metagenome (GOLD analysis project Ga0075163, IMG submission 71478) | Wastewater effluent complex algal communities from Wisconsin, to seasonally profile nutrient transformation and Carbon sequestration -... | ecosystem: Engineered > WWTP > Effluent > Algae... | reverse complement strand
CGGTCGATGAAGGCGTCGAAGCTGCACTGGTCGCCGACATGGCTGAACGGCGCGCCCGGAATGTCGAACGCGACTGCCCCATCGCGTTTGGCGACGTCGAAAACCGCCTCGGTCGGGACGTAGAGAATGACGGCATCCGGATCGACAAACCGACGTATCAGCCAGGGGCAGGCGATGCGGTCGATCTTCGGACGCTCGCGCGTCACCCATTTCGTCGAGCGCTGTTCGCCAAATAGCGAATTGCGGACGGATGCAATGTGGTTCTGGTCCATGATACGCGCGCTCCTTCCCCGTTACGGGGGCCGAGCGGGTCTTGGACGATGGTTGTCTAACCGGGCGCCCACGTGCCCGATGCAGCGCTTATCTCATCCCACCTCCTCGTAGGCAAGCGGATCGCGTTGCGGCGCTAGCGCTGCAGCAGCGAGCGCAGTCCCGTTTGCCGTGTTTGTGCCTCCGCACCGCGTTGCACGGTGCGTTCGTTGACCAGGCGTTTGCGGATATCGAGGTGCATCTCCATCGCGCCCAGCCGCTCTCGCCAGTCTGATTGGAAGCTCAGCACATTGCGCTTCACCTCGCTTGTAAGACCGAGCCGTTGCAGTTCGCGCGCCCGCGCCTTGAGTGCATTGGTCACGTTCGGGTCGCCGTTGGCCGCCGCCAAATCGGCGACGCGCACGCGACCATCGGGTCCGATCTGGCCAGCGATCATGCCGTCCAACCGGGTAGGGCGATGCGCGCGCGTCTCGCGATCGAGCGCCTGACGCTCATCGTCCCGCGTGCGGTTTCCGAGCCGGTCCGTGGCGACATCGCGCGCCGCTTCGCGAAAGCCGTGCTTCACGAACTCACGCGGAATGACCAGATCGCGACCATCCCGCGTCTTCCCGCGAAGGATGATGTGGGTGTGGGGATTGTCGGTGTCCCAATGGTTCACCGCGACCCATTCAAGGCGCGTCCCGAGCGCCGCCTCAGCCCGCTGCATGACCTCTCGTGTGTAGGCATTGAGGTCGCCGATCGCCGCGCCATTTTCGGGCGCGAGGATGATGCGGAAATGCCGGCGGTCGGTCTTGGCCCATGCCGCCGCCTTGCTGGCGCCATCCACGCCTTCGCCGCCGGCGTCATAGAAGACGCTTCGGTCGGCGTCATCGCCGCGCGCCAGATAGGCGGCGTTGGCGCGCGCCTGCGCCTCTTTCGCGTCGGCGCCTGGTTCAGCGTCGAGCGGCGGCTCCTGGGCTGGCCCGTCTCCGCGGGCTGCGGCCTCGCGCACCACGTAGCGCGCGTGCGCTTGAAGCGCGCCGCCACCGCCGCCGCCATGGCCGAAATAGTGGACCTTCACGATCGCCCGCTGGCGCGGATCGAAGGCGTAAGCGCCGGCGCCGCCGTCGCTGAACCCGAAGCGGCGCGGCCGTCCAAGTCGCTCGGCGAGCTTGTGCGAGAGCGTTCCGCGCCCGCCGCCACCGCCCTGCGTTCTGCCGCTCTTCGCCTTGCCGACAAGCTCGTCGCGTTCAATCGCGCGATGAAAACGCATGGAGCCGAGCGACGCGATCGCGACCGCGTCGCGGTGCAGACGCTGAGCCCGGAATATTTGATTGAAGCTCGTTGCGCTCATGGAAGCGGGCCCTTGATCCGGATTTGAACAGCACCGTGTCCGCACCGTTCGAGTCCACACCGCACCGTGCGAAAAAGCAAAGGCGCACAAGCAATTGGTGTGCGAAAACGGTGCGCTTTATCTTGCCCTAAAACTTCTCTCTTCCCGCATCATCCCGCTTCTTCACTCCAGCAAATTTCTCGCACGATTCCACTCCAGAAATCACGCGACGAGAACAGGGGCGGCCGCGGCAGTCTCGTTTTCGTCTTCTGCACGACATCAAACTTCGTCAGCGCGTGTTCCGATCTGGCCTCACCACGAACCGCGATCGACTACGTGTTCGCTCGAAATCGCAGAGTCACTGTTGTCGCGATCAGGGCGAAGGCGATCATCGAGAGCAGCAACGGCGTTCCTGACACACCGCTTGATCCGACAATCGCAAACCCGCTCACCAGGCCGAACGTACATGCGCCGGCGGCTTCCAGGGCGATGAAAGTCGAGCGCCAACGCGTCGCAACAATGAGCCAGTCGAAGAGCAGGGCGACAGTGGCTAGCGCTGCGAGCCCGACCAGGATCGTTATCGTCACATCGCCTTCCAAGCGCCATGCAAGCCAGGCCGCGCCCACCCTCATGGCAAGCGGCAACGCGCGCCGCGCGCCTGTTGCGAGCAGCGACCAGACCATCAAAACGAAGATGAAGGAGAGCACGATCATGACGAGTATCCGCGCCCATCCCGGCACGCAGAAAAGAACAAGTCAAGAACCGGGACGACTAGAACAAAGGCCGCCAGACGCCATCGACCGCGGATATGCGCACTGGTCCCCAATAGCGGCTGTCGAAGGAATCCGGCGTGTCGCCGAGCAGGAAGACCTCGTCGGAGGACAATGTCCGACATTCGTCCCAAGACGGCAGAACCCGTCCTGCCGTGTCCCGCGCCAGCCGCGCTATTGCGCCTCGTCCGGGGACGGTCACGTGGTCGCCTTCGGCGCACACCTGCGTCCCGCCAATTGCCGCCACGCGTTTGATGAAACGGTCGGTTCGATCCGTGAAGTCCCGCGCCCGCGCGTACGCCGGGGAGGCGTCCGCCGCACGCAAGGTGACGAAGGCGCCGACCGCGATTGGCTCGTGATCGCGGACATAGAAACCACGCGGCACGCTCGGCGATGGATTGTAGATCAGCGCCGGCGCCGGATGTGCGAACACCGCCGCGCCGCCAATGGCGCCGACCACAGCCAGCGCCGCTGCCAGCCGCCATCGTGTCCTTGCCCTGGTCGTCCTCGCGCCCATTGACCCGACCATGCATCGCGCGCGCCAGTGCGGGCAAGAACGCACGGTGGCCCACGGCGTTAACTCAACAGCGGGGACTTCCCCGGCGCCTAATCCTCCCTGTCCAAATCGGGGCGGCAGCCCATGAAACCGAGCAGGTAGTCGGCGGCGGCCTGCGCCTTCCCGGCGGCGCTCAGGAAGCTGGAAGGGGATTGATCCAGCACCGTGAGCCAGGAGGCGATATAGGCGGCATGGTCTTCGACATGCTCGCCGGGAAAGCCGAGCACCGCGCCCAGGATCGCGGCGCAGAGTTCAGCGACCAATTCTTCTAAGGCGTAGCCTACATCGCCAAACCGCTTCTGGCCGAAATCGCGGTCGAGCCGTGACGGCGCGCGGGTCCAATGGCCCAGCTCATGGCCGCGAGTGGCCAGATACGTCCCAAGATCACGAAACGCGCCGCGTTCCGGCAGGCTGATGAAATCAGCACGCGGATCATAGAAGGCCCGTGTTCCACCGTGTCGCACGAGAGCGGGCACCCGCTCCATGAGATCGACAAGTTCAGCCTCGCGCCCTTCGAGCGGCGCCGCTTGCGCCGGCGGCGCATAGAAGTTTTCGGGAAGCCCATCGATCTGATCGGCGGAGAAAACCGTGTAGCCGCGCAGGATGCGCCGCGTGCTGGTCTCGGATTCGTCCTCGGTCGAAGCTTCAGCGGCTGCCGATTTCTTCTCGGCGTAGAACACAACGTATGACCCGCGTTCGCCCTTGCGAACACAGGCGTCCAGGGCGAGCGCCTGCTTGAACGTGAACCAGAACGGCGAGCGATAGCCACGTTCCACCGATGCCGCCCACAAGGCGACGACATTCACGCCCCGATAGGCGAGACCATTCGAGCGGCGCGGTAAGACAAAGCCGACACCGCTATCGTCCCACGGCTTGATCCAGGGACGCACGCCGCGTTCGAGCGCGGCCTTGATCTGCGCGGTGACGCGCTGTGCGGGCGAAAGACGAGCTTCGGCAGCTGGAGGCGAGACAGCGAGCGAAGGTGAGGAAGCGGCAAGCGACATGAGCGGACCTCCGGCGCGTGCGGAACTCGATCCCGATGATCGAGCCCCGACGGCGGAGCCCCTTCAAGCGGGGCGCGGGCGCGGCCTGCACCGAAGGCCGTAACGAAGTGGAGGACGGCGCCCGCCGTTGCGGGCCGCGTTCGCGCCCCGCGCGGCTCCGTTCGACGGCGGGGCTCGATCATCGGGATCGCTGGCAAGCGGTCGACGACCAAGGCGCAGGTGCAAGACTACGATTGCTCGACAGACTGGCTAACGAATGAAGCAGAAGCGTCGGTCTTCTTTGAGTGCGTCTTTGGTGCGGCCTCATACGGGCTTGAAGACGCGTCGATCGCGCTCCAACGCATCGTTCATGCGGTTCAAACTAACAGGGCGACAAAGATTCGAGGCGCGCTGTGAGATAATCGGCCAAATCGCTCAACAACGCGTGGTCGTCGCCCGTGGCCGACTGCAATAGGTCATTGGTTTGCAGCAGCGCTTCTGGAAGTGTGAGCCATGGCTCGCCGCCTTCCGCCGTGCCACGCAGCCGAATGGCGAATTCTGCCTCCAACTCACCGCGCATCTCGGGAAGCAAGGCGTCAGGTCGCTCTGCGTAAATCAAGCGCCGTCCGAGCACTTTGTACCGTTCATCGCTGAGGCGTCCGAGGACTGCGTCGCGATCTTCCCATGGTGCTTTGTGAAATTCTTCCAATAGTGCGGTGTCGCCAGATTCCAGGAATCCATCGTAGATCATTTTCTCAACATGAATCGCGGGCTCGTACTCCTTTTGAACCGAGCGATAGACGGTTAATGCGTGCGCCACAAAATGCTTGTTGTTGTTTAGCCACGCCAATTGCGCCTCCACCATCTCTCGCGAAGGCAGGCGGCCATGCAAATGTTCTGGAATATCGTCAAGGTGCATCAGTTGCGGAGCGCTATTTATCTTCAAGCGACGAATGGGCTTCGGCGACCCCTTCAGCTTCGCGGCCAGCTTTTTGTCATCGAGCGCGGATAGGGCTTGGAGATCAGTGCCCAAGTCCCAGACGTATGCGAGGGAGGACTGTTCCTCGTCAAACTCGATAAGCGAGACAACGTAAGGGCACGGCTTGTTGAAGAAGTGTTCAGTGAGCAAGAATGCAGACTCTTCGGTGACAAAGTCAGCGACGGCGGCCTTTTGCGCAAACCGCGTGAAATTCGACCAGGCGTCGGGCGCGCCATCACGAATGAGTCGGCACAGATGGATGGTCGCCTCAACGTCGGCGAGTGCGTCGTGGGCGTTCTCGTGATTGAAGCCATTTGCCGGGGCGACCCGGTCCAACTTGAATATTGGCTTGCCCTTGTCGCCGGTGGGGATTGTCAGCACACCGGGCGAAAACAGTGCGGTGCATTGCGCTAGTTCCAGCACATCAGCCCGACAATTGCCTTTTGATTGGGTCAGGTAGGGCGGATGAAGGGTTTGATAGAGCGCTTGTCGCAAAAGCGCTTCATCGAAATCCATGCTATTGTAGCCAGCAAAAATAGCCGGCGACCATGACAGCAGTTTGTCCCGAATGGCGCGCACCATCTGATAGTGAGACGGAAGGGCTGGATCAGTAAGCTGCGCCACGGTTACGCCCGTTACGCGCATCGCGCCTGGCGACGGCGCCATGTGGCCGTGCAAGCGACAGCGAATCTCAAACCGGTCCAGCTCGATCAGGTCAGCGTCGGTTCGAATCGCCGCGAACTGAAGAACTTGGTCGAAGCTGGTATCAATTCCCGTGGTTTCCGTATCGTAGAAGACAAAACTCATGGGTCGCTCAGGATTTTTCCAGCCACCGCTGAAGGCGGAATTGCATCGTCACGGTGCTAACCTTGAAGCGTTTTGCGAGGGCTTCAATCTGCTCGTCGTCGAGGTGCCGGCTGCTGGGCACTGTTTGCTCCAGCAATACGTCGGGCACTAACAAGAGTGCAGCGAACTGATTGGCCTCCATTTCAATTGGATCGATTCCCTTGCCTGCCAATGCGTCGCGGCGAAGGACGGCCAGTTCCTTGTCCACATGCACGCCTGCCTCGATCTTCGTGCGATGGAGCATGAGGTGTCCCAACTCGTGCGCAATCGTGAATCGCTGCCGGTTTGGGTGATGGAGGGAGTTCACGCCGATGATCGGCACACCATCCTTGAAAAACACCATGCCGGACAATTCGTTGTCCAACGGTCCGAATTGGATGCGTGCGCCTTCTTGCTTTGCAATACGCTCTACGGGAACGGCCGGTGCGATAACCTTGTGTTTTTCGAGAAGCCCGTAAGCCATCTGCTCTTGTTTTGTAGGCGCGCGCGTTGGTGTGCTTTGCGGGGGCATGTTAGCTGCCGCGCCGTTGACGGCGTTTGGGCGATGAGTTGGCAACGAATGCCATGACTTCTTCCTGTTGTTTGTTGTTCAATGGATCGCCGCTCAGCAGAGGGCGAACAGCTGTTACAGCCGTCAATGGCGCCGCGCGGGCGGGAAGCAGGGCTTCAACGCCCGGCAGCTCTAGGGCAGCCGCCAGCCGATAGAGGTAATGCAGCAAAATTTTCTGCCGGCCTGTTTCGATATTGGCGAGTGACGCGCGCGACAGGCCAACTTTGTTCGCGATCTCATCTTGTGTGCATTTGAGTTCGCGTCGGCGAAGGGCAATCGCCTCGCCCACTCCCTTGTAGAGCGCTTCTTCGTTCATCATTTGTTTATGAATTGATATGGTCATCGTGTCAACTACATAAACAAATGTGTACTAGACAAACATTACGAAAGTAAAAGACGTGTGTGTGGTTGACGCGATGGCTTCGGAGCGCTTATAGGGGCTGCGCTGTCGCGAATTTCGCTACGGCCTTCGGGCAAGTGCCTCTGAAAGATTGGAGTTTTCCATGACTGGAACGGAGATCGCCGACGACCAGGGCCAACGCGCCCGCGGTGACCGGCACACGGTTGAAATTGCGGGCGCGGATTTGATCTTCCGTCCCGTTGAGCTGCGCGACCCGGTGCCGACGGGGCGTCAAATCGCGGCGGCGTTCGGATTTGAAGACGCCGACGCGGTGATTGTGTTGCAGCAGTTGCGGAACCGAGAACTAGAAGAATTGCGCCCGTCGAAAACGACGGACATTCGGGCGCGCGGCATTGAACGCTTCATAGTGGTCGTTAGCGATCGCAGTTTCCGGTTCGTGGTGGACGGTCTCAAGCTCGAATGGCCGCTGGCCAATCCCACGGCGACGCTGGTGAAAACGCTCATCGGCAAGGGCGACGATTACGAGCTGGTTCAGGAACGCGAAGATAACCCGGATAACGTCATCGAGGATGATGAAGTGATCCACCTGGAAGGGCGGGGTACGGAGCGCTTCAAGACGCGCCATAAAACGTCGCGCCACGTAACGGTTACCTACAACCACGAGCGCCGAGTGCTGGAGGCGCGCATTTATACGACCGAGGAATTGCTCGCCGTCTTCGGGGTGGAGGATGGTTACGTGCTCGATCGCATCGCCCACGACGGCGAATTTATTGAGCTCAAGCCGGGCGCACATATCCGCATCAAAGAAGGCATGGCGTTTGTTTCCCACGCCCCGTGCGGTGGCTCTTCGTGAGCAGCGTCGCTGAATTCGCGCCAGTTAAGGCCGCGTGGCCGGACGCGGAGTATTTTGAGGAAAGCGGCCTGCCGTATGTGTTCTTTCCGGTACTCAAGTTTGATTCCGGAAGCACACCGCACGTTATGCCTGCATTGCTATGCCCAGCGAATCGCGACGGCTACTCGACGCGACTCTTTCTGGAAAAGCAGATCCCCAGTCGGGGCAACAATTGGAATGTGTTCCAGATACGAAGCCGCCCATGGTGGGCGTGCTCGTGGAGGGACGTGCCTGCGTCATTGCCCTGGCTTGCCATCCTCGCCAACCATTTGAGGCCGCTGCGATGAAAGCCTGCCTGAAAATCGACGGCGCGCTGCTCGACACTATTCGCGACGACTTGCGACGGCCTCACGAGTTCGCGCATGAACGGGTTGGATTTGTCACGGCCGGCATCATCGCGCTCGCAACGGGCGACCTCACATTGTTGGCGCGGGACTATCGCCCGGTCGCCGATAATGACTATCTCCGTGACACGAATGTCGGCGCCATGATCGGGCCTGATGCGATGCGTAAGGGCTTGCAGTTGGCGTACGGCGCGCGCGCCGCATTGCTACACATCCACACCCATGGCGGGCGTGGCGCGCCGGATTTCAGCGGTGTTGACCTCAGCGAAGGTCGGAAATTTGTGCCGAGCTTCTTCAACGTCGTGCCTTGTATGCCGCACGGCATTGTGGTTCTGAGCGATACGTCAGCGCGCGGTCTCTTGTGGCTCGCTCCGAAGATGGCAGCGGTTCCGGTCTTGGATTTTGTTCGCGTCGGCGCGCCCTACGCTAGATTTGGAGCCGCCCGATTAGTTGGTTGAAGCGGCAGAGCTTCCTTGGGCCGAATAGCGATGATCTACTGCGAAATACGATAGTGGGAATCGTCGGGCTTGGTGGTGGCGGATCGCACATCGGTCAGCAGCTCGCCCATGCCGGCATCGGCAACTTTGTTGTCGTCGATCCCGACACTATTGAGGATCATAATCTCAACCGTCTCATCGGCGGTAAATTCAAGTTTGTGAAACGTGGCAAAGCCAAGGTCGTCATCGCACGCGATCTGATCCTCGGCATTCAACCGACGGCGCGTGTTCAAATCGAACGCTCATTGTGGCAGGTCGCCGCCGAGAGCTTGCGCAGATGCGATGTCATTGTGAGTGGCCTCGATAGCTTCCGCGCCCGTGATGAGCTGGAGCGCTTCTGTCGTCAGAACTTAATCCCATACATCGACATGGGCATGGACGTAACCAAAGTCGGCGATGGATTCCTTGTTGCTGGCCAGGTACTTTTGTCATCGCCTGGCGGGCCATGCCTTCGCTGCGTGGGCGTTGTCACCGATGAGCGCCTATCTGAGGAGGCCGCCAAGTACGGCGCGGCCGGTGGCAAGCCACAGGTCGTCTGGCCCAACGGTGTGCTGGCCTCTATCGCGGTCGGATTGCTCATGCAGCTGATTGCGCCGTGGCATCGCAAAGCTGTCGCGTCAGCCTATCGCGAGTTCGACGGAAACACGCACATTGTGCGCGAAAGCCCGAAATGGAAGTCGCTTGAAGGGCGGCCGTGCCCGCATCATCCTGCCAATGAACGGGGCGATCCGACATTCGATATTAGGCAATGGCTCGAAATGCCCGTGATACCGCCCAAGAAGCTACCATTCTGGCGCGCCATGCTTGAACGCATTAGCGCGTGGTGGGCGCAGCGATGAGCGTGATGGATATCAAGTGGAGAACTTTCGCGTGCTAGGCTTTGCTTTGCAAATTGCGACTATTGTCATCCTGTTGGTGGTGGCGTTTCTGGTCTGGTGCTCGCGCGCACCAGCCGCGGGTAGTGATGCCGGTTTTCGCCAAGTTGAAGCGGCGATGCGAGGCGAGCTGGGATCAAGCCGCACGGAGGCCGCGGCATCTGCACAATCATTGCGAACCGAAGTAGGTACGCAATTTCGCGAGTTTGCCGACGATATGCGGAAACTGCTCGGCGACGCGGGAGCGGCACAAGCACTCCAGCTAACAACTGTCAGCACTGGGCTTGCCGATGGGCGAAAAGAATCACAGGCCGCAGCCCAGTCCCTTCGCGAGGAAGTGCTTAATGCGTTCCAAGCTCTTTCCGACACGGTGCGCGCAAACCTCGGCCAGCTGGCCCAAGGCCAGCAAAACCAATTTGAAGCCTTCGCGGCGACCCTCAATACAAATGGTGTTGCCGCCATCGCTTCGGCGAAAGAGTTCCGCGAGCAAATGACCGCGACGTTGGCGACGCTTGGTGAAGCGCAGGCCGCGCAGTTCGCGATCCTGGCTAACCAGCAAGGCGAGCGCCTAGATGAGATAGGCAAAAAGTTGGCCGAACTTACTGCCAAAAATGAACAGCGTTCAGAGGAATTGCGGAAGATCGTCGAGGAGCGTCTTGAAAAACTGCGCGTCGATAACGAGGCAAAGCTCGAACAAATGCGCCTGACAGTCGATGAAAAACTGCAAAGCACTCTGGAAGCCCGTCTCGGCGAGTCCTTCAAACAGGTTAGCGAACGTCTTGAGCAGGTTCACAAAGGCCTTGGTGAAATGCAAACTCTTGCCACCGGCGTTGGCGATCTCAAGCGCGTCCTGAGCAACGTGAAATCCCGGGGAGGCTGGGGCGAGGTGCAGTTAGGCATGTTGCTAGACGACATGCTGACCCGCGACCAATTCGAGGCGAATGTTCGGGTGCGTCCCGATTCAAACGAAATCGTTGAGTTCGCCGTTCGCTTTCCCGGCAAGGAAGATGGAACGCCGCTATACCTGCCGATCGATGCCAAATTCCCGCAGGAAGATTACGATCGGCTGCTGACTGCACAGGAGGTCGGCATTGCCGAAGACATCGACAAGGCGGGCTCAGCATTGGAGCGCGCCATCCGCGCCCAGGCGAAAACGATTTGCGATAAGTATGTTCACCCGCCGCACACGACCGACTTCGCGATTATGTACCTCCCTACCGAAGGACTGTTTGCGGAAGTGATCCGTCGGCCAGGGCTTGCCACTGATTTGCAATCGAAGCACCGCGTGATGGTGACTGGCCCGACGACGTTGGCCGCGTTGCTGAGTAGTTTGCAGATGGGCTTCCGCACGTTAGCGATTGAAAAGCGTTCCAGTGAGGTCTGGCAAGTTTTGGGCGCTGCAAAGGCCGAATTTAAGAAATACGGCGATGTATGGGACAAGCTCGGTAAGCAGCTTGATACGGCGAGGAAGACAGTCGAGGACGCGGGTAAGCGAACTCGCGCGGTCGAGCGCAAATTGCGTGATGTCGAAACGCTTGAGCCAATTCAGGGCGCAGCCGACATCGTGGCCCTCGCGGCGCCGGATGATGATGATGATGAAGTCGAGCCCCACGAGGAGGGTTAGCTCGGGTCTAGCGCGCCCGGCCAAGCGGAACTCGATGGCGCACGGGCGTCGATCGCGGACATGGTGTTCGGCGCCGCGTTGGGGCTTTTGAGGTTCGCTCGCGGCGCACTAGATAGAGCGCGGGGTTTTGGGAAACCCGCGACGTTGGAGCCGGCACCTCGAAGGAGGCGCCGGCTCACGTGAAGGACTACGCCGCGGCTGTTACAGCTTTGCCGCGCTTGGCGCGAGGGCTTGGCTCGTCGCTCTCGACTGGCTCACTTGGCTTCCCGCGCGCCAGAACCTCGAAGTCGCCGAAGGGCCCGACGACGAACTCGACCACATATTTGGTGCGCCCGGTATTGTCGTCGTAGGAGCCGGGCCGGATTTGGCCGACGAGCCTCACGCGTGTGCCTTTCTGCACGAGGGTTTCGATGCGGGCGACTTTGGCGGCGGGGAACACCGCGATACGATGCCAATAGGTCTTTTCGGTCCATTCGCCGTCTTCGCGCTTCCAGCGTTCCGAGGTGGCGACAGAGAGGAGGGCGAGCTTGCCGTTCTTGATTTCCTTGATCTCGATCTTGCCGACATTGCCGACGATTTCAAATTGCGCACGATCCATGATCTTCACTCCGTTCCCGGAGGACCTGTTCCGCCGGGGCCGCGCTTGCGACGCCCTCGAACAACGGACGGAGAGCAAGCGCATGCGTCGCCGACGCAAGAGGTTGGTGCGGCGCGCAGGCGGAGCCGAGCACTCGGCCTCTTGCGTTGGCGTGCGACGGACGTAGGGCATGGGCGGCGAAACGAGAGCGCGGTCCTGAGCGGAACGGTTGCGCGGACGGAAGGTCATGCCGCGGCTAATGAAAGTGGTGGTTGTTGGATATCGGTCGAATTCGAAGGAAGCGACGGGCGAGGAAAACAATTTGTCGCTGAGCGCGCGAGGCAAAAGCGGCGGCGGCCGAGGCCTCTACGCTTCATCGTCCGGTTCGTCGTCCAATGGGACCTCTTCCGTGTCGTTCAAGCCGGTTGGCGTGAATGGCATGCGAGGTGGTGCCGTGTGCCACATAAGCGAGACCTCTTCCGGGGTTAATCCGTAGGCTTCGTTCACCAAGTCGGAAACCTGCCGTTCGAGTGCGAGTATCTCTGCGCGAACAACGCGGGCCGGCTCAATGCTGGCGCTGTGCTCCCGTTTCAACTCGCTGATATCGGCTGCAGTCAACTTTCGGCCCCGCGCGAGGCTGGCGCGAACGGCATCGACAAATTCACCTGCGCCAAGGCTCACTGGTGACGCAAGCGAACCCTTTATCTTTTCGATGCCAAACTCATGGCGCAACCAGTCTTTGACGGCCGTCACAGTTTGTTGTTGATCTTTGGTTTTGCTTATCAAGGAGGATGACAGGCGAGCTTCCTGATCGACTCCGCGCGAGTTCATCGATGCAATTGGCAGGTGCTCCATCTTGAAGCCCATCGGAGAGAGGGCCTCGTCCTTCATGTGGGGCAAGTATCGCCAGTTATGCCACCACAAGAGCGGAGAGTTCAGAATCGAGATTAGCGGCCCGTTGGTTTGTTTCAGAACGAAGGTCTTGTTGTTGCTATACAGTCCGTTGACATCCACGCAGTAAGCGGGGTGGAACTGGATTTCTTGATAGATTATTTTCGGCTGCTCGAACTTGCGCCAATAGTCGATGGCGTCTTGAAGTTCGTACCAAGCGTATGAGCCCTCCTTGCGCCCAGGCCATTTTTCTCCTGAACTAGTCGGAGTCCAGTTTGCAGGTTTTGGCTCAAGGCGCTCGCGGAATTGTTCGAGGTGTCGTTTGATCGAAGGGTAGGTGGCGAGATCCAGGCCACGGCGAGCAAATATCATCCACAGGCCCGTCCATGTCGAATGCCAGCGTTTCACATCCTGACCGCGCAGGTAAGGTTTTATGATCGCGGCAGCGGCCGGGTCGTCAGCGACCAATCGATCGCGTGTCGCCGTATCAATCAGGAATGCCTCATTCAGGCCGGTCAATACGCCTCGATATGGTTTGCTCCCCGCGAATTCGACTAGAGGGACGCCGCCGCGCCTTATCTTCGCGAGAAGCGCGACGACTGCCGGAGGTTCAAGCGTCCAGCTCTCTTTGGAAAAGTGTGTTCGTGGCAGAGAGTAGGTCGCCGCCAGAACGGCCTCGTGCAATCCCTTCTCCGGAACGTCGTCGCGAGGGATAACGCAAACATCTGATGCGCTCGGCGTCTCGCCAGGCTGTGGTTTCCTCACGACGACCACTGACGGAAACACGTCCGCATCCGGAAAGAACGTTTTCGCGTGGCCAAAATCGGCAACAAACTCCACCCATGCCTGATCGGCGAACATTTCGCGCAAGCCTTCGGCGTAGCCGGCGCGCATCCACTTGTTTGTCACGACATAGGAGAGACGCCCTCCGGGGCGGAGCAATGTGAGGCCTTGCTCGTAGAAGTAGACATAGAGATCAGCGGAGCCGTCATACGTCGCCGGAAAGCCGCGTTTCAGCGCCGGCTTAATTTCTTTGATCAGTTCCTGCCGCACATAGGGCGGGTTGCCGATGACGGCGTGGAATCCGCCCTGCAACGCGGGCTCTTCCCATTGGCTCCAGACACCGGGAAAGGCGACCTGCCAATGGTGGAAGCGTTCATCGCGCACGATGGCGCGGGCGCGGCCCAGCACAGACGCAAACCGTTCGGCGTCTTTGCGCATCGGCGCGGGCACGCGATCAAGCTGGTTGCGGCCCTCCGTGCGCGGATCACCCGCGTCGCTGGCGCCGAGGCGCACACGCCCGCGCGCGATGTCAAAGGGATCGCCAAACTGGCCATCAAGCCAAGCGCGCACGGCGGCGTTGTCTTCTTTGTCTAGCTTGAGCCAATCGAGCGCAAAGAGGATGTTCAAGAACGAGCCGAACGGGCGTGCCTCCTGTTCGATGCCGTCGAACAAAGTCTTCGATTGGTGGACCTCGGCGATATCGACGTCTGTTACGCGCTCAAGCTTCTGCATGGCCACCGCTTGCGCCATCGCCTTTTGCAGCGGTTCGGCGATGAGAAGTGCGGCGCCAAGTTTCTCCAGACGCGCGCGGGCCTGACGGACCCAGAAGCCGAACAGGGAATTCCCGCAGCGCAGATGGTGGTCAAGGAATGAGAGCGGTGCGCCGACCGTGAATGTGTGCAGCCAGAGCGCCACCTTGGCGAGTTCGACCGCCATCGGGTTCTTATCGACGCCGTAGATGCATCGCTTGAGAATCGTGCGGCGGATAATGTGACGATCGTCGAGATGTTCGACGACGAACGGCCATTTGTGCTGGACGGCCTGGCGGATGATGTCCTGACGCGTCGTCTCGACATTGTTGAGAACCGGCGATCGATATGGCGTCTCTGACCAATCGACGAGCGACTCGGATTCAGCGATGGCTGCGAGCGTTCGATCCGCCATCCAGTCAACCAGGCTGACCAGGAAATGCCCCGAGCCCATCGCGGGATCGCAAATCTTGAGATCGAGAATGGCGCCGGCCGGGTCGAGGCCTTGAAGTTCGGCGAGGCGAACTTCAATCGGGCGTTTGTCGCTCGCTAACGCCGCTGCGCGTTCGCGAAATGCCTGCAAGCGCTCTTCAACGAACGGGCCGACCGCCTTTTCGATGATGAGCATCACCAAGCTATCCGGGGTGTAGTAGCTGCCGGATTCGTGGCGCGCCGTGTCATCCGCTTTGACGATGACAGCGCCCGCATCGACCTGCAGCTCATATTCGAGCGTGCGCTCGTACACCGTGCCCAGTTGCTGGACCGATAGGTCGCGATAATTGATGTAGCGTGGTTCGCCGTCTTCGATCCGATGCGACAGGCCGTAGATCACGTCGGCGATCGTGGCGTCTGGGAGTTCGACGCGGCCAAGCAAAGGCGCGTTCTCTTTCGTGAACAGGCCGCCATTGTAGGGCGGGATGCCTAGGGCATCATCGCCTTCAGCGATTGCCTTGAAGACAGCGGAGAGCTTGGGCCAATAGGTGGCGATCGTCGAGGAAAAAACCTGCGCGCGGGCGCGGCGATCGGCGATGTCGAGACGCATCGCTGTCAGCGAATAGGTTTTGTATGGCTCCTGGCCGTCGGGCAGGAGATCGCGATCTTCCGCATACACTACGAACAAAAGGCGGTAGAGCAGGATGAGCGCGCTTTGGCGGACATCCTCCAGATAAGGTTGCTCAATAGCGGCTGGGCGCGCCGGATCATGCTTCGAAATGGCGGCGACGAGTTTTGGAAACAGCTCGCCGAATACAAGGCGGGAAAGATCTTTGGTGACCTTTTCTTCCCAGACCTGGCCGGTCTCGCGCGCGAGATCGTGAAACGTCAGCGCGCCGTCAATCGGAAGAAACGCCGCCTTGCCGAAGAACAGATAGAAGAGACGCAAAGTGTGATCTGGCGTCAGGCGTTCGTCGGCGCGCTCGATGAGATCGAGTTCATGGCCGGGCAGTTCGAGCGCCTTGGCGAGGTCGATCTCGAAGAAGTCTTCCGACACC
>Ga0075163_10006630_pt1 | contig 15349 bp, 12 predicted proteins | sample JI1023141ADNA_FD_71478 | JGI IMG/M metagenome (GOLD analysis project Ga0075163, IMG submission 71478) | Wastewater effluent complex algal communities from Wisconsin, to seasonally profile nutrient transformation and Carbon sequestration -... | ecosystem: Engineered > WWTP > Effluent > Algae... | reverse complement strand
CGGAAGGAGCTTCGAGGGCCTGCGAGGGGTCTGGCAGGTGCCGGGCCCAGGGCGGGCTGGCCGGGCAGGATACGCGTTTCCCGGCGGGAGGCAAAGCCGCACGGGGCAGGGAAGCGAAGAACCTGCTCTGGCGGGGTGGTCCTGGCTGCCCTCTGGTGCGGATTCCGGCTCGCAGGGGACCAAAAGCCGCCTACTCGTGTCGCAGCGCCTGCACCGGGTCCATCATGGCCGCGCGGCGGGCCGGATAGAGCCCAAAGACGATGCCGGTCAAGCACGAGATCGACAGCGACAGCACCACGGCCCAGGGGGTGATGACGGGCTTCCAGTCGGTCGCGCGTTCGATGAGCATGGCCCCGATGACGCCGAGCAGCACGCCGAGCGCGCCGCCGACCAGCGTCAGCATGACGGTCTCGATGAGGAACTGCAGGGTGACATCACCTTGGGAGGCGCCGAGCGCGCGGCGGATGCCGATCTCGCGCGTTCGTTCGGTGACGCTCGCGAGCATGATGTTGAGGATGCCGATGCCGCCGACGAGCAGCGAGATGCCGGCGATCACGGGCAGCACGAGATCGAATGTGGCCTGGGTGCGCTCGCGCGACTGCAGCAGTTCGATCGGCACCGTGACTTCGTAGTCCTTGCGCTCGTGGAACGTGGCGAGGATCGCCTGGATGCCGCGCGCGGCGGCGGGCACTTCCGACTCGTTCTCGACCGTGCAGACGATCTGGTGCAGCTCGGTGCGGGACTCTTCGTAGCTGCCCGAGTCGTAGGTGCCCTTCGTGAAACCAAGGCGATCGACGACGGTCTCAAACGGCACATAGATCTCGAGCGAGCGGTCGTCGAGGCCGAGGATCGAACGGTCCGGGTTGTCGAGCTGGAAGTCCGGCAGCACGCCGATCACGCGGTAGTACTGCGAACCCAGCTTGAGGTCGAGTTTGAGCGGATCGCCGAGATAACGCGCTTCGTGCAGCACGCGCGAACGCACCACGCAGACGCGGCTGCGATCAACTTCGTCTTGCGCGTCGATGACCCGGCCACGCACGGCGTGCAGGTTGAGGCGCTGGAAGTAGGCCGGCGTGACGCCGTGGATCTTCGCTTCGACGCGGCGACTGCCAAACCACAACCACTCCTTCACGTCGTGTACGGGCACGGCATCGAGGATGTACGGCAGCGTGCGCCGGATCTGCTCGAGGTCGCGGAACGTGAGGCCGTACTCGAAGGTCGAGTTCTCTTCGGTCTTCTTGACGTTCTGCTCGGCGGGCGGCTTCTTCGCGTTGATGATGATGTTGTTGGTGCCGAGTTCGCGGATCTGGTCGAGGATCGCGCGCCGCGCGCCTTCGCCCGTCGAGACCATGGCGACCACGGACGCGATGCCAAACACGATGCCGAGTGCCGTGAGCAGCGAACGCAGTTTGTGGCGCAGCAGGTTGCGCATCGCCTCGACGATCAGTTCGTGGAACATGCCGCCTCCAGGTTCGTCGGGGGGGCGCCATCGGCGCCGGTGTCGACGCGGCCATCGCGCATCGTGATGCGGCGCTCGGCGACTGCGGCGACACCCTGGTCGTGTGTGATCATGACGATCGTGCAGTGGGCGCGGTGCAGCTCCTGGAACAGGCCGATGATCTCCTTCGAGGTCTTGCTGTCGAGGTTGCCGGTCGGCTCGTCGGCGAGCAGCAGCGCGGGTTCGCTGATCAACGCACGCGCGACGGCCGTGCGCTGGCATTCACCGCCCGACAATTGGTTGGGCATGTGGCGATGGCGGTGGCTGAGCCCGACGCGCGCGAGCATCGCGTGGGAACGTTCGCGGCGCACCTTGCGCGGCACCCGCGCGTAGAACAGCGGCAACTCGACGTTCTCTTCGACGGTCAGGTGCGGGACCAACTGGAACGACTGGAAGACAAACCCGATGCGCGTCTTGCGCACATGCGACAGCCGCTTGTCGTCGAGTTGCGAGACGTCTTCGGAAACCAGCAGGTAGGCGCCCGAGGTGGGGCGGTCGAGGCAACCGAGAATGTTGAGCAGCGTCGACTTGCCGGAGCCCGAGGCGCCGACGATGGCGACGAACTCGCCCGCGGCGACGGCGAGATCGACGCCGCGCAGCACCGGCACCGGATGGGCGTCGCTGCCGTAGGTCTTCGTGATCGCGCGCAGTTCGAGCACAAGGTCCCGGCTCGGCATGGGGGCCACGCTGCTCATGCGCCGGTCTTCTTGGAAGCGCTGGCTTCGACGGGTTGCTCCTGTGCGGACTTCTCGGCGACGGCGGGTTTGGCACCCGGCTTCTTGTCGTGCCGCGTCTCCGCCAACGACGGGTTGTAGAGCAACACCGCGTCCCCTTCGGCGATGCCTTCGCAGATCTCGACGTAGGTGTCGTTGGCGGGGCCGATCTTGACCTTCGTGCGCTGCGGGCCCGGCGCCGCGGCCGCGTCGTGGTGCAGGACGTGGCAGAAGTGTTCGCCATCTTCGCTGAACACGCTCTGCAAGGGCACAAACAGCGTATTCTCGCGCTTCTCGGCGTGGATCTCGCACTTTGCGCTGATGCCGGGTTTGAGGTCGGTGCCGTCGGGGGTCTTCACGGTCACCTCGACGTCGAACTTGCGCACCTCGGACTGGCCACTCCAGTCGCTCGAACCACCCGCCATGGTGGCGATCTTCGACACCTCGCCGTGCAGCAGGAGGCCCGGATAGCTGTCGGTCGTGATCGTGGCTGGCAGGCCGACCTTGACCTTGCTGATATCGGCTTCGTGGATCTGCAGTTTCACCTGCATGACGCGCAGGTCGGGGATCGTGAGCAGCGTGAAGCCCCCGTAGATCTGCCCGCCGACCTTGGTGCGCTCGCGATACCACGGTTCGTGCGGGTCGCCGTAGACGACGAGGCCGGGCGACGGCGCCTTCACGATCATGTTCTCGAGGTCCTCCTTGCGCTCCTTGAGCTGGTCCTGCTGCACCTTGAGCCGCTTCTCGACCTGCTGCACGGCGACCTCCTTCTGGCCCAGCGTCGACTCGGCGCGCTTCTTCGCGGTCGAGATCTCGCGCTCGGCATCGGCGAGTTTGGTGCTGAGGTCCGTCATCGCCATCGGGAACGTGTACTTGTCGAAGATGCGCAGTGCGAGTTCGGCGCCATCCCGCTGAACGACGGCGCGTTCGAACGTGATCTGGTGGTCTTCGAGTTCGCTCTTCTTGATGTAGTTCTGTTCGAGCAGCTTCGCCGAGTCGTCGAGGTTCTTCTTGGCGCGATTCCAATCGGTCTCGGCGTCCTTGATCGCCACTTCGAGTTTGCGGCGCTCCTGCGGCGCTTCCCCGTCGCGGTACTTCTCGAGCTCCTGTTTGGCGCGATCGAGCGCGACCACGGACTTGGCGATCGTGGCCGTGTTCTCGACCTGCTGGATCTCGAGTTCGGTGCGCGCAGTCTTGAGGTTCTGCTCGGTTTGCAGGATCTCGAGCTGGGTTTCTTCGACCTGGCTCTGCGCCTGGGTCGGATCGAGTTTGCAGACGATCTCGCCTTCGCGCACTTCCTTGCCCTCTTCGACGAGGAACGTGATCTTGCCCTCACCTTTGATCTGGGCCTTCACCTTCGTCGATTCCTTGGCGACGAGGCGACCACTCTCGGTCAGCGTGATGTTGAGGTCGGCGCGGCGCACGGTGAACAGTTCGCGGGCGCCCGGCTGTTCGGTCGCATTGCCGGTTTTCTGCCACGGCACGAAGTAGGCCCCGATGGCCACGGCCACGGCGATACCGAGAAGGAGTTTACGATTCATCGCCACATGCCCTTGTCGTCGACAAAGAAGATGCCGAGGTCCTTCTGCAGCGTGAGCCGCGCCACGAAGTGCTCGACCTTGAGCCGGATCAGCGCGTTCTGCGCATTCACGAGTGCTTGCCGCGCTTCCAGCAAATCGCGGTTTTCGAGTTTGCCCGATTCGTAGCGGATCTGCGTCACGGTGACGGCCGCCTGTTCCTGCACGATCTGTTCTTCCTGCAGCGCGATGCGCTCTTCGATGCTCTTCAAGCGGCGCAGGGCGTCGCGGATATCGAGGTCGAGCTGGTCTTCCTGCAAGGCGAGCGCGCGGCGGGCCTGTTCGAGGCTGATCTGCGCCGAGCGGTAGTTGTTGCGTTCACTCTTCTGCTGCAGCGGCACCGTGAACTGCACGCCGACCGACGAACCCCAACGGTCGGGACTCGCACGATCGATCTCGGTGCCCTGGCCGCTGAGGCCGTAGTTGGCGACGAGGCTCAAATCGGGCAACAGGCCGTTCTCGGCGATGCGCAGCGCACGTTCGCTGTCTTCGAGGCGCTGGCGGTCGGTGATGAGGTCGAGCCGGTTGTGGCGCGCCGCGGCGACGGCGGAATCGGCATCGATGCGCACCGGCAGGTACGGCGGATCCGGATCGGCGAGTTCGATCACCGCGGTTGTCGGCAAACCGAGCAGGATCTTGAACTGGTCGACGGCGCGGTCGTAGTCGGCGCGCGCATTGATGAGCTGGTCCTTGGCTTCGATCTCGCGACGGCGCGCGCGGAACACTTCCTGCTCGGCGTTGCGACCAACCTGGCGCAGTGCTTCGGCCTTGCCACGATCGAACACGGCGCCTTCGTAGTTGGCGTCTTCATTGGCGAGCGTCTTGCGCTGGCTCGCGAGTTCGAAGAAGCGCTGCGCGATCTGGATCGAGAACGTCTCGCGGAACAGTTCAAAATCGCGAATGGCGTAGACGAGCTCGCGTTCGGTCTGCGTCAGCGCTTCGTGCGACACTTCGTAGCCGGCGCCGCGCAGCAGCGGTTGTGTGAGCGACACCCCGAGCGAACTGCCGTACGAGTTGTCGCCGGCGCCTTGGCCATACGGCCACAGGCCATCGACGCTGCCGGAGACGCCCAGCGTGCCGCCGGTGGGCAGGATCTGCCGCGCCGACAGGCCGACCGAACTCTGCGGCTGGCTCGCGGCCCCTTCACCGTCGGGCCACAGCAACGAGACGACGGACGCAAACTGCGGCCCGAACTGGAACCGCGTGAAGCTCGCGGACAGGCCCTGCCGGTACAACGATTCGCGCCGCACGAGGAACTCGCGGTTGAGTCGCACCGCCGTGCCGAGCGCGCGCTGCAGGTCGTACGACTCCGCCGTCTGCACGAGGGGCGCGGGTTCCGTCGGGGCGGGCGAACTTCCCTGTGTGGCATCCGGAGATGCGGCCTTGGCCGGCTCGGGGGCCTGCGGCTGCACGATCCACTCCCGGCGATCGCCGAGCACGTCGTGCTCCGCCTTGCCAAGCAGGTCACCAACCTCGCGGTCGGCATCCGCGGTGTAGCTAGCAGTCGAACAGGCGGCTAACAGCGCGGCAACGAACAATACGGGAGCACGTCGGTGCTCCCGGCGGGGCAAGCAGTGTTCCATCACGACCCTTGGAGGCGTAGGGGGGACGGTGGGATTGGGGCGGGCAAAGACGCCCGCGAGGTTCCCGGACTTCCCAGAATGTAGCCGTGGAACCCCGCGGGCGCGAGCACCGGTGCCGGAGGGGTGACAGCAGAACCGGGCTCGCCATCCGCTTGGAGCCAAGCGCCGGTGGCAGCGTCAGGTCCGAGTTCGTCACTTCTTTGCCGAACTGCGGTGGATCGTCGTCACGGCGTCCAGGGCGGCGGCTGCGACCTCGGCATCCGGGTCCTTCGTCCAGTCGATCAGGTACGGCAGCGACTCCGGCGAGCCGAGCACGGCGAGCGAACGCAGCGCGAGCAGGCGCTGGTCCTTGGGCTCCTGGGGCTGGGCCTGGCGCAGCAGCTTGTTGGCGGCGTTCTGGGGGCTGGTGTCGATGCCGGCCTTGGCGTCCTGCCAGAAGGCCTGCTGCTCCTGGTGGAAGCGCAGCCGCTCGAGCGCGTCGGCGGCGGCCTTGCGCACAGCGCCGGTCGTGTCGCGCAGCGCCGTCAACAGCGCCGGTACGGAGTCGGTGGCGACGAGCCGTGCGAGCGCCTCGCAGGCCGCGGCGCGCACCTCGGTATCGGGGTCGGCGAGGTTCTGCTCCACGGCCTTCTGCAGCGCGGCGTCGAGCGGGCCAGGCAGCTGCTGCACCGCGGCCTTGCGCAGCCCGGTGTCCTTGGTTTGCAGCAACCACAGCCAATCGTCGGTGGACAGTTCGACGCCACTGCGGCGCAGCGCGTCAAAGAACCCCCACGATCGGGCCCGGCGCAGGATGGCGCGCCCCTCGGCGGCGAACTGGCGCGCCACGTCATACGGCAGGTGCACGAACACCGTCTGCGGCAGTTCGTCATCGTCGGCGCCGAGGAGACTCCGCACTGCAGAGACCCAGGGGCCCGAGAAGAACTGCGGGTCCGTCGGCGCCCAGCCGAAGACGTGCAGCACGGTGCTCCCCATCTGGTTCCGTTGCTCGCGGCTCGACGTGGCCCAGCGCGCCTGGAGTTGCTCTGCGATGAGCGGCAGCAGGGGCAGCGGGATCAGGTTCGTGCGCCCCCACGTGGAAGAGCACAGGTCCTCCCAGACCTCGTCGCCCGCGGGTGAGGCGAGCAGCGTGCGCCACGCGGTTTCGAGTGGCCCGACCGCGTAGCCGTGCCAAGGCCTAGGCGCGCCGCCCGAACCGTCGCCCACGAGACCGAGGAAGCCGATGCCCTTGGCGGTGAAGGACTGCGCCTGAACGGGACCGGGCTGCGGCACGCCTTTGCTGGGCCGGTTGCTGCGCAGCTCCAGGCCGGTCTTGTTGGGCTGGACGTTCTGGAGGCCGAGCGCATAGGCGCGTGGGAACAGAGCGATCGAAGGCACGTCGCCGAGCCGGGCCAGTTCTGCAAAGACCAAGCTTCGTTGGCTGGGATAGAGCCCGGCTTCGGGCGAGCCTTCCCAGACCAAAAACTTGCGCAACGCATTGGCCGCAGGTTCTCCGACGCCATTGCCGGACAGCTGGATCAGAATATTGGCGGCATCGTTGGCGATGCTGGGGAAGCGCGTAGCCAGTGTGGTCAGCCATTCTGGTGCTGCCGCGGAGCCGGATCGTCCGACGAGATTGAGCAGGCCTCGCATTTCCGTTCCGGGCGGCTGCCGGAGCTCCTGCCAACCTGCCGGCGGCAGTTTGAGGGATTGTTCGATCACGTCGCGCGCGGCCTCGAAGGTGTCCTTGGGGAGCTTAGTCTCGTCGAGGCTCGAGAGTTGGTTCAGCACGAGGTTGACGTTCGCCATTTGCGGGGTGGCGCGCAGCAAGCGACCCAGTTGCACGGGGGTTGCCAGCGCCATGAAGCGCGTGACCCACTTCGGTTCCTGGGGATTGGTGGAGTAGCCGGACTCGATGAGGGTGAGCAGGTCGTTGATACCAACGGCGGTCCAGGTGGGGTAGTGCAGGGTTACCAACCTCGTGATCGCGTCACGTGCACGCCCATGCTCATCATTGGGGCCCGCTGGGTTGCTGCCCAGAGTGCGTGCTGAGGCGAGGAGCAGGCTCAATCCCCGGTCGTCGAGAACAAATTGCGACGCATTCGGTAGGCCCGGGAAGTCGGGCCACGCAGCAAGAGACTCGAGCACGAGTTCGCGAGCCTCGATCGGGCCGAAAGCGGAGAACGCGTACACGAGCGGGTATGCGGCGCGAAACAGAGGCGAGTCGGTTGCGCGTAGTGCCAGACGCAATGGCTCCCGGATCCGCGAGAAGGTGGTGCTTCGTTGTTCCGGAGACATCCGCTGCCAGGCATCGGTGAGTCCTGCCAGACCCGCAACCTTGGCATTGTCATCAGGGTCCCGGATGAGCGCTTCGAGCCCTTCCAGGGGAATGCTCCCCAACTGCGGCCGCAGGTTGCGCTGCACTTCGCCGGTTGGGTCCGGATCGTGCAGGAACTGCACGAACACCGGCACGAGGTCCGGGGCAACCTTGACGGCGTTCTGCGTCACGTAGCGACGCCAGAACACCGAAGGACTCGCGGCGCTGCGGCGCAGCAGAGCGTCGGCGGGCGGGGTCCCGATTTCCCAGAGCATCTGCAGCAGCAGCGAGGTATCTGGGGTCTTGTTGCGGGCGAGCTGGAGTGCCTCCAGGCTGGGCGCATTGACGGCATTCCCGAGTGCATCCGTGATCACCTGGGCCGCGACCTTGCCGTTCCACTTGAGGTCCCGAATGGCCGCATCCAGCGACTGCTGCGTGAATGCATGGAGCGCGCCGTTGCCATCGCGCGGCGAATACCAGAGCTCGGTGATGCGCTCGAGCATCGCGCGCGCCTTCGCCAGTTGCTCCTGCTCCTGCAGCGCCGCTTCACTCTGGCCCTGCAACACCGCCGTCGCCTGCGCACCCAACTCACCGCCCATCGCGACCGCTTGTTCGAGGAACGGCTTGCCCGCGTCCTTCTGGTCGAGTTTCCACAGCAGGCTACCGAGCCGCAGCGCGGCCTCCTGTTGGACCGCGGCGTCCTTCTCACTCAAAAGCGCGCGATAGGCCTGCTCGGCGGCCTTCAAATCGCCTTCCTGCGCTTCGAGCACCTTCGCGCGCGCCAGCGCTGCGGTCGCACCACCAGTCTGGGCGGGAACGATCGCGGCGAACAACATCGCGGCGACCCACGTTCGGGCTGTGTCCTTCATGGTGGCATAGGACCCGCATCGACCGGCATGCCAGGTCGCGCAGGCGTCGAATCGGTGTCGCGCAGTTGTCAAGACAGCTCTCCTTCGCCGCCCGGCGCGAGCCGGTAGCCGACGCCGTGCACGGTGAGCAGGTGCATGGGGTTCTTCGGGTCGACTTCGAGCTTCTGGCGCAGATGCAGCAGGTGCGTGTCGACGGTGCGATCGCTGACGCTGCCAGCACCGCCCCAGACCTCCTTCAAGAAACGCGCACGATCGACGACGCGCCCACGTTCCTGCCACAGGAGGCCCAGCATCGCGGCTTCGGTCGGCGACAGCCGCTGCACCGTGGTGCCGCGCCGCAGTTCGTACGCATCGAGGTCCACCGCCACCGGCCCGATCACGAAGCGCCCGGCTGGTTGCGCGGGCGAACGTTCGACGCGCCGCAGCAGCACGCGCACGCGGGTGCGCAGTTCGCGCAGCGAGAACGGTTTCGTCACGTAATCGTCGGCGCCGAGTTCGAGGCCGAGGATCTTGTCGCCTTCACTGCTGCGCGCGGTCAGCAACAGCACGGGTGTGCGTTGGTCCTGCTTACGCACGAACTGCAGGATCTCGAGCCCGCTGGGCCCCGGCAGCAGCACATCGAGAATGAGCAGATCGAACGTGCGCTGGCGCAGCAGCGCGATTGCTTCATCGCCATCGGCGGCCGTCGTGAGCGCATGCCCATCGTTCTGCAGTGCATCGCCGAGCACGGTGCGGATCGCGCGATCGTCTTCGACGAGCAAGACCTGGAACGTCATGCGTGGTCCTCACGGGACAGGGGCAGGGTGAAGCGAAAGCACGCGCCGGGGCCGTCGGCTGGCGTCCTGCACACGAGCGAGCCGCCGTGGCGTTGCACGATCGTACGCGCGAGGTAGAGGCCGAGGCCCGTGCCCGGGATCGAACCGTGGCGGTGGGCTTCGCCGCGTTGGAAACGCGTGAAGATCCCTTCGTTTTCGTGGGCGGGCACGCCAGGGCCGTGGTCGCGCACCTCGAGCGTGAAATCCGCGCCCTCGGTGCGCGTGCTCAGTTCGAGCACGCCACCGTCTCTCGCATACTTGCGTGCATTCTCGAGCACGGCGAGCAGGGCCTGTTGCAGCGCGCCGCGGTCGAGAATCGCGGCGGCGCGCTCGGTGCCTTCGTGCAGCAGCAACTGCATGCCCGCCTGCGAAGCCAACGGTGCAAACAACCTCGCGGCATCGCGAACAACCTCCGCGAGGTCGCCGGGCCGCAGGTCGTACGCACGTTCGCCGCGTTCCATCTGGCCGAGGTCGAGCACGTTCTCGATGAGCATCGACAACCGCGCGGATTCGCCCGCGAGCAGGCCGAAGTACTCCCGCTGCTTTGCGGGCGTGACCTGGTCTTCGGTCAGCACCTCAGCGACGAGGCGGATCGAGGCGATCGGGGTCTTCAGTTCGTGCGTGACGCCGGTCAGGAACTCGCTGCGCGCGCGCATGGCGAGGCTTTCGCGGCGCACGGCGCGCAACGCAAACCACAGGCTGCCGGCAAACACCGCGACGAGCACGAGGGTCGCCGAAAGCACGGCGCTCGGGGACGCAAACCACGGCGGTGCGGGCACGGGTGCCGGCGCTACCCAGACGAGGCCTTCGAGCACGGTTTCGTGATCGCCGCGCGGCCTTTCGAAGCTCAGGCCCGGCACGTCGGGGATCGGCGGTAGGTTTGTGTTCGCGGTCGCAAGGCGGGTGCCGAGGCCGACCAGCGAACGCAGGGTGGTGGGGGCCGTGAGCGCGCCCGCGCCGCTGCCGGTGCGTTCAGGATCGGGAAACCACAGCAGCAGTTGGCCGTGCTCGGCGCGCGCGAACGCGGACAGGGCGAACGGTCCCGCACTCTGCGCGAGGGCGAGCTGTTCGCGCTGGTTGGTGAGCTGTTGCGCGTTGGCGCGCAGCGTGGCCGCTGGTTGCTGGCGTTCGGCGAGGCGATTGCAGACGGGCTCGGCGAGCGTCCACGGCAACGCGGGCACGAGGGCTGGCAACCACTCCGGCGAACGACCGCGCGCGGCGGCCAACAACACGGCGCCGGCGAGCAGTTCGCAGTTCTGCGCCTGTCGCAGATCGCCAGGCGACCACCTGGCCAGAGCCGTATCGAGTTGCGCGAGCAACGTGTCACCGCGCGCCGCATCGCCCGCCCGCTGCGCTTGCCACGCGGCGGCGAGCACGACCGGCAATGCCGCATCACCGCGCGGTCCCTGCGGCCCCAACAACTCGTCAAACTGCCTTGCCGCCTCGGCCGCATCCGCGCGCACGAACTCGGCAATCTGCGCCTGCCGCAGCCGTTCGGCGACCACGGCATCCGGCGCCGGCCCCGGATCCTGGCGCAGCCAGCCGATCGACGGTGGGATCACCACCGAGCCATCGGCCACCGTGAATCGGTCCGCAACCGGCACCAGCTCGAGCACCGCCGGGGCCCGCAAGGCTCCACGCAGCGACTGTGCGAGTTCGTTGGCGCGTGCCCGCGCATCGAGTCCGGCGCGCGCGTGCGCTTGTTCGGTCGCTTGCAGCAGACTCCAACCAACGAGCGCGACGAGGCCCGCGCCCGAGCACAGCGCAAACAGGCCGATCAGCGTCCAGGGATTGCGCGTGGGGGAGGCGATCGTTTCACGCTACCGGCGGGTGGGTCGGAGTTGTCAAGCAAGTGTCGCGGTCGGTCGGAATGTGGAGCAGGAATGCCAATCCGCTGGCGAACTGACCCCTGGTTGTGCACTTGTGGATATGCGATCCAAACCCAATCTCACGGATGCCTGGCAGACCCGCGCTCGCCAGAACCTCCGCGCTGCGGCCTTGCTCACTGCGCGTCATCCACCCCTTGTGTTCCCGGCGATTTCGCGCCTCTACTACGGAGTCTTTCACGCTGTCCTGGCCGCGCTGTGGCGGGCGGGGAAACGGCCCAAGGATCTACACGGGGACGTTTGGTGCGCGTGCGAACGCTTGCAGCCGGGGCTAGGCAACGCGCTTTGGGACCTTTACAAATGGCGCCGGCGCGCCGATTACGCGACGGGCCCGATTCAACTGGAACAGGCTCGCGCTTTGGTCGCCGAATACACCACCTTGTGTGCCTCGATTGGCATCCATCCGGGGGAATCATGACTGCTCAGGTCCAAAGTCTCATGCAGCTGCTGGCGGCGGCGAACTTCGAGTTTCCGGTGGTAGTGTTCCCTGCTGTCGATGCCGAGGTTGGTGAGGTTCTCGAGGCGGATGCGTACTTCGTGCCACCAGGCGAAGCGGTTGCCGTTTCGCGCCGTCTTGCGCAGATTCTGTGGCCCGCAGGGTTTGCTCCGGACACGGTGTTGCCTGGGATCGTGCAGGACTTCGAGGCTGCGGAAGGGCGCGAGCAGCTGCCGCGTGAGGCGGTGTGGTATTGGCCGCCGTGCGAAGGCGTGCAGTGGCCGGTTCCGGGTTCTTGAGCAGTACGACATCCCATCGATCCAGAGCGAGGTCCGTCGGCACGCCGACATGGGCTGAGCTTCTTCGTCCGCCACGCCTACTTCTTTGGTTGCGAACGACCCCTACAACGCCTTGAAGACGATGCTGAAAGCCGCTATCGACGCTGACGCCTGGGCGACCCGCACAGCGACACGTCACGCCCGTTCGACAAACCGAGCAAGCGCCGCATCTCGGTCAGGGTCAAGAACCACCTCGGAGACGAGGTCATGAAGGTCTTCAAGGTATAGGTTCGCCATGCCCTGGGGAGCCTGGACGCCGACCAAGCTGCGCCACTCAGTACGAGTGCTCGATTCGAGCATGAACACTGTCGAGGTCGAGACCGATTCGGGGCGCGGCTACCTGAAGGCGCTGGGCAACCGGGAGGGAGAACATGCTCTCGCTTGTGAGCTGATCGGGAGTTCGCTTGCGGAATGGCTCGGACTGGCGACGCTAGATTTCACGTTGGTCGAGGTCCCCACGGACATGATCCTGTATCTCGACGCAGACGAAACTTCGCCGCTGGCAACACGTCGCAGAGCGAAACCTGGTCCTGCATTCCTCAGCAAGGCGATCCCTGCGGTCGCTTGGGACGGAACGCCAGATGACTTGGCAAGGCTCGACAACCCAGGCGCGATTGCCGGGTTAGTGGTTCTGGACACATGGATCGGCAATCCTGATCGTCATCCACGCCGACCGCCGGATACGACCATCTCGAGGTGGACGAAACAGAACCTGGACAACGTTCTCCTGGAGATCCTGCCGCGAAACCGACGCCGCATCGTCGCGATGGACTTCACCGTGTGCCTGCACTGCAGGGAGGGCGGCCTCCGCAGCTCGTACCCCGGGAGCCTGGTGCGTGACGATGGCATCTACGGGCTGTTTTCTGAGTTCGAGCCCCTCGTGACGACTGCCTCGCTGCGTCCCTTTCTCGATCGCCTGCAAGACCGAGGCCTTGCACAACATGTTGGAGAGGCAGTCGCGCGCATACCCTCGGAATGGCAAGTCGACGAACGGACCAGGGACGCGGTGAGCGGGTTCTTGTCCGCCCGTGCCGCGTACTTGGTCGATAACTTGCTTACCAACCATCGTCGTACCGTACAGTGTGGTCCCACGTAGCCCTATGCTGCCGAGTTCCTCATGAGCCAGGGTTTCTTCTCCTTGATCCAGTACTGCCCCGACGCGTCGCGTGCGGAAGCCGCAAACGTGGGGCTTGTGATCTTCCAGGCCGAGCCGGCCGCAACCGTGGTGCGCGTCGTGGATGACGTGGTGCCGGCGATGAAGCGCCTCGGGCGGAAGGACGATGCCGAGACGATGCGCGCGGTGGTTCAATCGATGCGGAACCGCATCGAGCGCGAAGGGTTTCGCAGCCTCGACGAACTAGAGAAGTTCGTGCGGACGCGTGCCAACCAGATCCATCTCACAATGCCACGGCCGATGCGCATCGAGAGGATCGATCAAGACTTCGACGAGATGTTTGCGGAGCTGGTGAGTGCTCCGGGGCTGGCTGCGGCTGAAGGTGCCATGAAGCCACCGAGCCTGCTGACACAGACGTTCGCGGCGCTGTCGCAACGACTTCCTAACCGCGTGCTCATTCGTCCCGAGCTTCACGTTTACGGCCTCGGCATCCTTATCCGGCCCGACTATGCGTACAAGAACGGCTGCTGGAACGTCGTGCAGGAGATGCCGCGTCCTAGGGACGATGATAGGTTGCGCTCGGCCGCGTTCGCGTTGAGCAAGGAAGGCGAACTCGTCGGCAGGCTCGAAGAGGGCGAGGGGCGACTCATCGTGGTGTCTAGCCAGACCGCATCCTCCGCGAAGGCCGTTGAACGCGAGAACGTGTTCGGCGAGATGTTGTCGAAGCTCGGCCATGCCGAGTTCGTGCCAAGCGCCAAGTTGGCGGAGTTCGCGCAGCGTGTCGAAACCGACTTGGCTGGCCACTGACCCATTCGATGTCTGGCGCGGAGGGATAGGAACTGCCGCCGGAAGCGGTGTGGTATTGGCCGCCGCGCGAAGGTGTGCAGTGGCCGGTTCCGGGTTCTTGAGTGGAATCGCTGGCCGTGGATCGCTGCTTTCGCCTGAGTGGCGCCGGTCGTCTCATCAACCAGGCCCTGGCGTAGTTGTCAGGCCCGTGTTGCGGTCCGCGCCATTGCGCCCACTTCGCGCACGATGGCCGTCGGGTCGCAGGCATACAGGTCTGCACCCCCGAACGGATTGAGTTCCAGCAGGTAGAGCTCGCCATCACTTTCGCAGACATCGAGAACGTACACCGGGGCAGGCGCGGGCAGGCCCTGAGCGATCTTCTGGGCTAGCTGCCAGGCGGGGCCGGCGGGGTCGTCAGGAAGGGGCCTGCGGCCATCGGCCGAATAGGCGCTGCCCGCGATGACTCGGCCGTTGACGACGACGAAGCGCCATTCGCGGTTCACGGTGCGGACCGGCGCCACGACGATGGGGAGGTTCTCGTCGTCGTAGTAGTAGCCGTGATCGAGGTCGCTGAGGCGCAAGGAATCCGTGGCGACCACCCGACCCGAGAACGGCTTCAGCGGGCTGTCCGGCCGCACGAAGACCCGTTCTGGGTGCTTCTGGGTTGACGACTCGAGAGCTTGCAAGGCCGCGCGGGGATCCGCAACCAGACAACCGACAGTCGTGAACCCAAACGTGCGATGCAGGAGCCACGGTTGCGCGCTTGCGTAGTAGGCCGAGGCGCGGAAGGCCTGGGGGTTGCAGAAGGGCCCTGGTCGCCAAGGTAGCTCCTGCTGGATGCGCGCGGCGTTGCCGAGGCTGGCGCGCACGAGCACCGGACGACCTTCGAGTTGCGGCCAGGCGCTGGACTCCCACCAATCGTCGGACCATTCGACCACCGTGTCGCCCGCTTCGCGAATGGCCGCGAGCAGGTGGTCGTCCCCCGAGGCGAATACCCTTCGTTCGATAACCCAGGTCGTTGCCATGCGCGCAGGATATGCGGGCAGCGAGGCGCTGCGCTAGCCGGCGCAGCCGTGGGCCTTGGGCCGAAGGGCCCGCTGTCTGGCGCCGACTTCCAAACGACCTGACCCAAACCTTGTCGCCACCCCAAGCAAGGTTAGGCTTGCAAGCTCCTGCCCGTCGCGTCCCCGGATCCGTTCTTCTCCCCACCTCGAATATGTCCAGCTCGAAGCCCTCGCGCCGTTCGTTCCTGAAAGCCGCTTCCACCTCCGCCGCGGCCGCCGCTGTCGCCGGCAGTGGTTCGCTCGGTGCCTTGCGCGCCGCCGCCCCGGTGCACCAGGGCGGTGGCAAACTCAAGATCGGCATCGTCGGCATCGGTGGCCGTGGTTCGGGTGCTGTTTTGCTTGCGGACACGGCGCCCACCGAGAACGTGCTGTGGGCG
>Ga0075163_10006629_pt1 | contig 15350 bp, 12 predicted proteins | sample JI1023141ADNA_FD_71478 | JGI IMG/M metagenome (GOLD analysis project Ga0075163, IMG submission 71478) | Wastewater effluent complex algal communities from Wisconsin, to seasonally profile nutrient transformation and Carbon sequestration -... | ecosystem: Engineered > WWTP > Effluent > Algae... | reverse complement strand
CGAGTAGCTCTTGAGCGGGCTCCACGGCACCGCGAGCGAGTTGAAGATGTGCAGGATCGCGACGGTGATGATCGTCGCGATGTAGAACCACACCGCGACGTAGAGGTGCTGCTCGCGGCGGTTGCGCAGCATGCCGAAGAAGTTCACCGCGAAGGTCACCCACACCACCGCGATGGCGATGTCGATGGGCCACTCGAGCTCGGCGTACTCCTTGCCCTCGGTGAAGCCGAGCGGCAGGGTCAAGGCGGCCGAGACGATGATGAGTTGCCAGCCCCAGAAGTGGATCTTCGACAGCGTGTCGGAGAGCGGGCGAGCCTTCACCAGGCGCTGCGTCGAGTAGTACACCGCTCCGAACAGCGCGTTCCCCGCGAAGGCGAAGATCACCGCGTTGGTATGGAGCGGGCGGAGTCGTCCGAAAGTCAGGTACGGCGCGAAGTTCAGCTGGGGGACGGCGAGCTGGAGGGCCAGGAGCAGGCCCACCACCATGCCGACCGTTCCCCAGAGGATCGTCGCCGCAACGAACTTGCGGACGATGTCGTCGTCGTAGCGCAAGGTGTCTTGTTGCGTCATCGTGCGCCCGCGCTTACGCAACCACCGTGCCGGCGCAGGAAGCCGCCCGGGTCGCCGGTTCTGCGCACGTTCTGCGCGGGCGGCAAACCCGGCTAGGAGCCGATGCAGGACGTGCGCACGAGGTCCGCCAGGAGTGCGTCCTCCCGCCGCACATGCTCCCGGAGATCACGGAGCACTGCGGCGAGCGCGCGCACCGACGGGTCGTCGAGCCCGAGCGCCAGGGCGGCGTGGTTGTCGAGGTGGCGCGGGTCGTCGCCCATCAGCTCGAGGTGGGCCTCCTCGTACGCCTGGTGCTCCTCCAGCGCCGCCGAGATCACGCGCACCGCCTTGGCCAGGGCCTCGGCGTCGACCGCGCCCTCCTCGGTCGCGATCAGCAGCGCGTCACACCGATCGAGCAGCCCGCGCAGATGCGCGTGCTGACGCTGCAACTCCAGCACGACCTCGAGCGACATGGGGCGTCCCTTTGCAGGAGGCGTTCCGCGAGCGCGCTACTGCTTGACCGGCAGGTCGCGGCTGAGCGTCGTGGTCTTGCCGGCCTCGATCTTGATGGTGAACGCCCAGCTCTCGCTGCCGACCTTGAACAGCACCTTGTGCAGGCCCGGCGCCAGCGGGATCTTCTGGCGCGGGGTGATCGGCGTGGTGCCGCGCGGCGTACCGTCGACGGTCACCGCGGCGAACGGCGTGGTGTACGCGATCAGGTAGCCCTCGCCGGTGGCCGGGGCCGCCGAGCCGCTGCCGCCGCCCGGTTTGGTCGAGCCCGAGCCGGCGCCGGAGCCCTTGGCCGACCCCGAGCCCTTGCTCGAGCCGGATCCCGAGCCCTTGGCCGAGCCCGAGCCGCCGCCGAGGTCGATGGCGCTGCCCAGGCCGGGCTTGCCCGAGCCCGAGCCCTTGGCCGAGCCCGAGCCGGCGCTCGAGCCCTTGCTCGAGCCGGCGCTCGAGCCCTTGCTCGAGCCGCGCCCGCTGCCCGCGCCGGGATCGCGATCGCCGTCGTTGCCGCGATCGTTGTCGCGCCCGCTGCCGCTGCCGACCGCCACCAGCACGGCGGCGTCGATCGGCGGCGCGGCGTCGACGCCCGCGTCGACGGCCTCGACGACCGCGGCGTCCTCGACCGGCGGTGGCGCGGCGGCGTCGATCGGCGGCACCGCGGCGGGCTCGGGCTTGAGCTCGCACGGCACCAGCGTGGCGGCGCCGGCGGCGGCGTCGACCTTGGCCTCGCACGGCGTGACGCCGGCGCGGACGATCTTCACGGTGTGCGCGCCGGGCGCGATGTCGGCCAGCGCGAGCTTGCCGTCGGCGGTCACGCCGCGCTTGACGCCGTCGACGAACACCTCGGCGGGGCCGCCGCCGGCGACGTCGGTGACCGCGATGTCGAGGCTGGCGGCCGCGGCCGCGGCGGGCTTGGCCGCCGGCTTGTCGCCGGCGAGCACGACGAACTTCACGACCGCGAACGCGCCGAGCACGACCGCCGCGATCGCGATGCCGATCATGACGTCCTTGGCCAGCGACGGCTTCTTCTTGCGCGCGGCGGTGACGTCGATCGCCGGGACCTGGGCGGTGCCATCGAAGCCGGGCTGCGACGCCATCGGCGTGGCGGCGTAGTTCGGGGGCGCGCCGCCGGGACCGCCGGGGTAGCCGCCGTAGGCCGGCGCGGGCGGATAGCTGGGCGGCGCGCCGTAGCCGGGCGCGCCGGCGCCGTAGCCGTAGGGCTGGGCGGCCTGGCCGTCGGGCTGGCCGTACGGGCTGGGGTAGGGCGAGGGCGGCTGGCTGCCGGCGGGGAACGCCTGGCCGCCGTAGCCCGGGGCCGGCTCGGCGGCCATCGGCGGCGGCGCGAGCGGCATCTGCGGCGGCGCGTGGGGCTGCCCCATCGCGGCGGCGTGCGGCATCACCGGCGGCGCCATCCCGAGCATCGTGCGCGCGTTGGGGTTGTGCGCGGCGGCCATCGGCGCGGCGGCCATCGGCGCCGGCGCCTGCGGGATCATCGGCGCCGGCATGCCGAGCGGCGAGATCGTCGGATCCTCGGCGTGCGACACCGGCGGCGGCGTGGCCGGCCGCGCCGGCGGCGCGTCGGCGCGGCTGTTGACGGTCTGGGGCCGGCGCGCGTTGGGGGCGAGCACCACCGCGGGCGGTGGCGGCGCGGCGGCCGGCGCGGCGCCGACCTCGCTGATCTCGCCGAAGATCTCGGTGGGGCCCTCCTCGGCGAACTCCTCGTCCTTGGCCGGGGCGGCGGCCGCGCTGGCGGCCGCGGTGGCGGCGGCGGCCTCCTGGATGATGTCGTCGAAGCTGGGCCCGCCGAGCACCGTCGGGTCCTCGGCCTTGCCGGCCTCGCCGAGGTGCTCGACCACGTCGAGCTTCGCCTCGGCCTGCGGCACGCCACCGATCAGCCCCTCGCGGCCGAGCTTCTTGAACGACTCGTGCTGCTGGCGCTCGCGATCGATCTCGGGCGCGAAGCCGTCCTTCAACCACGACGACAGCGTCTTGGCCGTGAACACCGCGTCCTGGGACATCAGGAAGCGCTGCAGGTCGGCGACCATCTCGGAGGCCCACTGGTAGCGATCGGCCGAGTCCTTGGCCAGCGCCTTCATGATGATCGCCTCGACCGCCTCGGGGATCGACGGGTTCACCTGGCGCGGGCGCGGGATGTCGACGTTGCGCACCTTCTCGAGCGTCGAGAAGTCGGTCTCGCCGACGAACAGCCGATCGCCCGACAGGCACTCGTAGAGGATCGTGCCGGCCGAGAAGACGTCGCTGCGGCGATCGAGCGGCAGGCCGCGCACCTGCTCGGGCGACATGTACCCGAACTTGCCCTTGAGCACGCCGGCCTGGGTCTTCGAGCTGCGCGACGCCGCCTTGGCGATGCCGAAGTCGATGATCTTGACCTCGCCCTCGTACGAGATGAGCACGTTCTGCGGCGAGCAGTCGCGGTGCACGATCTCGAGCGGGCGCCCGAGCGCGTCGCGCTTCTTGTGCGCGTAGTCGAGGCCCTCGAGCACCTTGGCGGCGATGAAGCACGCCATCGCGACCGGGATCTGCTGCTTCAGCTTGCGGGCGCGGTTCTGGATCTGCAGCAGATCCTTGCCCCAGATGTACTCCATCGCGATGAAGTGCGCGCCCTCGGTGCGGCCGAGCTCGAAGATCTGGCAGATGTTCGCGTGCGCGAGCTGCCCGACGATCTTCGCCTCGTCGATGAACATCTTGATGAAGTCGCGGTCCTCGCCCATCGACGGCAAGATCCGCTTGATCGCGATGACCTTCTCGAAGCCCTCGACGCCGTAGCTCTTGGCCTTGAACACCTCGGCCATGCCACCCACGCTGATCCGGTCGAGAAGGAGGTACTTGCCGAATGGAATCGCTTGCCGCACCGCGAACGATAGTAACGGGCGGGTCGCGACCAGACAACGCAAAACGGGGGTGGTTACCCGCGGTTTCTCGACGACACTATGTCAGATCATGTACGAGTGAGGGCGCGCGGCCGTGGGCCGTGGCCCCCAATCAGAAGGTGCCAGCGACGCCGAGCCCCGCGCCGCGCGTGAACGCCAGCGGCGCGATGGTCGCGCGCGGCGGCGACACCTGGCGGAAGTGTCGGAAGCCATCCCACACGCCGTATACGTACAGGCCGATCGTGGCGATCCCGGTGGCGAGGTTGACCTCGCGCAGCACCCGCGCCGTCGACGCGTGATCGCACGTCGCGTCGTCCTCGCACCACCGATACAGGAGGCCGTAGGTCGTGAGGTTGGTCGCGAGCAGCGCGCCGCCGACGACCGCCAGGGTCCACGCCTTGGTGCGGTGCTGGTTCTGGAACTGCCCGGCCGGTGGCAGGAGGTTGAGCACGCGCGCGCGGCGCGGGCGCGGGCGCAGCGCGCGCAGCTCGGTGGCGTGCTTGGCGCGGACGTTCTCGAGGAACGCGATCGTCTCCGGCGGGTAGACGTTGGGATCGAGCGCGCCGTCGAGCTCGAGCTGCAGGTACGCGAAGAACCGCGCCTCGGCGGCCACCGCGTCGCCGCGCTCGAGGGCGGCGAGGCCGAGCAGGCGAAACGCCTCGGCGCGATCGCCCTTGGCGGCGTCGGCGGCGTCGGCGACCGGCGCGGCGAGGCGCTCGACCGCCGGCCAGTCGTGGCGCTCGGCGGCGGCCACCGCGCCGGCGAGATCGCGATCGGCGCCCGGCTGCGCGGCGGCGCTGCCGACGGTCAGCGCCAGCGCCAGGGCCACCGCAACGCGCGTCCGCGGCGCCGCGCGGGTCACGGCGCGGCCTCGAGCCGCTCGCGCACCCGCGGCAGCACGACGTCGGCGGCCTGGGCCGCGACCAGGCGCACGATCGTGTCGACGCGATCGCCGCGGCTGCCGACGACGGTGTCGGTGCGGACCAGCCGATCGAAGACCACCGCGCCGTCGCGGCTGACGATGACCCGGGCCCGGCCGCGGCCGACCGGGACCTCGCCCTCGAAGCCGGCGACCAGCCGGGTCAGCTCGGCGGTGATCACCAGCGGCGCCGCGGGATCGTCGACGACGACGTAGCCGAGGCGCGCGGCCAGCCGGGCCAGCGCCGGGCGGGTCAGCGCGGCGACGTCGAGCGGCGCGCCGGCGCGGTCGTGCAGCGCCTTGCCGCGCACGCGCACCTGGGCGCGGGGGCGCGGATCGGGCGTGGGCGGCGGCGCGGGCGCGATCGGATCGATCGGCGGCAGCTCGACCGGCGCGCGCGGATCGTCGACGACGCGCGGCTCGCTCGGCGCGGTCGGCGCTGCGGGCGCGCGCGGGCGCGCGGCGGTGATCGCGGCGGTGAGATCCGCGGCGAGGTCGCGGGTCGCGGCGTCGATCGTCGCGACCGTCGCGGCCCGGGCGGCGAGCCGGGTGACGTCGATCGCGCGCTCGGGATCGCGGATGCGCAGCTCGATCGCGACCGCCTTGCCGGCGGTGATGAGGCGGCCGTCGACGACCAGCCACGCGCGGGTCGGCACCACCGCGACGTCGGACACCAGCACGACCTCGAACCCGGCGCGGGTGAGCGCGCCGGCCAGCTCGCTGGCGACCGGCGCGCCGTAGAGCGCGAGCCGGCGCTCGGCCTGCAGCGGGATCACCGCGATGGTCGCCGGCGCCGCCGGGCGATCGGCGCGCGCCGGGCGCGCCACGGCCAGCAGGATCAGCAGGAGCGTGACGACGATGCGCACCGGGGGCCGATGGTAGCAACGGATCACGGCGCGTCGCCGGGATCGGGGATCACGACCGCAAAGTCGCCGGCGACGTCGGTGACGCCGGCGCCGAGCGGCCGGCTGCGATCGAGGCCGGTGCAGGCGTCGCAGCGCGCGCTGACCCCGACGTCGGGCAGGCCGACGCTCTGGCCGACCAGGCGCACCGTGCCGCGGACGCGGATCGCCGGCGGCAGCGCGATCGCGCCGAGGTCGCCGGCGGCGCCGGCCGCGGTGAGCCGCCGCGGCGCCACCACCGCGCGGGGGTCGCGCAGCTCGAGCTCGTAGGTGGCACCGCCTGCGACCGCCAGCGCGAAGCGGCCGTCGACGCCGCTGATCGCCGCCGCGGTCGGCGCGCCCAGGTGCGCGAGGTCGCCGTCGACGATCGCGGTCACGGTCACGCCGCCGAGCGGCGCGCCGCCGCGATCGGTCACGGTGCCGGTCAGCGCGGCCGGCGCCGGCGCGTCGAGCGCGGCCGGCCCCGCGGTCAGATCGATCAGCGCCACCGCGCCGGCGTCGTCGTCGACCACGAACGCCCGGCCGCTGCCGGCGGTGGCGCGGTACGCGGCGAGCTGGCCGGCGCCGTCGGTCGCGATCCGATCGCGGTGGTGGCCGCTGGCCGGCACCGCGGTCGCGCCGTCGCTGACCGTCGCCACCGCGCCGAGGTCGATCGCGATCAGCACGTGACCGTCGACGACCGGCGCGCCGCCGATCCGCACCGGCAGGCCGCCCAGGTCGAGCTGCGGGTGGCCGGCCTGGTAGCGCACGGTCAGCGGCTGCGCGATGGCCAGCCCGGTCAGCGGCGCGGTCAGGCGCGGCAGGCCGGAGGCGGCCGGCGGCGCCACCACCAGCTCGCCGGCGGCGCTCGGGCGCCACGCCAGCGCGAAGGTGCCGGCGGCGGCGGTGATCGCGACCGACGACGGCGGCGCCGCGCCGGCGTTGATCGACACCCGGGCGCCGGCCACCGGCGCGCCGGTCGCGTCGAGCACCCGGCCGCCGATCGCGACGCCGGCGTCGACGGTGAACGCGCCGTCGGCCGGGCTCCACGCGGCGCGCTCGGCCGGGGCCAGGCCGTCGGCCAGCGGCACGATCAGCGCGTCGTAGCGGCCGGGCGCGAGCGCCGCGCGCTCGGCGCCGCCGGCGGTGGTGACCACCTCGACGGTGGCGTCGGGGGTGGCCACCGAGGTCAGCCGCACGTAGGCCGGCACGCTGGCGCCGGCGCCGTCCTGGACCACGATCGGCACGTCGACGCCGGGGTCGATCGCCAGCACGCCGGTGGCGAAGTCGGCGCCGCCCGGCACGTTGACGACGCGCTCCTGCACCGGCACGCCGGCCTCGCGCGGCGGGCTGAAGCGCAGCCGGATCGCGTCGCCGCTGGTGCTGCCGTCGCGCACGTTCAGGTCGCCGGTCCAGGTCGGGCAGCCGAGGGGATCGCCGGCGACGTCGAGCGCCACCTCGTAGACGCCGGGCTGGTCGGCGGCGAACTCGACGTCGCGATCGTCGGTGGTGCGCGGCGTGGTCGGGATGGCGACGCCGCCGCGGCGGACGCTCCACGCGTAGCTCAGCACGCCGGAGGTGTTGGTGACGGAGCTGCGCGCGACGATCGTCTGCGGCGCCACCGCGTCGATCGGATCGAACTGCACCGCGACCTCGCAGCGCGGCCCGACGCCCTCGGCGCCGCAGCCGACCGTCGCGGTGGCCAGCGCCAGCCCGATCGCGAACATCGCGGCGCGGCTCATCGGGCCTCCACCAGCCAGGTGCGGCGCTGCACGCAGCTCGCCGGTGCCTCGACCGCGCACGACGGCTGATCGATCGGACAGCTCGGCGCGAGCGCCGGCCAGCGCCCGGTGCGATCGGCGACCTCGACGCGCAGCTCGACGCGCTCGCCCGGCGCCAGCGTCGCCGGATCGAGATCGACCGCCGCGGCGCCGCCGATCGCGGTGAACGTCGCCGCGCCGGCGGGGCGCTGCGACCAGCGCAGCCGCGCCGCGCCGAGGTACGGATCGCCGGCCGGCGGCGCCGGGAACAGGTCGAGATCGTCGGACACCACCTCCACCGCGAAGCGCCGCGGCGCGGTCGCGATCACCACCGCGCCGTCGGCCACGCTGGGCTCGACGGAGGTCAGGCACGGCGCGTGATCGGGGCGCACCTGCAGCGCCAGCTCGCCGCGCGCGGTGGTCTGGCCGTCGGCGGCGTCGACCCGCACCAGCCAGTCGCCGGCGACGTCGGGGACGAGCTGGTAGGCCTCGCCGCCGCTGGCCGGATCGGGCAGGCGGGTCCAGCCGACCGCGGCGGGCACCGAGGTCGCGGCCGGGAACAGCGACCACGTCAGCGCCACCTGGTCGGCGTCGGCGTCGGCGCCGCGCGCGGCGATCGTGATCGGCACGCCGACCGGGAACTGTCCCATCAGGTCGCGGCCCTGGCGCTGGATCGCGACGGTCGGCGCGTGGTTGCCGACCGGCAGCTCGAGGGCCTGGCGCGGCTTGGCCACCGCGCCGTGGCTGTCGGTGACGTCGAGCGTGATCAACAGCGCCACCGTCGGCGCGCCGTCGATCGCGACCGGCACGGTGAAGCCGAACTGCGGATCGGTGCCGGTCTCGACGGCGCTGCACCGGCGCGCCGGGTCGCTGGCCGCGCGATCGCAGGCCTGGCCGCGCCAGCCGAGCGTGAAGGGATCGCGATCGGGGTCATCGACCACCGCCTGGAAGGTCAGCGCGTCGCCGCGGAAGATCAGCCCGTCGCCGACCCGGCGGATCTCGGCGCTGGGGCGCTCGTTGATCGGATCGAGGTACAGGCAGCCGCCGAGCGGGGCGATGGCCACGGCGATCACCGCGCCGCGCGCGAGGATGCCGGAGGCCATGGTCGCGACCGCCATGATCGCGGGCTTTGCAACCGGCTTGCCACGCACAACCCGAGGATATCGCACGGGCGCGGCCCGGCGCGCGGCGCCGATCCGGACGCAGGTGTCGCGGATCACGGCGGTCATGGATAACAGGCGAGCTCGGGTGTCGCGCGCACCGTGCAGCGAGCGACCGTCGGCACGGTGATCCAGCCGAGCGCGGTGGCGTCGGCGCGCAGCACCTGCAGCCGGCCCGGGCGCAGCGCGGCCTCGGCGCCCGGGGCCAGCGCGCGGTCGCGCAGCCGGATCGTGTCGGCCAGGCCGTTGACCACGGTCACCGAGGCCAGGAGCGTGACGTCGAGCGTCTGGGTCGCGCCGCTCTGCACGACGACGTCTTGCCGCCACGCGCCCTGGCCGAGCCCCTGCTTGCACACCAGCGCGTGGCGACCCGGCGCGAGCTCGATCGGCGCCGCGGTGGCGCGGCCCCGGGGCTGGCCGTCGATCGTGAGATCGCACCACGCGTCGACCCGCAGCACGACCGCGCCCGGCGCCGGCGGCGCGTCGACCGGCGGCGCGTCGGGCGGGCGGGCGGCGTCGAGCGGGCGCGCCGCGTCGACGAGCGGCGCGGCGTCGCGCAGCGGTGCGGCGAGCGATCCGGCGTCGCGGCGCGCCGGCTCGCGCTCGCCGGCGTCGACCAGCGCGCGGGCGTCGACCGGCGCCTCGCCACCACCCGCGTCGAGCGGCGCGGCGGCGTCGAGCGTGCGCCCGTCGAGCCCGGCCGCGTCGAGCGTCGCGTCGCGCGCGCCGCCGTCGCGCGCGCCGTCGTGGACAGCGCCGGGCGTCGCCTCGCCGCGGACCGCGCGCCACGCGCCGACCGCGCCGCCGCCCAGCGCCACCGCCGCCGCGCCGGCGATCATCCAGCGGCGCGCCTGACCTCGCCGGGTGACGCGGTCGACCAGCGCCGTCGCGCCTGCGTGCGCCGGCGCCAGCGCCAGGATCCGATCGCAGGTCGCGAGCGCGCGGGCCGTCGCGCCTTGCGCGGCGGCCGCGGTGGCCTCGGCCATCAGCGCGGCGAGCACCGTCGGCGTCCGCGCGGCGCGGTAGCCGGTGGGATCGAGCGCCCACGCGCGCACCTCGTCGAGCGGCGCGCCCAGGCCGCCCGCCGCGACCAGCGCGGTCAGCTCGGCGGCGGCGGTCGTGGCGTCGGGCGGCCGGCGCGCCGGATCGGGATCCATCAGCCGCGCGATCAGCCGCGACAGCGGCGCGCCCACCGCCGGCTGGCGGCGCAGCGCCGGCACCGCGCCCTGCTGCGCGGCAGCCACCACCTTGGCGGTCGGCCCGGTGAACGGCAGGCCGCCGGTCGCGAGCTGGTACAGCGTCACGCCGACCGCGTACAGATCGGCGCGCCCGTCGAGCGCGTCGCCGCGGGCCTGCTCCGGCGCCATGAAGCTGGGCGTGCCCAGGAGCGCGCCGGTGCGGGTGTGCAGCGAGTCGTCGTCGTCGAGGCGCGCCACGCCGAAGTCGGCGAGCAACAGCCGGCCGTCGTCGGCGATCATCACGTTGGCCGGCTTGACGTCGCGGTGGATCACGCCGGCGGCGTGGGCCACCGCCAGCGCCGCGCACAGCCGCGCGCCGATCGCGGCGACCAACTCGGCGAGGAGCGCGCCCTCGGCCTCGGCCCGCTCGCGCAGGCTGTGGCCGCGCACCAGCTCCATCACGATGTACGGCGCCGCGCCGACGCCGACGTCGTAGATCCGCAAGATGCTCGGGTGCTCGAGGCCGGCCGCGGCCCGGGCCTCGCGCTGGAACCGCCGGGTCAGCTCGGCCTTCTTGGCCAGGTGCGGGAACAGCACCTTCACCGCCACGTCGCGGCGCAGCTCGCGGTCGCGGGCCCGGTACACCGTCGCCATGCCGCCGCTGCCGAGCTCGGCGCCGAGCAGGTAACGGCCCAGCTCGCTGCCGGGCCCGATCGGCGTCGGCGCCGCCGGGCCGGCGTCGGTCGTCGCCGCCGCGGCGTCGCCATCCGAGGCGATCGTGTCGGCGTGGCCGGCGTCGTCGTCGCGCCGCTCGCTCACCCGGGCGCCCTATCAGCCGCGCCAGATCACGTAGCCGCCGCCGTCGGTCTGCTTGGCGGTGCGCATCGTCGCGCCCAGGCGGCGCGCCAGCTGATCGGTGGCGCCGGCCGGCAGGTCCGCGGTGGTCGCCATCGCCACCACCGGCGCCAGCTTGCCGCCGTCGCCGGGGAACAGCTCGGCGCGGCCGGCGTTGATCGTCGCGACCAGCGCGGCCGCCAGATCCTCGCCGCGCTCGGGCGCGACCACGGTGATGAAGTCCGAGCCGCCGAGGTGGCCGACGAACGCGCCGCCATCGCCGTGCTCGCGGGCCAGCTCGAGCACCCGCTTGGCGAGCGCGCGCACGCCGTCCTCGGCGCGGGCGAAGCCGACCGCGTCGGCGTAGCCGTCGAAGCCGAGCAGGTCGACGTGCAGCACCGCCGCCGGCGTGCCGGCCTTGAGCAGATCGTGGAGGTGCTCGTCGATCGCCCGCGAGCCCGGCAGATCGGTGGTCGGGTTGCGCTCGCGCTCGCGCTTGGTCGCGCGGATCAGCGCCTTGGCCCGGGCGGCGAACTCGCGCAGGTCGAACGGCTTGGTCATGTACGCGTCGGCGCCGGCCTCGAGGCCCTCGACCTGCTGCTCGACCGACGCCAGCGCGGTCAGCATCAGGATCGGCGTGCGCGACCACATCACGTCGCTCTTCAGCCGCCGCGCGACCTCGATGCCGTCGACCCGCGGCATCATCCAGTCGAGCACGAGCAGATCGGGATCGTGGGCGCGCACCAGCCGCAGCGCCTCCTCCCCGTCGTACGCGCGCAGGCACAAGAAGCCGGCGTCGCCCAGCGCCATGCTCACCATGTGAGCGATGGCGTCGTCGTCCTCGGCGATGACGACCTTCTTGAACATTGCCAAGGTGATACGCCCGCGGCGCGGCCTCGTCAACCGGCAGTCCGACCCCTGCCGGCGCGCCCGGGCTGGGGTATACCGCCCGTCCCGTGCGCGCCCCCGTCGATCCCGTCGTCACGACCACCACCCTGGGCAACGGCCTGCGGGTGACCACGGTCGCGCTGCCTCACCTGCACACCGTGACCGTCGCCGCGTTCGTCAAGGTCGGGTCGCGGTTCGAGGTGCCGACCGACAGCGGGCTGTCGCACTTCGTCGAGCACATGCTGTTCCGCGGCACCGAGCGGTACCCGACGTCGCTGGCGCTCAACACCGCGATCGAGGCGCTGGGCTCGACGCTCCACGCCGAGACCGGCCGCGACTACACGCTGTTCTCGATGGGCTTCACGCCCGATCAGGTGCCGGCCGGCCTGGCGGTCCTGGCCGAGCTCCTGGCCCGGCCGCGGTTCGGCGACATCGAGCTCGAGCGCGCGCTAGTGCTCGAGGAGATGAGCGAGGATTACGACGAGGACGACGTCGAGATCAACGTCGACGACATCGCCCGCGGCCTGGCGTTCGGCGACCACCCGCTCGGCCAGCGCATCATCGGGCCGCGCGCCAACGTGCAGCGCTTCGCCGACGCCGACGTCCGCCGCCACTTCGCGCGCTACTACGGCGCGGCCAACACCATCCTGTGCGTGGCCGGGCCGGTCGACCACGGCGCGATCGTCGACGCGGCGCGCTGCCTCGAGGTGCTGCCGACCGGGGCGATCGCCGAGCTGCCGGTGGCCCCGGTGGCGCAGGCCGCGCCGCGCTGGCGCCACGTCAAGGACTCGGGGGCCCAGACCAGCCTGGCGATCCTGTTCCGCGGCGTGCCCGAGATCGATCCGGCGTACCCGGCGTTCGTGGCGCTGCTGCGCGCGCTCGACGACGGCATGTCGACCCGGCTGCACTACCAGCTCGCCGATCAGCGCGGCCTGGCCTACTCGATCGGCGCGGCGATCGAGCCCCTCGCCGACACCGCGCTGTTCGAGATCACCAGCGCCACCGCCAACGCCAAGCTGCCGACGCTGGTCGCCGAGATCCTCGGGCTGGTCGGCGGGCTGCGCGACGAGGCGATCGGCGCCGACGAGCTGGCCAAGATCCGCACCCGCTACCGCTACGAGACGGTGGCGTCGCTCGACGACTCGGCGGCGATGGCCGGCTGGTTCGGCGGCACCGCGCTGTACTACCCGCCGCCGGCGCTGGCCGATCGGCTGGCGGCGATCGACGCGGTCACCGCCGACGATCTGATCGCCACCGCGCGCCAGGTGTTCACGCCGGCCGGCCTGGCGCTGGCCGCGGTCGGCGCGCTGTCGAAGGCCCGGGTCGGCGAGCTCCGCGAGGTCATCACCGGCTGGCGCTGAGCGGCGCGCGGCCGGCGGGTCACTGCTCGTCGCCGGTGAGCCGGCCGTAGCCCGCGCCGCCGAACGCCTCCGCGTTGGCGGCGTCGTAGTGCACGCGCAGCGCGGGCGGCTGGATGTCGCCGTCGGAGCGCGCCTGGCCGACGTAGGCGCCGTCGTCGGTCTGGGTGAAGTCGACGTCGATCGCCTGGGTGCAGTCGCCCCACGGGCAGAAGTACTCGCCGAGGAAGCGGGCGCCACCCTCGCGGAAGATCACCGCGCCGCGGAACCGCTGCGAGCCGAGCAGCTTGGCCAGCCGCCAGCCGCCGTTGTCGTCGCGCGACAGCTTGCACGGCTGGGGATCGTAGTCGTCGATCTGGCAGGTCCACAGCGCGCCGTCGCGCAGCCCGGTGGCCGCGAACGGGGGCGGCTCCTGGGCGGCGGTGTTGCCGATGGTCGGGGGCGGCGCGGCGCGGCCGCCGCAGGCGGTGGCCAGGCCGAGGACCAGGAGCGCGGCGCGGGTGATCACTGGTCGAGTGTCGCAGGTTCTGGCGCCGTCGGTGCGGACCGCGCGGCCCGCGCGATCACCAGCGCCTCCTTGGCCAGCCGCACCACCAGCGGGCCGAGCACGACGCCCGAGGCGCCGACCACCGCGATGCCGCCGAACATCGCGATCATGATCACCAGCGACGGCAGCTCGAGCCGGCCGCGCCGCGCCAGCACCGGGCGCACGATGTTGTCGATCGAGCCGATCACCGCGACGCCGACCACCGCCAGCATCAGCGCGGCGTCGGTGCGGCCGGTCAGCCACAGCCCCGCCGCCACCGGCGCCCACACCAGCGCGGTGCCGACCGACGGCACCACCGACGCGATCAGCGTCAACAGCCCGAGCACCAGCGGCTCCGGCACGTCCAGCAAGACGAACGCCACCGTGGCGACCGCGGCCTGGGCCAGGCCGGCGCCGCCGACGCCGATCAGCAGGCCGCGCCCGGTCTCGGTGAACGCCGCGGCGAAGCGCGCCGTGATGCGCGGATCGAGCGGCAGGTGGTCCTCGAACCACGCGTACGCGCGCGGCCCGTCGGCCAGCACCGCGTAGGTGGTCGACAGGAACACGAACAGCCCGAGCAGCACCTTGGCCGCCACCGCGAACACCAGGCTGATCAGGCTCCACGCGCGATCGCCGTGCTCGACCAGGAGGCCGACCGGGCCGCGATCGTCGCCGTCGCTGGCGCCACGGGTCACCAGCTGCTCGAACACCTCGCGGGCCTGGGGCGAGGCCAAGAGCCGCTGTCCGAGCGCGATCGCGTCGCCGACGAGCGTCGCCGTGATCAGCGCCAGCGGCACCACCAACAGCGCGATCAGCGCGGCGGTCAGCACCGCCGCGGCGCGCTGCCGCCGGCCGGTCAGCCGGGTCAGCCACGGCACCATCCGGCGGCCGAGCTGCCCGACCCACACCGCCAGCACCAGCCAGCTCCAGAACGGCGCGAACACCGCGGCGGCGGCGAGCACCAGCGCCACCAGCAGCCAGCCGGGCAGGCGCGGCGGCGCGGCGCTCATCGCGGGCTCCGGCGGCGGCCGGCGTCGAGCGGCGGCGCGGCGTCGAGCGGCGCGTCGACCCCGGCGTCGATCGGCGGGGCCGGCGCGTGGATGATCACCGCCCGGGTCGCGGTCACCGGTCGGCAGGTCTTGGTCGCGCACAGCCAGAACCGCGCGGCGACCGTCAGGCGGTGATCGCCGGCGCTGCGCGGCCGCACCTTGACGTCGAACCGCGGCGCGTCGGCGGCCGGATCGGCGGCGTCCTTGCGCAGGTAGCGCCGGCGCGGCAGGGCCAGCGCGTCGTCGGCGTCGAGCGCCAGCCGCAGCGGCGCCTCGGTCGCCACCGTCCGCCCGGCGGCCGGCACCAGCGTCACCGACACCGCCGCCACCTCGCCGGGCGCCACCTCGGCTGGCGCGGCGATGCGCAGCTCGAAGCCGGGATCGTCGGCCCGCGCCGCGCGGCACGCGGCGAGCAGGGCCAGCGCCGCGGCCGCCGCCTTCACAACACCTGGGTCGCCAGCTCGGCGAGCTGGCTGCGCTCGCCCTTGGCCAGCGTGATGTGGCCGGCGATCGCCTCGGGCTTGAACCGCTCGGCGACGGTGGTGAGGCCGTTGTTCGACGAGTCGAGGTACGGGTGATCGATCTGGTACGGGTCGCCGGTCAGGATGATCTTGGTGCCCTCGCCGGCGCGCGTGATGATCGTCTTGACCTCGTGCGGCGTGAGGTTCTGCGCCTCGTCGACGATCATGTAGACGTTGGGCAGCGACCGGCCGCGGATGTAGGTCAGCGGCTCGACCTGGACGAAGCCCAGATCGACCAGCTCGGCGTAGCTGCGCCCCTCCTTCTTGTCGGAGCGGTTGAGGCCCAGGAGCAGCTCGAGGTTGTCGTAGATGGGCTGCATCCACGGGTT
>Ga0075163_10006628_pt1 | contig 15354 bp, 21 predicted proteins | sample JI1023141ADNA_FD_71478 | JGI IMG/M metagenome (GOLD analysis project Ga0075163, IMG submission 71478) | Wastewater effluent complex algal communities from Wisconsin, to seasonally profile nutrient transformation and Carbon sequestration -... | ecosystem: Engineered > WWTP > Effluent > Algae... | reverse complement strand
ATGAAGGCGCTCACCGGCCGCAGCTACTACGCGGCGATCGCGCAGGACACCATCGCGATGGCCATCAACGACTTGATCACCGTGGGCGCCACGCCGCTGGTGGTGCAGGCCTACTGGGCGGCCGGCGGCTCCGACTGGTTCGGCGACGCGCAGCGCGCGCAGGCACTGGTGCAGGGCTGGAAGGCCGCCTGCGACACCTGCGGCGTGGCCTGGGGCGGCGGCGAGACACCGGCGCTGGCTGGCATCGTCGAGGGCGGCCGAATCGACCTGGCAGCCAGCTGCACCGGCATCGTCAACCCGAAGTCGCGCCTGTCGGTGGGCGACCGGCTCGGTGCCGGTGATGCCATCGTGCTGCTCGCCTCCAGCGGCATCCACGCCAACGGCCTGAGCCTGGCGCGCAAGCTGGTCGAGCGCCTGCCCCAGGGTTACCTCACCGAGGTGGCGCCCGGGCTGAGCTACGGCGATGCTCTGCTGGCCCCCACGGTGCTCTATTCACCCGTCACCGAAGCGCTCTACCGTGCCGGCATCACGCCGCGCTACTGCGCCAACATCACCGGCCACGGCTGGCGCAAGCTGCTGCGCCACCCGGCGACCCTGACCTACCGCATCCAGAAGATCCCCGCCGTGCCGCCGGTGCTCGCCTTCATGCAGCAGCATGCGCGGCAGGATGACCACGAGGCCTACGGCACGTTGAACATGGGCGCGGGCTTCGCGCTGTTCGTCGCTGCCGACGAGGCGCATCGCTGCGTCGAGATCGCGCGTTCGCAAGGCGTCGAGGCCCTGGTGGCCGGCCGCGTCGAAGCGGGGCCGAAACGCCTGATCGTCGAGCCGCTGCACATCGAATACGGCGACGACGCTCTGCAACTTCGGTGACCAGCGCGCGTCCCCCCTACAATCGTCGGCGACGGGCCTCCCCGCATGGGAGCGCGCCCAACCGGGTCAGGTGGGGAACCAAGCAGCCCTAAGCGTTGCGACCAGTGCCGGGGGTAAGGCTCGTCACCCTATTCCCTCAAAAGCCAGTATTCACGCGGGCCCCAGCATTGGTGCGGGTTTCCGGACAGTCGGTGTGTCATTGCCATGTGTCACTTTGGTCAACGCACATGAAGCAATCGACTGTGGCAAAGCTCCCCGGCATGTACCAGCGCGGCACCATCTGGCAGCTCCGCGTGATGATCCCCCTCGACCTGCAGCAGGCCTACGAGGGGCGCACCAAGCTCATCCGATCCCTTGAGACCAGCGACTGGCGGGAAGCCAAGCTCAGGGGCGCAAAGGCCCGGGCTGAGCTTCTGCAGGAGTTCGAGGAGCGGCGTCGTTCTCTCAACCCCGAGCCCGTTGCCACCATCACACCCGAACTGGGCGAGACACTCGGGCAGCGCATCCGCTCCCGACTGTTGGAGTGGGATGAGAAAGTCCGCAGTGATCCCAAGGTGGCCGACCTGTGGCTGAGGTTCACTGATGCCTTCAGCTACCGGACGCTCACCAAGCTCCGGCTTGGCCCGCCCGCGACCCCCACCCTGCCCTCAGCGACCGAGCTGGCCGAGCTGGCCACCCGATCACCTTTCGATGGCCTAACGCCCACGCAGCTCTCCAGGCTGGCTGAAGTGAATGCCGCTGCCGATGACGCGGCCGCGCTCCACCTGGCCTCGCGGAGCCTCTCTGCCGTGGCCACGCTGGCTGACAGTGAAGCCCGCAAGCTGGGCCTGCTGATCGACTGGAAGAGCCCCGAAGCGCGGCCTGTGCTGCTCGATTGCCTCAGGGCCTACAGGTCCGCCCACGCGGACATCCTGAGGCGAGACGAAGGGCAGGATGTGGTGACCCCACAGGCGCCCGCACAGCTGCCCCAGAAGGCCGCCACGAGGCTCCGCGAGGTGTTCACGAGGTGGAAGCAGACCAAGGTGCGCTCCGAGGACTCCGTCAGAGCGTGTGAGCGTGCCCTGGCGCTCTACGAGCAGCGGACCAACGACACACCCGTGCAGGCCATCACGCGGGCACAGGGGGATGATTTCCGCTCTTGGCTGCAGACGCTGGGCACCAGTTCCAAGACCGCACACGACCGGCTCACCTGGGTCAAGTCACTGCTGGTCTACGCCAAGCGGGATCTCGAGCTGATCCAGCGGCAGCCCTGGGAAGGCATCGACATCGAGCACCGCACGGAGAAGCCGCGCAAGCCTTGGACGGCGCAGGAGCAGGCAGCCTTCTTCTCACTGCCCCTCTTCAGCCGCTACGAGTTACCCAGCACGGCCAAGGCTGGCGGGGCTGCTGCCTACTGGGTGCCCCTGCTCGGCCTGTACACGGGCGCCCGTGTGGGGGAGCTGTGCCAGCTGCGGGTAGAGGACGTGGAGGACACCAAGCACGGGCCGTTTATACGCATCGCTGAAGATGCCGAGGGCGCCACCGTGAAGACCGCCGCCGGCATCCGCAGAGTGCCCGTGCATTCCGAACTGGTACGCCTTGGGTTCCTCGACTATGTGCGGACGCTGAAGTCGGCCCGCAGCGTGGAGCTATGGCCCGAAATGCCGAAGCGCAAGGGCAAGCCGGGCGCCTACTTCTCTGACTGGGTGAACGCGTTCCACAAGTTGGCCACGGGGAACCCCAAGGCCCCGGTGTTCCATGAGCTGCGCCATACGGTGCGGACGGCACTGCATTCGGCCAAGGTGGACCGCGAAACCATCGGTCGGATCATCGGCCACGAGACGGGCCTGTCGGAGGCTGAGAAGGCCTATACGCACTTGTCCGACGTGGACCTGCGGGCTGCCGTGGAGAGCCTGGAGTTCCCAGCGTTGAAGCTCCGAAGGGTGCATCGGTAGATCCCGCGCGGTTCGACAACATGGAAGACGACATGTCGCGCCTGGAAGAGATCGAATGGCACCGCGTGGTCTTCTACGACAGCACGTCCAAGTTCGTCGGCGAGCACCTGAAGAAGGCGCACAACCAACAGGAGCACGGCGTGCAGCGGTTGGAGGAGCACACCACCGAGGTCAGCGCCACCGAGATGCAGATGCCGAGGCCGGAGAGGCGCGTGCCGCAGGCACAGCGGAAGGCGCTGATCCACGGCTGCCCAGGCGCGAAGCCGTAGGCTCCCTTGAAAGGGTCCCCTCCACACAGGGTTTGCGGCGCCGCGGCTGACAACTGCACGGCTCCATAATGTGCCTGTGCATGGACGGGTCCTTCCCTTCTTAGTTCACACCACTAAGGGCAGAGCGAAGTTCAGGACGGGATAGAACGATGGCGCAATCGCCAGCCCCGCGGAGGGGCCGGCGTGGCCTTGGGTCAGGAGTGTCCCAATGGTACAGCGCCAGAGGCCCCGGGTTCGAGTCCGGGCGCTCCGGCCGCCTTGCGGTAAGGGGCTCGCTCCATGCACACCCTCTTGGTCTTGGCCTTCGGCATTGTCTCCGGTGCGGGCCTCAGCGATGCCAACCGCATCGACTTCAAGATCGCCAACACCACGCGGGAAGCCGATGGGCTTGCACCTCTCTTGGAGGGCTGCGCCGGTGCCGCATGAGCGGGCCCGCGCTGGAGTTGTGAGAAACAGCCGTGTGGTCACCCTTGTTTTCGAGTACCCCAACCGATTAAGGTGTCCATCTATGGGGCCCCGCCGCGGGCCTAACAAGGCAAGCCAGTGAGCAAGACACTTATCGGCGCTGCGGGCGCCATCCCGGCAACCGTTGTGGCACTCAACGACAACCCGTATGGGGCAGTAGTGCTCGTGCTGCTGGGCGGCATGGCACTGGCAGCATTCCTGTTGCGGCGGTGAGGTAGGCCATGAAGCCAACCCTTCACGCCGCATTCTTGACCGCCATGGTTTGCTTACTGCCTCCGGCCACAGCCGCAACTCGCGAAGAAGTTATGTTCTCGCGCTACATGCGGTACCAGTTCTGCATGGAGAAGGTCTTCGGCCAGGGCTTCTATAAGCGCCTGGCACTCGAAACCGTGCCGAGCCGCTGGGGTCCGTCAGAACCAACCCTTTCCTCGCTCGCCCGTTCGTCGGAAGTCGTTCAAAAGGCGGATGCAAAGTGTCGTGCGGAAAATGAACTGACTGACGAGCCACGCCCGCAGTAGCCAATCCGCCTACACCTCATCATCCGCGCCAGGCTCCCTCTCGAAGTCGCAGCAGGCCTTCCCTTCCCCAGCTTGGCCCCTGCAGGCCTTTGGGCTGGTGCATGCTAGGGAACCCCTCGGGACACCCTTGCGGGGGATCACCTCGACCCATCGGCAGTAGCGACACACGCGCAGCGGGTCGGGCCTCCACGGGGCGTACATCAGGGGGACTTCGGGGAGCGGCAGTGGATGCGTCATGGGGCCATCGTGGGCCCGGGGCTGGCTCAAGGGGTGAGCCAACGGCTGCGCCATGCGGCGCATTCCTGTGGCCGCCTCAAACCGATGGCGCACTGCCTCCGAGAGGATTAGCGAGTCGAGATGGCTTCGGCAATGGCTGAGCGGACTTGTTCAACCTGGGCCGCGTTCGTGGACTCCAGGGCTACCACTTCCCCACCTCCGGCGACCAGCTTCAGCTTTCGCTTTTGGCCACTGGTGTAGCCCCAGATGATGCCAACAGCGAGGGCGCACGCGCCGAAGATGTAGGACTTACCGACCAGAGCCAGCACACCCACGATTCCTATCAGGATGGCCGCAGTGCTGCGCCCAGGGATCTCGACCTTCACGGACCCAACGTTTCGGGTGGCAAAGGTCTGCCCGTTAATCTCAATGCGGGAACTGCTCACCATGATTCCAGTACTCTGCAAGAACACCTTCTCTTCCATGCTGCCCTCCTTGTTTGCGGTGTCTCGGATTCTGGGTCACTAACGTGGGTGAGCCAGACCCCCCGAATGCGGGCGGCGAGCTTGATTCTGGCCATGTCAGGGCTTCGCTACCATCGCCAGCAGCAATGCGAGCAGGGCGCGAGGAGATGGGATGGCTATCGTCCAATGTCGAAAGTGCGGAAGTGAGGCAAGTGAGGTTCTCAAGACCTGTCCAAGGTGCGGGGAGTCTCTCCCCAGGAGTTCCACCGGATTCGTCGTGGGACTGCTGGTGATCATTGGCGTCGGTGTGGTTGGAACCTGGCTTGGCAGCAGGCCAGCGAAGACAGACGACTACCCCCAGCTTGCGGCACAGCGCGATGCGGCCGCGGCATCTGCCAGACGAGCGTCCGAGGCCGCTTCATGTCGAGACCGCTTGCCGAGTCTTAGGCAGGAGTACGAGCAGCTGACAGCATCCGGAAAGCATTGGGATGCGTCGCTTTCTATTCGGTCTTGCGCTGCGCTGCTCGGTGACCAATCACTCTCCGGCCTCGTTGCGTCCGCGGAGCAGCGTTCTCATCTCCAAGAGATGGCTGATCTCAAGCGCACTTCGGACGTTCGCTTGCGTGCAATCTCGATGCTGGAGCGTGACTACCCAGCGGTCGCGAAAGAAAACGCGGCGGCCATTGCCAAGGCGAGAGAGAGCGCTCTGGCGGCCGGTCGAGTGGAGGAGAAGAAGGCCGCAGCTGCGGAACTGGCCCGCCGGAAGAAGGAGGGAGTCACCGTCGGGATGACGAAAGAAGAAGTCCTTCAGAGTATGTGGGGCCGCCCGCAGCATGTGAACCGCACCACGTACTCGTTCGGCGTGCATGAGCAATGGGTCTACAGCAGCGGCAACTACCTGTACTTCGAAGACGACAAGCTAACCTCGATCCAGACCAGCGGCGCGAGGTAGAGCGGCAATAATTTGCCACTGGCCCCAGGGCCGCGCGAATTGCGGCAGTGAGCGGCCCGCCGTCAAACGGGGGCGCCTGCCAGAACTAAGCGGGCCCGCAATTGCACCTGAATGATTTGGCCCAGAAATGTCCGGGGGCATCTGATGAGCCCGAGGCCGCGACTTCCCCCCGTGGCCCCCTCTGATTCCCAGCACGGCGCACCCAGCCACGCCCACCACTTCGGCCACGCTCCCACCTCGGCAACCGTGCCACTTAGGAGAGCCATTGCGGCCCCGTCAGGCACTCGCCGAGGCACCAACGGATTCAGGCAAGGTGCGGCCCGCTGCACTGTCGCAGCGCACAGCAGGAGCACCCGCATGAGCATCATCAACACCTACTCCATCCCTGTTCTCGACCAGGCCGTGCAGGGCCTCGCAAGGCTCTTCAGGTTGCCCGGCGCGGGAGCCTTCTGGGTCACTGGCAGGCCCGGGCGCGTGGACGCATGGCGAGAGCCTGGGGCCTGGACGCTGGTGCTGGGGCGGTTGGAGCTGGTGGTGGACCTGCCGAGGTAGCAGAGGCGTGAGAACAAGGGGCCTTGCGTGGGCCTCTTGCTGTCCCGCTTCGTCCCTCATGTGGGAAGGTCAGCCTAAGAAGTCACCCTTGTAGAAGGCAAGGAGCGGATGTGGTGCCACCGCACACGGATGCGGACCTGCACGGAGGCGCGGTAAGGCCTCATTGGGCAGTTGGTGCCACGCACCCATCCGTGCCTACATGGTGAGCCTGCACGGGCTCCTGGCGGGCGATTGAGGGGCTCGGCGGGGCATCGGCTATACCCCGATCCTTGCAAAGGAGCAGGAACGGCTGTCACGCCTAAAAAGTCACCCTCGCCTATACCCCGATCCTCGGAAAAGCTCAGACAGCTGCAGGACGCAACCTCTGCACGGTGGCGCGGCCCACCTTGAACTCCCGAGCCAGGGCTGCCACGGGCTCCTGGCGAGCCAACCGCGCTTTGACCTCCTGGGCCTGTGCGGGGCTGAGGGCTGAGGGCCTGCCCAGCTTCTTGCCTTCCTCCCGTGCACGGGCCAGCCCCGCTGAGGTGCGCTCCCTGATGAGGTCCAGCTCGAACTCCGCCACAGCCGCGAGGACCTGCATGGTCATCTTGCCGGCCGGGCTGGTGAGGTCCGCACCCCCGAGGGCAAGGCAGTGCACCCGGACCCCCAACATGGCCAGCAGGTCAACAGTGGAGCGCACATCGAGCGCGCTGCGCCCCAGGCGGTCCAACTTGGTGACCACAAGGACGTCTCCGGACTCCAGCCGGTCCAGCAACTTGGCGAACTCTGGCCGCTCACGGGCAGCCTGTCCGCCTGAGATGGTCTCTCGGACCACCCGCTGGGGCTTGATGGCGAACCCTGCAGCGGCAATCTCCTGCACCTGGTTGTCGTTGGTCTGGTCGGCAGTGCTGACGCGGCAGTAGGCGAAGACGCGGGACATGGCGGGGCTCCTGGATGCTCGAAAAGGGAGCCCGAATCATCAGGTATGCCCGGAAGTCTGTCAAGCTGGGTTTCGGGCAGCCTGCCGGACAGAGCCCGGAATCGGACGATTTCGGACGATTGGCAGCAGCGGGACTCGGTCTCAGGCCGCTGTGGACAAGTCCCACCAACTTCGGTGCTATCGCTTCCGGAGCCCGCGCTGGACCTCGGTTTGCGGTTGTCCACAGGCCGAAGGCGGCCCCTATACCCCGCCCTTCGACTCCACACAAGAGAAGCAGGGCCAGCAGCCCGGCCACCGAGCCACTACGTACCGCCCACCCCAGCCCGCCACCAGCGCGGGCCCCCCTTTGCATTCCAGTCGACCACATGAAACGCAAGCACAACCCCAAGCCGCGCACCACGCAGCAGCTCACCGGCACTCACAGCAAGGTGACCGCGTCCCTGGACTTCGAGTCCCTCCTGGCAATCGAGTGGACCCGTCGAGTCCTCCGCTCTGGAGGTCCGCAGTCCGTCCACATCTCGGGCGTGATCCGCCGCGCTCTGCTCGTCTACGTGCACCACCTGGCCCAGGCCGACCCGCGCAGCGAGTACATGGCCACAGCTCGGGCCAGCAAGGCCCGCGAGGTCCCCGATGAGGACGCCCAGCTGGCCGAGCTTCGGCTCCTGGCTGTGCCCGAGGGTGAGCCCATGCCGGCCTTCGAGGTGATCCGTGATGGCCCCCAGAAGGTGGCCGAGCGTGCCGCCATGCATCAACGGATCGAGCAACTACTGGAGACCATGAAACCATGACCATGAATCCACCGGCCGCTGCGGCGCGCCTTGCATCGCAGTCAATCACAGCCGCACAGCGCAAGGCCCGCGCAGCGTTCGATCTGGACGCCGCAATGGCGGCATTGCCCCCTCCCGGCCCGAATGTCCGCACGACCAGCCATCGAGGCCAAGCCGGAGTCCGCCTGCGTGCGCATCTGGTCGCTGACATTTCCGATGACCTGTTGCGTGAGTTCGCGCGCGACAGCCTCGGGGCCCAGCGATGCTCCGAGCAGTACCTCGATGCGCTTCGTGTCGTGCTCGGCAATCAGGCCGATGCGGAACGGTACGGGTACGCGCTGGAGATGAACCAGCGAGTCTCCTTCGCGTCTCCCAAGGTCATGCGCCAAATCATCAGCCAGATGCGGACAGCGCGGATCAGCTTCGGGTCGCTGGTCGGCCTCGGAAAGGGCCGCAGTCAGGTCGTGCAGTGCTACTGGCGCGACCCCGGAGCCCTCGATGACGCGACCCCGCGCGAGGTTGCCGAATCAGCACTGGAGACCATGTATCGGACGACCGAGGCTGCTGAGCATGCCCGACTCGCAAGGGAAACCGGCAACGGCATGGCCGAACCGAAATCCAAGTCAGCCGGCTGGCACTTCTCGGGATCCCCGGTGCTGACCATCAGCGACGCGGACGTTCCGTACTGATCGTCCTTAAGGGCTCAGTACATAGGGCCCATGTAGGTTCAACCCAAGGGAAAGACAGCGACAGCGACCACGGAAGCCCAGATCAGCGGAAGCCTGGAGGACTGACATCAGGGACTCGCTGAATCAGCGGGCCTCCTGATCGGCCCCTCACGGGCGGCTGCGCCGTTTAGACCACCCTGAGCAAGGGCGCCACTTCCGGTGTCCTTCCTCGGGGTGTCCTCCTTCTGCGTGGTCTTCCTCGCCTGCGTGCCCGCACCCCGGGCCTCCTCCATCACCCAACACGGGCCACAACACGGCCCTTCACTTTGCCCACATGGGCATCCACGATGACACGTACATGCAACGCACCCGGATGCACCCTTGAAGTGGCCGGACTCTCCTACTTCTGTCGAGCGCATAAGGCCCGAAAGGCCCGCCATGGCGATGCTCTACAGCAGGGCATTTCCATCAATCGCCTTCGCCCTTACCTGCGGTTGGTCAGCCAAGCGCGACAGCGCAACCCTGAGGCCCGAATCTGGGCCCTGCTCTCCGCGGGCTGGGTCTCTCTGGTCACCCAGGCCGATGCCCTTCAGGCTGCCGCAGAGGATGGCCAGCCGTTCCACCGCTACCGGCTCATCGCTGCCCAGCAGCTCATCGCCATCAACAAGGTGGCATCTCCAGAGAAGGTCATAGACCACGGGCTGGCGATGACATGGCTGTGGCAGGAGGAGCCCCGGGCCTTCGCCTCAGACGATGCCTTCCGGGCACAGATGGCTCGCCGCATCCGTCTCCTGGCACCTCGCCTCAGCCGTGGCACCTACTGGAATGACAAGCTCAAGCGAGTGTCTTCCGTAGTGCAGGAGCTGCCACCCAAAGTGGCCCTACCGCTGGGCCAGCAGTTGATCGAGCTGTTCGGCCCGGTCGGGATCAAGCTGGCCGAGCTGGAGCGCATAAGGCTGCCCCCTGCTGAAGCGGCACGGCGAACGCTACAGGCTGCCCTTGAAGAGCTGCAGTAGTCACAGCCACGCGCCCTCACGAGGGGCGGCGACTCTCCTGCTCCGGGGCCAACACCTACAAGGCGCTGCTGAAGCGGAAGCACGGGTGACTACACTCAATCACTCACATCAGCACGCCACAGCGCGGGCTTTCCTGCTCTTGGAGGCTACGATGAAATCGCTTCTCGCGACGGTGGTCCTTGCGTTCTCTCTCAATGCCCACTCACAGTCTTCGCTAACCGTTAAGCAGTGGGTCGACATGTACAACGATCCTGCTACACGACAGTATGCGGTTGAGATCTATGCGGTGATTGCTGAAGTCCAACTTGATCGCCGACGGTTCATGCTGTGCAACAAGGAACTGCTGCGGATAACGAACGAGCATGCATTCCCCAAGTACGCGGCGACTATGCAGAATTTCATTGAGACGTTTCGCAATCCGCCTCGCAACATTGGGAACCTCGACTACCTATTGGGGATGCGCATGACCCAGTTCGGTGGCTTGAGCGTTGAGCGAGCGTATAGATGTGGGGAAGTTGACTGAGTCACTCGCGTCCTGCCTTTTGAGGTCGAGCGGCGCCAGCTCGCTGCAGCCCTTGAGGCCCTGAAGGCCTGACGGATCGCTCCTCCTGGCGCCTCATACGGGCGGCCCGCTCTCCCGCTCCATCCAGCCGCCAGTTTCCTGGCAACCCCACCCGCAAGTCCTATCGGCACCGCCCCACCAGGGCGTCTGTCGGGCCGCCGCATTGGTTCCCTCTCCAGGGTGCCGCGATGCGGTGGTCTTCCCTTCCGTTCATTCCGCCCGCTACGGGCTCAACACAGACAGCAACACAACCATGGTTACTCGCGTTTCGTTCGACCCCTCCGCAGCCTCGTTCATCGACCACGAGGATCTCGCCTTCAGTGCCAACCAGGCTGCCGCACCAGCCGCCCCGCCGGCTCCCCTCAGGCGCGTCCACACGGGCGCCGTGCGATTCACCAACGGTGGCGAGGAGGTCCACCACATTGCCTCCGGTTCCTACTCGGCTCCTATCACGGGCAATGCTGGTGACAGCGTGGCCTCCACCTACCGCAGCGGGGTCACCCCCAGTGTGGAACTGAAGCCCGGCGACCCCACCACCCGCACCTCCGTGGAGTCCGCCAAGGCCATGGGCTACATCGTTCGTGACGAGGCCGGGAACTGGGTGGATGTCGGCTCAGCCGATCAGCAGGCCTCCGCATTCGAGAAGCAGACTCAGGAGCCCCCGCCCGAGCAACAGCAGGCCCCGCAGGATGTCTTCGACCATGCCGAGGCGGTGGCCTTCGCCGATGCCATCGCACCGGTCCCGCAGCACGCTTTCGACGTGGCCCAAGCGCATGTCCTGGCTGGCATCTTCGAAGGGCAGACCTTGTCCCAGGCCGTGGCCGAGGTGGGTCACCGGCTGGCCATGAATGCAGGCGGCATGGAATCCGCGCAGGCCTCCGCAGTTGTCCAGCAGGGCATCGCGCTGTATCACTCGGCGGCAGCCAAGGCCATCGCACTGGAGGGCATCGGCCCGGAGCGGCTGGAAGCCTTCTACGCATCGATCCGTGAAGGGAATCAAGGCCCCCTTCAGGACGCACTGCAGCGGCTGGTCTACCAGAACGACACCAGCGGGTTCCGCGCCTTGGCCCGCAGCTGGTCCAACACCAACCCGGGCCCGGAGGTTGCGCTGCTCAAGTCTGCAGGCTTCGAGGTGGCACGTTCGTCCGATGGCGGTCACCTCGCACGGCCCTCGGGCAGCACTGGAAACTGGGTGCCGGTGGCGGACCTCATGAAGCACGGCAGCACGCCCGCTCCTGCAGCGCCCGCAGCGCCCCCGCAGGCCCCGGCCCAGCCGGCTGCACAGAAGAAGGGCTACTGGAAGGGCACCGGCCCGTACCGTGTGTTCATCGACCCGAACGCTCCGGCCGAAGAGTGGATCTGAGCGTGGCCACGATTCAACAACTCAGGCGAGAGGAGGCCCGGGCGCGTGCCCTCCTACGGCAGGCCGAAAAGGCAAAGCAGGTGGTCCCCGCAGGCTTCGTGCTGGCACCTGTAGAGGCCAGGCTGGTGCCACTGCGGCGCTACCGCTGGGAGCAGCTGGCGGACCTCCTGGGCGTGTCGGAGCTGGCCGGTTTCGTCCTGGCGGCATCCTGCCGGGCCAAGGTGGTCATTCACGGCAAGAGCTGCCCCCTGTGGACTCACACCAAGGCCTGGGACGTCAGCCCGTACAGGTGCCAGCCTGGGGACTGGATTGAGCTGGAAGGCAATGGCAGGGGCTCCGGCCCGCTGTCCACGGCCAAGCTGTTCCCGCTCGTGCGCGACCACGGCTTCCAGCCCGCTGCCCGGCCCGACCTGGCTGTGCCCCTGTCTATGCCAGGGAAGCTGAGCAACGTACCGGGAGACCACTCACGGTTCGCCATCGGTGGGCCCAAGCTTCGCCTGCTGCGGGGACTACCCAAAGAGCGCGGTGTAGAAAGCCTGTGCAATGCACACGAAGCTGGCAGCGAGTAGGACCTGCTTGCCCCAAAACATCCAGCGCTGGGCCTTGTATCTGATCAGACCGTAGTCGTAGACGTAGTTCGGTTGCTGCCCCTGCGTCGTGACCGGATTTTTATGGGTGTGCCGCACTGACAGATAGCCCGCGACGTACTGGAGAAAATCGAGAACCATCGCCAAGAGCGCTGTGGCTCCTGCGGCGAGCAGTAAGCCTTTGTCCACAGCGAATGGCGTTACGGGTGCGCCATCCTTGCCAGGAACAAGAAACAGCCAAACCAGAGCCAAGAAGCTGACGGCCAGAGTTCGCACCTGCGTGCTTATCCGGTCAGTGACCTCCTTCTGTCTACTTAGAACGTCAGCTTCGGTTGCCATGCGCGTGACTACTTTAGGTGCCGGTTGATTGCCTTAGTAAGCTCGAACATCGACTTAGACGGGCCTGGATCGTTCCCGCTGCCGCCATTGAAAATGGCCTTCAGCTTGGCATCGGCGTCGATCAGAGTCCTCTTGACCTTGTTCTGCAGGCCGTGCTTCTTGATGTACTCCCAGACCTTCTTGGTCACCTCGGTACGCGGAAGCGGCTTGTCGCCGATGATGGCAGCAAGCGCGGCGCTCGGCGTCATCGGCTTGAGAAACGCAGCGTTCGGGGTGCGCTTCTTGGCCGGGACCTTCTTCGCGGGGGCCTTCTTCGCTGGGGCGGCCTTCTTCGCAGGAGCGGCCTTCTTCGCAGGAGCGGCCTTCTTCGCGGGAGCCTTCTTCGCAGGAGCCTTCTTCGCAGGAGCCTTCTTCGCAGGAGCCTTCTTCGCAGGGGCCTTCTTCGCAGGAGCCTTCTTCGCGGGCATATTCGTTGCCTCCACTCGACAGTCGTAGTCTTTGCGAACGAGATTAGGTCACAGATCGGGACCCGCTGGCAACGCGCGGTGAACCCGAATGTTGACTCCGCGATTTTGATGCGCCGACAGCGACTCACCAGCGTCTGCGGTGGGAGCAAGCTGGCAGCTGTAGATTCACGCCATGTGCACTCGATACGTTTCTCCCGAAGCCGCCGCTATCGAACGTGCGTGGCACATCGGCAGGCACACACCCTGGCGCGGAGCCGAAGTGTTCCCGCAGAAGCAGGGCGCCTTCATCCGCGCTGCGCGGGACTCCTCAGAGCCTGACCGGGAACTCGTGGTGGGCCAGTTCGGTCTCGTGCCGTGGTTCGCCAAGACACCCAAGCTGACCTACTCGACGTGCAACGCGCGCAGCGAGGAGCTGGCGCAGAAGGCCACCTTCAAGGACCCATGGAAGTACGGCAAGCGCTGCATCGTGCCAGCGGAGTCCTTCTTCGAGCCGTGCTGGGAGACCGGCAAGAACGTGTGGTGGCGCTTCAGGCGGACTGACGGGGAACTGTGGGGCCTCGCTGGCCTGTGGAACACATGGACCGACAAGGAGACCGGCGAGGTGGTGGAGAGCTTCACCATGCTCACGCTCAATGCCGACCAGCACCCGCTGTTCAACCGCATGCACCGCCCCGACCCGAAGAGGCCGCCGAACATGCAGGACAAGCGGTCAGTGGTCCCCGTGCAGTTCGAGGACGTGGATCAGTGGCTGCACGGGACCCAGCAGGAGGCCGTGGAGTTGATCCGGCTGATGCCTGCGGAGGGGTTCGACGCGGGGCCAGCGTAGGCCGCACACGACTTGCATTTGGGAGTGGCGGCCATGTCAAAGATCCAATTTCGCACTCAGTACCCAGGCCAGCAGCCGCAGCTAGTCGACATGCCTGAGCACATGCTTCGGAACATCGTGAAGCTCGGAAGGCTGCCCCCCTTTGTGGACGTCTTCGTCCCGTTGGGCCCGGCCATGAGTCGCAACATGTCGGCGGAGGAGTTTGAGGCCTGGCTCGTCGTCATCCGAGCCAATCACCCCGACTGGGCCTCTTGGTGAGTCGGAGCAAACGAGTTGTGCCCCTGCTACATTGCGGTCCGGCGTGTCACTTTGGTGTGTCACCCGATTTTCTAAGTACCCGCTAAATGCTTGTCCCGTATAGATTCTCTGGCGACATCGAAAAGGGTAAGGCTCGTCACCTTTGCGGATCTGCCGTTACCCGGCGTTCGCCGGCACGGCCTCAAGCCGTCGTCTGCGCTCCCGCATGCGTCTTGTCGCGCCACAGCGGTTCACCGGTGTCGTTGATGACGAAGCAGCCCGGCGCAACGGGCCGCAGCGCCCGGCCATCCGCCAGCAGGTAACGCACGTCGCCGCTGGGTTGCCGCGGATACGGCCTCCAGCGCCACCATGGACGCTCGAGCCAGAGTTCGGACACCGACACCCGGAATGCCATTCCGTTCTCGTCGAAGACCAGAAAGTGCCCCAGCGGGCAGTATTCCTGAGTTGCCATCACGCCTTCCTGAACCAGGTGCTCGGGTGGTCGGGACCACGGATTGACGCCATGGTGCGAGGACACGGTGAACCGCATGTGTCGGCCTGCGTGCATCGGGGCGAGCCGGCCCGACACAGGATGACGGTCGCAGCCGCCTGCCGGCCAGTGTCTTCATGCCCGGCGATCCGTTCCGTTCGGCAACGCACACAGCGGCCGGTTCGGCGTGGAAGAGTCGGCGTTCAGGATGAGACGCGGCCCATCCGCACGAGCGATTCGAGCTCATCGAATATCTCGAATCAACTTTAGTTTGTACGTATAACTACTTGTTCTATATAGTTATTGTTCTCAGTACTGCCTCGAAGGGCCAGGTGGAGGCCCTGTCCTGCGACTCGGGGCGCCCGGCGCAGCCGATCAGGTGGACTGCCGGAACGCCATCACGGCCTGGTTGCGCAGCGTGCGCAGCAGCGACAACTCCTTCTCGCCCAGTTCGATGCCGCCAGGCACCGACTTGTCGGCGTAGATCAGCGCGAAAGGGGCGCCCTTGAGCGTCAGCGGCAGCAGCAGGAAGGCCGGTGCGCGCACGCCGGCGCGGTACCACGCGGGCAGACGCGCCTCGATGTGAGCCACCGTCGCGTCGCTGATCAGCGTGTCGGCGCCCTTGTTGCACACCGCGGAGAACAGGTCGGTGCCGCCCTTGAGCGGGACGCGGAACTGCGCCGCCACCGCATCGGCGCCCTCGCCCAGGCCGAAGCGGCCGGTGAGCGTGTCGGTCTTCGGGTCGCGCAGGCAGAACACCACGCGCCGGAAACCCAGCGCGCGGAACATGGTCTCGAGGATCATGCGCAGCACTTCGTTGAGCTTGAAGTTCTCGACCATCGAATTCGTGATGTCCGCGATGCCCGAGGC
>Ga0075163_10006627_pt1 | contig 15355 bp, 11 predicted proteins | sample JI1023141ADNA_FD_71478 | JGI IMG/M metagenome (GOLD analysis project Ga0075163, IMG submission 71478) | Wastewater effluent complex algal communities from Wisconsin, to seasonally profile nutrient transformation and Carbon sequestration -... | ecosystem: Engineered > WWTP > Effluent > Algae... | reverse complement strand
CCGAGGCGGAGACCGAGACCGAGACCGAGACCGAGACCGAGGCGGAGGCGGAGGCCGAGGCCGAGACCGAGACCGAGACCGAGGCCGAGTCCGAGACCGAGGCCGAGACCGAGACCGAGGCCGAGGCGGAGGCCGAGACCGAGACCGAGGCGGAGACCGAGGCGGAGGCGGAGGTGCTAACCGATCCGCGCCAGGGTCTCGGCGGTGACCGCGGCCGACACCGCCGACCGCGGCGCGGCCTGCTCGGGGCCGACCAGATCGGCGGTCAACGGCTGGCCGCGCTCGACCACCGCGGCGATGGCGCCGTCGATCGCGGTCGCGCCGCGGCCCAGGCGCTCGTCGCCGTAGCGGTGGCCGAGCCAGCGCAGGGCCTCGGCGGTGGCGCCGAACATCGCCAGCGGATTGGCGGCGTCCTTGCCGGCCAGGGGCGGCGCGCTGCCGTGGATCGGCTCGAACATCGCGTGGTCGTCGCCGACGTTGCAGCCGACCGCCATGCCCATGCCCCCCTGGAGCACCGAGCCCAGGTCGGTGAGGATGTCGCCGAACATGTTGGTCGACACCACGACGTCGTAGTACTCGGGCCGGGTCAGGAGGAACATCGCGAAGGAGTCGACGATCGCCACGTCGGGCGCGACGTCGGGGTAGGCCGCGGCGACCTCGCGGAAGACCTCGAGGAACAGCTTGCAGCCGTAGAGGACGTTGTGCTTGACCACGCAGGTCACGCGCCGCTTGCCGTCGGCCGGGGCCCCGGTGCCGCGGGCCCGCGACAGCTCGAAGGCCTTGGTGATGACCCGACGCGAGGCCGCCCGGGTCACGACCCGGGTGTCGATCGCCGCGTCGCCGATGACGCCCCCGATCCCGCTGTACAGGCCCTCGGTGTTCTCGCGGACGAAGATCAGATCGACCTGGCCCGGCTGCCACACCTGGGCGAAGCGCCCCGACAGCCCGTGGCGGATCCCGGGCAGGAGCTTGATCGGCCGGACGTTGGCGTACAGGCCGAGCTTGGCGCGGTTGCCGATGACCGGCGACCAGCCGGCCATCTTGCCGTCGGCCATCGTCGCCGGCTGGCCGTCGGGGCCGTTCCAGCCGACCGCACCGAGGAGGATCACGTCGGCGGCCCGGCATCGCTCCTCGCTGCCCACCGGCCAGTCGCGCTGGCCATGCTCGAGGTAGTAGCGCCCGCCGCACGGGATCTCGGTCAGGTCCAGGTGGACGCCGAGCCGCGGCGCCAGCGCGCCGAGCAGCGCGGTCGCGTCGGCGGTGACCTCGACGCCGATGCCGTCGCCAGGGAGGACGACCACGTCGTACGTGGCCTTGGGGGTCAGCATGGCGCGCAACCTAACACGGGCCGGCGCGGCTACCGCTCGACGCCCAGGCTCAGCATGAACGAGCGACCGGACTGCGGCATCAGGTTGGTGGCGTAGGGGAAGGCCGGCAGGCGGTAGCTCCAGTCGAACAGGTTGTAGACCCCGACCGCGTAGCGGACGCCGGCGCCCCCGGCGCGCCCCGACACCACCGCGTCGGCGACCACCGCGCGCTCGGTGCGATCGGTGGTGGCCGGCTCGACGCGCCGCCGATCCTCGTAGGCCACCCGCAGCGCGCCGGTGGCCAGGTTGGGCACCAGCGGCACGACCGCCTTGATCGCCGCGTAGTGGGTCGGGGCGTTGGGCAGCTCGCGGTCGGCGACCGCCGGATCGGGCGCCTCGAGGTAGCGGGCCCGGGCCACGCCGTACTGCACGGACAGCATCGTGCCGCCGCGCCACTCGCGGCGCAGCTCGAGATCGGCGCCGAGGATGAGCTGATCGACGGCGCTGTTGCGGTAGTAGTTGACCGCCGGATCGATCTCGCCGTTGGCGTTGCCGCACCGGGCCTCGGTCGGCACCGGGACCGTCTCGACGACGTTGACCGCGTAGGTCGCGTGGGTCGCGGCGAGCGCGACCCAGTCGCGGCGGAACCGCCGGCTGGCCTCGACCTCACCCGAGTACACCCGCTCGGGGTCGAGGGTCTCGCCGCACACCGACGACGGGGCCTGGGTCGCGCCGCCGTCGGCGTAGTAGTACTCGAAGGCGCTGGGGGCGCGGAACGCGGTGCCGCCCATGACCTTGACGACGTCGCGGCTGGTCGGCTTGACGATCACCGCGACGCGCGGCGACAGCGCCGGGAACGAGGTGACGACGTTGGGCTCGCCGGCCAGGGCCCGGTTGTTGCCGCCGATGTTCCAGTAGTCGAAGCGCGCGCCGGCCGACACCGCGACCCGGCGGTGGGCCTGCCAGTCGAGGAGCGCCGCCAGCGCGCCGACCTGGTAGGGCGAGTTGACCCCGAGGATCGGCGTCCAGGTGCCGTCGGCCTCGTACTGGCCAGTCGCCATCTCGACCTTGGTGTGGAAGGTGCCTTCGGCGGCCAGCCCGAGCTTGAGCCGCGGCGACAACGCGATCGCCAGCCGGGCCTCGGCGCCGGCCCACCAGCTCCGGTAGGTCTCCTGGTAGTTCTGCACGAACGGGTCGCCCAGCTCGGTCTCGGCGTCGAACACCGCGTCCTGGTGGTAGTAGGCCCAGTTGAGGTAGCCGCGCAGGGTCAGCTTGACCTTGGCCGACAGGTCGTCCTCGAACTTGAGCTCGGTCAGGAAGCGGCGATCGTCGGAGTAGTTGCGCAGATCGCCGACCCGAGAGCCGAAGGAGCCGGTCGGCACGGTCAGCCGCCGCCAGGTGTAGAAGCTCTGCAGCGTCAGCTTCTTCCACCACGCCTTGCCGCTCGCGGTCCAGCCGTAGAACTTGTCGTAGCCGTCGATCACCTGGCCGGCGCCGTCGGCGTCGGGCCCGAGGTCGACCACGCGCCCGCCGGCGCGGGCCATCCCGAAGCTGGCCCAGGCGCCGACGTCGTCGCCGCGGTAGGTGCCGCCGAGGCGCGCGCGCGCCACGCCGCCGTCGTAGGTCGAGGCCTGGGCGTGGACGCCGGTCGGGGCGTCGCGGCCGCGGGTCACCAGGTTGACGACGCCCGACACCGCGCCGGTGCCGTACAGCACCGAGGCCGGCCCGCGCACGACCTCGATCCGCTCGACGTCGCCGAGGTCGGTGCGACCGTCGTAGTGCACGAACGCCTGGTAGAGGACGTTCTCGTTGAGCACCGCGCCGTCGGACAGGAGCAGGAGCTTGTTGTTGTAGTCGTTGGCCTGCCCCAGGCCGCGGACCGCGGCGTTGCCGTAGATGCTGTCGTAGTTGATCGCGAAGCCGCGGACGCCGCGCAGCGCCTCGAGGATCGTGGGATAGGCGAAGGCCTCGAGCTCGGCGGCCTCGATCACCGTGACCGAGGCCGGGGCGTCCTCGACCCGCTGGGTCTCGCGCGACGCCGCCGAGACCTGGCGCAGCGGCTCGAGGGCCAGGTCCTTGAGCTCGACCTGCTCGTCGACCCGGACCTCGACCTCGCGCACCACCGGCTCGAAGCCACGCAGGCTGACCCGCACGGTGTGGCGGCCGACCGGGATGCCGGTGGCGACGGTCGGCGCGAAGTCGACCGCGCGACCGTCGATCTCGACCAGGGCGTTGGGCTCGTCGGTCGACACCAGGATCGAGCCGGTCTCGGCGGCCAGCTCGGCGGTGGCGGAGACCACCGCGTTGGCCACGACGGTGACCGTGCGCGGCGCGCCGCGGAAGCCGGCCCGACGGTAGAACAACAGGTGGGGCCCGGGGCGCAGCTCGAGCTGGCACGGCGTGACGCAGGCCGGCGCCCCGGCGTCGTCGTCGATCCGGACCTCGGTGCCCTCGGGCCCGCCGATGCGCAACGTCCCGACGATCAGCGCCAGCTCCGCGGTCACCGGGGTCTTCGACCCGAGCTTGACGTCGAAGGGCCCGAGCTCGCGCGGGTGGTAGCCCGGGGCCTCGATCAGCACGGTGTAGCGCCCCGAGGCCAGGCCGAGGCGGGCCGGGGTCGAGCCGACCGAGCCCAGGTCCTTGCGGTTGATGTAGACCGTGGCCCCCGGCGGCGTGCTCTCGATCTCGAGCACCGCCACCTGCGGGCTGATGCGCGCGATCGCGGCCTCGACGTCGCGCCGGATCTGCGCGTCGCCCTCACCGCGCAAGGCGTCGACGTAGTAGCGGTAGGCGTCGGGGAATCGCCCGAGCTGCTCGTAGGCGCGCGCGATGTTGAACATCACGTTGCGGTTGGGCACCAGGCGGTTCGAGGCCAGGAAGTGCTCGAGGGCGGTGCGGAAGTCGGTCCGCGTGTAGGCCTCGGCGCCGAGCGTGAAGTGCAGATCGGCCTCGTCGGCGACGCCGTCGGCGGCGGCCGGCGCGGCGGCGAGCGCCAGCACCACCGCCGCGATCAGGGCGGCGAACCAGGACATCGGACGGGGACGAGACATCAGGCCTCCAGGGGTGCCGCCGAAGCGGCGCGGACGAGCCGCGCGTTGGCGCGGCTGGGATCGAGCGAGGGCGCGGCGCGGACCGGCGCGGTCAGCGGTTGGTGCGCTCAGCGGTTGGTTCGAATCTCGAGGCCCGGCGCGCTGCCGCTGCCGGAGCCGCTCGCGGGGGTCCCGCCACTGCCCCGACCGGCGCGCGGAACGTCCTTGGGGCGACGACCGCGCGGCGGTCGCGCCGGTGGATCGCCGGCGACCGCGACCAGCGCCGCGTCGAAGCTGGCGTCGGCGGTCACGGTGATCGCGCGGCGCCACGGCTCGAAGCCGGGCTGCTCGAGGCGGAGCTCGCGCGGCCGATCACTGCGCTCGACCTCGCCGGAGAACGGCGTCGTGCCGAGCTCGGCGTCGTCGAGGAACACGGTCGCGCCCGGCGGCGTCGTCGTGACGGTCAAGGCGACGCGCTGCGGCGCGGCTGGCGCGATCGGCTCGGCGACGGTCGGCCGCGTCGGGTCTGGGGCCGGGGCCTGCGTCGGCACGGGCGCCGGGGTCACCGACGGGGCGGTCGCCGCAGCGGGCTGGGCCGACGCGCCGTCCTCGCCGCGCAGCACCAGCGCCAGGGCCGCGCCGGCCCCGAGGAGCGCGATCGCCGCGACCGCCATCCAGCCGCGGCGCGACCGTGGCGCCGCGGCCGCCTCCGGCGCCAGGGTGGTCGCGGCGGTCGCGGCCGGCGTCGGCACCATCACCTCGAGCGACGGCCGGGTCGGCGCGGTCGCCACCGGATCGACGCGGGCCATGCGCTGCGACGCACCGGCCTCGGGGAACGGCGTGGCCGCGCCCTCGGTCATCGCCCGCATCACCGTCGTGCCACGGGCGGCCTCGACCAGCAGGCGATCGGCGCCGGCCGGCAGCGCGTGCTCGAGCGCGTGCATGCACTCGGTCATGGTCAGGAACCGATGGTCGGGATCCTTCTCGAGGGCCCGCAAGATCACGGCCTCGAGCTCGGGCGACATGTCGGGCCGCCAGTAGCGCGGCGCGGTCACCGGATCGCTGACCTGCATCTGCAGGACCTTGAGGACGTTGTCATCCTCGAAGGGCACCCGGCCGCACCACAGCAGGTACATCAACACGCCGAGCGAGTAGATGTCGGCGCGGTGATCGACCTCCTCGCCCTTGCACGCCTCGGGCGCCATGTACATCGGGCTGCCCAGGGCCTGGCCCATCTTGGTCAGCTTCGAGCGTCCGATCGGCGCCTTGGCGATCCCGAAGTCGAGGACCTTGACGCCCCACCGCCCACCGCTGCGCAGGGTCAGGAAGACGTTCTCGGGCTTGACGTCGCGGTGGACGATGCCCTCGGCGTGGGCCTCGGCCAGGGCCCGCGCCACCGGGATGATGATCGCGACGATCTCCTCGAGGGTCAGCGGACCGTCGAGCAAGCGGGCGTCGAGGGTGCGCCCGCGCAGGAACTCCATGACGATGTAGGGCCGGGCGTCGGCGGTGAGGCCGTAGTCGGTGATCGTGACGATGTTCTCGTGCTCGAGCTGCGAGGCGGCGTGGGCCTCGGTCTGGAACCGCGCCCGGGCCTCGGCGCTGGCCGCGAGCTCGGACGACAACACCTTGGCGGCGAAGCGCTTCTTCAGCGCCGCGTGCTCGACCAGGTAGACGACGCCCATCCCGCCCGTGCCGATGCGCTCGAGGACCCGGTAGTCCTTGCCCAAGAGCTGGCCGATCAACGGATCAGTCACCGGCCGGTCGTGGTCGAGAGACGTCATGAAGCCGGCACAGTATCACCGGGCGACGGTGACCGTGAGCCGCGACTCACCGACCGTTCACCTGCGACGGGCGAGATCGGGCTGGCCGGGTGGTCAAACCAACCCGGCGACTCGCGCCGACGAGGCCCGACGACCTCGCTACGCGATGAGCGAGCGGATCGTCTCGATCACCTGGCGCAGCCGCATCGGCTTGTCGATGAACAGGTTGGCGCCGGCCCGGAGCGCCGCCGACCGCGCGGCCTCGCCGCCCGCCGAGACCGCGATCACCGGCAGGGCCACCAGCCCCAGGCGCGATCGCACCTGCTCGATGACGTGGGCGCCGTCGATGACCGGCAGGTACACGTCGATGATGAGGGCGTCGTAGGGCGCCTCGGCCAGGCGCGCCAGCGCGTCGCGACCATTGGCCGCCGTGTCGACCGCGAACGACACGTCGCCCTGGCGCTTGGTGGCGGCGGCGAGCCCGGCCTCGATGAAGGCCGCGACGTGGGGGTTGTCCTCGACGACCAGGACGCGCACGACCCGGGTGACCAGCTTGGGATCGCGGGCCCGCACCCGCTCGATCACCTGGGCCAGGCGGCGCTGGCCGTCGCCCGGCGTGAACTCGATGCCGACGCCGGGTTCGTCGCCGCCGCGGTTCCACCGCACCAGGCCGTCGATCGCGATCGGCTCGACCAGGCCGGGGAACGACAGCGCCAAGCGCACCGCGCTGCCGACCGGGAGCTCGCGCCCGGTCGCGACGAAGGTGCCGCCCTGGGACAGGTTGTCGGTGTAGTCGACCAGGAGCTCATCGGCGCCCTCGTACTCCACCAGCAGGGTCACACCGGCGCGTTGATGGCGGCGCTTGTCGCTGGCACCGCCGGGGTCATCGGGATCGCTGCTCATCGTCGGCGCGCGAAGCGCGGCGGGATCATCGCCCGGACCGGGGCTCGGACGCAACCCACCGACGCTGGGACCTCACCGCTCCTGGGTGGCGCGCGGCAGCCGGATCGTGAAGGTCGCGCCGGGCCCCCCCGGCGTCAGGATCAGGGTGCCGCCGTGGTCGCGCACGATCTGATGGGTCAGGGCCAGGCCCAACCCGGTGCCGCCGTCCTTGGTCGACACGAACGGGTCGAACAGCCGATCCCGCAGGTCGGCCGGGACCCCGGGCCCGTCGTCGGCGACCTCGATCGCGACCTGATCGCCGTCGGCGCGGGTCCGGATCGCGACGTGACCGCCGCCGTTGCCAGCGACCGCTTCGGCGGCGTTGCGCACCAGGTTCAGGACCGACTGCCGGATCTGGCCCTCGTCGAGCATCGCCCGGGGCGTCGCCGCCTCGTGCTCGACCGCCAGCGCGACCCCACGGCTGGCCAGGTCGTCCTTGACGAAGCGCGCCAGATCGTCGACCACCGCGGCCACCGAGCCGGCGGCCAGCCGCGGCGTCGGCAGGCGCGCGAACGACAGGTACTCCTCGGTGATCGCGGTCAGGCGATCGACCTCGCGGCCGATCGCGCGACACAGCTCCTTGGCCTCGTCCCCCGCCGCCAGCGCGGCTAGCTCGTCCTCGAGCAGCTCGGCGTTGAGCCCGATCGACGACAGCGGGTTGCGGACCTCGTGGGTGATCATCGCCGCCATCTTGCCGACCGCGGCCAGGCGCTCGGCGCGCACGACCTCGCGCTCGCGCTCCTCGACCGCGCGCCCCATGGCGTTGAACTCGCGCGCAAGATCCGCGACCTCGGCCGGCCCGGCCTCGGCGATCCGGCTGCCGTAGTCGCCGGCGGCGATCCGCCGCGCCGCCGAGCGCAGCCGCCCGAGCGGGCGCAACGACATCGTCACCCACAGCGTGATGAGGACGCCGATCGCGACCGCGATCACCCCCATCACGCCGGTGAACAGGCGCAGCCGGCGGGCGTTGTACTCGAGGTTGCCGGCGATCTGCTCGGTCCGCGTGCGCAGCGTGTTGTCGAGCTCGGCCAGGGTCGTGCGCAGCCGGCTCTCGCCGGCCAGCAAGAGATCGCGCGCGCGGATCGCCTCGGTCAGCGCCACCGGGTCGACCACCGGCGGCTGCGCGGTCAGGCTGCGCTCGATCGGCGGCGCGGCCAGGAGCGCAACGTACGGCCCGTCGAGATCGGTGATGGCTCGCTCGACGGTGGCCACCCGATCGAGGTAGCGGCCGGCCAGCGCGCCGTGACCACGAGGCTCGCCGCGCAGGCTGGCCAGGGTGGTGCGGAGCTGCCCCACCGAGCTGGCCCGATTGGCCCGCAGCCGCGCGATCCGCCGCTCGACCACCGCCGCCGAGGTCTCGCCCGCCATCTCTTCCTTGAGGTACGCGACCAGGAGCTGCTGCTGGCCGGCGAGATCTTTGGCGACGATCGTGACCTTGAGGTAGCGGGTGCGGATCACCGCGATCTCGGAGCGCAGGTCGTTCATGTACGACACGATCCAGACCATGGTCGCGGTGAACACCGCGATCAGGACCACGAACCCCGCGAGGATGCGCGCCGACAGGGTCCGGCCAGCCGAGAGGGCCATAGGGCGAGGCTACTCGAAAGTGGGCCGATCGCCCGGCCGGGGTGCGTCGGCCTGCTTGTGACCGGCCCCGACGTGTATACTGCCAGGGTTATCCTTGGAGCAGCCATGAAGCGCGTCCTCAGCCTCTTCGTCTTGTTCCTCGGCCTGGCGGTCGCCGCCCCGGCCGACGCCAAGCCGTCGATCGCGGTCCTCGGCCTCGAGGTGATCGAAGAGTCCGACACCCCGGACCCCAAGGCCGCGGCCTACGCCGAGGCCCTGACCGACGCCCTGCGCCAGCGCGCTCGCCTCAGCTCCGGGCCCTTCACGTTGGCCCCGGGCAGCGACAAGAGCCTGGTCGAGATGAAGCTCCTGTCGGGCTGCGACGAGGGCAACGCCTGCATGGCCGACATCGGCACCGAGCTGACCGCCGATCGCCTGGTCTACGGCCACGTCCAGAAGGCCGGCGGCAACTACCAGGTCACGCTCAAGCTCCTGAACGTCGAGAACAAGTCGATCGAGCGGACCACCAGCGACCTGGCGCCGATCGCCGACTCGGGCAACGCCGCGATCACCGCGCTCGGCAAGAAGCTCTACGCCAAGATCACCGGCGTCACCAACCAGGGCACGCTGATCGTCCGCGCCAACGTACTCCAGGGCGAGGTCCTGCTCGATGGCGAGCGCCGGGCGACGCTGTCAGGCGGCACCGCGCGCCTCGAGGGCCTGGCCGCCGGCGACTACAAGCTGGTCGTCGAGGCCGACTGCTACCTGGCCTACGAGGGCAAGGTCTCGGTCGAGGGCGGCAAGGACAAGTCGGTCGAGGCCGAGCTCGAGAAGAACGCCCTGGCGACCGGCGGGGACTGCAAGACCGGCGGCAAGGGCAACGGCGGGCGGCGAAGCGATCGCGATCGGATCGTGGCCGGCGGCGCGTCGGACGATGCTCGGCCGGGCGGCGGCGCGCGGGCGATGTTCTGGGTGAGCGCGGCGGCGACCGTCGCGGGCGCCGGCCTGTGGGGCTACGGCTACATGCAGATCTCTTCGGCCAACGACGAGCTGGCGGGGCTGAAGGGATCGTCCGCGGCCGGCGTCGACGTGTGCGAGATCGCCATGTCGCAGGCCGACAAGGATGCCTGCGACAAGGGCGATCGCGGATCCTTGATGACCTACATCGGCGTGCCGCTCACCGCCGCCGGGGCCGCGGCGGCGATGTACTTCTACTACAAGGGCTACATCGCCTCGAAGCGCACGGAGCGGCCGCTCAACGCCAGCCGGACCCGTTCGCGCCAGATCCTCGTCGCGCCGACCGTCACCGCGACCACGGTCGGCGGCGTGATGCAGCTCGAGTTCTAGCGGCTCTCGTCGAAGAGCCGATCGAGCAGCGCCCGGCTCGAGCGCTCGCGGCCGGCGGCGATGGCGTGGACCAGCTCGACCACCCGGCGATTGATCGGGGTGGCGACGCCGTGGAGCGCGCCGCGCTCGACCACCTCGCCGTTCAGGAAGTCGACGGCGGGGATGCGCCCGCGCTCGATCGCCGCCAGCATCGAGCTGCGCATCTTGCGGTAGCGCAGGCCGACCGCTAGCAAGAGCGCGTGCTTGGCGGCCAGCGCCGGCGACCCGGCGGCGGTCCGCTCGGCCTCGGTCAGCGCGATCCACTCGAGGTCGAGGGTCCCGGCGACCTTCTCGAGGCGGACCCGCTCGGCCCGCGCCACCAGCACGACCTCGGTCATGATCTCGAGGGCCAGGCGGCGGTAGCGGCGGACCCGGACCAGCGGCCCCAGGCGCTCGCCGGCGATCGTGCCGAGCGACGAGATCGCGCAGTTGAGGGCGAGCTTGCTCCAGCGCGCGCCGCTCAGGTTGTCGGTGGTCGCGGTCGGCCCGACCGCCTCGAGGAGCGCCGCGACCTGCCGGCACTGATCGTCGGGCGGACCCGCCAGGCGCCCGACGGTGAAGCCGCCGGCCGCGGTCCGCTCGTAGCGGCCGGGCGCCGGCATCGACGCGCCCCACGCGACGATCGCGCCGATCACCCGCTCGGCGCCGAGGAGGCGCGCGACCCGGGCCTCGCACAACCCGTTGGGCGTGACCACGCACACGCCGCCGTCGGCCAGGACCAGCGCCGCGGTCCGCGCGGCGTCCTCGAGCTGCGGCGGCTGCACCGCCAGGATCGCGACGTCGAAGCGCTCGTCGGCTGGCGGCGCGGCGACCGCCCGGAACCGGGCCGGGCGCGCCTCGCCGTCCTCGACGATCTCGGCGGCGCCCGACTCGATCGCGGCGCGGATCGTCGGGTTGGTCGTCACCGCGGTGACGTCGACCTCGGCCTCGGCCAGGTGGGCGGCGATGATGCCGCCGATGCCGCCGGCGCCGACGACCAGGACCCGCGGCGCGGTCGGGAGTGCTGTCATGGCCGGACTGTGCCACGCGGCGGCGGCGCCGCGCACCGGTCGGCCGCGCCCCGCGGTTGTGCGCTACCCTCGGCCGCGGTGGAACGCCTCCGGGTCGCGACCTTGAACATCTGGAACCGCCAGGGCCCGTGGCCCCAGCGGTTGCCGCTCCTGCGCGCCGGCCTTGCCGGCCTCGACGCCGACGTGATCGCCCTGCAGGAGGTGCTGGGCTTCCCCGGGCAGCCGTCCCAGGCCGACGAGCTGGCCGCCGGCACCGACTGGCACGTCTTCTACGCCCCGGCCTGGCACATCGGCGGCGGCCTCACCTTCGGCAACGCGCTCGTCAGCCGCCACCCGCTCTGCGACACCGCCAGCCTGCCGCTGCCGACCCCACCGGAGGTCGACACCCGCACGGTCGCGTTCGCCCGCGTCCTGGCCCCCGGCGGACCCTTCCCGATCTTCGCGACCCACCTGACCTTCCAGCACCACCTCGGCCACGTCCGCTGCGCCCAGGTCCGGGCCCTGGCCGACCACGTGGCCGCCCACGCGCCGATCGACGGGCCACCGCCGATCCTGCTGGGCGACTTCAACGCCGACCCCGACTCCGACGAGATCCGCTTCCTGCGCGGCCTGACCCCGCTCGGCGGCACCTCGGTGTACTTCGCCGACGCTTGGGCCACGACCGCCGGCGCCGCGCCCGGGGCCGGGCCGGGCTGGACCTACGATCGCCGCAACCCCTACGCGCTGCGCAGCCGCGAGCCGTCGCGCCGGATCGACTACGTCTTCGCGCGTGGCCCCGACCGTCACCTGCGCGGCGAGCCGCTGGCCGCCTGGCTGGCCCTCGATCAGCCGGTCGACGGCGTGTGGCCCTCCGATCACTTCGCGGTGGTGGCCGACGTCGCGGCCGCGATCCGGCCCCACACGTATTGAGCGCCGTCGCGCCTGGCGCCGCGAGACCACGTGGCGAATCCTTCCGGCGGCCGACGATCCGCGTTAGATTTCCCCGATGGAGATCACGTTCTGGGGGGTCCGGGGGAGCTACCCCGTGCCCGGCCCGGCCACGGTGCGATACGGCGGCCAGACGTCGTGCGTCGAGGTCCGCACCAAGAGCGGCGCCGGCGTGATCATCGACGCCGGGACCGGGCTGCGGGCCCTGGGCCAGAAGCTGGCCCGCGAGGGCGGCACCGGGCCGCGCCGCTACTCGATCCTCCTGTCCCACGTCCACTGGGACCACATCCAGGGCCTGCCGTTCTTCGAGCCGGCCTACGTCCCCGACACCGTGATCGATGTCTACGCGCTCCTGACCGCGGCCGACGAGCTACACCAGGTGATCGGCGGGATCACCCGCCACGAGTTTTTTCCGATCCCCCTCGAGGCGGTGCCGGCCGACTTCCAGTTCCACGAGGTCGAGCCGGGCGTGGCGATGACCCTGGGCGAGATCGCGGTCATGCCGATGGCGCTCAACCACCCGTTCGGCGCGGTCGGCTACCGCCTCGACGCCGATGGCACCTCGGTGGCCTACGTCAGCGACACCGCGCCGTTCACCGAGGTCTTGCACAAGCAGCACTTCCTGTCGGGCCTCGAGCTCCTGACCGACACCGACCGCGCGACCCTGGCGCAGATGCGCGCCGAGCTGGTGACGGCGCTGCGCGGCTGCGACACCGTCATCTACGACACCCACTTCGTGCCCGACGAGTTCGCGCGCTTCCCGCACTACGGACACTCGACGCCGGATCACGCCCTCGAGCTCCTCGCCGGCAACGACGTCCGCCGCTTGATCCTCTACCACCACGCGCCGTCCCACGACGACGATCAGATGGACGCCATCACCGCCGAGTACAAGGCGCGCGGCGCGGCGGTCGGCATCGACGTGATCACCGCGTGCGAGGGGATGGTGCTCACCGTGGGCGCGGTGCGAGGCGCCGCGGCGTGAAGCTCCGCTTCTGGGGTGTCCGCGGCTCCTTCGCCATGTGCGGCAAGGACTTCCTGCGTTACGGCGGCAACACCACCTCGGTCGAGCTGGTGACCGCGCGCGGCGGCCGCCTGCTCATCGATCTGGGCACCGGCGCCACGGTCTATGCGCGCCACCTCATGGCCAGCGAGTTCGGGCGCGGCGAGGGTCGGCTGCCGGTCCTCTTGAGCCACACCCACCTCGATCACATCCAGGGCCTGCCGTTCTTCACCCCGTTCTTCATCAAGGGCAACCAGATCCGGATCCTCGGGGTCGACCCGGCCGGCAGCTCGCTCAAGGGGACGCTGCAGAACCAGCTCGCGCCGCACTACAGCCCGCTCAACGGCCTCGAGAACCTGGCCGCCGGCGTGTCGATCGAGACCTTCCTGCCGGGCGCCGAGCTGACCGTCGACGACTTCGAGATCACGACCGCCGCCCTGCCCCACGGCACGATGTGGACCACCGGCTTTCGCATCAAGGCCGACGACAAGGTGGTGGCGTTCCTGTCGGACGTCGAGTACCCGGCGCCCCACCGGCCGACCCGCGAGGCCTTCGCGCTGGCGGCCGGCGCCGACCTGCTGATCCACGACGCCATGCACGATGACGACGCCTACGCGCTGGCCCGGGGCTGGGGCCACTCACCGGTCTCGGCCGGGGTCCACCTGGCGCGCGCCGCCGGCGCGGCCCGCCTGGCCCTGTTCCATCACAGCCCCGACGCCACCGACGCCGCGATCGATCGGCTGGTGGTGACGGCGGCGGCCCGGGCCAACGTGCCGGTGTTCGCCGCCGCCGAGGGCGAGTACCTCGACGTGTGATGCGGACCGCCGTCCTGTGCACCGCGCTGGCGCTGACCGCGTGCGCCCGCACCCTGCCGGCCGATCGCTCGGCGGCGGCGCTGTACCGCGATCTCGAGCGCCTGGTCACGGTCGCCGAGACCACCGGCTGGGGCATCGATCGGATCGAGGTCGCGTCCCTCGAGGCCGACGCCCTCGACTCGGTGTGCCGGGTCGAGCCGCTGGCCCGGGCCGCGCTGCGCGAATGGCTCGACGAGCAGCTCGGTCCACCGGCGGCCCTGGCCGAGCGGTGGCGCGCCGCCGGCCGGCGGCTCGACGCCGTCGCCGCGCGGCTGACCCAGCACCGGGTGCGGCTGGTGCTGGCGGCCAGCGACGCCCTGGCCCCGGTCGACTGCCCGTTCTGGCTCGAGCCGACCGAGCCGTTCCGCGGCCGCCAGATCTCCGACGGCCGCTGGCAGCTCCACCTGGCCGGCGGTGGCAAGGGCATGATCGTCCACCAGGGCGATCGCACCGACCTGTCGGGCGGCGGCGCCGGGCGGCTGCTCCTGGGCAAGGTCCTCGACGATCGTCACGCGCTCTACGGTGGCATCGAGGCCGGCGCCACCGCGGCCTTCCCCAAGGACGCCGACGGCAACCGCGGCGGGCTCAAGCTCGGGGTCGATCTGGTGGCGCCGGTGGTCTACCGCTACACGTTGACCAACGCCTACCTCGAGGTCGAGGCCGGGTGGCTCGGCCGCACGACCGAGGACGCCCTCGATCGCCTCGATCACGGCGTCCACCTGGGCGCGTCGATCGGCGGCCGGGCGCTGCGCACGCGGTTCTTCTTCCCCGGCGCGTCGTTCGGCGTGAGCTGGGAGCGGGCCTTCGTCGACGGCGACGACCTGACGACGGTCAAGCTGGGGGCGCGGGTCGGCTTCGACGTCGATCTGTGGTGACCGCGATCGCGGTCACGGCGGCGGACCGAGGCCGCGCACCACCGCCGGCGCGATCGCGAACCGCGCGCACAGCTCGTCGAGCTGGGCCTGAGCGGCGCGATCGTACTTCTGGACCCGGCGGGCCAGGATCAGCTCGTTCTTGAGCGAGTGCTCCCAGCCGGTCAGCTCGGTGACCGTGACCTGGTAGCCGCGGGCGGTCAGGGCCAGGGCCCGCACGACGTTGGTCAGGTGCGAGCCGAACTCGCGGCGGTGCCAGGCGTGACCGGCCAGGGCCGCCAGCGCGGCGTCGCGAGGCCGGCGCTCGCCGAGCTGGCGCGCGACCTCGGCCTGGCAACACGGCACGACCGCGATCCAGTCGGCGCCGGCGGCGATCCCGCGGACCAGGGCGTCGTCGGTGGCGGTGTCGCAGGCGTGGAGCGCGGTCACCAGGTGCACGCGCTCGGGCAGCGGCGCGTCGGCGATCGCGCCGGCCACGAACTCCATCCGCGTGCAGCCGAAGCGCGCAGCCCGGGCGGCGCCGGCGGTGACCAGCTCGGGGCGGCTCTCGATCGAGATCACCCGCGCCGCGGTCGGGCCCAGCCGGGCGACGTAGAGGAGAAAGCCCAGGTAGCTCTTGCCGGCGCCGCAGTCGACCACGGTGGCGACGTCGGGGAAGCGGGCCAGGAGGTCGTCGAGGGCGGGCCCGAGGAGCTG
>Ga0075163_10006626_pt1 | contig 15356 bp, 5 predicted proteins | sample JI1023141ADNA_FD_71478 | JGI IMG/M metagenome (GOLD analysis project Ga0075163, IMG submission 71478) | Wastewater effluent complex algal communities from Wisconsin, to seasonally profile nutrient transformation and Carbon sequestration -... | ecosystem: Engineered > WWTP > Effluent > Algae... | reverse complement strand
GGGCGCCTCGAGCTCGGCCAGCTGGCGATCCATCAAGGTGGTCGCGCCGCCGAGATCGCCGGCGTCGATCCGGAGGCGGACCAGCCCCTCGATCGACTTGGTCAGGCGTCCGGCCCACCGCTGCGAGCCGCGGTTGGGCTCGGCCTTGGCTTGGTCGAGCACCCGCTCGAAGAGCCGGGCGGCCCGCTCGGGATCTTGGAGGCGCTTTTGGGCCAGCGACGCGGCCTCGAGCAGCTCGTCGGGATCGCCGAGCGCCTCGAGCCCGTCGACGAGCAGGGCGAAGTCGGCCAGCGTGCGGGCGAGCTTGGTCTGCAGCTCGAGCAAGGCCCGGCGCAAGCCGGCGAGCTCGCTCGCGACCGGCTCGACGATGGTCGCGAGCGTCTCGCGGACGAGCGCGAGCGCGGGCCCGTGCTCGCGGCCTTCGTCGGTCAGGATCTCGGCCAGCGTCGCGCCGAGCTGAACGATCCGCGGACGCACGGCTTCGCCTTCGGTCTCGACCCGGCCATGCAGGTTGGCGAGGCGCTCGCGCAGCAACGCGACCCCCTCGGTGTAGCGATCGCTGCGTCGGTAGAGTCGGCTGAGCCCGAGCGTGACCTCGTCGTCGTCCGGGACCTCGCGGGCGAGCTGCTCGAGCGTCTCGGTCGCGCCGGCGACGTCGCCGAGCCCCTCTTGCAGCGCGCGGGCCTTGGCGACCAGCAGCTTGATCCGCTCGTCTCGCGGCGCGTCGGCGCGGCGCTCGAGCGCGGCCAGGCGCGCGTCGAGGACCGGCAAGAGCTTCTCCCAGCGCGCGGTCTCGACGTAGAGCTCCTGCAGCTCGGCGAGCGGGCGCGGATCCTCGGGCCGCAAGGTCCGGTACTCGTTCCAGGCATCGATCGCGCGATCGGGCAGGGCCAGCTCGTTGCGGTAGACCTCGGCGATGCGCAGGAAATTCTCGGCCCGGGTGTCGGCGTCGTAGAGCTCCTCGTTGGCGGTCCGCATCGCGTCGATCGCCTGCGGCCACTCGCGCCGACGCAAGAGCAGATCGATCAGGCGCTGGTGAACCTCGGGTCGCTCGGGGAAGTCGCGGACCAAGAAGCGGAGCAGCTCGAGCGACTCGTCGCTGCGATCGACCCCCTCGACGCCCTCTTCGTAGAGTCGGGCGAGCTCGAGCGTGCGCTCGATCCGAGCCGGATCGCTGAGGGTCTGGCGCTCGGCGTTGAGCAGATCGGCGAAGGTCTCGACGTACTCGCGCTTGCGCTCGAGCCTGCGGTAGATGTCGAGCAGCTCGCGCAGCGCGATCGTGTGGCTGGGATCGACCGCGAGCACGGCCCGGAAGCGCTCTTCGGCCTGCGGCAGCTCGTTGTCGGCCTCGTGGTAGCCGGCGATGCGCAGGTTGAGCGCGACGACGTGCTCGGGCAGCGCGGCCTCGCCGAGCAGGTAGTCCCAGGCTCGCAGCAAGCGGGCCGGCGTGCCGACCTTGGTCTCGTCCTCGCCCGCGCTGCGATGGCGATCGGCCAGCGCCTCGAGGCTGAGCACGCTCTCGGGTCGCTCGGGCACCAACAAGAGCGCGCGCTCGTGACAGAGGAACGCTCGCTCGACGACCTCGGCGCCCTCTTCCCAGAGTCGCGCGTTGGCCAGCTGGACGGCGACCTTCTGCTCTTTGTTCGCGGTCGGGATCTCGGCGTAGGCCTCGGCCAGCTCGTCCCAAGCACCGGCCAGCTTGGGCCGCGAGGGCAGGACCGGGCCGGCCAAGACCGGCAGCTCGGGCAGGCCGCGACCGAGGTCGAAGCTGGAGATGGGTGCGGCCGCGGGCGCGGGCGGCTTGGGCAGCGGGATGGTCTTGCTGCCGAAGCGCTCGGTCCCGGGATCGAGGGTGGGATCGTACTTGGGCTTGGGCCGAGGCGTGCTCGGTCCGACCTTCGCCCCGCCTGGACTGCCCGGACCGCTCGACTTCGGCGCCTGGCCGATCACGCCGCTCACGGTCGCGGACTCGAGCTCGGCCGCGTCGAGCTCGTCGATCTCGCTGCGGACCGCGCGCGAGCGGGTCGAGGTGCTGTCGAACTCGTCGAGCTCGTCGAAGTCGTCGAGCTCGTCGACCTCGACCAATTCTTCGACGTCGACGATCGAGTCGTCGACCAGCTCGATGCGCGAGACCTCTTCGATGCGCGAGACCTCGACGATCGAGTCGTCGACCAGCTCGATGCGCGAGACCTCTTGTACGGTGATGGCCGTGAGCTCGTCGGGCGTGCCGGCGTCGTCGCGGCTGACCACGCCGACGCCGTCGCGCGAGTCGGTCGCCCCGGGCGGCGCGAGGTACTGGGGATCGAGCTTGGCCTTGGCCCAGAGCTGATGGTCGTGCAGCTCGGGCATCGGGACGCTGGGCTCGAGCGCCGGATCCTTGGGCAGCGCGGGCCCGCGGTAGTTGCCGATCTGCTTGGCCAAGCGCCACATGTCGGCGTGCTCGGGCTCGAGCGCGCCGACCAGCGGCGGCAGGCTCGGGCGGCGTCGCCAGGCCTCGATGCGGGCTCGGAACGCGTACTCGGGCCGGCTCAGCTTGCGCTCGTAGATCTCGGCGAGCTCGGTCAGCAGCTCGGCCTGGCGATCGCTGGCGCGCGCGTGCTCGAGATCCCACGCGGGCAGCAGCAGGTAGCGCTGCCACAGATCGTAGCGATCGGCCAGCCGGGCAGCCTCGTCGCGGGCGTTGGCGAGCTCGCTGCTGGTCGCGCCACCCGGCCGCGCCCCGAGCACGACCAGCACGCGCAGCCACTCGCCGAGCGCACCGATGCCGTCGTCGAGCCGCTCCTCACGGAGCTTGGCTCGCTCGCGCAGGAGGCCGAGCTTGTCGTCGTCCTGCTTGGCTTGCTCGATCAGCTCCCCGAGCGCGCGCAGCTCGACCAGCGAGCCGACCGGCACGCCCTGGTAGGCGCCCTCGACCCGGGCCTCTTCGTCGATCCGCTCGGCCAGCTCGCGCAGCTTGGGCAGCACGACCTCGCGCTCGTGATCGAGGGCCAGACCACGCAGCAGCACGCGCATCGCCGCGAGCGGATCGGCGAGCTTGTCGTCGACGATCCGCGCGGCCTCGGCCAGGGCGTCGATCGCCTCGAGCCGCTGGCCTTGGTCGGCCTTGGCTCGCGCGAGCGAGGCGTGATGGTCGGCGAGCTCGCGCCAGAGCTGGTGCTTCTCGGCCAGCGCGATGCCGAGGTCGAGCGCCTCTTCGGCGAGCCCCGAGTCTTGCGGCGTCAGCTCTTTCCAGGCCCGGCGCAGGCTGGCGAACGCGGCCTTGGGATCGCCGAGCTTGCGCTCGTGAATCCGGGCGATCGCACAGAACGCGTCGAAGCGGCCGAGCGGGCTGTCGGCCTGGCTCAGCCGGTGCTCGCCCAACCACAACGAGGCGTCCCAGAGCTCGTGACCCTCGGCGATGGTCTGGACCTTGCGAGCGATCTCGTCGTCGTCGGGGCTCTCGCGCAGCGCTCGCTGCAAGTAGCCGACGGCGCGCTTGGGATCGCCCAGGCGGTGCTCGGCGATCTCGGCCGCGTCGACCAGGCGATCGACCAGCTCGAATTCGTCGGCGAAGGTCTGCTTCTCGAGCTCGCGCTCGGTCACCTCGAGCAGCGCGGCCCAGAGCTTGTGGGTCTCGGCCAGCTTGCGCAGCCGACCGAGGCCCTGCTCGAAGTCCAGCTGCTGCGCGCGGGCGATGAAGTAGCCGCGCCGGGCCCAGGCGAACGCGCGATCGGGGTCGTTCAGCGCGGTCTCGGCGATCTTCGACGCGGTCGTGCAGATGTCGAGCTGGCCGGTGATGTCGCCCATCTCGCCGAGCCGGTTGATCCGCAGCTCGTCGATGTCGAGCAGCTCCTTCCAGGTCCCGTGGGCCTCGGCGAATTGCTCGAGGTGGTCGCGCAGATCCTTGTCGAGCGGATCGATCCCGCTGGCCCGACGCAAGAGCTCGAGCGCGCGGTTCTGGTCGCCGAGCCCGAGGTCGGCGATCTCGGCCATCCGCCTCAGCGTGTGGATCTGTTCGTCGAGGTCGCGGCTGACGAGCTCGAGCTTGCGCGCGAGCGAGCGCAGGGCCGCTTCGAACTCGCCGACCTCTTCTTGCAGCTCGGCCAGCTGGGCGTGGCCGTTGGGGTCGTTGGGGAACTCGTCGAGCCGACGGATCGCCGCGCCCAGGGCCGCGCGCTTGTTGTCCATCGCCTGCCAGGTCTCGACGATGGTCGTGTGGAGGCGCTGGCGCTGGTCGGGGTCGTGGGTCCCGAGCAAGAGCAGCTCGGCGTGGGCGATCAGCTCGGTCCGCATCGGCGCGTGCCGATAAGCCTCGAGCAGGCTGCGGTTGACGTCGGGATCGCCGATCCTGAGCTTGGTCGCGATCCAGCCGAGCACCTGCGCCGCCGTGGCCGGCTCGTCGACCTCGTGCAAGAGGATCTGGGCCTGCTCCCAGGCGAAGACGAACGCCTCTTCGTCGTTGTCGGCCAGCTCGCGCAGGCGCCCGAGCGTGTCGGCGAGGTGCTCCCAGTCGTCGTCGAGTCGATAGAGCGAGGCCAGGGCATCGAGCGCGCCGCGGTGGTCGGGGCGGATCTTGATCACGCCTTCGAAGGCCGAGCGAGCCAGCTCGGGATCGCCGAGCCCGGTCTGGGCGACGGTGCCGAGCCGGAGCAGGTAGTCGAGCTGCCGAATCACCGGCGTCTTGCTCGAGGCCGCGGCCTTGCCGAGCAGCTCGGCCAGCTCCTCGAGCCGCGAGCCTTGCTCGTAGACACCGATGACCTTGTCGACGACCTCGAGGTTGTCGGGCTCGAGGTCGTGAAGCTTGGCCCAATAGTGGCCGGCGCGATCGAGATCCATCAGCTGGCTCTCGGACACTCGCGCGAGTCGACGCAGGATCTGAGCCTTGCCGCTGGCCTTGCCGGTGACCTTGAGCTCGCGCTCGAGCGCCGCGATCAGCAGGTCGAGATCGTTGGCCTCGCCCGCGAGGATCTGGAGTCGGTGCAGCGCCTCGAGATCGTTGCCGGTCAGGCTCAAGATCTCTTCGCAGGCCCAGATCGCCTCGGCGTGGCCGCCGAGCTCGTGGTGCCAGAGCTCGGCCATCCGACGCAGCAGCGAGACCTGCTCGGTGTCGTTGCGGGTCGCTTCGTACTGCTGCTTGAGCAGCTCGATGACCTGGTGGTGATCGCCCGCGCGATCGTAGAGCGCGGTCAGGGCCCGCAAGGTCGCGAGGTCGCCCGGCGCGAGCTGGGCCATCTCGAGGTAGAGCTCGATCGCGCGTTGCGGGTTGATCTGCCGGTCGCGGTAGATCTGGGCCAGACGCTTGAGGATCTCGAGCCGCTTGTTGGGCTCGGCCGCGCGGGCCAGCTCGGCCTCCTGCACGCGGACCATGTTGTCCCACATGCGCGTGCGCTTTTGGATCCGGCTGATCTGCTCGCGCGGGTTGGGATCGTGCGGATAGGCCTGGCTCATCCGATGCCAGGCATCGAGCGCCCCGTCGACGTCGCCGAGCCGGCGCTCGCAGATCTCCGCGAGCTCGACGAACTCGGCCGAGAAGGGCGGGTTGTCCAAGGGGCTCGGCAGCCGCTGCGCCTGAGCCTCGGCCGCTTGATCGATCTGATAGAGGATCAGGTCGCGCAAGGCCGACCACGCGTGCTTGCGGCGGAAGTGATCCTTGTAGCCCTCGAAGGCGTCGGGATCGAAGGGCTCGCGCTCGAGCACCTTGAAGTAGAAGAGGGCCGCGCGCTCGTGGTCGTCGAGCTGGTGGTGAAAGACGTTGGCGGTGTCGAGCAGGCTGCGAAGCGCGACGCCCTCGGCGAGCTGCTCGACCTTCCACTCGAGCAGCGTGGCCAGGGCGTGCCAGTCCTCGGCCTCGCGATAGAGCCGCTCGAGCGCGACCCAAGCCTCGCCCTCGGCGGTTTGATACTGGCCGGCTTCCTCGTAGCAGATCCGCGCCTCTTCACGCCGGGCCAGCCGCTGGTCGAGGTTCTGGGCCCGACGCAGCAGCACCGCCAGCCGCTGCGGGCCGGTCAGGTACATCAGCATCGTCCGATAGTGATCGTCGAGCTCGGTCCAGTGGTTGGCGTCGGCGAGCAGCTCGGCCAGCGCCTCGGCGGCCTCGTAGTGATCGGGACGCAGCGCGAGCGTGCGCCGGAGCAGATCGACGGCCTTGCGCCGGTCCCCGGCGTCGCGGGCCAACATCGCCGCCTTGAGGAAGATCCCCGAGGCCTTGGCCATGCCGTCTTCGGTCGCCTTGCCCGAGCCCAGGTAGAGCTTGCCGAACGCTTCGAGCGCCGCGAGCGACTGCGGCGTGGTCTTGATCGCCGCTTGCAGATGGCGCGCGGCGCTGGGCAGATCGGCGTGCTGCTCCGAGGCCAGCTTCGAGAGCTGGACATGCAGATCGCCGATCCGCTGGGTGGTCTCGGGGTTGGCTTGGCCGCGCTGCGCCAGACCTTCGAGCTGGGTCAGCTCGGTCTGCATCAGCTCGGCCGCGCGCGGCCAGGCGCCAGCCCGCATGTGCAGCTCGACGAGCTGGGCGTTGGCGGCGATCAAGGTCGGGTCGAGGCGCAGCGCCTCTTCGTAATGCTGGACCGCGTCGGCGATCGCATGAAAGTGGACGCGCTGGAGATCGGCGTAGGCGACATGCAGCCCGGCCAGCGCCGCGGGTTGGTTCTGCCGAGCCCACTGCATCCGCCAGGTCAGCAAGTTGCCGAGCTCGGGCGTCCAGTGCAGCTCGTCGTAGAGCTGCGCGAGGCGTTGATAGGCGCGATCGTTGTCGGGTTGGACCAGCAGCGCGCGGGCCAGCGCATGGGCGGCGGCCGGGAGATCGCGGAGTCGCTCGGCGAAGAGCTCGTAGGCTTGGATCGCGATCTCGGGGATCTTGACCTGGCGCTCGGCGTCGCCCGCGATCGCGGCCGCGTGCTCGACCAGGAGCTTGGCCATCGATCGCCAGTCGCCCTGCTCGCGCAAGCTCCGACGCGCGCGCGCAAACAAGCGCTCGTCGCCCGGCTTCTTGCGATATTCGACGAGCGCCTCGGCGTCATCGTCGGCCTCGGGCGGGAGCGGGCAGGGGAGGGAGGTCGCGGCCGTGGCGTGGCGATCGGACATTGGCGTGGTGCGTGGCGATGGCGCGAGCGGCCGACAGCAGTGACTGCAACGAGAGAGACGCGACGGTAACACGGTACACTCCGCCTGGCTGGTATCGGAGCCACCCCCACAGACCCTCGCGCGAGACTGAGTCGCCTCACACGGGATCGCCGCTCCATCGCGTCGAGCTCGAGCTCGAGCGCGCCGAACTCGACGCATCCACGAGCGGCCGTGCTTTGGCCTACGGCGAGTTCCTCGACAGAGCTCGCCATGCCAGTTCGCCGCTTCGCTCGTTGGCAGCGACCGCTTCCCCGGTTAGCCTGGCTGGCACTTGGCTCGTCCTCGAACCCTGACCAGCTCCAGCTCCAGCTCCGCTGCCAGTTCCAAGGGCACGGCAGTTCACGCTTCCGTAGATCGGCAATCTGCTGCACGAGCGACCGAGTCGGCCGGCCCGAAGGGCGAGCCGATCTCGCTGCGCTTGGCCAACGGCGTCTGGATCCTGGTTCAGCCGACCGCGCTGCCGGGCCCGGGCTATCGCGGCGTGGTCTCGGTCCATCTGTGGGTCGGGGCCGGCGCGGCGGCCGAAGGGACCAAGGAGCACGGCTGCGCCCACTTGCTCGAGCACATGGCGTTCAAGCCCTTCGTCGATCGCCAGGGCCGAACTCGCGATCTCGCGGGTGTGGTCGAGCGGCTCGGCGGAGACGTCAACGCGTTCACTTCGCACGACGAGACCGTATTTCACGCGACCGCGCCGGCCGACGTGGTCAGCGAGATCATCGACGTGTTGATCGACGCGACCCTCGATCGCGAGCTGGTCGGCAATCACGAGGCCGAGCAGCTCGCGCTCGAGCGCGAGGTCGTGATCGAAGAGATCCGTCAGTACCACGACGACCCGAGCTCGCGCAGCCTCCAGTCGCTGATGACCGATCTCCACGGCGAGCACGCCTACGGTCGTCCGGTCCTGGGCAGCGAGGCCGAGGTCGGCGCGTTGACCCCCGCGATCTTGCGTGGCTGGCATCGCCGACAATATCGCGGCGCGCGGCTGCTCTTGGTCGTCACCGGCCCGGTCGACATCGCCGCCGTGCAGACCCAAGCCCGCGCCCGCCTGGCCGGCCTGCCCGCGTCGGAGCGCGGCGCCGCCAAGCTCGAGCCGAGCCCGCCGAGCGCCGCGAAGATCCGAGTCGAGCGAGCCGATGTGCAAGAGGCCTATCTTCGCCTCGGTTGGCTCGGCGGCACCGTGCTCGATCCTCGCGGCGTCGCGCTCGACGTCGCCGCGGTCGCGCTCGGCCAGGGCGAGTCCTCGCGCTTGGCCGTCGGCATTCGTCGGCGGGCTCGCTTGGTCTCCGACGTCCACGCGTCCTATTTCGGCGGGGTCTCGGGTGGGGCCTTCCTGATCAGCGCCCAAGCCGACGCGGCCCAGGCCGAGGCCGCGCTGGTCGCCTTGCTCGCCGAGGTCGACGCGCTCGCCCGCGTCCCGCTCGAAGCCGAAGAGCTGGCCCGCGCGCGCGCCTTGCTGCAGAGCTCGCTGGTCTATCGGCGCGAGACCGTGCAAGGCCAGGCCCACGCGCTCGGCTACTACGCGACCGCGAGCGGCCACCTGGGCGCCGAAGACGAGTACTTTCGCGAGCTGGCCGCGCTCGACCCCGAGCGGGTCCGCGCGACCTGTGCCGAGCACCTGCGCCGCGATCGGCTCGCGCTGACCTTGCTGCTGCCCCGCGATCGCGTCGATGCTCGCGGGGCGCGAGCGCTGGCCCTGCGGCTGCGCGCGCTCTGCCAGCCCGAGCTCGAGCGCGAGCCCAAGCCCAAGCGCGCCAGCAAGCGAGCCATGCCCAGCAAGCTCGGCAAGCCCAGCAAGCGAGCGCGACGCGACGCCGCCGGCACCTGGCACGCGACCTTGGCCTCGGGCATGCGGGTCGTCGCTCGCCAAGACAGCCAAGTCCCCGTCGTCGGTGGATGGTTGGTCTGGCCCGGCGGCTCGAGGTTCGAGTCGGCCCGCGAAGGTGGCATCGCCTCGCTGACCGGCATGCTGCTCAACCGCGGCACCTCGCGGCGCGACGGCGACGGCCTCGCCCGCGAGATCGAGGGCCTCGCCGCCGTGATCGACGGCTTCGCCGGTCACGACAGCCTCGGCCTTCAATTCGAGTGCCTCACTGCCCACCTGCCGACCATCCTCGCCCGCACGCTCGAGTGCGCCGCCGACCCGACCTTCCTCGAGTCCGAGCTCGACGAAGCCCGCCGGATCACCCTCGCCGATCTCGAGGCCGAGCTCGACGATCCCGGCCACGTCGCCTACCGGACCATGCTCGCCGCGCTCTATGGCAAGCACCCGCACGGCCGCGACCTCCGAGGCACGCCCGGGAGCCTGGCCAAGCTCGATCGCAGCAAGGTCGAACGCCACTTTCGCCGCCACTACCCGCTCGGCCGAGCCGTCCTCGCCCTCGCCGGCGACCTCGACCTCGACGCCCTGCTCGAGCAGCTCGAAGGCCTCTCGCGGGCCTGGATCGGCCCCGATCACGAGCTCCCCGAGTTCGCCCCGATCGCCCCGCCGACCTGGCCCAAGCGGGCCCTCCTGCGCACGCTCGAGCGCGAGCGCGAGCAAGGCCAGATCGTCATCGGCTTCCCTGGCATCGCCCTGGGCGACCCCCGAGCCGCCGACCTCGACGTCCTGTGCACCGTGCTCGGCGGCCAAGCGGGCCGCCTCTTCGAGCGCCTGCGCGAGCGCGAGGGCCTCGTCTACCAAGTCGGCGCCTCCGCTGGCGAACACGTCGACAGCGGCCACGTCGTCTTCTACGCCGCCGCCAGCCAAGACAAGCTCGACGCCGCCCAGACCGCCATCGAAGTCGAGATCGACCGCATCGCCCACGAGCCCATCAGCGATCACGAGCTGCTCGGCGCCAAACAATTCCTGCTCGGCCAATTCGAGAGCGGCATGCAACGCCGCGGTCGGATCGCCTCCCGCCTCGTGTTCGGCGAAGCCTATGGGCTGGGTGCCAACTATCACCTGCGCTACCCCGAACGGGTCGAGCAGGTCGGCGCCCAACGAGTCTTGAAGCTCGCTCGCGAGCTCTTCGATCGCAAACGCCAAGTCACCTGCATCGTCCGCGCGCCGGGCTAGCCCGAACACCCTGTGCTGATGCGGGCCGCGTGCTTCGACGACGACCCGACCTGCCGGTGGGGCCCAACCCCGCGGTCGGCTTGTCTCGAACGTGCGGCGATCGAATGCTGGTCCGGGGTGATCGACCCCGACCATGCGAGTCGCACTCATCTTCGAGCGGAAGTCGGACTTCCCTTTCACCGACGCTGACCCCAAAGACGTGAACTCCGAGCTGCTCTCGGAGTTCGAGGAAGACGAGCTGCTCTCGGGGCTCCGCGACGCGGGCCATGATGTCATCACGATCGGCGACGGCGAGCGGCTGCTCAAGCGGGTCATGCATTGGCGCTCGCGCTGTGATTTGGCCCTCAATCGCTCGGCCGGATACCGCGGGCTCGGGCGAAAGTCGCACGTGCCCAGCGTGCTCGAGCTGGCCGGTATTCCTTATGTGGGGTCGGGGCCTTACGTCTCGTCGCTCACCCGCCACAAATTTCACGCCAAATTGATCGTCGCCGCCGCCGACATTGCGACCCCGGCCGCGGTCGCGTGGGCCGGCGTTCGGGATACGCCGAAGCTCGCGAGTCTGCCCTATCCGGTCATCGTCAAACCGATCGCCGAGAGCTGCAGCATCGGGATCCACTCCGAGCACTCGGTCGTATCGACGGCGAGCGACGCGGCCGCTCGCGCAGCCTGGATCGTGGAGACCTTCGAGCAGCCCGCGCTCGTCGAGCAGTTCATTCGTGGTACCGAGGTCGAGGTTCCTTTGCTCGGGTGGCCCGATCTTCGCGCGACGGGCGTCGTCGGGATCACGCTGGGCGGCGAGACGGTGCGCGGCGACATGCTCTTGTCGTCGGATCGCGTTTATGCCGACGACTACGGCTGGACGGTCTCGCTGCCGGGCGTCGATTGTGCTGCGGTCTGCGACTTGGCGGTCCGAGCCGCGCGGGCGCTGGACATTCGCGACTACGGCCGCGTCGATTTTCGCGTGACCGACGAAGGCCAGGCCTATTTCATCGAGGCCAGCGTCCAGCCGCACATCGCCTCGCACTCGAGTTTCTTCGCCAGCGCGAGGGCTCGCGGCGTCAGCTATCCCGACTTGCTCGACGAGCTGATCGCGGTCACCTGGGCCCGAACGGCGAAGCAGCGAGCCACGCGTTGACCCGATTCATTCGGTTCAATCCTCCCAGAACTCGATGTCGGTGATGTACCAGGGCGATCGATAGAGCCATGCTTGAGGCTTGGTCGTGCGATCGAGCACCGCCGATTGGATGCGAAGCTCGTCTGGGACGTCGAGGCCCATCGCCTCGAAAGCTCGAACGAGCAGGCGCGCGCGTTTGCCCGCGACCAGCAACTCGTCGCCATGGCTGTGATGGAGCGAGCACCCTTGCGCCACATCGAGCGCCTCGCCTGGCTGTCCGAGCTCGAGCAGCAGGTTGGCGAGGTTGTGACGAAGGCAGTCTTGGAAAAAGACGTCGCCGCTCGCGTCGGCGATCACCACCGCCGACCGGAGCCGGGCCTCGCTCGCGGCGAGGTCACCCGAGATGGCTTCGAGCACGCCGAGGTTGGATTGGATGAAGAGCGCCGAGTGGGGGTCGCAGCTCTTGTGCAGCGCCATCTCCAAAAATCCACGGGCGCGGTCGAAGTCACCCGTGACGATGTGCAGGATCCCGAGGTTGTTGAGGGGTGTGTCGCGCCGATAGCCGCCCAGCGCTTCGAGTCGCCGATCCGATTGGGTGAAGTGGGTGCGCGCGCGCTCGAGGTCGGCGATCGCCCAATATGCACTTCCAAGGTTGTTCTCGCACAGCGCGATCTCGTGGCTCAGGTGGAGACGCTTTGCGACGACCAAGGCCCGCTCGATGGTCTCGATCACCTTCTCGGGCTGCCAGAAGATGCACGATAGCCGCATGAGCCGAACCAGGGTCCTCGAGTCGGAGGCTTGCTTGGCGATTGCGATCGCGGTTCGGTATGCAGCCCGAGACTCGGCGTGGTGCCCGAGGATGTCGTGACTATTGACAAGGTCGGTCCAGATCTCCGCGCGCAGACCCTCCTCGCCCTGCTCGGGGAGTGCAGCGAGCGCTGCATGGAGGTAGGCCACGGAGTCACGATAGGATTCGCGCTCGGGCAAGCGCGCGGCCGCCCGGCCAAGCAAATGCAGGATGGGCACCGACCTCGACTCGCGCGCCTCGAGCTCGGTGACGACGTCCTGGTAACGCTCGGCCCCGAACAGGGCCCGGCCGGTGGCGAGGGCGGTCTCGATCCGGCGTTCGTGGCTCGCGGGTAGACCGAGACCGGCGAGCAGCCGGTCGGCGTTGCGCGAGTGCTGCAAGGCGGTTTGGAAGTGAGAATCTTGCAGGGATTGATTCGCCGCCGCGAGCGCCCAAGTCGACGCGCTCATGGGATTGCCCGCAGCCTCGAACTGAAACGCCACCATCGAGGCCGCAGCACCACGCGCAGCGAGCACGTTGCCCAATCGTTCGTGCACTTCGGTGGCCAGATCACCGAGATCGGCCAACACGGCCTCACGGGTCAGATCATGATCGAAATTGAAGATCGTGGAGCGCCCATCACGATGAATCAAACCGGTGTGCTGCTCGACGAGTTCGAGCACGCCCGCGAGTTTTCGAATGGGTTGATTCAGCGCCTCGGCGAGCACCCGCGCGTCGAAGGTCGTTCCGAGGCATGCGGCGAACTGCACGATCTCGCCCGCGTCGGGTAGAGGCCCGGTCACGGCCTGGATTCGGTGTCGAATGTATTGCTGGAGGCTCGGCGGGACGATCGTCACGCGCGGATGAGCGCGGAGCTGCCATGCTGCGCCCTCGCGAACGAGCTCGCCGCGATCGAGCAAGAGGCGGACGACCTCGCGTAGATAGTAGGGTTTGCCCTGCGACGATGCATTCAGCCAATCGAGGTCCTCGTCACTGAGATCGACCGGACCAACGACCGAATGAACGAGGTGCAGCTGCTCGGTTCGGCTCAGGCCGCCAATCGAGAGTTCGAGGGCGCGCCCGCCCATGTCGCGCTGGAGCGTGTCGAGCAGCGCGCGGGTCCGTTCGTCGACATGACCGTTGGCCCGGCGTGTGAGGAGTAGAAAGACTCGGCGTGCGCGGATTTGACTGGCAAAGTAGCCGAGGAACGCCGTCGAAGACGCATCGATCCATTGGATGTCGTCGACGAAGAGCACCGGGGGCGCTCGGCCCTCAAACGAGGCGAGGAGTCGCGAGAGAGCCACGAAGGTGAACGTCTCCGAGGGGATCACCTCGCGCAGCGTCGATCGGGTGTCGACGGTGCGCGCGCGCGCTCGCAAGAGCGGGCCGAGGACGTCCTTGAGCAGCGGGATCGCATCTACGTATTCTTCTGCGACGGCCCGAAGCTGGTCGAGATTACCACCATGTTCGTGCGAGCGAATCGCTTCACAGATCGGCAAAAGTGGAGTGACGCCTGTCTGTCGGCCTTTGCCTCGGAGTCGAGGAACGGTCGTGGGCAGGTTGCCGAGAAATCGTTCGGCGAGGTAGGTCTTGCCCGAACCGGGGCTGCCACTCACGACGCAAGCCGTGCCCTCTTGGTTGCTCGCCTCGAACTGATGATGAAGCCGGCCGAGGACCTGCTCGTGGCTGTCGACCATGGTGCCGAGCATACGAACGCGCGTGAATGCTCGCAAGTCGTCGAGGGCCCACGCGTCGAGCGTCGTTCAGCTCAGCGAGAGCACGTACACGTCGTAGAGCGCATGCGTCCAGACCGCGACCGCGAACCCGCGGACCTGATAAATGACCGCGAAGAACAACCCCGCCAGCGCCCGATAGGTGAACGCGGCGAACTCGAACGCTTCGCCACTCGGCCCGACATGATGCGCCAACGAGAACACCAACGAAGAGATCAGCGCGGCCCACATCCACGCCCGCTTCTCGCCGGTGATCCCGGCCAGCAACCACGACAATCCGCTGACGCCACCAAGCCGAAAGATCAGCTCTTCATGCAGGCCCGCGCCGGCCGAGATCACGATCACGTCGACCAGCCCGAGCTTGCCGCCCGCGATCGCCAGCGAAGGCATCAGCGCCAGCCCGGGCACGATCTCGACGAAGCGGTGCATCACGAACAAGATGATCGACCCCATCGAGAGCGCGTAGAAGCTCGACTCGGCCAGCACCGGCACGAAGGCGCGTGGGTCGAAGCTCTCGCGCTGGCGCAGGATCAGCAGCAGCGCCGCGTAGCCGAGCATCAGCCCGCCGAGCATCCACAGGTAGTTGCCGAGGTCGCGCTCGCTGAGCTCGACCAGCGACGCGGTCAGGTAGTCGACGCCGTTGCGGCCGCGGCTGAGCAGGATCCCGAGCTGGTAGACGAAGAGCAGCGGGAACACCAAGATCGCGCTGGTCAGCGGATCGACGCGTCCGGCGAGGTGGTTGCCCAGCGTCCCTTGGGTAGCCGGACGCGCACGCCGGGTCGGCACGCTGGGCGCTGGCTGGCTTGCCATGGGCGACCATCGTGGGCCAACCTCGCGGGGGACCCAAGAAAGTGGATCGTGGCGGGGCATGACTGAGGCGAGCGCGGGGATGGGAACGGCGAGCCAGATGGCCGCGGTCTTCGTCGCGGGTGGGCTCGGGGCCTCGCTGCGCGTCGCGCTGGCGAGCTGGCTCGAGCCGCTCGTGGTCGCCCGGCTGCCCCACGCCAGCGTCCTGCTGATCAACCTGCTCGGCTGCTTGCTGATCGGCTTCGCCGCGGTCGCGTTGAGCCAAGCGCACTGGCGGATGATCGTGCTCGGCGGCCTGCTCGGCGGCTTCACGACCTACAGCGCGTTCGCGTTGTTCAGCGTCGACCTCGGCCAGGCGGGCCGCTGGGCGGTCTTGGCCGCGCAGATCGGTCTGCACCTGGTCGGTGGGGTCGCGAGCGTGCTGCTCGGTGGCTGGCTCGCGCGCGCGCTCGGGTTCGCCAACTGAGACCAACCAAAAGCGAAGGGCGAGCAGTCTCCTGCTCGCCCTCTCGGCTGTGGCTGCGGCCTCAGCCCTTCTTCTTGGGCTTCTTGGCGGGCTTGGCCTTGGCCTTGGCCTTGGCGACCTTCTTGGCGGGCTTGGCCTTGGCCTTCTTGTCGGCCTTCTTGGCGGGCTTGGCCTTCTTGTCGGCCTTCTTGGCAGGCTTGGCCTTCTTGTCGGCCTTCTTGGCGGGCTTGGCCTTGGCCTTGGCGACCTTCTTGGCGGGCTTGGCCTTCTTGTCGGCCTTCTTGGCCGGCTTG
>Ga0075163_10006625_pt1 | contig 15357 bp, 13 predicted proteins | sample JI1023141ADNA_FD_71478 | JGI IMG/M metagenome (GOLD analysis project Ga0075163, IMG submission 71478) | Wastewater effluent complex algal communities from Wisconsin, to seasonally profile nutrient transformation and Carbon sequestration -... | ecosystem: Engineered > WWTP > Effluent > Algae... | reverse complement strand
GCAGCCAGACGGCCCGCGCCGCCTTCGCCCTCTCCGGCGCGTTCCGCATCGCCCTCTCCGGTACGCCGGTGGAGAACCGGCTCGAGGAGCTGTGGAGCCTCATGCATTTTGCCAACCCCGGCCTCCTGGGTGGGCGGAGCGATTTCGACGAGCGCTACGCGAGCCCTATCTCCACCGGCAATCGCGAGGCCGCGCAGCGCCTCCGGGCGAAGATTCGTCCGTTCGTGCTCCGGCGCATGAAGCGCGACGTGCTCCCCGAGCTCCCGCCCCGCACCGAAGCCGTGCTCCACGTGGAGCTCGACGAGACCGAGCGCAGCGTCTACGACGCGGTGCGCGTGGCCACCAAGAAGGAGGTCGCGGAGAAGCTCTCGCAAGGCGGCAGCGTCCTGGCGGCGCTCGAGGCATTGCTCCGTCTCCGGCAGGCTTCCTGCCACCCGCAGCTGGTGCCGGGGCAGAGCGCGACCACGTCTTCCAAGGTGGAGCGTTTGCTGGAAGCCCTCGAGGAGGTGGTGGCCGACGGTCACAAGGCCCTGGTCTTCTCCCAGTGGACCGGCCTGCTCGATCTGGTGGAGCCGCACCTCGACAACGCCAAGATCGCCTTCACGCGCCTCGACGGCTCGACCCGTGATCGCGCCACCGTGGTGAACACCTTCCAGAGCGCCAACGGCCCGCCGGTCATGCTGGTGTCACTCAAAGCCGGCGGCACCGGTCTCAACCTCACCGCCGCCGACCACGTCTTCCTGCTCGACCCGTGGTGGAACCCGGCGGTGGAAGATCAAGCGGCGGACCGCGCCCATCGCATCGGTCAGGATCGCCCGGTCATCGTGTATCGCCTGGTGGCCAAAGACACGGTCGAAGAGCGCATCTTCGCGCTCCAGGGGCGCAAGCGCGCGCTGGCCGACGTGGCGTTGGGCGAGGCCGAGCACGCGGCGGGGATCACCCGCGCCGAGCTCCTGGCCCTCCTCGAGTAGCGCCCGCGCATCTGTGATAGGAATCGGCGATGCCGCTTTCTTCCTGTCGCCTCACGGACCTCACCATCGAAGACGAGCGCGCGCTGCGCGACGTGCAGCTCTACGCGGAGCTGAAGTCCATTCTGGTAGCTGACGCCTATCGCTTTCGGGTGCTGCCCAAGACGCTCGAGGGTCGATGGGATCGCGCGCTCCTCTTGAACCTCACGTTCTGGGGCGCGAGCGAAGGTGGCGACGTGCTGAGCCAGCGATCGATCCCCGCCGACGTGGTGGCGCACGTGGCCTGGCATCACCTGACCGCCTGCGCGCTGGGCCCCGGACCGCTCTCGCCGGCCGGGCTGTTCCTGGGCGAATCCATCGCCAGCGCCTTCGATCTGTATCTGGTGGGTCGGCTCCTCGGGCGCCGCGGTCGCTCGTCCTTCCTGGAAACACAGGTCCCCGCCATGGCCGAGGCCGCCGACGCGTCGGGCCTCGGGCCCAAGGCCTTTCACGCGCTCCTCGAGACCATCGCCAGCGAGCCCGCGGCGGCCTTCGAGGCCCTGCGCGAGCTGCTCTTCGACGCCAGCATGGCCCTCTTCAAGGCCGAAGGCGCCGAAGACGCGCTGGCGGTGCTCGGCCGCTTCGACAAGCACCCGTTCGCGCCGCTGCTCCACCGCTACGAGCTCTCCAACTGGGTGCTGTATGCACGCGCCTACGGCGCCAAGAAGAAGGGCAAGGCCGCTCGCGCCGTCGACGCGGAGCTACGCGCGTCGGCGGTCTCTCTCGAGTGGCTCTCCGAGAACTGGGTGGCGCCGCGGCTGCCGAAAGCGCCCCGCAAGGCTCAGTCGGCGACGAAGACCAGGTCGACGAAGTAGTTGCTGTTGCGAAAGGTCTGGGTCGGGAGCGTGCCGAGCGGGTCGAACACGCCGCCGCCCACGCCCACGCTCAGGTTGCCGCGCCGCACCGGGGTGGCAAAGGCGTCCAGGGTCGAGACGTAGAACCCGTTGCAGTTCACGGACACCACGTACGAGGCGCCGGGCGTCACGGCGATGGGCGGAGACAGGCGCACCTCTTGCCAGCCGCCTGCGGTCTCGCCCACGAATGCTGCCGCGGCGAGCGGCGCGCCACCTGCGCTCCACAGCCGGCCCACGTGCGCCCCGACCTCACTCTTCGACTTGTAGAAGCGGACCGCGCGCACGGTGCCGCGGGTGGCGACGTCGAACTTGAGGCCGAGCTCGTAGGTGGCGTTGTCGTTCAGGTCCTCGCGCGCAGGGGTCATCGTCGCAAAGAGCGACTCCGGCGCCGCCACGGGCGCGTCCACCTTGGCCTCGGCAGCCGCATCGAGCGGAGGCTGCGCATCGGTGCGCAGCGCATCACTCCCCACGTCCGCGCCGGCGTCGCGCGCCGAGCCACCGACGAACGGCCCCATATCCACCAGCACCGAGCAGCCGGTCGCCCCCAACAGCACGATGCCGATTCGCCCGATGGCCACACCCGAAGGGGAACGGGCCCGCTCGCCCATGTCAAGATGGACGCGCTCTCCGCCAGAACCGCGCGAATGCGCCACGAGCGGGGTAGAATCCCTCGCTAGAGGTCGGGGGCGATGTCCGAGAGGCGCACCGGGGTTCGACCGCGGGCGCGTAGGCCGTCGACGAGGGCGCGAATGCCTTTGGGGTCCGATCCCCAGCCGTAGGGGCCGCCGAGATGGGCCAGCACCACGAAGGCGTCGAGCGTGGGGTTGGCGTCGGCGAAGCGGAGCACCCAGCGGGTCTGCTTTTCGGCGGTCATGCAGGTGGCGTCTTGCGGCGCGTCCTTGCAGCTGGGATATCCCAGCGCGTCGCGGGCATCGACGTTCCAGCCGAAGTGATAGGGAAAGCCCTGCGCCGTGGCCTGACCGAGGGCCCGCGCGTCGTACTCGCCGAACGGGGCGCGCCAGTAGGGAAGCATCTTGGCATTTGCCGGCACCGAGGCCCCGGCGAAAGCGCGCGCCACCGCGGCGTCCCAGCCCACGACCAGCGCCGAGAGCTCGCTGCCCCAGTCCACCTGCGGGGTGGCGTGCGGGTGGTTCTTGGTGTGGTTGCCCACCTCGTGACCGTCCTCCACGATGCGCCGTACCACCCGCTGGGTCGCCTCGTTGACGCCGGGTTTTCCCGCGGCGAGCACGAACGGGCCGGAGATGAAGAACGTGGCTTTTACACCTTTCTCACGGAGCGCATCGAGCACCGCCAGACCGCGGTCCTCGGGGACCCACGCGCAGTCGAAGGTGAGCGCCACCGCCGGGGTGCCGTCCTTGGCCTTCTTGAGGTAGTCGAACTTCGCGGCGTCGACCTTCCCCGCCGCGTGCGCGTAGTGGTCGTGGGTGTCGACGAAGCGCCGCGTCTCCACCGTGCCGCGCACCGCGGGTCGAGCGTCGACGGGCGCGGCATCGTCGGCGTGCAGCGGCTCCACGTCCGAAGAAGCACACGCGCACAAGAGGAGCACCGAGAGGTAGCGAATCACCCGCCGAGAACGCTCCTGCGGCGGCGCCGATTCCTCAGGCGCTCTTGGCGACGTTGCCCGGGGGCGGGAGGCTCGCGGCAAAGGTGGCGATGCGCCGGGCCAGGCGCCCCGGCGCGTCGAGGTGCGGGCAGTGGCCGAAGCCTTCCGGCTCCTCCACCACCGCGTTGGGCGGGAGGTGCTTCTTGAACCAGGCGAAGTGCGAGGGCGGCAAGAGTCGCTCGGATTTGCCCCACAGGAAGAGCACCGGCATGGAGAGCGACATCACGGAGTCGGGCGGCGGCAGGTGATCGTTGGTCGCCGAGTCGAGGAGCTCGCGCACCGCGCGCCGGGCGAACGAGGCCGGAAGCTCGTGGGCGAGGAGCGGGATGAACCACGGAGTCCGGTGGTAAAGGAGCCCGAGGAACTCCCGGGCCGAGGCCCGGCTGTCGACCGCGAAGCGCGCCTTCAGGGCCTCCCACTCGTCGTCGGTCGCGTGGGCGCCGGCCGGCGAAACCAGCACGAGCCCCATCACCCGCTCCGGAAAGCTCGCTGCATAATGCAGCGATACCGCGCCCCCCAAGGAGTTGCCCATGAGCACCATGGGCTCGGGGACCAGCTTGCCCAAGCCTGCCGCCACCGCATTGAACAAGCCCTCGCCGGTGAGCGCGTCCTCGTGCAGCTCGCTGAACCCGTGCCCCGGGAGCTCCACCGCGACCACCCGCCGGGCGGTGCGCCGGAGCCGGGCGATCATGGGACCGAAGGGCGTCGCGCTGGCGCCGATGCCGTGGAGCAGCACGATGGTGGGGCCGGCTCCGCGGCCCTTGGCGTCGTAGGCGTGGAGCCTTCCGGCGGGGGTATCGACCCACACGCTCCGGGTGCCGCTCCGGTTCAGGGCAAAGCGGCCGAGGCGCTCGACGAGGGGAAGGACGATGGGGCGCATGCGAAGGCTAGTTTACTACCGGAACGCGTCAGACGCACCAGGCGCCGTCCCGGTAGACCACCTCGCCGTCGAGGAGCACGCGCTCGGTGGCGGCGAAGACGTCCACGTGAAAGCGCGTGGTCCCGCGCTTCATGCCGGGCTTGTTGTAGATGTTGTGCTTGGCGCCCAACGAAAGGTGCACCCCGCACATACGCTCGTAGGTGCCGATGTCGGTGACCGTTCGCTCGCGGGTGAACGCGCGGTTCATGCCGAAGCCCAGCTCCCGTAGCCACACCGGCTCTTCCGCGCGAATCTGCGCCAGCACCGCGTCGAAGGCAGGCGTGGAGCCCTCGGCGGCGACCACCTGCCCGCCCTCCACCACCAGGGTGATGGGGACCTCCGGCACGTTGACGCAGAACTCGGTGTCGCCGAAGACGAAGATGCGCACGCGGCCGGAGACGCGGGTGAGGTCCTGCGGCTCGGTGAACACCTCACCGATGGGAAACTGGCCGCCCACGTTGGTCATGCCGGTGTAGTCCCCGACGTTGAGCTTGGCCGCCTCGAAGGGACCCGCGTACACCAGCTGGGCGCCGCCGGTGTCGAGGATGGCGCCGGCGGCAGCATCGATGCGCGCCTTGAGCTTCGCGCCGACTCCCCGGTAGTACGCGGGATCGTAGGCGAGCGAGTCGAGGTAGGCGCCATACTCGGCGGGCAACATGCGCCCGAGGTGCGGGTGCTCGACGACGGCGAGGCCGCGTTTGAAGAGCTCCACGCGAATGCGAAAGGCCTCGAGACGAAAGCTCGTGGACTGCACCAGCACCACCAGATCGCCCGGCCCCAGCGGCGCAAAGGCCGCCTGGACGGCCTCCGGCGTGACGGCATCGAAGTCGATGTGCAGGGCGCCTGGAAGGCACACGCGGTACGCCTCGGCGACGATCCGCGAGAGCTCCGAGCGCGCATCGTAGACCACCACCGCGCCACGCGCAGGGTCGTGCGCGATGGCCAGCGAGAGCACGTCGCGGAGATGGCGGGCGGCGGAGACGGAAGGCGCGTCCATGCTCCCCCGGCTTACGCGGTTTCCGGGAAATTACGACGACAATCCGTTCTGGGTGGCGCGCTCGCGTCGTCCTTTCGGGTGATAGGCCGCGGCGGACCGATGCGTGTACCTTCGGAGCATGCAAAGCCGTCATCCCCGTTTCTCCACCGTGATCGCCGTCGCCGCCGCGCTCTCCTTCGTCGGGGTCGTGGCCTGCAGCAAGCCCAAGGCCGGAGCCGCATGCACCGCCGCGCAGGCCGGCAAGTTCAAGTGCGTCGACAAGCAGAATGGCCTCGTGTGCGTGGGGGGCAAGTGGGAGGCGCTCACCTGCGAGGGCCCCATCGGCTGCATGACGGTGGTGGGAGAGGGCAGCTGCACCCACCTGAAGTACCAGGTGGGCGAGCCCTGCCTGGAAGAAGGCAAGCCCGAGTGCAGCAGCGATCGCAAGGCGATGATCAAGTGCGAGAACAATCACTGGAAGCTCCTCGACAAGTGCAGTGGCGCGCTGGGGTGCGTCGCCAATGCCCAGGGCGCCAAGTGCGATCTCGGCGCGGCCGAGGCCGGCTCCACCTGCACCCCGCAGAACGAGGGCAACGCCGCCTGCACCCCCGACAAGAAAGCGCTGCTCCTGTGCAAGTCGGGGAAGATGGTACTGGGTGCAACCTGCAAGGGCATGCACGGCTGCCGCCAGAAGGGAACCACCCTCGAATGCGACGAGACCATCTCGGAGCTGGGCGACACCTGCGACTCCAGCGAATACGAGGGGAAGTTCGCCTGCAGCCCCGACAAGACCATGCGCCTCGTCTGCAAGAGCAACAAAATGGTCAAAGATCGCGCATGCAAGTGCTCGGTGATGATCGACAAGGTAAACTGCAACTGACCCTGTGACCGACGACGACGAAAGGTACGTACGCATTCTCGGTGCGCCGGCCGGCGCCCTTGCCGTCGACGTAGCCGTTTCCCGCGCCCTCTCCATTCCCATGGAGGAGGCGCGAGCCTTCGTCGGAACCCTTCCCGCCACCCTTCCGCGGCGCCTGGGCGTGGTGGCCGTCGACCACCTGCTCAAGGCGGTTCGCGGCGCCGGAGGGCGCGCCGAGCTGACCGATGCGCCCGCGCACGCGGGCCAGGGTGCATGCACCACGCACGCAACCCTCGAAGGTGACGAAGGGTGCGCCTCGTGCGGCGCCCTTGCCTGCGCGGTGTGCCGGGCGGTCTCCCTGCCGGGTCCCATCACTTGCGGCGCCTGCCGCGCCAAGGCTCAGCGCAAGCGACGCTTCTTCCGGGTGCGCGTGGCGGTGCTACTGGTGTGCCTGTTCGGCGTCACGCTCTACGCCATTCGCGACGTGCGGAGCCGGCGTGCGCGCAACGATTGGGATCACACGCTCGACGTGGCCGTCGTGCTGCTGCGCCAGGGCGACGTCGACCCGGCCGCCATCGCGGCGTTGCGCGAGCGACTCCCGATCCTGGAAGACCGGCTTGCCGTCGAGCGGCGCCGATACGGGGGGAACACCCGCCCTTTCAAGCTGCACCTGGTGGGGCCCGTCGACGTGGCGGAGGTGCGCCCGGTGGCCGCCGGTGACGGCTTCGCCGACCTCCTGCGGCACAACTGGGACATGTCGCGCTACGTGGCCCGGATCGACGCCCTCGCGGGGGTCGAGGGTAAGTTGTATGATACACGCGTCTACGTGGCCCTGAAGCGTCCGGCCACCGACGACCGTAGCTGGGTCGAGGGCGAGAGTGAGCAGAACGGGCGGGTGGGCCACGTCTCCGTGGAGCTGGGCGACAAGATGGCCGACTTCGCCCTCATCGTGGTGACCCACGAGCTGTTCCACACGCTGGGCGCCACCGACAAGTACGACGACGGGGGCAAGACCAAGCGACCGGAAGGCCTGGCCGAGCCGCAGCGGGCGCCGCTCTACCCGCAGCCGATGCTCGACGTGATGACCCGCAACCGCCCGGTGGGCCCCTTCGACGAGAAGGTGCCGGAGTCGCTGGTGGAGCTCGGCGTCGGGCCGGTCACCGCGGGCGAAATCGGCTGGGGCAAGCCACTCTGACCATCAGCTGACCATCAGGTAGGAAGCCCGATGGCGCAGGAGTGGGTCCCGCTCTTCTCGTCGTATTGCTGGTGGTACTCCTCGGCCTTGTAGAAGGCGGGAATCGGCGTGACCTGGGTGACCACCGGCTTGCCGAGGCGCGCCTGCTCCTTGGCGATGATGGCGCGCGCCGCAGCAGCTTGCTCTTCCGAGAACGTGAAGACCTCGCTGCGGTACTGGCTGCCCACGTCGGGGCCCTGCCGGTGGAACGTGGTGGGGTCGTGGTTCTTGAAGAAGATCTCGAGGAGCTTGTCGTACGACACCTCCTTCGGTGCGAACTCCACCAGCACGGTCTCGGCGTGTCCGGTGGTGTGCTTGCACACCTCGGGGTAGGTGGGGCTCACGGTGTGCCCGCCGGTGTACCCGACAGCGGTGGCCTTGACGCCCGGCACCTGCCGGAACACGTCCTCCACGCCCCAGAAGCACCCGCCTGCGAAGGCCGCCAGCTGGTTGCCGGCGCGGGGCGCGAGGGCGGTGCCCATCCCCACCCCTCCCGGATCGGTGCCCACGTGGGCGCGCGGCGCCGAGGCCTCTTGTGCAGGCTTGGTGCCGCCGCCGGCTTCGGTGGTGTGGCACGCGGCAACGGAGAGGACGACCGGGACGAGGAGAGCGAGGAGGCGCTTCATGGTGGGATCTACGATGCCGACGCGGAGACGTTACGACCGTTCATGCCCGATTTCGAGCCGCCCGCCCGGCGAGGTACGGCCTGCGGCAAATGCCGAGCTACCTTCGAAGGATGCGGGAATCGCTGAGACTGGCCTTGGTGGGTACGTGGCTCCTCGCCGCGCTGCTCCTGGGCATTCCTGCGGCACTGTACTTGGCCGCGGCGGAGACCTGGAGCGCTCGCCTGGTCATCGGCGCGGTGCTGCTGGGCCTCGCAGCGGGCCTACTGGCCTGGCGAAGGCGTCGGGGGCTTGCCTGGGCCACCGGCGGTGCGGCCTTGGCCTGCGGGCTCGCGAGCCTCGCGCGAACACCGAGCGGCGCCCCCGCAGCAACCGCAACCTCGGGCGCGCGCCTCGAGAGTCGCTTCACGTCTGCGTACCCCTACCCGCGGTTCGCGCCCGCCAACGTGGTGCCCGAGATCGACCAGTTCAAGCTCGGAAGCTATCTCGTGCCGGCAGCCGATCCGTTCCTGACGGTGGCGAGCAGCGCGCGGCTGCGGGCGCTCCTCGTCGACGTGCACCGCGACATGGACCGGGATCCGGCGTTTCGGGCGCTCGGCTCGGCCATGCCGTATGCGTACGACGATCTCGACTCCGGCCACCTCTACGCGTACGTGCCCGCCCGCGCCGCCGGCGAGAAGCTGGGCGTGCTGCTCTTCCTCCACGGCAGCGGCGGCAACTTCAAGGTGTACACCCACATTCTTCAGCGCGTGGCGGAACAGGAGCACGTGATGGTGGTGGCGCCCAGCTTCGGCTTCGGCAACTGGCAAGCGGCGGGCGGCACCGCGGCCATTGCGGCGGCAGTGACCTACGCGGTGCGCGAGCTCGACGCAGATCCCTCGCGGGTGGTCCTCATGGGGCTGTCGAACGGCGGGCGCGGCGTCACGCGGGCGCTCCGCGATGGGGAGGAGCGCTATGCCGGCGTGGTCTTGCTCTCGGCGGTGCTGGAGGCCGACGTGCTGCGGGGCGTCGGGGATCGCTACCGAGGGACGCCGGCGCTGGTGCTCTACGGCGATGCCGACGATCGCCTCCCCCGGGAGCACGAAGAGGCAGGCGCCGAGGCGCTTCGAAAGACGGGCCTCGAGGTTCGGGTGCACGCGTACCCGCGTGAGGACCACTTCCTCTTCTTCTCCCAGAAGGCGAGCATCCAGGCCGAGGTCGCCGCCTTCGTGCGCAAGACCCTGACGCAGCAGGCGGCGCGCCGCTGAGGGAATCAGCCGGAAGAGCGCGGCCGGAGCCGGTCCGCGGCCAGCACGTCGTCGGTCTCCTCCGCCAGCAGGCGGACGATCTCCGCAGCCGGAAGCAGGCGCGCCGAGGCGGCGTTTTGGCCGGCCCATAGCGCGAGCCAATCGAGCTTGCCGGCCTTCGCCGCGGCCCGACGCAGCGGCATCATCAGTGCATTATGCATGGGATACGGCAAAGCGTCGTCGGACCCGAGGGTATTCATGAGGGCGTTCTCGATGCCGCGGGCGAAGCGGCCGGAGAAGACGCGCGTGAGGCGGGTCCAGCGGGCGCGTTCGGTGCCCAGCAGCGCCTTGTGCACCGCAGGCGCGCCGGACTCGGGCGCGGCGAGGAAGGCGGTTCCCACCTGCACCGCGTCGGCCCCCAGCGTCAGCGCGGCCGCAACCCCGGCACCGGTGGCCACGCCGCCGGCGGCGATCACCGGGATGCGCACCGCCTTGGCCATCTGCGGCACCAGCGAGAAGGTTCCCACCAGCGAGGCCTCGACCGGCCGCAGGAACGAGCCCCGATGTCCACCGGCATCGCTCCCGGAGGCCACCACCGCGTCGGCGCCCGCCGCCTCGATGGCCACCGCCTCGTCCACGGTGGTGGCGGTGCCGATGGTCTTGATGCCGCGGCCCCGCGCCGCCTCGAGGATCGCTCGGTCCGGCACGCCCATCACGAAGCTGAACACCGGCGGACACGCGGCGAGAAGCGCTTCCACCTGCGCCTCGAAGGCGATCGCCTTGGGGATCGGGAACGTCGGAAGCGGAAGCCCGGCGGCCTCGAGGAAGGGCGCGATGCGCGCCACCGTCCGGTCGAAGCGGCTCCGGTCGACGGTAGCGTCGTCCTCGCCGGCGATGGGGACCCAGAGGTTGATGTTGAACGGACGGGCGGTGCGACCGGCGATGTCGCGGACCACGGCGAGAATCTCGTCGGGCCCGAGGTTCGCCGCCCCCAGCGACCCGAGGGCGCCCGCGTTGGAGACGGCCGCCGCCAGCGCCGGCGTCGAGTATCCGCCTCCGAAGGGGCCTTGCACGATGGGAAGGTCGATCCCGAGCAGCGCCGTCAGGCGAGTTTGCGTCCACATTTCAGGCTTTCTCCGGTTCGTCGTCGCAGTTTCGAACGTGCTCACGGGCCCGATGCAGCAGAACCCGGAAGTGACCATCGCCGATGCCGAGGGTCCGCGCCACCTCGCCTTGCGGGAGCTCGTCGAGCAGACACAGCATGATGGCCCGGCGCTGGAGCTCGCCCATGCGCAGAATGCACCCACGTGCGCGGGCCAGCTCTTCGGCCCGAAGCAACAGGGCCTCGCTGCTCTCGGTGGGCACGCTCGGCTGCGATACCGCGAGCGCGGCCAGCGCACGAATGCCACGACGCCGCCCGCGCAAACGATTCGATAGCCCGTGACGTAGGACCGTCGTCAGCAGCTTGAGGGCGTCTTCAGGCACGTCGGCGACGGCGCGGGATTCCGGCAGGCGCAGGAACGAGACGAAGGCGTCTTGCACCGCGTCGAGCGCCTCTTCGGCGCCGAGGCCGCGCCGCCGCGCATACCCCACGAGGCGTGACCGGTGCGCGCGCACGAGCTGCCCCAGCCACCCGAGAAACCCCGGCGGCGCATGGACGTGGGCGAGCGGGGAAGGCTGCATCGGATACCTCCATAGGTCCGATATCGAGCTTTCGTTACCCGAAATCGACCGGAGTCAGGCCTTGATGCGGAGATTGTCGGGATCGTAGAAGGGCCGCAAGGAAGCCCGGGCGGGGACGCGCTTTTCGGCGATTTCCACCTCCCACGCGCCCTGGGCGAGATAGGCGGCGTCGATGGGCTCGCCCGCCTCGACCATCATGAGGCCGACGGCGCCCCCGAGGGTGAAGCCGTAGGAGGCGGCGCGAATGTAACCCACCGGCTTGCCATTCCGCCGAACAACCTCGGCGTGGAACATGAGCGGCTCCGGATCCTCCAGGAGAATCTGGACGATGCGCCGATGCAGCGGCCCCTTGGCCTTCTTCGCCAGGACCGCGTCTTTGCCGATGAATCCGCCCTCTTTCTTCAGGTCCACGGCGAAGCCGAGGCCGGCCTCGAGCACCGAGTCGGTGTTGTCGATGTCGTGACCGTAGTCGCGGTAACCCTTCTCCATGCGCAAGCTGGCCAGCGCCTTGAGGCCGGCGTGCCGGAGCCCCAGCTCCACCCCGGCCGCGGTGATGCGGTCGTACACGTGGGTGGCCTGCTCGGTGGGTACGTAGAGCTCGTAGCCGAGCTCGCCCAGGTAGGTGATGCGCACGCAGAGGGCGCGCGCGTAGCCGATGTCGATGTCGCGGGCGGTGCGGAAGGGAAAGGACTCGTTCGACAGATCGGTGGTGGTGAGCCGCTGCATGAGCTCGCGCGAGCGCGGCCCCTGCACATTGATCTGCGCGTAGCCGGACGTGACGTCGGTGACGAACGCGTGGGCATCGCCGATGTGCCGGCGCATCCAGGTGTGCACGTGCCGGTGCGCGGTGTCGGAGGCCACCACCCAGAACGACTCGTCATCGAGCTTGGTGACCGTAAGATCGGCCTCCAGGGTGCCGCCCTCGTTGAGCCACTGCGTGTAAGTGATCATGCCCGACGCCCCGTCGACGCGGTTGGCGGAGATGCGCTCGAGGATGCGACCGGCGTCGCGCCCTTGCACCTTGAACTTCGCCATGAACGACATGTCCATGAGGATGACGCCCTCGCGGGTGGCCTTGTGCTCCGCCTCCCAGTGGGGAAACCAGCTGGGCCGGCCCCAGGAGAGGGGGCCCGGGTCGGGCGTCTCCTCCGGCGCGTACCAGTCGGCGCCTTCCCACCCGCTCACGTCCTTGAAGTAGGCGCCCTTGGCGGCGAGCCGCTCGTGGAGCACCGACTTCTTGGCGCCCCGTGCAGTTTGCATGGATCGCGTGGGGTAGTGGCACTGGTACACCATGCCCAGCGACTCCACCGTGCGGGTGCGGCGGTACTCGGGATTGCTCTGGTACACGTGCAGCCGATCGATGTTGAAGCCGGTCACGTCCACGTCCGGGCGCCCATTGATGATCCAGTGCGCGAGCACCCGGCCCAGGCCGCCGCCGGTGAGAATGCCGATGCTGTTCATGCCGGCAGCCACGAAGTAGTTCTTCACCTCCGGCGCCTCGCCCACGATGGGCTGGAGGTCCGGCGTGAAGCTCTCGGGACCGCAGAAGAACTTGCGCACGCCAGCCTCGAGGGAGATGGGTACCCGCTGCATGGCCTTCTCCACGTACGGGCCCATGCGGTCCCAGTCGGGAGCGATCTCGCCGAAGGAGAAGTCCTGGGGCACGCCGGAGACCTTCCACGGCGCGCAGATGGGCTCGAAGAGGCCCACCATCAGGCCGCCCACTTCTTCCCGGAAGTAGCCGTAGGAGCCCGGATCCTCGAGCACCGGAAAGGAGGCCGACAGCTCGGGAATCTTGTCGGTGATGAGGTAGTAGTGCTCGGCCGACTGGAGCGGCACGTTCACGCCGGACTTGGCGGCCAGCTGGCGCGTCCACATGCCCGCGCAGTTGACGACGTACTCGCACTCGATGTCGCCGTAGGCGGTGCGCACGCCGGTGACCGCGCCGCGCTTCTGGAGGACCTCGGTGACCGCGCAGTTCTCGACGATGGTGGCGCCGGCCATGCGCGCGCCCTTCGCCAGCGCCATGGTGAGGTCCACCGGGTTGGCGCGACCGTCTTCCTTCACGTAGAAGCCGGCCAGGAGATCGTCGGTACGGGCGAGCGGGAAGAGCTCCTTCACCTGCCCCGGAGAGATCTCGTGGACGTCGACGCCGCAGTAGCGATTGAAGGCGGAGACCCGACGATACTCTTCGAGGCGATCCTTGTCGGCGGCCACCTCGATGAAGCCCACCGGCTTGAATCCCGTGGAGAGGCCGGTCTCAGCCTCCAGCCGGGCATAGAGATCGCGGGTGTACTTGCGCATCTCGGTGGAGGTCTCGGAGGTGGAGCCGAAGGTCACGATGAGACCGGCCGCGTGCCAGGTGGTGCCGGAGGTGAGGCGGTCGCGCTCGAGCAGCACCACGTCCTTCCAGCCCATGTGGGCGAGGTGATAGGCCACGGAACAGCCGATGACGCCGCCGCCGATGACCACGACGCGGGCGCGCTTGGGAAGGACCGGTTCAGACATGAGGCGGCCACCATAGCCGGCTCGGGCACCGAGAAAACAGCACCAAAGCACGGCCTTGGGCCGCACGCCGGGGGACGCCACACACCCGCCTCGGTCCCCATCGGAGCGCCCACACGACGAACGGCAAATTGCAGGGAGAGCGCGAATTTGCCATCCGAAAGGAGACTCCGCCGCGTATCCTCCATAGGTCGTGAGCGAAGCCAAGCCGCGGATCCCCGCCTCCCCCATCAAGCCCACCGCAACCCGTACCGCCACGCGGCCCGGCGTTGGTACCGAGCCCACGCCTTCGCCGCCCACGGTGACGGGCCTGAAGCCGCAGCCACCCGCCAAGCCCGTCGGTACGCCGCGAGCGCCCGCCGTCGCCCCGCTCGCTGCGCCTCCCTCACCACCGGCGCTGCCGGTCACCGCGCCGACGCCGCCGCCACCGATCGTGGCCACATCGCCCCTCGCCGCCCCGGCTGCGCCGCTGGCGCCCTCACCGCCCGCCGCCCTTGCCGCTTCGCTGCTCTCCACCAAGGGCGTCGATGCCGCGGAGATTCGCGCCATCGTCGAGAGTGTGGTCTTCGAGGTCTTGAAACCGGCCGCCGATCGCATGGCAGCGCTCGAGGAGCGCCTCGCCAAGATGGAAGCCAGCGGCGTCACCACGTCGCTGGCGCTCACGGCGCCCGCGCTGGCCCCGGTGCGCGCCAACGTGGGGATCGACACCGCTGCGCGCGGGGCGATCATCACCACCGCCCCGCCGGCGGCGCTGCCCAGCTCGGACCCACCGGTGCACGTGTCGGTGGCGCCGAGCGTCGCGCCCACCGTGCCGCCGGACAACCCGTTCACGGTGGTCTCGCTGCCGCCCAAGCCCGCCGCCCCCTTGCCATCGGTGGACAGCGCGGTGAGCTTCGACGACGTAGTGGGGTTCGACGGTGGCAAGCGAAGGCGCCGCGTCACCTTCGCGTTCGTGGCCTTCGTGCTCTTGGGCGTCGGCGGTCTGGTGGCGTCGATGTTGGCGAGCTACGCCAAGTAGCCGCCGGTCAAGGCGCGCCGTCGCCGGCATCGACCCGGGAGCCTGCATCCACAGGAGGTGCGGCGGTCTGCACCGGCGCGGGTACATCGAGATACGTGCGTCCGGGCGGGCGATCGAACGACACGCCGAGGCCGAACGGCACCTCCTGCTCGCCGTCGAAGGCGCGCAAGTCGCTCTCCGCCCGCGCCAGCAGCGGATGATGCGTGGCTCTGTAGCATTCCCGGCGGAACTGTAGCGCCACGCTCTCCCACGGCACGTGGGGCTCGAGATCGGCGAACACCCGAGCGCAGTCCGGGCCCGGCCCGAGGAGCCGCTGCACTTCCACCCGGCGCGCCAGCCGGTCGCCGTCGCACAGGTACCCAACGAAGGGAACCGACAGCGCATCGAGGAGCGGCTGGGCCGACTGGGGCACCACTCGCAGGATCTCGGGAACCGCCCGGAGCACCGCTTGCGAGAGCTCGGGGTCCGCCCACGGATCGCGGCGCAACCGCTCCACCACCCCGAGGAACGCCGGCATCGACTGCCTCGCGTCGGGCCCCCAGAGCTGACGCAGGAACGCCAGCGCCGCCGCGTCGGTGGGCGCGATGGTGGCGAGGTCGGCCAGGTGCGCTTCTGCATCGGGAGCCCGCAACACCACGGCGAGCTCGGCCACCATCAGGCGCTCCATCCGATTCGGGTGTGACCGCGGATGGAGATTCCAAAAGCCCGCGGCCGCCACGGCGTCTTGCGCCACCCAGGCGTTCACCGCGCGCAGCCGCTCGCGATGGTCCTCGTCGAGCCCGTTGCCGGCCCGCGCTGGCGAACGCGACGGAAAGACGGTCATGAGCGC
>Ga0075163_10006624_pt1 | contig 15357 bp, 11 predicted proteins | sample JI1023141ADNA_FD_71478 | JGI IMG/M metagenome (GOLD analysis project Ga0075163, IMG submission 71478) | Wastewater effluent complex algal communities from Wisconsin, to seasonally profile nutrient transformation and Carbon sequestration -... | ecosystem: Engineered > WWTP > Effluent > Algae... | reverse complement strand
AGAGCAAGAAACGCATACTGTAAACCGTTTTCAAGATTATGTTTTTGTTGAAAATGACATTTACAATCTTGCCAAATCGGGAAGAGAAAGCTTCGGCGATGAATTTTATTTGAATACATCAGCAACGTATTCGCTCCCAATGCCAAATATGTTGAGCGAATTTCCTGCAACTTTCGAAACACGGCTAGCTGTGAGATCAATCGGTGGAGGAAGTAATTTCACTGTTAACGTCGGTGGTACCACCTTGGAGTCTAATGCGGTTACCTCTTTTGAAGGTGCATTGGCTTCGGTAGCAGGCCTATCCACACTTAAAACAACCTTCAATCCTTCCGGCTCAACAGTTCCGGTGAATATGACTTTTAATAAATACAGCAATACGGCAGAAGTCCGGGGTTACATCGACTTTATGCGGTTGAATGCAACGCGATCGTTAATTCTTTCCGGAAGTCAAATGAAATTCAGGGATACAACAAACGTCGGTCCGGGAATGATTGGAAGATTTGATCTATCCGGAACTAACAGCCAAACCAAAGTATGGGACATAACTGACATTACTCATCCCACACGAATACTAATTTCTAATTTCGGAAATAGTGCTGAATGGAAAATGTCGACCGATGTGCTTCGCGAGTACATCGCATTTTCAAATTCAGGATTTCCAACACCTTCAGCGCTTGGCCGTGTTGCGAATCAAAATCTGCATGCGCTGAGTGATATAGATTTGGTCATCGTCTCCTCCCCACAATTTATGGATGCGGCAAACCAAGTAGCTGAAATCCATACGGCGGATGGCTTGTCGGTCGTTGTGACAACAGTTTACGAAATTTTCAATGAGTTTTCGAGTGGAAATCCTGATGTAACCGCAATTCGCACTTTCATGAAAATGTTGTATGATAGGGCTGCTGGAGATGAAAGTAAATTACCCGAAAACCTTTTAATGTTTGGCGATGGTGAATACAATAACAACAAAGGTATTCGTGCATTTACTGGTTCAAATGTGATGATTTTCGAATCTGAGGAATCATTGAGTCCGGTTAATTCCTATGTCAGCGACGACTATTTTGTAATGTTAAGTGATGACGATGATGCAAGCTATCTCAACTACCCGGATTTGGGTGTTGGTCGCATTCCCGCATCAAATTTGGCGGAGGCGAATGACTATGTCGAAAAAATCAAAGCTTATATTTCATCCAACACGTCAGTTGATGGTGGCGCTTCTTGCTTGGGTGACGAGAACCAAACTCCATTTGGTCCTTGGCGAAACATTTTGACCTTCATTGCTGATGATCAAGACGGCAGCGGACCGCCAATTGAGACGACCCATTTGCGCGATGCCGACCAACTTTCAGCGTTGATGAAAGAACGTCATCCAGAATATGATATCGTAAAAATCTATTTGGATGCATACAAACAAGTTTCTACTCCTGGCGGAGAGCGCTATCCAGAGGCAGAAATCGCAATTAAAAACAGAGTTCAAAATGGATCACTCATCGTTACATACCTAGGTCATGGTGGGGAAAGAGGTTGGGCTCATGAGCGAATACTCGACATCAACACGATTAGTAGCTGGACCAACAAATATAAAATGCCAATATTTCTTACGGCCACATGTGAACTTGCCCGTTACGACGATCCCTCGTTCAATACAGCGGGCGAAATTTTGGTGATGAATCCCGACGGCGGCGCCATTGCAATGTTGACAACCACGAGAGTCGTATTCGCTGGCTCAAACATGGAGATGGATCTTGCGTTTTTTGATGTTGCGCTTGAAGAACAAAACATTTCTAAACTCACTTTGGGCAAAATCAATCTTATGACAAAAAATGGGGTAAATGAGAGCAACACAAGTAAGCCAAATTTTAGTTTGCTAGGTGACCCCGCATTAAAAATGGTCTATCCAAAATTCAATGTTTTTACGACTCAAATTAATAACGTCCCGATTGAAAATTTTAGCGATACACTCAAAGCACTGCAGGAAATTGAATTCACGGGATTTGTAGGGAATGGCCTCGGTGAAAAACTGACCGATTTCAATGGATTTATTTATCCAACAGTTTTTGACAAGCTAACCCACGTCTATACTCAGAACAATGACTTCGATGGCGAGTATGGCGTTGTTCAGGAATATGATGTGTTTAACAAAAATATTTTCAAGGGTAAAGCGAGCGTCACGGGTGGTGACTTTTCATTCAAATTTATCGTTCCATACGACATCAACTACACTGTTGACTCAGGTCGCGTAAGCTATTACGCTGTATCCGGAAACAATGATGCGCATGGATATTCCCAGGATTTTCGCATTGGTGGATCTCTCAGCAATGTGGAATTAAACACGGTAGGACCTGAAATTGATCTGTATTTGAATGACACCACTTTTGTATCTGGAGGCCTCAGTAATACCGAACCTATTCTGCTTGGTTACTTGCGTGATGAGAATGGAATCAACACGGTTGGGAATGGTATAGGTCACGATTTGACGGCCATTCTCGATAGTGATTCACAGAATCCCATTGTCTTAAACGAGTACTACGAAACAAATCTGGATACTTACAAATCGGGCATTGTTCGCTATCAAATGCCCGAATTGGCAGTTGGTGATCATAGTATTTCCATGAAAGCTTGGGATGTGCATAATAATTCGTCCTCTTCCACGTTGACGTTCACCGTTGCCGAAAGCAGCGCAATAGCCTTACAACACGTGCTGAATTACCCAAATCCTTTCACAACGCATACTGATTTTATGTTCGAACATAATCAAGTATGCACAATGCTTCAAGTGCGAGTGCAAGTATTCACCGTGAGTGGGAAATTAGTAAAAACCATAGATCAGGAAGTAATTCAGGAAGGTTTTCGTTCTTCACCCATTTCATGGGATGGAACGGACGATTTCGGAGATCGCATTGGCCGTGGAGTGTATGTATACAAAATAGAAGTTCTCAATGAAGACGGACAAAAAGCCGAGCAATATGAGAAACTTGTAATCCTGAAATAGAACCTTAAAATTTATCATGCGTATATTTGAACCCCCGTTGAAAAATCGTATCATGTCGAAATATATTTATCTAATCCTTGCCATCGTTTTTAGTGTGCAAAATGCCTTCGCTCAGTTAGGAAATACAGGAAGCGAAACAAGAAGCACATGGCAATTGAATACCATTACAACAGCAGTTCCCTTTCTTCAAATCACTCCAGATTCCAGATCCGGCGCTATGGGAGATGCGGGAGTAGCTTTAAGCCCTGATGCAAATTCTACATTTTGGAACGCGGCGAAACTAGCGTTCGTAGAGGAAGATATGGAGCTATCGCTATCGTATTCACCATGGTTGAGGGCGTTGGTGAATGACATGAGTCTGGCGTATCTCAGCGGATACAAAAAGCTTTCTAAAAATCAAACTGTGGGCGGTTCACTTCGTTATTTCACGCTCGGAAATATCACGTTTACAGATGAAGTCGGAACAGTAATTCGAGATTTCAAACCAAATGAATTTGCAATTGATGGTTCGTTCGGTCAAAAATTCGGCACTCGACTAAGTGGTGGTATTGCCATTCGTTATGTTTACTCAAATTTGACTGGTGGACAAAATGTACTTGGACTTGACAGCAAGCCTGGTCAATCAGTAGCATCGGATGTCTCCATTTTCTACACGAATGATGATCTCAAAGTAGGCGGCAGAGATGCAAGACTGAACATTGGTGCAAATGTGGCCAACATTGGTAACAAAATGAGGTACACCAATTCTGATAAAAGAGATTTTATTCCAACAAACTTGAAGTTAGGTACTGCTTACACTGTTGATTTGGATAAATACAATCAAATTACTGTTGCACTTGACTTCAATAAATTGCTTGTGCCAACACCACCGAGATATACTGCCGATGGCGATAGTCTTCTTGCTGGTAAAAGCCCTGATGTTGGAACCGCTACAGGAATGGTACAATCATTCTACGACGCACCGGGAGATGTAAGTAACGAAGGTAATATAATTGCTGGCAGTGTTGTCAAAGAAGAATTACGAGAGGTAAATATTGGTGGTGGATTTGAATACTGGTATGATCAGCAGTTTGCTTTCCGCACAGGATATTTTTATGAGAACTACACCAAAGGGAATAGACAATTTATCACCCTTGGGGCTGGACTCAAATACCAAGTACTGACAATTGATATGTCATATCTCATTAGCACCACACAACAGAATCCACTTGCCAATACACTTAGATTTACTTTAAGATTGGCTATGGGTCAAGGTTCTTCGAAATCTGACGAAGAGCCTGAGGAATAAAGACTGCCATGCAACAATTCCGGGTCGGTTTTGGCTTTGATGTCCATCAATTAAAAGAAGGACGAGATCTTTGGTTAGGCGGAGTTAAAGTGCCGCACACGCAAGGCGCATTGGGCCACAGCGACGCGGATGTGCTACTTCACGCCATTTGTGATGCAATACTGGGAGCTGCTAATTTGGGCGATATTGGAAAACACTTTCCAGATACGAGTGCTGATTTCAAAAACATTGACTCGAAAATTCTTTTGAAGAAAACATGTGAGTTAATGGCGGAATCGGGCTGGTCGATCAACAATATTGACTGCACCTTGTGTCTCGAATCACCAAAAATTATCTCCTTTGTTCCAGAAATGAAAAAAGCAATCGCTCTTAGTTCAGGGATTAAAGAAGAACTTGTTTCAATAAAAGCCACCACAAACGAGAAGATGGGTTTCATTGGGCGGCAAGAAGGTGTAACTGCCTATGCGGTTGTTATGCTCAAATCTTTATAAACCGAATTACCCTCTTTCAAGCGCTCCTCTCTATGCAAATAATTTCCCTTCATACTGAAATCGAGTGCTTTGATGATTCAAATGACCTCCAAATCGCTGAACAAAATTTACTTCAACACGCAAGTGAAGCCAAAGATGCGGCATATGCGCCTTACAGTAGATTTTTAGTTGGCGCAGCCTTGTTGTTGGAGGACGGAACCATTGTCAAAGGGAATAATCAGGAAAATGCTGCGTACCCGAGTGGATTGTGCGCAGAACGTGTTGCCATCTTTGCAGCTGGAGCGAACTTCCCAGGTAAATTGATCAAAAAAATCGCAATAACCGCAGCTTCGATGGATTTTCCCAGTGATCATCCAGTAGCACCTTGTGGCGCTTGTCGTCAAACCATGCTTGAGTATGAGCTCAATCAAAAGGAGCCCATCATTCTAATAATGAAAGGAACAACGGGAAAAACGTATCGTTCTTCCAGCGTTGGTCAGCTTCTTCCTCTCTTCTTTCATGAAGATGGCCTCAAGTCAAAATAACAATTTCTGATCTGATCTATTGACAGAAAATCCCACCCTGTCTTTTCTCAAAACGTGTAGTCATATTGCCTTCTCGAAAGGCTCCACCTTTTCTCATTTCAAAGAGGCGCATTCCTGCTTCCTCTAACAATTACGTTTGCTAACCTCAACATTCCTGAGAAGATAGATTCATAGTAAAAAAAAGAGGCTGCCGGAAAACCGACAGCCTCTGATTTATACCAAAAACTTGAAATTACCAAGGGCAAAGTTCGCCGTAGTGTTCGATGAAAATGATCAAATCGGAAACCCCGGTGCTACCGTTGCCATCAAAGTCAGATGGGCAATCAGAAGTGCTCTCAGGGAATTCGCATGAATTATCATCAATTACAGCATCAGGGTTGAAGTTTGTTGCTTCAGCGTATGTACAACCTGAGCAAGAAGAGAAATCACACAAAGTGCAATCGCTGATTGTTGCAGTTGGATCGTAGTTACAAGCAACTGGCTCAGTGCAACCTGGAACACAGTTTACACCACCAACGCTGAATCCAATACCATCAGGATCGTTCGCATCTCCATTCAAAACTCCACCAGTTATACCTGTTAAAGTCCAAGAGATCTCACCATCGAAAGTACCACCACCAACAACAATTGAGTAGCAACCATCTGCAAGACAGAAATTAGCAGTTCCGAAAGAACCATCTGGAAGACCAGCAGTTCCCACGATCAAACCAGTGCTCAAGTCAATTACTGTAGCTGTAGCGCCATCCCAACCATCACCAAAGTCATCATTCATCAAAAGACCGATACAGTTGTCATAGCAGCACTGAACTGGATCGTTGATAATTGCTTGATCATCGTAGTTACAAGCGGCAACGTCTGTACAACCAGCGCAAGTTGTGTATTCGCATGAGTTGTCATCGATGGTAGCATTTACGTTGAAGTTACAAGCGCCGGCATCAGTACAACCGCACTCTCCACCACCTATAGTGAATGAGAAAGTACCTGTTCCAGTTCCAGCAGGACCATTTGCGATATTATTTCCTTCAGAATCATCCAAAGACCAAAATACTTCACCTGGGAATCCACCGCCACCAACTGTCATTGTGTAGCAACCATCAGCTAGACAGAATACATCAAAACCTACATCTGTACCATCACCGCATTGGGCATCATCAAGATCGCCGCTGGCAACTACGGTACCAGATAGATCTTCAATGGAATAGGTATTGCCATTCCAACCGTCACCAAAGGTATCTCCCATATCCATCATAACAGCAACGCTGCCAACACCACAACCAGCGCAAGAGAAGAAGTCGCAAGACGCATCATCCACGTTCGCAGTTGGATCGAAGTTACAAGCACATTCATCCAAACATCCGTTTACAACTGGGTCACAAGAGAATGACAAGTCAAATCCACCATCTGTAAGATCATTGATGCCATCACCGTCAGTATCAGTTGCACCAGCAGTTATATAAACGTAGTATACAGTTCCAGGAACAGAAACGAAGCTAATTGAAGCATCATCACCATTGAAGAAACCACAACCAGCGTCAGTAGCATCGTTGTCTTCAGAATCAACACAAGTGAAAGGACCAACGCATGCATCCGCCGAGCTAACAACAGAAATACGTGAATCGATTTGAGCACCGCAAGTGCTCAAAGAAACGAATTGACCATCACCAACGAACGTGTACCAAACACCTTGGTCACCAGCACCAACAGGACAAACAGTAGGAGCGCCTGTGTTTGTTGATCCACCAGTTGTTCCTGAAACAGTGGTGTTGCAATCAAGCGTGATTGCATCTTCACAAAGATCGTTTGCAGGACCTGTGAGGTATTCGCAGCTACCGTCATCGATATCACAATCAATACAGAAGTTTGTAGCCAATGGGTCAGTACAACCAACATTCGACAATGTTACATTGAGGACAAAACTTCCACAGTTAATAGGATCAGAAGTAGTCAAACAGAAATAATAATCAGTGTTTGGTTGAATAACCAAACCAAATTCATATGAATTGAAGATGAATCCATCCAATGGGTTACCGTCAAAACCGATACCACCAACAAGCGGAGCCAATGCATCACAACCATCAGTGCCATCAAACATACCGATACCAACGTCCGTTCCATCTTCTGCGTCAGGACCTTCACCTAAACCATTCCAGAAATTGATAGACAATGCATCAAAATCTCCAGAGTTGATCACATACCAGATACCATATTCAGTACCAAAACCAGCCCATGCAGACATATCGCCATCAGGGTTAGAGCAGCACAAGTTTCCGGGGAAATCAACACCTGTCGGAAGAGGAAGTGCATTTACACATTCGTCATTTATTGCAGTACCGTCGCAGTCAACACAAGTCATATCAAGTGTAAAGTCAAGACCGTTACCAGCACCGAATTCAGAAACCAACGCATAATAAGCGAAACCAACCACTGTTGTGAATGTTATTGAAGATAAGAATCCAGCATCACAGCCATCATCATTTCCAGCAACACAAACAGGATTGCCACAGTCACCCACAAATACGTGAATTTTTGTATCGCCACCAGCAGAGTTACAAGTAGAAAGTTGAACCTGGTCACCAGTACCAATAAATGTGTACCAAACACCAGGAGAAGTAACAGCAATACCTGAGCAAGCATCTAGAGTGCCATCCGCGTTAGCGTTGATAGTGGAACCATCGATAGTTTGACCACAACCGATAGCAGTTGCATTTGCGCAATCATCATTTACTGGAGGACAGATACAAGATCCATCGTCTTCAGTTGCAAATTCGTTGTAGTTGTTACAGTTTGAATCAGTGCAACCAGGAATAACACAACCAACTTGACCAGCCCAAGGGAAACCAGCTGAAGCACCGGCTCCGCCAGAAATTATTACGTTATTGCTAACATCTGTGATAGACCAAGAAACCTCGTCAGGGAAAGTTCCACCAGTAACTGTCATTGTGTAACAGCCAGGAAGAACGCATTCCACTTGAAGACCTTCAACACCACCATCCAAACTGCCAGTTGCTACAGTAGCAAAAGTTTCATCCAAAAGGAGCCAAACTGCACCGTTCCATCCATCACCACCTGTATCAGCCATGTTGATGTTCATTACCTGAGAACCACCAGTACATGTTACACACGTACCATTGTCGCAATCCGCAGATGGGTTGTAGTTTGACGCTAAGTTGTCAGTACAACCAGAAACCAAACCGCCAAGAGCAAGTGTTACTGCTTCTGGACCTGTGCCATCACCAAGTGTTGCTGTGGCTTCAACATCACCGTTACTATTTGTCAATGTGAAAATATTGCCATTCCAGCCATCACCAAAGTCGTCGATCATAACGAGGGAGTAGTTACAGTCTGGAGAAGGAATACACACAATTTCATTGTAAGGTGCACCACCCGCTGCAATCAAATTGCCGATAGGATCGTACAATTCCCAGCTAACTTCGCCAGTGAAAGCTCCGCCACCAACTGTGACAGTTGAACAGTCACCAAAGCAACATGAACCATCATCATTGATTGCAAGGTCAGAATAGTTACATGCGAGTATATCTGTACAGCCATCTGTAACTAGATCACATGTAATATTCAATTCAAAAGCACCTTCTGCCGCGCCAAAACCACCAACACGGATGATGTAGGTTGTGCCACCAACGATATCGAAAGTAACTTGAGATTGAAGACCCACAAAATCATCATTGCCAGTCACACAATCCAAAGCTCCACAAGCGCCAGTGTAGACATGGATTTTAGTGTCAAATGTTGTATTGGCACTAACCAAAGACATAATCACAGATCCATCAGCAGGAGCTGTGAAGGTGTACCATTGTTGTCCTCCGGTTCCAACTGCTGTTACACACAGACCAGCTCCGGAAGTGCCTGTGTCATTTGCAACACCAGCGGTGCTGCCGAAAGTTTGACTATTGCAATCAACGGCAACTGCCGTTTCGCACGTCTCTTGTGCGCGTAAAGATCCCCAACAGACTGCAAGCGCCAGGGTTAATACCGAACTAATTCTTGTAAATGTTTTCATCAAGCATTTGGTTTTGGTTAATACACTCTTTTATTAAACTGTTATTTATATGATGACAATACGGATATTGAACATACAATGCTAAAACGTGCGAACACGTGCTTCAAACCGCCATATAAACACAATGAAAAAAATGTGAGAACACGCAAGAGTGCTTCTTCTCCACAGATAATTTCGCTAGTAGTTAATACGGTTAAAAAGTGAGCGCAAGATAAAATACAAAAATGCTTTGAATCGACATTGTGAGTAAAAAAAAAATCAACCGTTGGAAAGCTCTCCAGAAATTGCCTCTCGTCGGCCGGAGCAATTACCCTCTACTTCATTCTATTTCAACCACATCTCTGCGTGCCAGCTCTTAGAAAATGGGACTTCCCAATTGTTTTCCATATCTGAAACTTTTCGAATTGTGTTGTCAAAAAGGATAGTCGAGTCGTCAATGAGGCCCGCTTTTCGTTTCGCCCAGAATAAATTGAGTTCCACTTCTTCCATTTTTCCATTTTCCCTATAAACGACCTGTGTGCGCTTAAAAAAGTCCAAATTCATCGCAGCACCCAACTCCTTCACAAAATGTACTGACTTATCAATGCCGCAGCCGCTAGCAGTTGCCTTGGCTTCATCAGCAGCAATGACAAGAAATCGATTATGAAAAATTTCTGCAGATGCCTCCATTTTCTGCCCGTGCGATGACCATTCATCGATAAACGATTCTAGTTTCTCCTTCGCATAATCAGCTTCAACAATGGACATTGCTCGTTCCGGCTGGTAAATCCAAATTCTGGATTCGCCGCTTAGTTCATTTATCTTTTTCATTTTGTGTCAAAAAAGTGTTCATGCTTATGTAACCACGATGCGGGAATAAGGATCATCAAAGGAACCAATGATTGCAACCCGCCGACTATTTCCCGACTTACACCATAAGCCTGCAGTGAGGTGCCTGTGAATTTACCGGCCATATAGATTAAAAGTGCGAGCATAAAAAAGCCCGCATACATCCAAAGCGTTCTTTTGAAGTAGAGCTTATCTTCTGTAAACCATGTAATTATGCTGGCATTGATAAACATAAAAACAACAATAAAAACCAAGGTGGCTATCCACTTGAGCATCACAAGTTGGCCATGATTCAACGAAAGCAAAAAATCGATCTTTGCATGATTGTGGTAATAGTCGAAGGGCGCATTGATCTTGACTTTTTCCAGCATTTCACCTTTCACTTTTGCATTACTTTCGAAAAAACCTGGAATTGCTTCTCCTTTATCTATTAGGTAATTAATGTTCACCTTGACATTTTCCTGAACAAACCCGATGACGATGGCAAGCAAAATTACTATTCCGATTCGCGCGATTTTATTGTTCATGCTGCAGTTTGCTTCTTCCCTACTCCAGAAAATTTATTCACCCAAATCCACCACAATAGAAAGACGAAAGAATAAACAATGAGAGTAAAGGTGTAATCATGATTAAACGAGAGCCAGTTTTCATTCCAGTGAACCACAACCGCCAATCCTACCACCCGCAATACATTCACTAAATGGACAAACAAGACACCAACTGGCAAATACCATAGTTTATGTTTCCATGGCCCAGGAAAAGCCGCAATAAATGCGACGAATAGAGCAAACAAAACTGAGCCATCACAAGGAGCACCGATGGTAACACCCATTGAGCCGTCAATTCCAATGTGACTGCGACAATCGCCATCAACATAGCCATAATCTGTGATTGTGTAGCCTAGAATCTGCAATATTGACTCGGCAATACGCACTAAACTATCAATGATGACCAAATCAAAGCCAGTAACAGGCTTCAGATAATACTCATACAAAAAATACCAGAAGATATAAAGTCCGGAGCTTACAAGTATGAATCGAAAAAAAGGATTGCGAAAAATTTTTGAGAGCATCAGGCCTTTTTACGACTAACCTGATATGCTTTTTTACCCCCAAACGCAAGTCCAGCGGCAATTAGCAAGCTTACACCACCATCAATTGGACAAGCCGGGCCAAAAGGCGGGCCGCAAGGAGGAGTAGCTCCGGCTGCAGGACCAGGTTGAGAATAGGCCATCACTGGCAAAACAAATAAGAGGACAATGACAAGCCTGCGAAAAGTTGAGGTCATTCGATTGAATTTTTAGATATACAATAAAGAGTAGCAAATTTAGCGTTTTCCATAAAACCTCCACAAATATTTACCAACGAAAAAAAAACGCTTTCTATCTAACAATAAAAGACAGTCCAAAACGAAATCCCATTCTTCATTTTATCTTACTGTTTCATTCATCACAATAAATGATTCTCCCTGACATGAGTTAAGCGAGTGAAGTATGCACGCCTACTCTACCCTATATTTGCCGTCCTCCACAAAGTTGATTGTGTATTTATGACAGCGCAGCCGCAGAAAACGAATTTTCTAGACGCCGATGACCTCAGGCCCATACTGAAGTTTGTCAGTAAGAACTGGTACCTGATGATCATTTTTTCCGGTATCGGATTGATGTTCGCTATGTTCTATACTCACAGACTACCGAATATTTACGCAGCAAGGGCTGAAATCTTGCTCAAATCGTCTGAGACATACGATTACCAAACCCAGATTTACAAAGACCTTGGGTACTACTCCTTGTTGCAAGATATTACGAATCAGAAAAGAATTCTAGGCTCGTATGACTTGATCGAAAAAGTACTGAAAAAAGTTGATTTCACGCAGAGCTACTATCTTGTTGGTCGCGTGAAAACGGAACAGGTGGACAAGTTCGCATATTTTGATGTGAAATGTGATTGGCGCCGGCTTGACATGAAGTTGTACAACAAACCATTCAACCTTAAAGTAATTGACCTCAATAAATATTCAATTAGCTATATTCTCGATGGTAAAAAACTAACACACGAGCTTGAATTTGGCAAACTTCACGAAGATGTCAACTTTACAATTAAAGTGGACTTGTTGCCTCGAGTGGATGAAATCAGTTTAAAAAGTATTCAAGAACAAAATTTCCAATTTCAAGTTCATCACCCGGATTACATTATCAATAAATTCAAGTCAACACTCGTTATCACTAATGCCGAGTTCACTAGTATCCTGACACTAACAATGAAGGATATGCTGGAGAGCAGGGCCAAAATATTTTTGGATTCGTTGGCTTCCGTTTACATCGATTATACGCTGCAGAATCAAGTAGCTGTCAATGAAAATACGCAGGCCTACATCGACAGACAAGTTGATGAAATCATGGTAATTATCGATTCTTTAGAAGATGTGTTGGAGGATTTCAAAGACGAACGCAATATTCTGGATCTTTCCATGGAACAGAAAAATGCTTTCGCACAATTGGCGGAATCCGAGCTTCAAATCAGATCACTCAACCTTCGTAAAAAAGCAATTATCGACCTTGAAGAATTTTTGGTTAAGGAGAAGGATGTCTCTGTAATCCCACCAATGAACTATCTTTCAGGTGAAGACGGTTCGCTTAACTCTATGGTCATGGACCTTTTCAACCTACGACAAAGAAGGGTTGAATTGTTAGTCGATATGAAACCAACCGACCGTCGTGTTCAAAAAGTAGACTCGATTGTTCAAACGATACGCAACAGTGTTTTCAGGTATACCACAGATAACCTCACAGCAATCGACCAGCGCATTCGTGATTTGCAAGTAGAAAAAAATCTCGCGGAAAGCAAGTTGATGCACATTCCGAGATCGCAACGCGACCTGTTGAGTATCGAAAGAAAACTCACTGTCAATGAGGGATTATATACATTCTTGCTTCAGAAAAAAGCGAATACTGTTATTGCGCGCGCAGCCATCATACCTCAAACCAGCGTTATCGAAGCTGCCAGGTCTCTTGGCGTAGTGGGGCCAGAAAAAACAAATACGATATGGACGTACATGGGTATTGGTTTGTTTGCTGCCTTGTTAATCGGTTTTGTCCGAGCCATCTTCTTTGAACGAATTGAGAATACACGAGAACTCAAATCCATCACTCGTTTGCCTATGCTTGGTGGGGTGCCTAACTATCAAGATATAGACCTTGAGCCAATTGTAATCGCAAGCAATCCGCGTTCAAACGTTAGTGAAGCTTTCCGATCAATCAGAACGAATCTTCAGTATATACTTCCTGAGGAAGGACCAAAAGTGATACTCGTCACTTCATTGCATCCTGGAGAAGGTAAAACGTTTGTGTCAGTCAATCTTGCGTCTGTGCTTGCTAAAGCATCGAAACGTGTGATCGTGCTCGACTTCGATATGCACAAACCAAAAGTGCACAAGACGTTTAACCTCGAAAATGTAAGTGGTATTTCGTCTTACCTTATTGGAAAAACAGACTACACTCATTCGATCATAACGACTCAAATTGAAAATCTCGACGCCATCACTGCTGGTCCGGTGCCTCCAAACGCATCTGAACTTGTGCTAAACGCTCGCGTGGATATGCTGCTCAAAGAACTGAAAAGCAAATATGATTATGTCATTGTCGATACTCCTCCATTGATGCTAATCAGTGACTCTCTTGTATTGTTGAGCAAAGCAGATCTAGGAATTTTCGTGATGAACACAGAAAAAGCTACGAAAGCGGGTGTTCGACATCTGGAAGATGTTTTGCGTCAGAATAATCTTATTCGCAATTCTATTCTTCTGAACAACATCAAACAAAAACGTTGGAAGTATTACTACGGTAAGTATGCCTATCGCTATGGCTACGGTTATGGTTATGGTTATGGCTATGGAAATTCTTACGGAAGTTACTCTTATGGCAATACTTATTATTCCAACGACTCTGACAATAAACCGAAACGCAGAAATAAGAAAAATGGCAATGGTGCCTAATGGTTTCAATCATTATCACAACATATAATTATGCGCAATTTGTAGAGCGTTCTATTCGAAGTGCGATTGATCAAACGCTTGACGCAGATGATTACGAGGTCATTGTTGTCAACGATTGTTCAACTGACAATACGAAAGAAGTGCTTGAGAATTTTTCGGATGAAATACGCATTTTTAATCTTGAAGAAAATTTAGGACTGGCAGGCGCAAGAAATTTTGGTATTCGTAAAGCACGAGGTCAATTCATCATATTCCTTGATGCGGATGATTACATTCATAAAGATCTACTTCGCGTTCAGAAATTATTTCTTGAAGAGAACAACACGTTGGATGCTGTTTCCGTAGATTATTACATGGTGGATGAGCGTGGTAAGCACATTAGCCATGTTAGTGCAGTCGAGCAGCCCATTGCATGCGGCATCATGTTTAGGAAAGATTTTCTTTACAATATCGGCTTGTATGACGAAGATTTTCGAGCGAGAGAAGAAGAAGATTTGCGAATACGTTGGCAAGAAAAATACAACGTCTACAACATTATACTTCCGCTCTATCGTTATCGCATGCACGACAGTAATCTAACGAAAAATCTGAGCGAAATGGAAAAACATCGTGAGTTACTCAAGTCAAAACACAACAAATGAGTCGGTTTATTGAAGGTGATACTATTTACCTGCGTGCTCTTTCGATGAACGATGTTTCGGAAGAATACCTCTCTTGGTTAAACGATGAAGAAACAACCCGTGGCCTTGCCTCCGGTGTTTTTCCCTCCACAACTGAAGAACTAACGAGATTCGTAGAGGGCGTCATCAACAATAAAAACACTGTCATGTTTGCCGTGTGTGATAAAACAAATGACAAACACATTGGCAATATCAAACTTGATCAATTTGATTGGGTCAGCAGAACTTGCGAATTGGGACTTCTCATTGGCGACAAAAATTATTGGGGAAAAGGAATCGGAACCGAAGTATGCCGACTCACACTTACTTATGCATTCACTGATCTGAATATTCGAAAAGTTTCGCTTGCCGTTTATGAAAACAATCCATCAGCGATTCGTGTTTATGAAAAACTGGGATTTGTGCAGGAAGGAAGACTTCGCAAACATGTTTTTGAAGGTGGAAGCTATTATGACAAATTCTATATGGGCATCTTTCAGGAGGAACTAAAATGAATCTTTGCGTAATACAAGCCAGAATGGGTTCGTCCCGTCTACCGGGCAA
>Ga0075163_10006622_pt1 | contig 15358 bp, 9 predicted proteins | sample JI1023141ADNA_FD_71478 | JGI IMG/M metagenome (GOLD analysis project Ga0075163, IMG submission 71478) | Wastewater effluent complex algal communities from Wisconsin, to seasonally profile nutrient transformation and Carbon sequestration -... | ecosystem: Engineered > WWTP > Effluent > Algae... | reverse complement strand
ATGTGAGTAATAATTCATTGGCTAAAGTAGAAGACTTATCTAATAAACTTAAAAACAACTCTCTGGAAACAAAAGAAACGACTGTACTATCCATTGCAACAGCAGAAACTGGATGGGGCTCGTTTGCTAATATTGGTCGATAACCAAAATAATCTCCCTTCTTATATATATACACAATACTTTGTTTTCCTTCATTGTTCATTTGAAAAATTTTTACTTTCCCTTTTCTAACAATGTAGACTCCCCGAGAAAAACTTTTTTCTTTAAAAATATATTCCCCTTGCGAATATTCTTTTCTTACTAACCTCCCTTTTACAAGCTTAGCCTCCTCCTCTGTCAAAAAATCAAACAGGGAGGAAGATTTCAAATGATAGTTATCGATATTCAGCTCCATGTTGTAAGTTTAAGAATCTTTATCAAACTAAAAATTGACAATTGTCAATTTACAATAAGTAAATTGAATATAAATTTGTTCCGTAAATAATTTACTGTACCCATATGACCTGTTAATGCGCTACGGCATTAGCAGGTCTTTTTCTTTCGACGAACAACTATGAATCACAAATCTTAAACAGAATATTGAAGGCCATTGATTCCGATGACATTCAAGAAATCGCGCTATTAGTAGAATCTAATTTAACAAAAGTGCAGCTTGATGGATTACAAAAAATGTTAAATAAATCACTTCAATTAAAAGAAGAAACTTCTGATGAAATACAAAACATAAAACAATTTTTAAGTTTTATCGTGTGATTGATTCATCAAATTGACAATTATCAATGCAATTGAAAACCAATCAGACTTCCTTTGCAGGGAAATCAAATTATTACTTTAATGAAATTACAATCTTATTCTCTTCATAACTATAAAAATATCCCACAGATTAAACAGCTCTCATCTGAGCAAATTGAGGCCATAGAAGTTATTGGAAATGTTTTACCCTTTAAAACAAATAATTATGTAATAAATGAATTGATTGATTGGAACAATATAGAAAACGACCCGATGTTCAAACTTACATTTCCTCAAAAAGGAATGTTGAACACAGAACATTACAATGCAATGAAAATTGTTTTAGCCCATACCAACAATAAGGATGAAATAAAAAAAATGGCCATGTCAATTCGCAATGAATTGAATCCACATCCAGCAGGACAAGTAGAACACAATACCCCAGAGGTGAATGGTGAAAAACTGATGGGTTTACAACACAAATACAAAGAAACAGTCCTATTTTTCCCTAGTCAAGGGCAAACCTGCCATGCATATTGCACGTTTTGTTTTAGGTGGCCTCAGTTTGTTGGAATGGATGAATTAAAATTTGCTACAAAAGAAGCATCACTATTAAAACAATACGTAATAGAAAACCCTCAGGTAACAGATGTTTTATTTACCGGTGGAGACCCTATGATAATGAAAGCAAAAATATTTGAAACATACATAAATCCATTATTGGAAAGCAACATCCCCAACTTGCAAACCATTCGAATAGGAACTAAATCATTATCCTATTGGCCTTATAAATTCACAAGTGATGACGATGCTGATGAAATGTTAAACCTTTTTGAATCCATTATAAAAAAAGGAATTAATTTATCGATTATGGCACATTTCTCTCATCCTGTGGAATTGGAGACAGAAGCTGTGAAACATGCAATTAAACGATTAAGAAGTATTGGTGTACAAATCAGAACACAATCTCCGATTTTAAAACATATCAATGACACACCTGAAATATGGGCAGATATGTGGCGAAAACAAGTGAATTTGAATTGCATTCCATACTATATGTTTATTCCAAGAGACACTGGTGCACAAGATTATTTTGCTATCACACTTGAAAATGCCTGGAACATTTTTAGAAATGCATATCAAAAAGTAAGCGGTGTATGCAGAACTGTCAGAGGACCTAGTATGTCGTGCACCCCCGGCAAAGTGCAAGTACTCGGAATTTCAGAAGTAAATGGAGAAAAGATATTTGTATTACGAATGTTACAAGGAAGAAATCCAGATTGGGTGGCGAAACCATTTTTTGCTAAATACAATAAAGATGCAATATGGATGGATGAATTAAAGCCGGCTTTCGGAGAAAAGAAATTCTTTTTTGAAGATGAACTTGAATGGCTCTTTAACGAACATGTCAATGATACTGAAATAAATCGTTTTGAATAAATGAATTATTTTAGCCTAATTGGAATTATTTTCACTATTAGCTTCATCTGTTCAATGGTTCTAATAGCTGCGTCCTTCTGGTATTTAAAGCACTACCACAATGTCAATAAATATATCAATAAAACAATACCACCTCCTGTTAATATAAGGAGTTATAAAAACGCTCAGAAGCAATTGAAAAAAAATAAAAACTAAATCAGATTGTCCAATTTTTCATCATAAGTAGTCTTCGTTGACATAATTCCAATCATCATCATGACACTAGAAGCTATTATCACAAAGAAAAGAATTCCTTCATTAAAGTAATCCGTTTGTAAGTGTGCTGGAATGCTATAAAAAAGGACAATCGTAATAAGTCCTCTCGGAGCAATGAAGATTTCCGGAAAAACATTTGATTTAGAAATAAAACGTAGAAAAAGAAAGCGAGTTAAAAGTATCGCAATTGTTATTAAGCCACCAATTAATATGACATTTATATCATTCATCAATAACAAATTAATAGAAAAGCCAAAAAGAATAAAAAAGAAGGTTCGAACAATAAACGCTGTTTCTGCTGTAATCTGGCTTAATTCTTTGGTAACCGATTGCAACCGTTCTAAATGCAGATAATTTGCCAATTTGCCTTTAATAAACAAATCAGCATTATTCAGCATCAATCCAAAAATCAGAATAAAAAGCAAAGACGGTAAATGAAACATTTTACTGATTGAATAGATTAAGATAAGTATCGCGAAAATCAAATAAAATTTAATGTGTGTGCGCGTATAATTGAGCAGAAAAAGCAAAATGCCTGTGCTGATAGCAGAAATCGATAGAATAAGCAGCAGATTGATAAAAAAAGACAAGATGGAACTACCACTTGTGACGTTACCAATAATAATATAATTAAAAAGCATAATGCCAATAATGTCAGAAAACGTGCTTTCATAAACAATAAACTCTTTTTTCTCCTCTGACAGCTTATTTACACTTGGAATAGCGATTGCACTGCTGATAACACCCAAAGGAACTGCATACACCACTGATATTTGAAAGTTTAGTCCAACAAACTCAAACAATATCCAACTAATAAGACTTGATGTTGCCAGCAATATAAGTAATGCAGAAAGAAATGATTTCCCAATCAAAGGAAGTTTTTTTCGTGTAATTTTTAAATCTAATGCCCCTTCTAGCACAATAAAAATCAACCCGATAATTCCCAAGAGTTCTAATGGGAGTTTTGTTCCAGAAAAATCAAATCCAAACTCTTTTGCAAGAAATTGCAATCCAACACCTGTTAACAGCAACAATATTACCGAAGGAATTTTAATCCTGCCTGATAACAAATTAAAAAGATAGGATAGAATAATTAAAACACTAACAGCGATAAGGATATAATAAGGGTTACTCATGTAGTAAAAATAATCATTTTATCTAACTAAAGTCCCTATATTTACTGTAATTTACGCACAATTTACACAACCAAACCAAAACACATTTAGCTTTGATTTCAAACAATGCTGTTACGCATGAATTTAAAAAAGATAAACTATATAGAAAAAAGCATTAACTGGATTCATGAAAGAACGAATGAAAAACAATTCCTGATATTCTCGAGTGTTTTAGTTGGATTAAGTGCCGGACTTGCAGCTGTTATTTTGAAGTCATTTGTTTTTGTTATTCGCCAATACTTTCTGGAAAACTATTTATTAAAATTTGACTACAAATACCTCTACCTAATTTTACCTCTAATAGGGATTGGATTAACCGTATTAATCGTAAACTATTTTTTTAAAAATCATTTTGAACGAGGAACCTCTTCCATTTTATATGCTATTGCAAAGAAAAGCAGCTTTCTACCGTTCCATCAGATGTATTCACATATTATCACAAGTGGATTAACAGTAGGATTTGGAGGATCGGCCGGACTGGAGTCTCCTATTGTAAGCACCGGTTCTGCAATTGGTTCAAACTTTGCAAAAACATATAAATTAAGTTATAAAGATCGTACTCTATTATTAGCAGCAGGTGCTGCTGGAGGTATCGCAGGAGCATTTAATGCGCCAATAGCCGGTGTACTTTTTGCCCTAGAAGTGATTTTGGTTGACATCAGCATTTCAGCATTCATTCCATTGCTTATTGCTGCTGCTTCAGGTGCATTATTATCAAAAATCATTCTCAATGAAAGCAACTTATTGTTTTTTAAACTAAAACAACCTTTTGACTATCACAATGTTTTACTTTACATTATTCTCGGTTTATTAGCAGGTTTAGTTTCCTTGTATTATGTAAACTTCTTTGATAAAGTAGAATCAAGATTTTCTAAAATTAATTCCAAGTTTTCTAAGTGGCTTATCGGAGGAATTAGTTTGGCCTTTTTATTCGCCATTTTCCCTTCATTGTTTGGGGAAGGCTATGAGAGTATTAAGGCACTTTCTGAATCAAGAGCAACTGATTTATTTAAAGACAGCTTATTCGTAAATTTCATTAATGACAAATGGGTTTTATTACTTTTTATAACCATTACGCTTCTTCTTAAAGCTGTTGCAACCGGATTAACATTAGGAAGCGGTGGAAACGGAGGTAGTTTTGCTCCATCCTTATTTGTTGGAGCTTATTTGGGATTTGTATTCTCATTCTTCCTTTCATTACTCGGGTTTGAAGATGTTCCAATCAGCAACTTTACAATTGTTGCAATGGCAGGAATACTAAGCGGGGTTTTCCATGCACCACTAACAGCAATATTTCTTATTGCAGAAATTACAGGAGGATATGAGTTAATCATTCCTTTGATGATTGTTTCAACGATCAGCTATGTGATTGTAAAATATTTTCATCCAGACTCATTAGATGTAAAAAGACTAAAGGAAAAAGGAGCAGTGGTTTCTGAAAATAAAGACACGAATATATTGAGCAAGATTGACGTCACAGAAATGATAGAAACGGATTTCGCTACGATTCATTTTAAAGCAACTTTACGAGACATTGTAGAAACGATTAAACATTCGAAAAGAAATACATTCCCAATTGTCAAAAAAAACAATAAACTCATTGGGATACTTTTTTTAGATCATATTAGAGAAGAGATGTTTAATACTGAGCATTACGATACCGTAACAGCAAAAGAGTTGATGCGAAAACCATCAACAGTTATTGATTCGAAAGAGGATATTTTTTCCATAATGAAAAAGTTTGAGGAATCCGGTCAATGGAACTTACCTGTGGTTGAAAATGAAATATACATAGGATTTTTATCGAAGTCTACCATCTTGGATAAGTATAGACATGAATTACTTACCTCTGTATAATTTTAACTATAGCAGAATTGTAAAAATATAAATGCAAAATCAAATAAGCAGTCAACCAAACATTACCTACTAACAACTGAATACCAAAAAGTTAACAAACTATTGCTTTTCTTAATTGCCATCGTTATCTTTACAGGATGGAACAGCTTATTGTAATTGGTACAGAAAAAACGCCTGAAATTAATTTTAATTCAAAAACAGGAAAATTATTTATTGGAGGAAGATCCTATTCTTCTGATGCTTTTGATTTTTATAAGCCACTCAATGAATGGCTGGGAAAATACCTCCAAAATCCACATACCACTACCGTTTTAGAAGTCAATGTTGATTATTTCCATTCTGTTTCAGTTAAATACCTTACCACCATTGTAAAAAAAATTGCTCAATTACATGCCTCAGGAAATGCTGTACAGATAATCTGGTTGCATCAATCGGATGAAAATGATGAAGATGAATCATACGAACTCGGTAAAAGCATCGAAACGGAAGCAAAAATCAAATTTAATTTTGTGGTGATTGAGAAATAATTGTCATTTGCTGTATCTTTTTAAAATCACACCGTTATAGGACTGTATGACTAAACTTAAATTTCTCACACTTTTAGTGTGTTTCAGCTTCCAGTTCAGCTTCGGGCAAAACTTTTCGATTCAGGGAACGGTATCAGACGCTAACCAACAACCTATTGAACTTGGAAACATCATCCTTCTTTCTATTAAGGATTCCTCAATTATCAAAGGGGATGTATTTCTATCCGGACAATTTAAAATATCGGGCATTTCAGAAAACAAAATCCTTCTCAAAATTACTTCCTTGGGATTTGAAGACTATTTCCAATCCATTAACAAAAATGAAACAGATACACTCATTGATATTGGAGTCGTTCAACTAAAAACGAATACAAATCTTAAAGAAGTGGAAGTAGTATCCAAGCTGCCACTCTTTGAGCGTGATGGTGAAAGAGTTAAGGTAAATGTTGAAAACTCGGTATTGAGCAATGCGGGAACCATACTGGATGTATTAAAAAAATCGCCCACCGTAATGATTGACAATAATGATAATGTTGCTGTTTTTGGAAAAGGAAATGCAATCATTTATTTGGATGGTCAACTCATTGCATCTGCTGACATTTTAAAAACAATTTCATCTACTGAAATAAAAGAGATTGAAATTATTTCCAATCCATCCGCTAAATATGATGCCAGCGGGAAGGCTGTCATTAATATTATTACAAAAAAGAATAACCTGGAAGGATACAACGGAAACTTGATACACAACACCCTTTATGGTAAAAATCTATTTACTTATTCGGGGTTGCGCTTCAATTACAAACGTAAAAAATGGTCTACATTTATCAGCTACGGATTCCCTCATGGAAAAGACTGGAGTTCCGATGAATACTTTCGTTCTATCAAAAGTAACGACAGCACTTTTACAGTTATGAAAAACAAAATTGAAACCATTAACAATCAAACAAATTCAAATAACTACAGAGCCGGAATCACCTATCATATCGACTCTGCAAAGTCAATTAGCATTCAATACAATGGCTTTTACTCCCAAAATAAAAATAAAATCAGCAATATCAATGACATCTATAAAAATGACATCCCTGAATTGGCAATTCAAACAAACACCACCCAGAAACCACTAACAATAAATAATACCGCCAACATCAATTTCACAAAAAAATTAGATTCTCTGAATAGTGAATTCTCTGCTACAGCACAATACGGAAATTTCATCTCTAAAAGCCTAGATGATATTACGCAACAGCTCTCAACCGGAATTTACCCAAACATTCAAATGAAAAGAAGTACGGGTTTAAATAATATCCAAATTTTTACCGGACAAATGGATTTGAATAAATCTTTCAATAAAAAATGGAAATTAGAAACCGGTTTAAAGGATTCCTACATTACCAATAACAGTAAAATCAATTTTGAAAATTATTCTTCCTCAGGTGAATGGATCTCTGACACCAGCTATGTAAATGGATTCAATTACAATGAAAACATCCTCGCAGGATATACCCAACTGCGTTATAGTAAAAACAAGGTAAGTGCACGGATAGGCCTTAGAGCAGAATACACAAAGTCGGAAGGATTTTCTAAAACCACGAACACACAAGTGATTGATCGAGAATACGTCAATTTATTCCCGAGCGCCTACTTTGGCTATGACTTTACAAAAGATCTAAACACGAGCATTACTTATTCCAGCAGAATCAACCGACCGAGTTTCCAAGATATGGATCCATTTATAAATTATATTGATTCGTTATCTTCTTTTAGAGGGAATCCTTACCTCTTGCCTGCTTACACACATTCGGTTGAAGCATCACTCATTTACATGAAGGAAGCGTCCTTAACATTTAGCTATTCCCGTACAAATGGTGCAATGAATTTAGTGGTAGATAAATTAAATGATGGCAGCGATGCATTTATTGCAACAACAAAAAATTTAAATTTTTCTGAAACCTATTCAGCCGGAATTACGATTCCATACGAGTTAAGTTGGTGGACCACTTATAATTATTTCGGATACTTGGTAAATTCATTCTCCTATAACAGTGGCGGGAGTGTCATCAATAATTCAAAACCAATGTTCTACATGTATTTGTATGATGAGTTTCGGGTAAAGAAATTCTTTTCATTAGAAGTGACCTTTGAATATACATCAGCAGGCGTGGATGGCATCTTTACATTCGAACCCTTTTATAATTTATCGGCAAATATTAAGAAAACATTTTTCAAAGACAAACTAACACTCCGAGTGATTGCCAACGATATTTTAACTACCGCCTACAACAGAGGTTCGAGTAATGTGGAGGGCTATGATGTAAATTATATATCACGTGAGCAAACCCATTACTTTGTATTGGCACTCAACTATCGATTTGGTAAATTGAAAGCCAATGATTACAGAGATAAAACGGTAAATCAGGAGGAATACGACCGTATTAAAATGAAAAAATAGAATTTACACTCTTACTCCTATAACTAAGATATCATCAACCTGCTCCAAATTTCCTTTCCAGGTTTGTATCGTTGTTTGAAGTGTATTTTTTTGCTCTTCCATTGGTTTACCTTCAAATGAGAGCAACAACTGCTGCAACGACTTATATTTAAATTTTTTTCCCTTTTCGCCACCAAATTGATCGGCATACCCATCCGTAAAAATATAAATGGTATCCCCTTTTTGTAATTGGATTTCATGATTGGTATAATTTTTAAAGTCGCCATTCAAATAGCTACCGATAGGTATCTTATCAGAAGGGGTTTCCATGATTTTACCATCACGAACAATATATAGCGGATTGAATGCTCCGGCATATTCCAGCATTAATGTTTTAGGATCGAGTGCACAAACCGCTAGATCCATTCCATCTTTCACTTCTGAATCACTACCTGTTTGTCGCAATGTTTTTCCAATCTCTTTGCTTAATGAATTGAGCACCAGACCAGGACGAGATAAACCAAATTCATTGACAGACTTCCCTAAAAGATTATACCCAACAATACTCATTAAGGCGCCAGGAACGCCATGTCCAGTGCAATCTACTGCAGCAAAAAACACTTTCCCACCCCAGGATTCCACCCAATAAAAATCCCCACTAACAACATCTTTGGGCATATATAAAATAAAAGATTGTGGAAGCAATTGTTTAATTATTGCATCAGGTGGGAGAATCGCCTCCTGAATTCTTTTCGCATAATTAATACTATCCTTAATATCTTTGTGTTGATCCTCAATAATATTGTAAGCCAATTCAATTTTCTGATTTTTCTGATCCAACTCTTTATTGGCTTTTTTCTTTTGACTATTCCCACGAATTAAAACAACCGTTAGCACCAACAATAACCCTCCTAATCCAATAATTGAACGAGTTATCAACGACTGACGATTTAATTCATCCTCTTGAATTTTCTTATCCTTTGTTAAAATGGCGATTTCCTGAGCATCTCTTTCTGAATCAAAACGGGCTTGCATCTCTGCAATCTGGTTGCTACTTTCTACATTATAGATGGAATCGTTCAGTTCTTGGAAAAGCTCATGATAAATTAAGGCTTGCTTATAGTCGCCCGATTTTTTATACGACTTTGAAATCCCTTTATAAGATTGAATAATATGATCATTGGCTGTAATCAACTTGCCCTTTTCTAAACCTAATTTATAATATTCAAGCGCTTTTTCTTCATTTCCAATTTTACTATAATAATCACCAATATTATTGAGCACTAATGATTGTCCATATACATTACCGATTTTTTCATATAACTCTTTTGCTTTTATAATGTAGATAAGCGACTTCGGATAATCTTTTAATTCAAGATAGGAGTCGGCAATGTTGTTCAAGTTAGTGGCAATAGCATCTTCATTGTTAACTTGCTGAAACAGTTCGAGCGATTCAAAATAATAATCCAACGACTTTTTATGCTCTTTTTTATCACTATAAATGGTTCCAATAGAAATCAAGCAGGAGGCAATTCCATTTTTATTACCCGTTTCATAGGCTATCTTTAAGGCTCTTTGAAAATATTTCAATGCTTCATCCGGCTTACCTAAACCGATATAAACATTTCCAATAGCACCAGAACATGACAATATTCCTTTTTTATTCTTAATTCGTTCTTGAATTGCTAAACCCTTAATGTAATAATCCAAGCACGTTTTATAATCGGCCAGATTATAATAGCCATTGCCTATATTAATATTTGCAACTGCTTGGTAAAGTGGAAATTCTTTTTCGGTTGCCAATTGCAAAGCTTTCTTGGCATAATCAATGGATTTATGTGGATTAATATCAACGATATAACGACAATAATCATTGATGGCATCCAACTTTGCTGAATCGTCTTTAATAGTCGGTATGACTATTTCGAGAGAATCAATTTCCTTTTGATTTTGAGCAAAAATAGGCTCAAAAAGAAGCAGAAAAAGATAAAAAAAGAGGGAGTAGCTTTTTTTCAATTATTTGCTGTTTAGGACAACAAGATAATGAATTATGCGAATTAATCAAAAAGGATAAGAAAAGAGTCGATTTAACAAAACTATTTTATAAGTTTCCCATTCAACTTCATCAAGTTGGTTTCTGACACCTTTGCATTGTACATCGCATCTGATAATCGTGTAAGCGCATCATCATAGCTTTTTTGAATTTCTTTCAATTCCAATGCATTACTTGAACCAATTCGAAAACGTTCCAGTGCAATTGTTACAGCTTCTTTTACCAACATCACATTTTCCGACTCCAATGCCAATAATTTTTGATCCTCTTGATATTCTCGAAATTGAACAAACAACCGATGTTCCACCTGTAGCTTTGCTGTTCTATATTCATAATCTGCATTTTCCATCCTCAACTTAGCATTTTTAATTTGATTGTTTGTGTTGAATCCATTAAAAATATTCCAAGTAGCGGTTACGCCTAAATTCAGCCCCAGATTCTGATTTAACAATGAAAAGCCCGCTTGATTTTCAGAGCGAGAAAATAAATAATTGGCATTAAAGTTCACTCTTGGTAGTAATTGTGACTTAGTTTCTTTTAGAAGTTGATTTGACAATGCAACATTCCGTTGTGCAAAGAGAATGTCCGCATTGTTCTGTGCTACTTCATTTTTTAACTCCTCATATTTTAATTTAAATTCGACTGGAATTTCCTCTGTTACATCAAACTCCAGCTCTGCATTTCTTGCCAACAGTTGATTTAAATATACTTTTAACTCTGCCAACGTTGTTTGTTGTTTGTATAAATTAGATAACTGTGCATTCATGTCTACTTTCGCCTGCAACACATCCAATTTAGACCCTGAGCCAATATTTAATTTCGTTTGAGCAATTTCGTAACGTATTTCTGAGATTTTTATATTCTCTTGCAACCCTTTAATCAGTTGCTTTTGTCGAACAACATTATAATAGGTAACAATAATTTGCGATAACGTATTTTCAATCAGAATTTTTGATGACAAAAGCCCCATCGACTCCAATTCATTTAAACGTTTGTGCGAAGCAAACATTTTAAATCCATCAAAGATGGTCCATGTTAAATAAACACCAGCATTGATGTTATTGGATTGTACACCACTCTTATCAACAACCAAACCACTGGAAAACTCTTGCTTCGTTGCGTTATTCGCTAAGCCGGTAGATGCTTGCAGATCGACCTTTGGCAACATTCCTGCATTGCCCAACGTATTTTCATTCGAAGCAATAACTGCATTGTTTCTGACAATACTAATTTCATAGTTATTCTTCAAGCCAATATCAATCGCTTGTTCCAATGACAATTGTTCTTGTCCGAACATCGTCATCACTAAAAAACTAAATACGAAGAGGAGATATTTACTTTTTTGCATGTTTATGTTCTTTTGAAAAGTATGAATAAATAGCAGGAATCACATATAAGGTTAACACCAATGAAAATAAAATTCCGCCTACAATAACAATCCCCATGGCGGTTCGACTTTTTGCTCCGGCACCTAGCGACAAAGCAATTGGCATTGCTCCCAATGCAGTGGCAATACTTGTCATTAAAATTGGACGTAAACGAGCCGCTGCAGCTTCCTGAATGGCCTCTTTTACCGAACGACCTTGTTCTTTCAATTGATTCGCAAATTCAACAATTAAGATTCCATTTTTCGTCACCAATCCAATCAACATAATAATTCCGATTTGACTAAATATATTTAACGTTTCATTAAAATACCAAAGGGACAACAATGCACCACACAAAGCCAAAGGAACAGTAATCATAATGGTTAATGGGTCAATAAAACTTTCGAACTGTGCAGCAAGCACTAAATAAATAATTAGCAATGCCAACAAAAATGCAAACATCACATTCGAAGAACTTTCTGAAAAATCGCGTGAAGGTCCTGTTAATGACGTTGAAAAAGAATCATCCAATATTTTTTTAGAAATGGCTTCCATTTCTTCTATCCCATCCCCGATTGTTTTTCCGGGAGCTAAGCCGGCAGAAACTGTTGCTGATTGATAACGGTTATAATGATAGAGTTGTGGTGGACTGCTTTGTTCTTCAATCGTTACAACATTATCCAGCTGAATCATTTCACCTTTGGTATTTTTTGCAAACATGGATTTCAAATCCAATGGATCATCGCGCTTTGCTCTTTCAAACTGCCCGATTACCTGATATTGTTTCCCATCCATATTGAAATAACTGAAGCGTTGTCCGCTCAACGCCAACTGTAACGTTTGAGCAATATCACTTACAGAGATTCCCATCGTTTTTGCTTTTTCCCGATCAATTGTAATGTTTAACTCCGGCTTATTGAATTTTAAATTTACATCCACGGTTTGAAAAACTTTACTCTTATTGGCTTCTTCCAAAAACAACGGCAGTTTTTCTTTCAACTTTTGAAAATTTGGTGCTTGTAAAACAAATTGAACAGGCAAACCTCCTCTGGATCCTCCTGAAGAAATGGTTTGTTCTTGAATCACAAATGCTTTTGCTTCCGGGAATGCTTTTGTTGATTTAGTAATATAATCGGCAATTTGCTGCTGGGTTCGCTTTCGTTCATTCGGCTCTGTTAAGGCCAGTCTCACAAAACCTGTATTAACCGCACCCGAACCGCTAAATCCGGGAGCCGTAACTGTTAAGCAAATTCTTTTTTCCGGAATCGAATCATTGATGAAATCAGAAAATTTCTGAACATACGCATCTGTATATTCATAGGAAGCACCTTCCGGAGCGGTTATAGAAACACGGAACCAACTGCGATCTTCCAAGGGTGCTAATTCAGATTGCACTTCACTACCTACTGTATAAATAATACCAAAACTACCTGCAATAATAATCCATGCAATCCATCGCTTTTTCATAAAACGTCCAAGAGAATTATCATAACTGCTTACCATTTTTTCAAAAAATGGTTCTGTCATTTCATAAAACTTACTCTTCTTCGGTTTTTTACGAACCATGTATGCATTTAACATGGGCGTAAGAGTGAGGGATACAAATGCAGATATCAAAACGGCTCCGGCAATGACAACACCAAATTCCCTAAACAATCGTCCAACAAATCCTTCTAAAAATATCACCGGCATAAACACTGCAGCCAACGTAATGGACGTAGAAATAACTGCAAAAAATATTTCCTTTGAACCTTTATGCGCAGCTTCAACCGGATTCATTCCTCCTTCAATCTTTTTATAAATATTTTCAGTAACGACAATCCCATCATCCACGACCAAGCCAGTAGCTAATACAATAGCAAGTAATGTTAACACGTTAATGGAATAATCCATCAGATACATAATAAAAAAGGCACCAATCAACGATACAGGAATATCAATGAGTGGACGGAAGGCAACTAACCAATCTCTGAAGAATAAATAGATAATTAAGATAACGAGAACAATCGCAATCAACAATGTTTCTTTTACTTCGAGAATCGAACGCTTGACGAACTTGGTATTATCCAATGCTACCCCCATTTGAAACGCTTTGGGTAAATCTTTTTTAATTTGTTCCAAGCGCTTGTAAAATTCATCGGCAATAGCAATGTAATTGGCCCCCGGCTGAGGCACAACACCTAACCCAATCATGGGAACACCTGATTGACGCAAAATCGTTTCTTCATTTTCGGGACCAAGAACAGCGTAACCAACATCTTTAAAACGAATCACCTGATTGCCATCCGAACGAATAATCATGTTATTAAAAGCGTCTTCATCTTTTAATTTCCCAAGTGTTTTTACAGTTAACTCAGTTGTATTTCCAGCCACCTTTCCGGAAGGTAATTCTACATTTTCTTTGTCGAGTGCTTGCTTTACATCCAAAGGTGTTAAACCATAAGCAGCCAATTTATCCGGATTCATCCACATCCGCATGGCATATCGTTTTTGCCCCCAAATTTGAACTGTACTAACACCGGGAATTGTTTGCAAACGTTCTGCAACCACATTTTCCACAAAGGCACTTAACTCTAATTGATTGATGGAATCACTTTGAATGGTCATCGATAAAATAGCATCTGAATTCGCATCCGATTTGGTAACCGTTGGCAAGCCATCAATATCTTGCGGCAACTGACGTACCGCTTGAGATACTTTATCGCGCACATCATTTGCAGCAGCTTCGATATTGGATTCCAAATTAAACTCTACAGTAATGGTGCTAGAACCTTGGTTGCTGGCGGAAGAGATGGTTCTCACTCCTTCGATACCATTCAATACTTTTTCGAGCGGCTCGGTAATTTGTGATTCAATAACATCTGCATTCGCTCCGGCATAATTGGTTTTAACAGTAATAATCGGAGGATCGATAGAAGGATATTCACGCACCCCTAAATAACTGTAGCCAATACCGCCAAACAAAACAATGATGATGGACATCACAATTGCAAGTACAGGTCTGTTAATACTAATTGATGAAATATTCATTCCTACTCCTATTTTAATTCGGTTACTTTAACTGCTGCGCCAGGTCTCAACGACATGATTCCCCTTACAATAACGGTATCACCAATTGATAACCCTTCAGTAATTTGTATTTTCTGATCGGTACGCAAACCAGTAATCACTTTTACCACTTCCGCAGTACCATTTTTTATTCGATATACTTTCTTTCCTTTCAAATCAGGAATAACCGCTTCTGTAGGAACCATCATTGCAGAATCAATGCCGTTCAAGGCCAATTGAACGCGAGCAAAAGCACCTGGATAAATTTCACCTTTTGCATTCGAACAAATTGCTCTAACATGCAGTGTGCGGGTAGCCAAATCAATTTTAGGTTCCAAAGCGAATACCTGAGCCGTTAATTGCTCATTGTTTCCTTCAATCGTGAACGATAACTTATCTCCTTTTTTTACAATGGATGCATATCTTTCGGAAACAGAAAAATCAATTTTTGCTGGATTGATTTGTTGAATACTAGC
>Ga0075163_10006621_pt1 | contig 15362 bp, 11 predicted proteins | sample JI1023141ADNA_FD_71478 | JGI IMG/M metagenome (GOLD analysis project Ga0075163, IMG submission 71478) | Wastewater effluent complex algal communities from Wisconsin, to seasonally profile nutrient transformation and Carbon sequestration -... | ecosystem: Engineered > WWTP > Effluent > Algae... | reverse complement strand
AGCCCTCGAATGAGGGGCAGGGGTGTGGCTCGTCGGAAGTGGGGCTGGGGGAGCGGGGCGCGGACAGGTTGCGGAGGATCTGGCTGGTCAGCGCAAGCGCTGCGACAGGAAGGCCTGAACGCGCGTGAGCTCGTGCGCGAGGATGGGCAGCTGGGCAGAGATCTCTTCGGCGCTGCCGGCGGTCGAGCGGCGCTGGAGCTCCGCGCACGCACTCACCAGACCTCGGGCGCCAAAGGCGAGGCTGGTGCTCTTTAACGTGTGCGCGATGCGGCCGAGGAGCTTCAGATCGTTGCGCTCAAGCGCGGGCTGAAGCTCGGCTAGCTGCTGCGCCGAGTCCGCGAGATAGGTCGCAATGAGATCGTTAAAGGCCTCGCTGTCTCCATCCAGGCTATCGAGGAGCGTGTCAAGAGCGCGCTGGTCAAAGTCAAGCGGAGCTTCTACGTTCTGCACAGTGCTGCTCCTAAGGAAGGCAGTTCGTCCCAGAGTCTCATGCGCATTATCCGCCGAATCGAACAGCTAGACAAGGCGCCGCGGCGCCGCCTTGACGCGTGATATTCTAACCGGGATGGGGGCAGCTTTCAGCCACGCGGCCTATGCGCGGATCGCGGCGCTGTTTACGGCTCGTACCGGGATCCTGTGCCCTTTGTCCCGCAGCGATGGCGTTGAATCCGGCATCAAGCGGGCGCAGCACGCGGCGCAGATTCCGGATGCCTGGGACTATCTCGATCAGCTGGCCCGCTCCACCGAGCTGCTCGACGGGCTGATACGCGAGCTGGCGACCGGTGAGACCTACTTTTTCCGCGACAGCGAGCAGCTTCAGAGCCTGCGCACCGCGGTGCTTCCCGAGCTGTTCGGCCGCCTGGGTCCAGCTCACCGCCTGCGCATCTGGAGCGCGGGCTGCTCAACCGGCGAAGAGGCCTATTCGCTGGCCATGCTGCTCGATCAGGAAGGGCTGCTCGCGCACTGCGACATGCTGGCGACCGATATCAATCCCGTCGCGCTCGTCCAGGCGCGCACGGGCTCCTATCGCGAGTGGTCGATGCGCGAGGTCGATGAGTCGATGCGCGCTCGCTACTTTCAGCAGGCCGGCGACCGCATCTGCATTGCAGAGCGCATTCGCGCCGCGGTCCGCTTCGAGCTTCACAACCTCCTGTCTGGGTGTCCTCCGGCAGCTGCGGGCGGCAGCGAAGCGTTCGATCTCATCCTGTGCCGCAATGTGGTGATCTACTTCGATCTCGCGATCGTCAAGGAGGTCGCCGAGCGCTTCTATGATTATCTGGCCCCAGGTGGCTGGCTGCTCATGGGCGCGTCGGATGCGCCGCTCTGGGACTACGCGCCGTTCGCTCCGGTTCGCCTGCCAGGCGGCGTCATGTACTGCAAGGGGGCGCCGAGCCTGCCCAGCTTGACCGCGTCGCTGACTCAGCCTGCGGAGGTCTCGCGCAGCTCGCCGGACATTGCGCCGCAGCCCGAGACGCCAGGTCTGCTGGACCTGCCAGCTGGACCGAGCTCGGGCGAGGCTTCTGAGGACGCTGCCGCCCAGCCGCCCCACTCAGCGCTGCTCACCGCGGTGCAGGCGATTGCGGCGCAGCACGGCGCTGAAAAAGCCTGGAGCGCCTGCATGCAGGCTGCGGCGCAGCATCCCTTTCAGGCCGACTTTCAGATCCTCTCTGCGATGCTCCTCTGCGACCTCGGACGCTGGGCAGAGGCGCGCAGCGCGGCGCGACGGGCCATCTATCTGGATCGCGACTCGCCGCTGGCTCACTACATCCTTGGGACGATTGCTGAGCGGCTGGAGGATCCCAAGGAGGCGCTGCTCTCATTTCGCAATGCCCGCGACTGCGCAGCGGCGCTTCCCAAGCACCGGCCGATTCCGCTTTTCGAGGGCGGTCACGCCGGACAGCTCGGCAAGAGCGCCCGCATGAGACTCATGCTCCTGACCCATCCCGCAACCTCGGGAAAGGACTCCTGAGCGGCTCCTGATCCGATCGGAATCGGAGCTCTTTTCCGATTCCGATCGGAGCACATTGTCTTTGCGGCCGGTCGCAGCGCTCAAGTACGATGAGACGGTGCAGAGCAGTGCCCAGCCCTTTGCTGAGATCCTGATTTTTGAGCTGGACCAGCAGCGGTACGGCCTGGCCACTGCTGATGTTCTGGAGATTGTGCGCGCCGTGAAGATCACGCCGCTGCCCAAGGCGCCCGCGATTGTGGAGGGCGTGATCAACGTGCGCGGTGCAGTGCTGGCAGTGCTGGATATCCGCCAGCGCTTTCGCCATGGGCCGCGCCTGCCGCGTCTTGAAGATCACTTCCTGATCACCCGGGTCGGCGTGCGCAGCGTGGTCCTGCGCGTGGACCGCGTGCTGTCGCTGTCGCACATCCGGCACAGCGACATCGAAGATGCCAAGGCGGTGGTTCCGTTTTCTGACTATGTCGCGGGCGTGGCCAAGCTGCCCGATGGGATCGTGCTGATTCACGATCCGCAGACCTTCCTGTCGCAGGGCGAGAGCGCCCATCTGTCGTTGGCCTTGTCGCTGACCTCGTCGCTGGCGTCGTCGCTGGCGTCGGGCCAGAGCGATGGGAGCGCCCGGTGAGCACCAGAACTTCGCCGAGCGTCATTCTTGCGCGCCGGCGCCGCTCCTCGCCGCACACCCGGCCAAAGACCAAGACGGACTTCGACTGGCAGGCCTGGCGCGAGCGGGTCGCCGCGGCGCTGGGGGCGATGCAGGGCTCGGGGCAGCTGTCCGATGCGCAGGCCGCGCTGCTGCTGGAGCAGCGAACCCGCCTGCTCGCCAGCGCCAGCGCAGCTGCGCGGCACGAGTCCGAGACCTGCGAGCTGGCGAGCTTTGCGCTGGGCGCGGAGCGCTATGCCATCGAGACCCGCTTCATCCAGCAGACGCTCCAGCGCGCAGAGGTCACTCCGGTTCCGGGCGCCGCCGAAATTCTGGTTGGGATCATCCTGTATCAGGGGGAGCTGGTGCCGCTGTTCGATGCGCGGCAGCTCTTCGGCGTGGCGGCGCAGAGCGCAGCGTCGGGCTGGGTGCTTGTCCTGGGCGAGCAGCAGGCAGAGCTGGCGCTGCTTGTGGATAGGGCCCTATCCATCAGCAGGATTCCAGTCGAGACAATCATCGCCTCTTCGCCGCTGGAGGGCCGCTGCAACGAGCGGCTGCATCGCGGCGTCACCCAGGATGGGCTGATCGTGCTCCAGGGGGGCGAGCTGCTGCGGGATCCGCGACTGATCCTGGGCGCATAAAAGGGCGCTCAGCAAAACTGCGAGTGAGATGCGACTCATGGCGAAGCAACTGCAAACCAAGGCGCCTCGAAAAGGCCGCTCCACTGCCCTCGCAAAGGCAAAGCGCAGCGCGCTGCAAAGCAACGAGCTGTACCGGCAGATCATCGACTCGATCGGCGACTACGAGATCATCATGCTGGATGCGCAGGGCAGGGTGACCACCTGGAACAGCGGCGCAGAGCGGCTCAAGGGCTATCGCGCAGACGAGGTGCTGGGCAAGCCGCACTCGATGTTCTATACCGCCGAAGATGTGCGCCTGGGCAAGCCAGAGCAGGAGCTGCGTCAGGCCACCGAGCAGGGGCGCTTTGAGGCCGAGGGCTGGCGGGTGCGCAAGGACGGCTCGCTGTTTCTGGTGAGCGCCGTGCTCACCGCGCTGCGCGACAAGAGCGGCAAGCTGATTGGCTTCTGCCGGCTGGGTCGCGATCTGACCGCGGCTCGCTCGGAAGCAGCGCGCAAGAAGAACATCATCGAGACCGTGCAGGATGCCACGCTGCGGCTCTCGGGATCCGTCACCGAGATCCTGGCCACCACCAGCCAGCAGGCCGCGGGTGCCCGGCAGCAGTCGGCGGCCGTGACAGAGACCGTGACCTCGGTGGATGAGGTCCTGCGCACCGCGGAGCAGGCCGCCCATCGCGCCAAGGCGATGTCCGATATGGCGCAGCGCTCTGTGGATGCCGGACGCAGCGGCCGGCGCGCCGTGGACGAGACCGCGACCGCGCTGGAGACGCTCAAGGAGCAGGTGGAGTCGCTGGCCGAGAGCATCCTGTCGCTGGCCGAGCAGGCGCAGGCCATCGGCGAGATCATCGCATCGGTCAACGACATCGCCGAGCAGACGAACCTGCTGGCGCTCAACGCTGCGATCGAGGCCTCGCGGGCCGGCGAGCATGGCCGCGGCTTTTCGGTGGTGGCCAGCGAGATCAAGCTGCTGGCTGAGCAGTCGAAGAAGGCGACCACGCAGGTGCGTCAGATTCTCGGCGACATTCAGCGTGCGACCAACGGCGCGGTGATGGCCACCGAGGATGGCACCAAGAGCGTCAACGCCACCATGAAGCTGATGGTGCAGGCCGGCGACACGATTCGCTCGCTCTCCGAGGCGCTGGAAAAGAGCGCGCAGTCTGCCGATCAGATCGCAGCCGCCGCCAACCAGCAGACCATCGGCATGTCGCAGATCCATCAGGCGATGAAGAACATCGATCAGGTGACCAATCAGTCCATCGCTGCGACCCGTCAGGTGGACACTGCGGTTCAGGGGCTCAATCAGGCGGGCATGCGGCTCAAGGAGCTCATGACCAGCCTTGGCTGAAGCGCTGGCGCGCAACACTGGGATGAGATGATCCGCCATGGAGCGAGAGCAGCTACTGCGACGCCTGATGTCCACGTTCCTCGACGAGCTTGAGGAGGGTGTGCGCATCGCGACCCGCGACCTCCTGGCCCTGGAGATGGCGCCGGGGTCCGAGCGGGGCGAGCTGTTACAGCGGCTGTTCCGCTTTGCCCACAGCCTGAAGGGCGCTGCCCGCGCCGTGCGGGTAAAGCCGATCGAGACCGCCTGCCACTCGCTGGAGAGCCTGCTCGGTCAGGTGCGCGATGGCGGACGCGAGATCGATCCGGAGCTGGTCGAGCTGCTGTTCGCAGCTGCCGACGCGCTGGGCGATGCCGGACACCGGCTGCGGCAGAGCCGCGGGCTGGAAGATGCACCCCTGCTCAAGCTGCTGCCGCGCATCGAATCCATGGCCAGCGCAGAGGTCGCAGCAGCGCAAGACGCTCCAGCTGGCGGCTCTGCAACAATTCATGCAGATCGTTCCATTTCTGCAACAATGCCGTCGCCCACATCCAACTCAACAGCCCCGGCGGTGCCCGGTGATGGGGTGGTCCGGATCCGGGCCGACAAGCTCGATGCCGTGGTGGCGCGCAGCAGCGAGCTGCTCGTTGCCCGCGGCGGGCTCGACTCGCGCGTTCGCGAGGTGCATGCGCTGGTCGATTCCATCGCCCGCATGGAGGCGGAGCTCAAGACGCTGCCCCGGCTCCTGCGCCGCATGCTCAAGGGGAGCAAGACGCCGGGCGCTGCGCCCCGGACCCCGGAGCCGGGCCAGCCCGCGGCACGCGCTTCAGCGCGTCAGCCCCAGCGGAGCGAGTGGTCTCCGCTCATCGGGCAGACCCTGTCGCGAACCGCAGAGAGCTTCCGCAAGCTGACCCGCGAGCTCGAGCGTCACGCCGCCAGCCTCGAACGCGACACCCGCACCGTGCACCTTGCCGCAGCCCCGCTTGAAGAGCAGGTGCGGCGGCTGCGCATGCTGCCCCTGTGCGAGATCTGCGATGGGCTGGAGCGCATGGCGCGCGATCTGGCCAAGCAGTCGCACAAAGAGGCTCAGCTGTGCATCGAAGGCGCTGAGGTGGAGCTCGACCGCGCCCTTTTGGCTGCGCTCAAGGCGCCGCTCATGCACATGGTCCGCAACGCCATCGATCACGGCATCGAGCCGCCCGAGCTGCGCCGCGCCGCCGGCAAGCCGGCCTGCGGAACCATCACCATCTCGGCGAGCCTGCACAGCTCGCAGGTTCACATCGCGATCCAGGACGACGGCCGCGGCCTGGACACGCAGGCTATCCGGGAGCGGGTTCGCGCCCGGCAGATGCACGAGCCGGCCGCAGCGCGCGAGCTGGCCGAGGCCATCTTCGCGCCTGGCTTTTCCACGGCGCGGCTGATCACCGACATCTCGGGCCGCGGCATCGGTCTGGATGTGGTCAAGAGCAGCGTGGAGGCCCTGCACGGCAGCGTGGAGGTGGCCTGGGAGGAGGGCCGCGGCACGCGCTTTGTGCTCAAGGTGCCGCTGACCTTGACCATGCTGCGCGGGCTGGTGGTGTCGGTGCAGGGGCAGCTCCTGGCCTTTCCGAGCAGCAGTGTGCACAAGCTGCTGCGCCTGGGCCGCGACGACCTGCACACCATCGAAGGCTGGCCCACGCTGGTGATGGCGGGGCGGCAGGTTCCGGTGGTCGCGCTGGACGAGAGCCTGAAGATGGCCACGCGCAAGCAGGGGACGCACATCGCGAGCCGGGCGCCGATCGTGATCGCCGCGGTGGGCGATGCGCGCGTGGCGTTCGCGGTGGACGAGCTGTGCGAGGAGCGCGAGCTGGTGGTAAAGAGCCTGGGGCCGCGGCTCAGCAAGCTGCCGAACCTGACGGGCGCAGCCATCCTGCCCAGCGGCAAGGTGGCGATGGTGCTGCACACCGCTGAGCTCATCCGCAGCGCCATGCGCAATCGCTCGCGCGAGCGAGCGCCGCGATTTGCGGCGAGCAGCGCGCAGAGCCGCAAGCGCCTGATCGTGGCCGAGGACACCCTGACCACCCGCAGCCTCCTCAAGAGCCTGCTGGAGGCCGCCGGGTACGAGGTCACGGTGGCGCCGGATGGCGCCGAGGCGTGGGAGCTCTTGCAGAGGCGCGGCGCTGATCTGGTGGTCTCGGATGTGGAGATGCCGCGCATGGATGGGTTTGCGCTGGCCGCGACCATCCGCGGCTCGACCCGCTTTCAGCACCTTCCGATTGTGCTGGTCACGGGTCTGGAGAACGACCGGGACAAGGCGCGCGGCATGCAGGTCGGCGCCAACGCGTACCTCTTCAAGGGCTCGTTCGATCAGCGCGGGCTGCTCGCGGCCATCTCACAGCTGCTATGAGGAAGGAGGCCAAATCGGACCCGCTTCGCATCCTCATCGCAGATGACTCGCCCACTGCGCGGACGCTGCTGTGCGCGATCTTTGAAGGAGATCCGCGCGTTGCGGTGGTGGGTCAGGCCCGCGATGGCCTGGAGGCGGTCGCGCTCACGGCGCGGCTGCGTCCGAGCGTGGTGATCCTCGACATCCACATGCCGGGCTGCAGCGGTCTGGAGGCGACGCGGCGCATCATGGAGCAGGCGCCCACTCCCATTGTCATCATCTCGTCCACCGCCAATGTGCACGACGTGAAGATCTCGCTGGAAGCGCTGCGCTCGGGCGCGCTGGCGATCTGCGCCAAGCCCATGAGCGACACCGATGCGAGCTTTGCGGCCGAGCGGCAGAAGCTGATCGATACGGTCGTGCTGATGTCCGATGTCAAGGTGGTGCGCCGCTGGCGGCAGGGTGTGGGCGCGGCCTCGCTGCGCCGGCTCTCAAGTCCTCCGCGGGTGGTCGCCATTGCGGGCTCCACCGGAGCGCCGGGTGCGCTCTACTCCATCTTGTCCGAGCTGCCGAGCGACTTCTCGGCGCCGATCCTCATCGTGCAGCACATCGGGCAGGGGTTCATGGCCGGGCTGGGGGCGTGGCTCTCGGCCGGCTGCAAGCTCAACATCAAGCTCGCAGAGGCGCATGAGCCGCTGGCCCCAGCGACGGTGTATATCGCTCCGGAGGACTGCCATCTGGGGGTCTCGCCGACGCTGTGCATCCAGCTCTCGCAAGAGCCGCCGATCGACTGCTTTCGGCCCGCGGCCACGCACCTGTTTCAATCCGTGGCCAAGGTGCTGGGCGCGCGGGCGCTCGGGATCATCCTGAGCGGCATGGGTGAGGACGGAGTCGCGGGTCTGCGCCTGCTGCATGCGGCGGGCGGCTCGGTGCTGGCGCAGGATCAGGCGAGCTCGGTGATCTTCGGCATGCCGGGAGCCGCGATCCGGGCCGGCATCGTGGATGCGGTGCTGTCGCCCCAGGAGATCGGAGCGCTGCTGCGCGACACACTCAGCGTGAGGGCAGAGCCATGAGCCGCGCGCTGATCGTGCATGAGAGCTTGACCGCAGCGCAGCTGCTCGCGCTCAACCTGGAGCTGGAGGGGCACGAGCCAGCGGTGGCCCCCGACGGCGAAGCGGCGCTGGCGCGCCTGGCTGGCGAGCGCTTCGATGTGCTGGTCGCAGGCTCCCTGCTCCGCGGCCTGATCTCGGGCGCAGAGCTGTGCCGAAAGGCGCGCGAGCTGGCGCCTGCGAGCGGAGCGCTGCTCGTGCTGCTGTGCGCCCCAGGTGCGGACCTGGAGTCCGAGATGGCGGCGGCGCGGGCCGATGCGGCGTTCGTCGACCCGGCAGAGCCCGAGGAGCTGCTGCAAGCGCTGCAGGAGCTCATCGGCCAGAAGAGCATTGCCCTGCTTCAGCGCCGCACCGCGAACCCAGCTGCCGAAAATACCAGCGCACCGACGACGCTCCTGGCTGTGGATGACAGCCCGACGTTTCTCGCTTCGCTCTCCGGCGAGCTGCGCCGCGAGGGCTTCCAGGTGCTGGAGGCCACCTCTGGCGAGCAGGCGCTGTCGACGCTGGGAGCGGAGCGCGTGGACGCGATCGTGCTGGATCTGGTCATGACCGGACTCTCTGGGCGCCAGACCTGCCAGCGCATCAAGAGCATGCCCGAGTGGCGCGATATTCCGGTGCTGATCGTGACCAGTCTGGAGGATCGCCGCTCCATGATCGAGAGCATCCGGGCGGGCGCGGACGACTACATCCAGAAGTCTGATGACTTTGATGTGCTCAAGGCCCGCCTGCGCTCGCTGGTGCACAAGCGCCGTCAGGAAGAGGAGACGCGGCGGCTGCGCGAGGTGGCGCTGCTGCGCGAGATGGAGGCCGCCGAGTCGCGCACCATTCGCGAGCTGGCCGAGGGGCGCGCAAGGCTGCTGGCGGAGCTTGAGAAGAAGAACGCCGAGCTGGCGGCGGCCAAGGAGCGCGCCGAGCTTGAGAGCCGCCACAAGTCCGAGTTTCTGGCCAACATGAGCCACGAGATCCGGACGCCCATGAACGCCGTGATCGGCATGACCAACCTGCTGCTCGATACCTCGCTCACGGCCGAGCAGCATGACTATGTCGAGACCATTCGCACGAGCGGCGATCACCTGCTCGTGATCATCAATGACATCCTCGATTTCTCGAAGGTCGAGTCGGGACATCTGGTCATCGAGCGCTATCCGTTCTCGCTTATCGACTGCATCGAAGAGTCGCTGGATCTGGTGGCGCAGAGCGCGCGCACCAAGGGCCTGGAGCTGGCGTATCACCTGAAGACGGCGCTGCCGCGGCAGGTGAGCGGCGACGGTGGGCGCGTGCGCCAGATCCTGCTGAACCTGCTCGGCAACGCCGTGAAGTTTACGCAAAAGGGCGAGATCGTGGCTTCGATCTCATCGCGCCTGCTCGACCCCGAGGTGCCCGGAGATCGGGGCCAGCGGATCGAGGTTCGCATTGACGTTGCCGATACTGGAATTGGCATTCCCCCGGATCGCATCGCGCGGCTGTTTCAGCCCTTTACGCAGGCCGATGCCTCGACGACGCGCGTCTATGGCGGCACGGGGCTCGGGCTGGCGATCAGCCGGCGTCTGTGTGAGCTCATGGGCGGCCACATCGCGGTGCAGAGCCAGCCAGGCGCGGGCTCGACGTTCTCGGTGCAGATCCAGGTCGATGCAGTGCCGGGTCAGGGTCCAGATCTGTTTGAAGAGGAGGCGCTGCTGCGGGCAAAGCGCGCGCTGCTCGTGGATGACAATCACGCCAACCTGCGCATCCTCAAGGAGCACCTCAGGGCGTGGGGGCTCAGCTGCGAGGCGTTCAGCTCAGCGACGGCAGCGCTGGCGCATGTGCAGGCTGGAAACCAGTTTGACGTGGCGCTGCTCGACCACCTGATGCCAGAGCTCGACGGCTTCAGCCTGGCCGGTGAGCTTCAGCACCTGGATGCCAGCATGCCGCTGGTGCTCATGAGCTCCGCCGCGCAGCCTCCGGGCGCTGCGCTGGGCAGGGGCTCGGGCTCAGCGCTGGCGGCGTACGTGACCAAGCCGCTGCGCCACTCGGTGCTGCATGGGATCCTCGTCAACCTGTTTGGCAGCCGCGCGCGGCTCCCCGCCAATCGCAGCGGTCGCCTGTTCAATCCCGACATGGCGCAGCAGCTGCCGCTGCGAATCCTGATTGCCGAAGACAATCCGGTGAATCAGAAGCTGGTGGTCAGCATGCTGAAGAAGCTCGGCTATCGCGCCGATGTCGTCGCCAATGGTCGAGAGGCGATCTCGGCCCTGGAGCGGCAGGGCTATGACATCGTATTCATGGATCTGCACATGCCCGAGATGGACGGCATTGCCGCCACGGAGGCCATCATCAAGCGCTGGCCTCGTCCCGAGCGGCCGCAGCTGGTGGCGCTCACCGCAGCGGCCTTGGCCGAAGAGCGCCGCGCGTGCGTGGAGGCCGGCATGGACGACTATGTGGCCAAGCCCATCACGGCCGCCAAGCTGGTGGCAGCGCTGGAACGCACGCGACGCGCCAGTGAGACTCCGGGCCCAGGTGGTGAAGCGTGAGCGCAGCGCCCATCCCATCCCCTGTGCGTCGCTATCGGATGTTGAGACACGCGGCGGCCGAGGCGCTGGGCCCCGCATGGCCGGGATGGCGTGGGCCCCACGGCGGCATATGCCTTGCTCAATTCAGCCTGGCTCAGCCCTGCTCGGCAGACTCGCCTCTGTCGCGCCTGGCCTGGCCTTCAAGGACAAAGGAATAGCGGATGCGGCTCGGAGTGCTTCGCCGGCAGCTCACCTTACTGTTTGCCCTGCTGATTGCGGCGCAGGCCATTGTGCTGACGCTGCTCTACAGCCGCATTCGCGACTTCATTGCCCTGCGCACCGAGCTGCGGGAAACAGAGCAGCTGCGCACCGAGCTGCATGCCTTGCGCGCCGCTGTGGTGGATGCCGAGACCGGGCAGCGCGGCTTTGTCATTACGGGCCAGGAGGAGTTCCTTCAGCCGTACCGCGCGTCGAACCTGACGTTTCAGCCGCGGCTGGAGCGCCTGCGGCTGCTCACTGCGGGCAAGCCCGAGCTTCAGCGACAAGTGAGCGCTCTGTCGTCGCTGCTCTCCAAGGTTCAGGTGGACATGGCGCGGCTGGTCGAGGTCCGCCGGCACGAGGAGTTTCAGGCCGCGCAGCAGCTGTTGACCACCGGCGCGCAGCGCGAACAGATGGACCAGCTGCGCGAGCTGACGCGCGAGCTCGATGAGCTGGCCCAGCGGCGCGGCGAGGCGCAGGATCAGAGCCATCTTCAGGCCTCATCGGCGCTGATCACGCTGGCGTTTTTCGGACTGTGTGGCGGCATGCTTCTCACCATGGTCCTGGGCATGTTCGTGCGCGCGCAGCTGGACACGCTGGGCGCGCCGCTGGGCATGCGCATGGTCGAGCTTGCGCGCGAGCTGCACACGGCTGCCAAGGCAGCGCTGCGCAGCGTTGCGACCCTGAGCGTGCTGTCGCAGACCAATGCGAGAGCCAAGGCGGAAGGGCAGGCGACGCTGGAGGTCATCACCCGCACGGCCAAGGATCTGAGCGCCATGGCCATGGAGATCACCTCGTCGGTACAGGTGCTCACGGAGGAGCCGGGCGCGGATAACAAAGAGGTGTTGGCCGCGGAGCTCGATCGCGTGGTTGCGCTGGCGGGTCGCGTGGCGCAGTCGGCGCTTTCGATCGAGCTTACGACCACCGAGCAGCGGCGGGTGCTCGAAGGCTCGATGACATTTGAGGCCCAGCTTGAACAGAGCGTAAAGATCGTGGAGCAATCGGCGCAGCGCGCAAAGCAGACCTCCAAGGATCTGGTGGGTCTGGTCCAGGAGCTTCCAGGCGCCATGAGTCAAATTTATTCCGCGAGCGCCGCGCCCGATGGCAGTGGCAGCAACTTTGAAATTTCACCGATTAAAACCTGAGTTTCTCAATCCGTAGAGTACGAACGTGAATCAACACGCAGACACTTTGCAAGCGCCTCGCCTGCCGCAGCCCGGGAATCGCAAAGATGGCGAGGATGATCTGACTGGAATCGCGCTGGGGCGATACCAGCTTTTGCGCAAGCTCGGCAGGGGTGGGATGGGCGTTGTCTATGAGGCTGAGGACAACCTGCTCAACCGCCGAGTCGCGGTGAAGCTGCTTCCCTATAAGAAGAACCCGGGCGCGCGCATTCTGGAGCGCTTCTTTGTCGAAGCGCAGGTCGCAGCGCGGCTGAATCACCCCAACATCATCGGCATCTACGACATCGGCGAGCGCAGCGGAACCTTCTTCATCGTGATGGAGCTGCTGAACGAGCTGAGCCTGGGCAGCTACCTGCGCCGGCGCGGCGCACTCAGCTGGCAGGAGGCGACGCGCATCGCGGCCGACTGCTGCTCGGCCCTGCACGAGGCGCACCTGGTGGGTCTGGTGCATCGCGACATCAAGCCCGACAACATCCTCTGCTCACCGACCGGCAGCGTGAAGGTCGCGGACTTCGGGCTGGTCAAGGAGCTCACGCAGACCGGTGCCAATGGCGTGCCGTTTACGCAGGAAAATGCGGTGCTGGGCAGCCCGCAGTACATGAGTCCGGAGCAGTGCCGCTCCAATCCGGTCGACAGCCGCAGCGACATCTATTCGCTCGGCGCCACGTACTACACCATGCTCACCGGCCAGGCTCCTTATGACGGCAGCGCGCCGATGGCGTTCATGGTCCATCACTGCTCATCGCCTACGCCGGATCCGCGCCGGATCGTGCCGGAGATTCCGCAGGTGTGCGTGGACATCCTGGAGCTGGCGATGCAAAAAGAGCCGGACGAGCGCTTCCAGACTGCCGCCGATATGCGCGCGGCGCTGGAGGCGGTGCTGGCCAACGAAGCGCCGGTTTCATATAGCTTCCTCTTGCCGTCGAATGCGCCGCGTCAGCCGGCCCGCAACCGGCAGGTGGACGAGCTGCGTGCGGCGCTTGAAGCGCAGCACGGCGATGGCGCCACCCTTGACGTCTCCTCGCAACAGGAAGTGGTCAGCGCTGCTGCGAGTCCTGCGGCTCCGGTGGCTCCGGCCAGGCCGGCGGCGGACACAGACTCGATCGATGAGCGCAGGATTGCGATGCTGGAAGCGGCGCTGGCCAGAGCGCCCACTGCGCGCGTGTCCATTCCATCGCGCCGCCGCTTTTTCTGGGATCGCCACGGCAAGAAGCTGACCATCCTGGCTGTGGGGATGGCGCTGCTGGCGATCGCGTTTGTCGGCAGTCAGTTCCGTCGGCTGATGAACGATGGCAATCGGGGCGTTCAGGCTGCGGTGCGCCCGACGATCAAGGTGGGTGTGGTGCACTCCCTGAGCGGGCCGCTCTCGCAGATGGCCCGCCCGGTCGCCGATGCAACGCTGCTCGCGATCGATGATCTGAACGAGCAGGGCGGTCTGCTCGGCAGCACCATCGAGGCGGTGGTCGTCGACGGAAAGTCCGATGTCGAGAGCTTTGCCGCCGCCACCGAGCGGCTGCTGACGCGCGAGAAGGTGCAGGTGGTCTTCGGCGGTCTGCACGCAGAGAGCAGGCGGGGCATTCGCCAGGCCGTGGAGACGCACGACCATCTGCTGCTCTACCCGGGGACTTCCGAAGGGCTGGAAGACTCGCCCAACATCTTTTTCCTGGGCGGCGTACCGTCGCAGCGCAGCGATCCGGCGCTGCACTATGCCATCCAGACGCTCGGCAGCAAGCGCATCTTTCTTCTGGGTTCGAGCCAGCTCGGCTCGTATGCGCTGAGCACCTTGATTCAGAGTCAGATCAAGGATCTGGGCGGCAAGGTCGTGGGCGAGCGCCTGCTGCCGGCCGATACGCTCGACTTTGCCGCCACGCTGAAAAAGATCGCGCTCGCCGAGCCGGAGCTGGTGGTCAGCACCCTGCGCGGCGATGCCAACGTCATCTTCTTTCGCGCCTGGCAGAAGCGCGACAAGCGCATGCAGAACCTTCACGTGCTGTCGCTCTCCCTGGACGAGAACATCCTGACCCTGCTTGACGATGTCGACCTGTCGCAAAACTATGTCGCCGGCAACTATTTCCAGGCTGTGCCGCGCAAAGAAAATGCGCAATTCATCGAGCGCTTCCGCAAAAAATATGGCGCCCACCACGTGATCACCGAAGAGATGGAGGCCGCCTACAGCGGCGTCTATCTGTGGGCGCAGGCGGTGCGCGCGGCCCGCGACTTCAAGGTGCGCGAGGTGCGGCAGGCGCTCAAGGCGCAGACGCTCCAGGCGCCGGGGGCCACGTATCAGTTTGAGCCCAACATCAACTATGCCTGGAAGGCCTTTCACCTGGCCCGCATCGCGCCCGGCAACAAGCTGGAGCTCCTGGAGTCCTCGCCCGCGACACTTCGTCCCCAGATCTTCCCGCCGTCGCGCACGCGGGCTCAGTGGGAGGCGCTGCTTGACCATATGTAGCCCTGCCACAGTGCGCGCCCATCTTTACGACCCAGACCAGACCGACCCGAATTCGCATTCTCGGTTTTTGGAGAGACCCGGAGAAACCCATGATCAAAAGTGCTGCTCAGCCCGCTCTTTCCATTCTGGTGGTCGATGACAATGTGGTTCATCGACGAATGTCGCAGACCATCCTCACGACCGCGGGCTACGGAGTCAGGCTCGCCGAGGGCGGGCCGCAGGCGCTCGCGTCCTTCGAAAAGGCGCCCGCAGACATCGTGATCCTGGATGTGCACATGCCCGGCATGGACGGCTTTGAGGTCTGCCGGCGCCTGCGCGCGCTGCCCGAGGGCCGGCGGGTGCCGGTCCTGTTTCTGACCGATCTCAGCGACCTGAGCTCGCCCGAGCAGGCGCAGCAGTCAGGCGGCGACGACTTCCTGAACAAGCCGATCAATCGCATCGAGCTGTGCATGCGCATCCGTCTGCTGCTGCGCGAGCGGCACCTCCAGGACATCCTGGCCGCGATGCTCGATGGCGCCCGCGAGTCGATCGCGGTGCTCGACGTCCGCGGCCAGATCACCAGCTGGAGCCGCCAGGCCGCCGCCGCTCTGGGCTGGAGCGCAGCCGAGGCCGTCGGGCACAGCCTGAGCAACCTGCTGCTGGCGCCAGCGCAGCGCCAGGAGTTTGACGAAGAGCTCGGCCGCCTCGTGGCCGCAGGCAGTGCCGCCAGCGCGCCCGTGCTGCGGCGCACCGCCTGGAGCGCCCTGCGCCCGGATGGCAAGCAGATCTCCGTCGAGCTATCCCTGAGTCTGGTGCGCACCGCGAGCGAGACCTCGCTCTGCGTGTTCATCCGCTGACCGCCTGGCCTGCGCTGCACTCCTCCGCTGGCCGTCCGCAGAGACGGCGACGACCTGCGGACCACTTCCGACCCGGCCAGCGTCGAAAACCACAGCTAGCCCTC
>Ga0075163_10006620_pt1 | contig 15362 bp, 14 predicted proteins | sample JI1023141ADNA_FD_71478 | JGI IMG/M metagenome (GOLD analysis project Ga0075163, IMG submission 71478) | Wastewater effluent complex algal communities from Wisconsin, to seasonally profile nutrient transformation and Carbon sequestration -... | ecosystem: Engineered > WWTP > Effluent > Algae... | reverse complement strand
CGCTCCCAGTTCGGCATGACCTACGTCTGGTTCGACGAGGCGGGCGGCATGTCCAAGGAGATGTTCACCGCCGCGGAGGCGGTCATGACCGGCGCCCTGGCTCGGTTCTTCGGCATCGGCAACCCCGACCACACCGGCACCGAGTTCCAGCGCATCTTCACCGACAAGGCGCTGGCCGCCGAGTACAACCTCCACACGATCTCCGCCTTCGACCTGCCGACCTTCACCGGGGAGCGGGTCTACCCGTACACGGATGAGGGCGACGTGATGGAGAAGCGGATGCTCTCCGCCCTCACGTCGGTCGAGTGGGTCGAGCACAAGAAGCGGGTCTGGGGCGAGAACGACGCGCGGTACCTCAGCAAGGTCCTCGGCGAGTTCCCTGGCGACTCCGACTTCGCGTTCTTCCCGCAGCGGATCATCGACATCGCCCACGAGACGGACATCCCCGAGGACGCCTCCCTCCCCATGGTGCTCGGGGTCGACGTGGCGCGCTTCGGCCAGGACGAGTCGGTCGTCTACGGCAACCGCGGCGGCCGGGTGCGGCTGCTGGACTCCTGGGGCAAGGCGGACGCGCTGGACACGGCTCGGCGCATCCACCGCATCGCCATCGAGCAGGGGGTCACTGAGGTGCGCATCGACACCGCGGGCGTCGGCGGCCCGGTCTACGACAACCTGCGCGGCCTGGCCGAGTTCAGGAACCCGGACGGGCTGCTGCCGTACCTCCCGATCGGCATCGACGGTTCGGCGGCCAGCCCGGACCTGCGGCGCTGGCTGAACGCCCGAGCGTACAACCACGAGCAGCTCCGCGATCTCATGGCCGACGGCCAGGTGGACCTGGACTTCGAGGACCGCGAGCTGTCCAAGCAGCTCGTGAACGTCACCTACAAGTACAGCGAGCGCCGTGGGGCTGTGCAGATCGCCAGCAAGACGGACATGCGCACGGAGATGGATGGCTCCCCCGACCGGCTCGATGCCGTGATCTACGCCGTGGTGGACTCTGCGCCGCTGCTGCGGGCGCTGGGGCTGCCGCAGCCCGGCGAGATCGTGTTCATGGACCCCTGGACGATGCTCCAGCAGTCCCGCGAGGACGCTTCGTATCCTCTCTAGAGGTTCAGCACTTCCCATGGTAACGTTGGGTCGTGCCAAAGGGGTATCCAGGATCAACGCCAATCTGCTCGGTGCCGGGGTGCGGCGGCAAGCACGAAGCCAAGGGCTTCTGCATGACGCATTACTCACGCCTGCTCCGCGGCGAGGAGGTCGATCGCCCGGTTCGCCGCGTCGGCCATCGCGTCGAGTGCTCCGTTGAGGGCTGCGAGAATCGCGGCGTCACCAAAGGGCTGTGCAAGACGCATGATGCGCGGCGGCGTAGGGGCGCCGACCTGGATGCCCCGGTTATCAAGCCGCAACTGAGCAAGCACTGCACCTACGAGGATTGCGGACGAGTGGCTGTCGGATTCGGCTTGTGCTCCGGGCATCGCGAACAGCAGAGACGCGCCGGGGCGCCATATGCTCAGATCGCAACGGGTCGCACGAAGTACAAGATCACGATCTGCGCGATCGCCGGGTGCGCTAACCCTCACTACGCCTATGCCCTCTGCGCGCGTCACCACTCCCGCGCCATGAAATACAGCCTCACTGCCGTATCGCTCCAGGCGCTTCTCTTGATCGACGAGTGCGAATCGTGCTATGAGCACATCACCGAGCGGAGCATGGCATTCGATCATGACCACTCGTGCTGCCCTGGGCCGAAGTCCTGCGGCAACTGCCTTGTGGGCGTGTTGTGCCTGCGCTGCAATGCGGGAATCGGGTACTTCGAGAACCATCGAGGCAAGATGATGGCCGCGGTGGACTACCTAGAGCGCACCAGAAGCGCCCTCTAATTTCCAGAAACCCGCGAGTTCCGGCTAGTATCAGGCCCTATGGCGACCAGTTCCAGTGCAGTTCCCCCGAAGAAGCCCACGCTGACCGAGCAGGTCCGCGAGCTTCGCGACGACCTGGCGCTGGCTCTGGACCGTCGCGACCAGCTCGGCGAGGCTCTCACGCGGGCCGTGGCGATGCTTCGGCAGGAGGATGTGGGCTGGGCGTCGCCCGGCAACTCCCTGGCGCACGGGCTGAGCCTGAGCGACCTCAAGAAGTGGTCGGCAGACATCCGCACCTCGTACACCGGCACCCGCGAGAAGGCGCCGAACCCGCACATCCGCAACGGCTTCATGCTGCGTGCCGGGTACATCTGGGACGGCGACCTGCACTATGACGGCATCCCCGAGTCTCGGCGTGGCGCCACCAGCGTCCAGGCGATCCTGGACCGCCCGATCAACAAGCGCCTGTTCGTCGGCACCTCGGCCCGCCGTCGCCGCGAGATGGCACTGTTCGCTGACGGGGCGTTCTTCGTCGTCGGCTCCGTCCCCGACGGCGCGCGCAGCAAGACCCAGGCGAGCCTGCGGCCGGTGCCGCTGGAACAGATCACCGACGTGCAGATCGACGAGACCTACGGCGAGGTCATCGCGTACCGCTGGACCAAGCCGGACACGGGCACGACGTTCTTCAACCCGCTGGCGGCGCCGATGACCGGCACGAACGCCGACGAGAGCCAGCGGTCGAGCTGGGTCTACGTCGACTGGTGGGACGAGACCAAGCCCAAGCAGATCAAGTACCAGGGCTTCGAGGAGCCGGTCGAGCAGCACTCGGTGATGTTCGACCTGCTGCCGAACCGCGCGGAGGGCTTCCGCTTCGGCTCGCCGGACGCGATCGCCGCGGTGGTCTGGGCGCGAGTGATCCGCGATCTGATCATGAACGGCGTCAAGATGCAGGACGCCCTGGCGATGTTCGCGTTCTCGGTCTCGGCGAACAGCGCTCAGGGCCAGAAGGCCGTGGCGATGGAGCTGGGGACCCCCGCCGCGGCGGCGAACGCCGCGGTCGGCACCAACCAGTCCCTCGTGCCGCTGAGCACGGCGGGCCGCGGCTACGACTTCTCCTCGCTGCGCTTCGTCGTGGCGACCATGGCGGCCAGCCTCCACGTCTCCGGCATCGCCCTCTCGGCCGACACGAGCTTCGCGGGCAGCTCCTACGGCGCCGCAAAGACGCTCGACCTGCCGACGCGGCTGGCGATGCAGTCGCGTCGCGACGAGCACGTCGAGTTCGATAAGCGCGTGCTCGCCTGGCTCGGCGCGCCGGACGCCGTCGTCTACTTCAACCCCTACGACGACGAGGTCGCCATGTACCGCGCGGTGCAGGGCGCGATGCTGGCCTGGTCCTCGGGCGTGATGACGCCGGAGGCCTTCCGGGCGGAGCTGGAGCGCATCTTCGGCCACGCCTTCCTGGGGGCGATCCCGGACGGAGTCATCACGCCGAACAACAACGACGTGGACGGCGATGGAGAGCCTGGCGGCGAGGCGCCCGCCACGGGCGCTCAGCAGGGAAGCCCCGGCCAGGGCCGCAGCACCGGCAACGGCAAGGGGCCGCGCGATTCGGACCTGGAGCAGCCGATGGAGGACTAGCCCTCCATCCCTTTTCCTCCCTTTTCCCCTGAACTCCTTTCCTCCCGCTTGGAGTTTCGGAAACCGTCCGGTACGGTTTCGTCTGTGACGACCACTCAGGCCCAGACCACTCAGGCCCAGACGGGACAGGCTCCCGTCACCACCAAGCGCGCACTGTGCGAGGCGGGCCGCATCGTGATCGACTCGGCGACGAGCAAGTACCGCGTCTGCCTCATCTCCGAGGGGCGTGGCTCGTCCGGCTTCTACGGTCCCGAGTTCTTCACCCAGGCCAACGCCGACGCCCTCGCGGGCGCACTCAGCTTCCCCGGTCACCCGGAGCGCGAGTGGCGGCCGGATCTGCGCGACCCGCTCAGCGCCATCGCCTACATCGGCGAGTCGGTGACGGTCGAGCGCGACCCGGAGACGGGGCTGCTGGGCTTCTGGAGCGACTACAAGGTCGCCGACGCGAAGCCCGAGGTGAAGGCGTACCTCGTCGAGTTCGGCGCGAAGCTCGGCCTGAGCATCTTCATCGAAGGCTTCGGCTACGAGTCCCCCGTGACCGGCGAGTGGATCGTCACCGAGCTGTGGGCCGACGACCCGTACAAGGCCGTCGACCTCGTCGTGGCCGCGGGCCGCGGCGGCAAGATCTCCCGAGCACTGGAGGCGCTCAGCCCTTCCAGTGGGTCCGGGAACCAGACTTCCGTCAAGGTGGCGGAGGAGAGAGAGGATCTTCTCATGGATGAGGATGTGAAGGCGGAGTTCACCGCCCTTCGCGCCGCGATCGAGAGCCTCAGCAACGCCCTCAGCGCCAAGGCCCAGGCCGAGGCGCAGGCCGAGGCGGACGAGAAGGCGGTCCAGGCCGCTGTCGAGGCCCGTCTCGGCGACTTCGACAAGGCGATCACCCTCATCTCTGAGAGTGGCCTCACCGAGTCGCAGGTCACGGAGCTGCGCGCCGCCGCCCTCGCGGGCGAGGACGTGGCTCCGCGCGTCGAGGGCGCGAAGAGGATCGTCGCGGAGGCCAAGGCGATCGCCGAGGCCAGCGGCAGCACCGTCGCCCACCGGGGCGGCGGCAACACGCAGGACTTCGACGCCTCGGCGCTGGTCCCCGGATTCGGAAAGGTGGGCTGAGCCATGGCGGACGTGGTCGCCACTCAGACGGAGGTCTTCGCCTCCACCGACGCGCAGCGCGTCACCTGGGACGTTCCCGGCGGCGACGAGGTCGCCAAGGGCACGGCCCTCGTGATCGGCGGTGTCCCCGGCGTCGCCTTCGCGGCCTCCGGCGGGCACACCAAGTCCGAGTCCCTCGCGGGCCTCACGGTCACGGGCCTCCCGGACCCCGGCGCGAGCACCCCGGCAGGGAAGGTCTCGGTCGCCACCGACGGGACGCACGAGTTCCCGGTCACCGGCGCGACCGCTGCGACCACCAACGGCACCCCGGTGTACGCCGTGGTCGCCTCGGGCAAGGTCACCAGCCTCACGCTGACGGAGGGCACCAACGCGCCCTTCGGCATCGTCAACCAGCCCCTCAGTCGGAAGCCGTCCGCGGCCAAGACCTGCGTCAAGATCGGAGCCTGACCCGTGGACTACAAGGACAAGTTCACCCTCGACGGTCTCGTGGAGGTGCCCCGCGGGGTCACCGTCGAGACCGTCGGCAAGGTGGCCGGGTTCATCGCGGAGGCGCGGCGCGGTTCGCGAGTCGCCGAGGCACAGCTCCTGGAGGGGCTGACCTCGGGCGACCTCGCGACGGCGACCGCCCACCTGATGAACCTCATCTCCATCCCCCAGCTCCCGGAGGTCAAGGACCGCCCGATCTCGGCCCTGGCCGGGTCGCGCGTCGTCCCGGACTTCCGCCCGGCGGTGCTCACCTCGATCTTCGGCGACCTCACGGGCGCCGGGATTGACGCGAGCGGCTCCGCCGCGGTCATCCCGGAGGGGCAGCCCTACCCGGAGGTCACGATCTCGGGTGTCGAGTCGGCCTACGCCAAGCTCCAGAAGCGTGGTGTGCGGTTCAACTGGACCTTCGAGGCCATGATCAACGACGTGATGGGCATCCTCGACGGCATCCCCGGCGAGCTGCGCGACCTCGCGCTCGACACCGAGTGGAACGAGATCGGCGAGGCGCTGCTCAAGGCGACGACCAAGTCCGGCTCGGTCACCCTGCCGGACGGCACCGTCGTCCCGGAGGACTCGCCCGTCAGCCCGAACGCGATCTGGGCGGCGACCATCGCGCTCGGTGAGCGCAAGGTCAACGGCCGCAAGATCGGCTCCCTCAGCGGCTACAACGTGGTCGTGCCGGTGGGCCGGAAGGTGTTCGTCGAGTACCAGATCCGTCAGGCGATGAACATCGTCTCGATCGTCCCCGGCTCGTCCGGCGGCGTGGTGTACGGGGCGCCCGACATGAGCATCTTCTCGACGATCTCGGTCATCGAGCACCCGGCGGTCACGGGCACCAACTGGTACCTCCTGCCGAAGCCGGGCGCGTACCGGCGTCCGGTGCTCGACATCCTGCGCCTGCGCGGGTACGAGACGCCGCAGATCCGGGTCCGCAACGACGGTGGCGACAGCTACTCGTTCGACGCGGACACCGCGGCCTTCCGCCTGCGGATGGTCGTCGGCGCGGCCCTCTGGGACCAGACCCCCGTGGTCTACTCGGACGGCACGCCGTAAGCGCTCTGCGCCACCAAGCACAAGACCCCCTGCCACCGGCCTCCGGCAGGGGGTCTTGTCTTGTATACTCGGCCCTGGCAGCGTTCTATCTCCCTGTGCGCTCCGGCTGCGCCCTCCCCACGGGGCGCGGCCTCTGCTCAGCCCCAGTTGCAGCGGACCTGACCACCTTCATGCGGAGGGGGTGGCGGGGAACCCCGCTCCTGGGGCTGAGTGGTTTCTGAAACCGGCCCTAGAGCGGGTATCCTGGCCGCATGAGCATGACTGGCGCCTACCCCGTTGACCAGGGCACCCCCGTCGGCATGTTCCGCACCGAGATCGGCGACGACGTGGGCGTCCAGAACCTGGTCCCGAACCAGGACACCGCCGAGTACGTCTACTTCTCCGACGCGGGCATCCAGGCACTCCTGGACGCGAACCCCGACAACTACGAGGCCGCACTCGCGCGAGCGTTCGGCTCGATGGCGAACAAGCTCATCCTGGAGGCCCAGGACATCCAGGTCGACGACATCCGCATCAAGACCGTCGAGAAGGCGAACCTGTTCCTCCAGCGAGCCTCCACCGCGGCCGATCGCGCAGGCCAGAGCGGCGCCGACGCCGCGTTCTCGCTGGTGCCCCTGGTCAGCGCTGGTTCTGCTGGCGCGTGCCGCCCAGAGGGCACGCCCTTCCCGTGGATGAGTATGTGATGGGCGCCAATCTCGATGCGGTGCGTGCTGCCGTCATCCAGGCGCGAGCGCTCGCCGAGGAGTTCCACGTCTGCGAGGCGAAGTTCTACAAGCCCGGCGTGACGGTGCCGGTGCTGACCACCCCGGCGCGCGTGAAGCGGCCCCGCGCGGCCAGCTTCGAGGCGGGCAACGAGACGATGTGGTCGACCAAGCGAGTCGTGCAGATCCGCGTGCCGATCACCGTCTCGCTGGACGTGATCGAGGCCGGTCTCATCGTGCAGGTCTCCGGGTCGGACGACCCCGCCGTGAACAACGTCAACTTCACCGTCCAGAGCGCCCTCGGCGGCACCTTCGCGGCCGAGCGCAACATCATCTGCATCTCCGAGGTCGTCAAGACGCCTCGCGTGACCTGAGCCACCGGATCGACAGGGGAGGCGATGGCGAACATCCAGCTCCAGATGGTTGCGGCCTATCAGGTCACCATCCGAGTCGATCGCGCCGAGGCAGAGCTTCGGAGCCTCGACGAGGCCGTGCGGATGCTCGGCCGCACGCTGCTGTACAAGGGCCGCGACTTCTCGGCCACCCGAGACATCTCCGGCGGCGAGTACCAGGGCCGTGGGCGCGCAGGCTACGGTGCAGGGCAGATCTTCGCGAGCTTCCTGGAGCGGATGCAGGGCCGCATCCAGCCCCAGGTGCAGCGCGCCATGCAGCGCGCCATGAACGACGGCGTGAAGTTCCAGCGGGAATACCTGGAGGAGGCGGTCACCGACTGGGGTAGCCGCGGCAGGCCCGGAAGCAAGCGCGGCCCTGGCAAGGGGTCTGGTCGCAACCAGACCGGCGCGATGATCAAGGCGATCTCCCGTAACGTCGAGGTGCAGCGTGCGGCGAAGTCGACCACGGTCACCGGCTGGCACGGCTGGAACTCGGAGGCGCAGCAAGGCGCTCGCTACTTCCGCTTCCAGGAGGCCGGGACGCGGGGCAGTGGGCGACATCTGACCGCCAAGCAGGCCAAGAGTGCCGCGGCGGCCGGGAAGGGGCGCTCCGGTGGCCCGATCCCCGCGGCCAACTCGCTCGGCCTGAGCATCCCGCGAGTGCGGGAGGCGCTGCGCAAGGAGATGAAGGAGATCGCATCGTGACCAGCTCTGTCGACCCGACCCTGGAGATGGCGGCGATCAAGGCCCGGCTCCTGGCGCTCGGCCAGCCTTGCCATGAGGGTGTCCCGATGGACTACAAGCCGCCGCTGGATGGTTGGGGGCGCAAGTCGCCGTACCGTGACCTGGAGAGCGGATCGGTGATCCCTACCTCCCTCGGGCGCGGCATTGCGCTGGCCGAGCAGAGCCAGCCCTACTACTGGAGCTTCCAGATCCACCACGTCGCGCCGACTCGCGAGCAGGCGCGTGCGCTGTCCACCGCCAGCGACGTTTCGCTGATCGGCTGGGAGCCGACGACCAACGCGGGCATGATCCGGCCGCTGTACTTCACCATGTACGACGCGCTGGACGACAACGGTGAGGTACTGGAGTGGATCGCGAGCAGGTTCTACGAGGTCGCCCTGGGGCAGAGTCCCGAGCTATCCTGAGCGGCCCTGAGCTGTGGCTCGCTTGGTTTCGGAAACCCCCTGCGGTAGGCTCACTCCCGTGGCTCCCTACTACCGGAATCGTGAGACGGGAATCGTGCAATGGCACCCCGTCTCTGGGCTTGGCGACGCCTTCAACTCCGACGAGATCGGCACCGATGGCGCGGCCGTGAAGCCGTTCGTGGCGCTGCCGGTCACGCCCGAGAAGGTGCGGGCGGCGGACAAGCTCCTCGGCGGCAAGGTCGACAAGACCGAACTCCCGGCCCCGACCGAGATCCCCTCGACCAAGGCCCCCACCTCCAAGCCCGTCTCCAAGCCCACGGAAGGCAAGAACTGATGGCCCAGAAGCTCCTCGTCGGTGACAAGGACACCGTCCTGCTCCTCCCGGCGTTCGAGGTCGGCGGCGTGCCGCATATCGCGAACCCCGCTGGCGGCCCCGGCGTCTCGATCGAGACGCCGACCAGCGCCCTCCTGAACCAGTTCATCCCGGCACTCACCCCGGCCCACGCGAACGCGAAGTGGGGCGGCAACGTCACCTGCGCGATCATCGACGACTGGACGCTCGGCATGACCGACTCCGGTACCGACGACACGCGCACGCTGTGCTCGGTGGGCCAGTCGCAGGACCTCACGTTCTACAACTTCGAGGCCATGATGAACTTCCTCCGGGACGAGATCATCACGGAGTCCACGAGCGAGTTCAACCTCGCCCGCGACCTCACCGCGGCCCCGGACATCCCCTACGTCATCGCCCACCGGATCGGCTACCCCCACACCGCCGTGGCGGCGGTGGGCCAGGAGTGGCACTTCTACTACGTCTGGACGGACTACCCGATCCCGGCGGCGTCCGACGGCTCGAACATGCAGATCGGCATGACCTTCATCCCGAAGGGCATCCTCAACTTCAAGGCGATTCTCGCGAGCTGACGACCTGAACTCTGCTAGATTCGCTTTGTGACCAACACAAAGCGGAGAGAGCCGGTTCTCTGCAAAGCCCCCGAGTGTGAGCGCAAGGCTCTCGCTCGGGGGCTTTGCTCATTGCACTATCTACGAGGAGATGTCCTGGATCTAGCTTGGTGTTTCCGAAACCGGCCGGTACGATCTGTTTCATGAGCTTCCTCTCGACTGTGAAGGCGGTCTAACGCATGGCTTCCAAGAAGGTCCTCGCCAACCGGCGAGTCACGGTCCTCGTCGGACTCGCGTCCGCGATCGCGGACTGGACCAAGCCGACCCTGGCCGAGATGGAGGCGCTCACGAACGTCTCCGGCGCGATCAACTGGTCGAGCTTCGACCTCAACATCCAGGCGTCGGCGACCACCGACGACCGCACGCTCACGGACGAGGCGAACGCCCAGTCCCGCGGCTACGCGAACTTCGGCGGCACGCTGGAGCTGGTCATGCCGCGCCCGGACGACCTCACCAGCGTGTACCGCACGGCGTACAGCATCTTCTCGACGCCGCGCACCGAGCTGGTCGTCGCGATCCGGTACGTCCCGCTCAACAACTCGACGCCGGTCGCCGGGAGCGAGTGGAACATCTTCCGGCTCGTCACCGACGCGACCAGCTTCGGCGAGAACGACAACTCGAAGTTCTACACGGTCAACCTCATCGCCCGTGACGTGCTCCTGAGCAACTACATCGTGCCCCCGGCGGTCGCCGTGGCCCCCACGGTGACGGTGCTCGACAGCTCGGTCGCGGTCGGTGACGTGGTCCTCGCTTCGGCGGTCTACCAGGGTCGCAACGTCACCCGCCTCGCGGAGTGGTCGACCTCGGACGGCACCCTCCTGGAGCTGGTCGCTCCGGGCGTGTTCCTCGCCCTCGACGACGGCGCCCCGACCGTCGCGGCGAAGCTGCCCGGCTCGCTCGCTTCGACCGGCGCCGCGGTCACCATCGCCTGACCCTCACCAGAACCCCCTCTCCCACCTCCCCGCGAGGCCGGAGAGGGGGTTCTGCGTTGCGGTAGAGTTCTGGTGGAGCTAGAGCAGTTTCCAGAAACCAGGAGAGGCCAAGAAGGAACATGGACAAGAACACGCAGGCCGAGACCGTCGAGCAGGAGCAGGAGGGCGCCGAGCTGACCGAGGAGGAGCAGGCCCTTGAGGACCTGGCTCGGGTCACCAAGCGCGGCTTCGACCTCAAGGAGCGACTCAAGAAGCGAGGCCTCCGCAAGGCCACCGTCACGCTCTACCTCGACGAGGAGCTGGGCGCCGAGCTTGGCTGGGACCGACCCGTCGCGAACGCCCTCGGCGAGGAGGTCGACCGGGATCGGCACGGCGTCCTCGGCCAGATCGCCGACCTGGAGGACCAGGCCGCGGCGCTCACCGAGGAGCGTGACGGCATGGAGATTGAGACCCCCGAGCGTCTTTCGCTCGATGTGTCGATCGAGTCCCTCCAGGCGAAGATCGCCGACCTGGAGGTGCAGCGTGACAACCTGGCCCGCAAGCTCCAGGAGACGGGCCTCACCGTGAGCCTGCGAGCCGTGCCGCCGGTCATCGCCAAGGACTGCCACCGCAAGGCGCGCCTGACCATCGGCGTCACCGAGAAGAACATCCCCCAGGACCGGATGGAGGAGTACGCGTTCGCGCACACCGCCCACCTCCTGTCGGTGATGGCCCAGTCGATCGTCGACAACCAGACCGGCGACGCGAACGACGGCATCGACTACGAGGACGCAGTCAGCCTGCGCGACCTCCTGCCGATCTCGCAGTGGCTCGTCATCGACAACATCATGGGGAAGCTCCAGTACACGGACGCGATCTCCAAGACCCTGGAGGCCCAGGAGGATTTCTCGTAGAGTTCCTGTCCTCCAGCGCTGGGGCGGGGTACGTCGACCTCATGAAGGCGTCGATCGCACATGGAGTGCGGCCGTCGGCCCTCGTCCTCGGCAGGGACTCTCGGAAGCCGTGGGGGAAGTGGGACTACCTCCTGGCAAAGGCGTACCAGCGGTTCCTCGGCGAGCTGTGCCCGCAGTGCGGGATGCCTCGCTGGATGTGCGACAACGATGACAACCGCATCCAGTTCGCAGCGCGGGAGAACCACTGCGCGGCTATGGCGGTCGCCGAGAAGGCGCAGGACGCGGTCACGAGCAAGAAGGGCGCCCAGAAGCGGTTCGGAGTGCAGATCATCCCCGAGCCATTCCTGACCGAGGACGCCGTCGCGGATGGGCTGGAGTTCAGCGACTTCCGGCGCCCCTACTACCGTGAGCGCGCCCGGAGAAAGGCCCTCGCGGAGCAGTAGACTCGAAACCGTGGCGACCGAGCGGTTCGATATCCTCCTCAATGTCCGCGCCGCGGGCGCTGAGGAGGCTGCGGCGAAGCTTCGCTCGCTGACCTCGTCCGTCGGCAGCACGCGCGCCGGGATGGAGCAGCTCGGCAACGCCGGGCGTGCTGCGATGCAGATGCTCTCCCGAGAGACGAGCAACGCCGGAGTCGCGGTCAAGAACCTCTCCAACGCGTGGTCGGCGTCCTCGAAGCAGGGCGCCAACATGGTGACCATGCTCCGCGATCTGGAGCGCGGGTACGCTCAGATCGCTCGGCTGAACCCGATGGGCGGCCCGACCGCCTGGATGGCTCAGTTCGGCCGCGGGCAGGCTCAGCTCGTCCAGCAGATGCGTGCGGTGTACAACGCCGACCCCGTGCGCGACCTCATGGCGATCCAGCGCCAGGAGCAGGCGCTTGCTGAGGCGGGCGCCAGCAAGCGGGCGGCCTATGCCTCGGTGCGCCAGGCTCAGATGCAGGCCGAGATGGCGGGCCTCTCTCGCCTCCAGGTCGCCGAGATCAACCTCACCCGCGCCAAGGAGCAGCAGGCTCGCGCCGTTCAGGCGGTCCAAGCGGCAATGCGAGGGGAGGCGCAGGCGGGCGCCACGCTGGAGGCCCGCACCGCCGCCGCGCAGCGCACGGCACGGGCCTACCAGGACCAGGCGCGAGCGATTCAGGAGGTCACCCGCGCCCAGCGAGAGCTGGCCTCGGCTCAGGCCGCCCCGCCGGAGAGCGGCAGCAGCAACTCGTTCCTGTCGTCGTTCTCGTACTTCATCCTCTCCAGCATGGCGCTCAACCTGGCCGCCAACATCCGCGACATCGGCGCCGCGTCGATCACCGCGTCGATGGAGGCCGAGCGCGCGTTCGCGGACGTTCATCGCACGTTCGAGGGAACCACTTCCCAGCTTTCCTCGCTCCAGGGCAGGCTCTACGAGCTTTCCACCGAGACCCCGCTCACCTTCCTGGATCTCTCCGAGATCGCCGCCCTCGGTAACCAGCTCGGCATCTCCGCCGAGGACATCGAGATCTTCACTACGTCGATCTCGCGCTTCTCCGCGATCTCCGGGATGAGTGCCGAGGACGCCTCGACCGCATTCGGTCGCATCTCCAACCTGACCGGCCTGGCGGCCTCGAACTTCGAGAACCTCGCGAGTGCCATCACCTACACCGCCCGCACCACCGTCGCCACGGAGGCGACGATCACGCGCACTGCGCAGGAGATCGCGGCGCTCTCCGCTGGCGCTGGCCTCTCCGCGCAGGCCATCGTCGGCCTCGCGGGCGCCATGTCCTCCCTGGCGATCCCGCCGGAGCGCGCGCGAGGCTCGCTGAGCCTCTACTTCGGCGCCCTCAACAGCGCCGTCGCCGAGGGCGGTCCCAAGCTGGAGGCGTTCGCGACGCTCGTCGGCACGACGACCGAGCAGCTCGCTCAGATGGTCCAGAACAACCAGGGCGAGGTCGTCATGACCAAGTTCCTGGAGGGCCTCGGCGACCTCAACAACGTCGCCAAGACGACCGCCCTGGACACCCTCGGCCTCTCCACCATCCGCGTCGACCAGTCCATGCGCGCGATGTCGGCGGGCGTCGAGCTGGTCAAGTCCTCCCTCGCCGGAGCCAACCAGTCCTTCGCGGAGGGGTCGGACCAGGCACGGCAGTACGCGATCATCCAGGACACCCTCGACTCGAAGTGGAAGGAGTTCCAGAACTCAGTCCAGAACCTTGCCGCAGCCTTCGGGGACGCCTTCGAGCCTGCGATCAAGGCCTCCCTGGAGGCGCTGACCGGCTTCCTCGTCGTCGCGCGGGACCTCGCGAAGTCCCCCGCTGGCCGGATTCTCATCACGATCGCCGGAGCCGCCGCGACCCTCCTGGCTGGCCTCGCCGCGCTCGTCGGCGCCCTCGCTCTGGCGAAGGCGGGCATCGTGGTCCTCGGCTTCGCCCTCTCCGGCATGGGGTGGGAGAAGGCGACCACGGGCCTGCGCGCGTGGATCATGCAGCTCATCGCAGCCAAGACGGCCACCGACGCCACCACCGCGTCCACGACGGCCAATGCCGTGGCGACCAACGGCCTGGTCGGCGCCAACGGCAGGCTCCTCGTCTCGACTGGCGCGAACACCGCGTCTCAGCTCACTTTCCGCGCCGCACTGGCGCAGACGGTCCTTGGCCTCAAGACGGCGACGGTCGCCAGCAACGGCTTCGCCGTCGCCGCGGGACGGGTCGGCAAGGCCGCGGTAGGGTTCGCCGTGTTTGGCGCGGTCATCGGTGCTGCGATCATGGCGATCGCCGACATCGAGAAGCAGATCAACTGGTCCAGTCGAGCTATCGAGGGCCTTGGCGATGGCGTTGACGCCCTCGCAGACGCGATGGGGGCCGACAACGCCGACCTGTTCGCCGATCGCGTCACCCGGTCGGGCGAGGCGGCCGATGCGGGGGCTGGCTCGGTCGCTTCGCTGAACGACGCGGTACTGGCTGCCGCGAACCGGCAGATCGAGGCCGCGAACACCGTCGATGGGACCACGGAGGCGCTCACGCGCCAGGAGGTCCAGCTTGGCGCTGCGACTCGCGCCTGGCTGAACGCCGCCGTGCTCCAGTCCGAGGCGGTCCAGAAGATGATCTCGGGCGAGAAGTCGAACATCCCCGTCATCGGCGGCCTGTTCGACGTTCGGCCGATGGCAACCGAGCTGCGTGGTGCCCTGGAGGCCGGGCTGGACCTGGAGGAGTTCTCCGAGGTCGTCTACCTCAAGGGTGGCGATGCGGGGATGGCCTACTACGACGGCTGGATCGCCAAGCTCCAGGAGCGCGCCGCCTCGGGCGACGCGGCGGCGCAGAAGGCGATCGACGCGATGGGTGGCGTCGACATCCGCAATGTCCTCATGCAGCCACTTGCGGATGGCATCGACGCTGCCGCCACAGAGGCGATCGCGAAGTTCGCCCTGACCGGTGAGTCGATTCGAGCCGTCGCGGCCGACTACGACGAGGCGGGCAACTACATCGGCGCGGCGGCGGGCACCGCGGCTGAGGCGTTCGTGGTGTTCGAGAAGGTCGCCGACCGCACGGGCGACCTCTCGAAGAACCTCCAGAAGTCGCTGGAGGACTGGGTCAAGATCGAGGAGTCGATCGGCCGGGCCATCGAACTCCAGAACGAGGCGAACGACACCGACATCGGGATCGAGGAGCTTGACCTCTCCTACCTGACGAGCGCGTACCAGACCGTCGCGGCCGAGGGCGTGACCTTCTGGAACGGGATCAAGTCCCTCGCGGCTGGCGGGTACGACGCCTTCGCTCTCCAGCTCTCCGAGATGGGGCCGGAGGCTCAGGGGATTCTCTCCCAGGCACTCGACCTGGACAGCGCGAGCATGGCCGAGCTGGAGGAGGCGGCGAGGTTCGCCGCGTTCGTCGGCTCGGAGGCGTTCACGCAGGCGCTCAACGAGAACCTCCAGGACTCCAACCAGACCTACGCGATGATCCTCAAGTCCGGCGGAACGCTGGAGGACGTGAAGAGCCTGATCGCCGCCGAGGTGGCGGGCGTCAGCGACGAGTGGATGGTCCAGTGGGACGCGAACCACCCGAACCTGCCGATCTCGTTCCGGCTCTCCGACCTCTCCCCCGAGGAGGTCGAGACGTGGAAGAGGCAGCAGGAGGGGAAGTTCCAGGTCGAGGTCGAGTACAAGATCAAGGGCGACGGTCTCCAGGGCTTCCAGGGGATCGAGGGCACCGGCAACCAGATCATCAC
>Ga0075163_10006619_pt1 | contig 15363 bp, 12 predicted proteins | sample JI1023141ADNA_FD_71478 | JGI IMG/M metagenome (GOLD analysis project Ga0075163, IMG submission 71478) | Wastewater effluent complex algal communities from Wisconsin, to seasonally profile nutrient transformation and Carbon sequestration -... | ecosystem: Engineered > WWTP > Effluent > Algae... | reverse complement strand
CATTCGTGGGGTCAATCGGGTGCTCTCGGGCCAGGGCAGCAGCATCTGGGTGCCGAACTATTGGGACTACTTCGGCCGCTTCGATCACCCGATCGGCCGCGGGCAGATGCTGACGATTCGGGCGATCGGGGCCGGCGACACGATCCGCGATCAGACCGAGGTCGCGTCCGGTCCGAGCGGCGACTCGCTGCTCGACTTCGCGTCTGGCTTTCATCGCATCGACGCGGCCTGGTCGATGACCCGCCAGCGCTTTCGGGTCGCGGTCAGCCCCGCGCTGCGCTTCGACTCGAGTCGGCTGGGCAATCTCTACAACTCGACCCGGCGCGATGCCTGGGTGTTCTCGCTGCGCGCCAGCTTTGCCTACGAGCTGACCCGCGTGGCCACGCTGATCGTCGGCCTCGATCTGGTCAACGAGAATTGGCGGCGCAAGAGCGACGCCTACGCGGTCGTCGGTGGGGTCGACACCAAGGTGGTCGACGACAGCGTCCAGGGCCGCGATCTCGCGCTCGGCGTCTGGTGGGGCGCCGACTTTCACTTCGACACGCCCGGCGGACCGCTGGTCATTCGCCCGCAGGCCCGCCTCAACCTGTTCAGCGACGGCCGTCGGAGCGTGCCCATGCTCGATCCGCGGCTCGATCTGCGCTGGCGGGTGCATCCGCGCTTCGAGCTCTTCGCCGCGATCGGGCAGTACGCGGCGCCGGTCGTGCGCGACACTTCGGCCGCTCGGGTCGGGCTCTTGCAACCGGCGATCTATGCCGGTAACGCGATCATCGACGTTCCCAGCTACTTGATCACCTACTTCGATCCCGACATTCAAGGCGAGTTTCGCAGTGGCTCGCTGCTGGTCACTCGAACCGTGCAGGGCTCGCTCGGGCTCGGCGTCGAGCTGCCCTGGATGCTGCGTTTTCAAGCCACGGGTTGGTGGCGCGAGACCTTGCCCGAGAAGCTCACCTACCAGCTCGACGACGGCACGGGCGCGCAGGCGACCGTCGAGTCGCCGCAGCGGCGCGCCTATGGCATGGAGCTGCTGCTCGACCGCCCGCTCGCCCGCGACATCCACGGTTGGATCGGCTATTCGGTGCTGCGCTCGCTCGAGCGGACCAGCACGCAAGACAACGCGCCCTGGCAGCCGGCCGTCTTCGATCAGCGCCACAATTTCGTCGTGTTGATCAGCGCCGGGCTGCCGCGGAACTTTCGCCTGGGCCTGCGCTTTCGGGTCGTCTCGGGCAACCCCGACGCCGCCGTGATCGGGGCCGAGACCGTGCAGACGCCCTATGGGACCAGCTACCGGCCGATCCGCGCCGGCTTCGGCGACTCCTATCGACCGGTCTTTCATCAGCTCGACGTCCGGATCGACAAGACCTGGGTGGCCAAGCGCGCCTCGGTCAGCGCCTATTTCGACATTCAGAACGTCTACAATCGCTGGTATCCCGAGGTCTATGTGTATTCGGCCGATTGGCGCGAGCGCAGCCAGATCATCGGCTTGCCGATCTATCCCAGCCTCGGATTGCGGGTCGACTATTGATGCGAACGAGAATGCAGATGTGGGGAAGAGGATTCGTGGTGATGGCGATCGTGGTATCTGGCTGTGGTGAATGGTGGTCGGAGCCGAACCCGAGCAACCAAATCGATCGCACGCGGATCCTCGGGACGCGGGTCGAGGTCGTCGAGCTCGGGCCGGCCTGGCCGCTGCGGATCGGCGATGATCCCGATGATCCGCCGATCACCGAGGCGATGCCCGGCGACCGCGTCCAGGTCTCGGGCATGATGGTCGACGCGCATGGGCGGGCGCTGCCCTCGGCCGACTTCGACGCGATCTGGCTTCTGTGCCCCGGCCGGTGCGGAGTCGATCTGCCGCGCTGCGAGGACCTCGACGAGTGGACTACGGACGTCGACTGCGAGCTCGGTCGTGGTGGCGAGCTCGAGTTCGAACTCCCGGCGCTGGGCATGGAAACGCTCCGCTACGGCGGCATGGCGGTGATTGGGATCTTCGCGCTCGATCCCGGCATCGACGCCGAGCGCTGTCGCGCGCTGGTCCGCGAGCCTGGCCCCGATCTCGACAAGTGTGGGGTCGCGACCGGCGACCTCGAGATTGGCCCCCGCTGGGGACTGATGGCCGAACTCCAGCAAGCGGGCGTCGAGATCGATTACCCCTTGTTCGAGGTGCCGCTGGCGGCCTTCGAGCAGCCGGCCAATCGGCTCGCGCTGCCGACCATGCCGATCTGGATGGACGTCGACAGGGGCACGCTGATTGTAGGGTCGCCGTTACGGGTGCGTCGTGGCCAGCATCTCGTCGGCTATGGCCCAACCTGGCGCGACTTCGACACCCAGCCCTTCGTCGTCGAGCGCGCGGCCAGCCCGGACATCTATGTCTACTTGGGCCAGGTCGAGCGGCGCGACTTCGATTGGTACTACAGCGTCGGGCTGACGCCGATCCAACGCAATGAAACCATGGTCGAGCTCGAGATCGATGAAGACGCCGAATTCGGGCCAGTCAGCGCGGTCATGGTGTTCGGCGATTTTCGCGAGGATTTCCACAGTTCGGCCTACGACTTTCGCGTGGTCGAGTTCGAGGTCGTGCCATGAGCGCGCGAGCCTGGCTCGTCCGATTCGTGGTCGGTGGGCTGGCCTTCGCGGGCTCGCCCGAGCTTCGCGCTGCACCACCTCTGGCTGAACCAGCGGAACCGGCCGAGTCGGACGAGCCCGGCGCGAGAGGCCGTCTCGAGGGTCGTGTGCGCGTGGCCGGCCGCCGGAGCCCGCTGGCCGAGGCCAAGTTGATGGTCCTCGTGGCACCCGACGACGCCGAGCCTGGCCGCCGCGCTCGAGTCCCGATCGATCCCGACCTGGTCACCTGGGTCCGTGAGGCCCAGACCGACGAGGAGGGTCGCTTCGTGTTCGAAGATCTCCCGGTCGGCAAGGTTCGGATCGTCGTACTCGCGCCCGGCTTCGCGCGCAGCGAGGTGTTCGCCGAGGTCGGCAGCGAGGCCGCCGAGCCGCTCGAGCTCTTCGTCGAGCCGAGCGAGGGATCGACGTTTCGGACCGAGGTCGTCAGCGATCGCCACGTCGAGGACGCCGAGCCCGAGCATCGGATCACGCCCGAGCAAGCCCGCGTCTATGCCGGCAGCGGCGGCGACCCGCTGCGCGCGGCCCAGAACCTGCCAGGTGTCGCGCGCTCGCCCGGCGGCCTCGGCATGATCGCCATCCGCGGCGGCGATCCCCGACAGACCGGCGTCTACCTCGACGGACATCCGATCCCGCGCGGCTTCCATGTCCTGCCGATCGCCTCGGTCGTGTCGCCGGGCATGGTCGAGAGCGTCGAGCTGACCCCGGGCAACTACGACGCGGCCTTTGGTGGACACGCGGCCGGGCTGCTGCAGATTCGGACCCGCTCGGGCCCGCTCGCGGGCGTCGAGGATCGAGCGATCCATGGCGAGGCTCACCTCGATCTCTTCGACTTCGGCGGAATGATCGCCGGGCCGGTTGGGCCTGGGGCGATCACCTTCGGCTTTCGTCGGGCGCATGTCGGCGCGGTGATCGGTGTCACCAACCGCTTTACTGGGCTCGACATCTTGGTGCCCAACTACTGGGACTACCTCGGCCGCTTCGACATGCCCGTGGCCAAGCACCACCTGCTGACCCTCCGGGTGCTCGGTGCCGGCGATCGCCTCCAGAGCGCGGCGCATTCGGATTCGTTCGCGGGCTTCAGCCCTTCTTTCGACTTCAGCGCGGGCTTTCATCGGATCGACGTCGCCCATGCGTTCGAGTCCGGCCGCTGGCGGACCTCGCTCGGCGCGGCGTTGCGGCTCGACTCCGGCCACCTCGAGGCGTTCTACCGAACGACCGAGCGGCGGGCCTGGGTCGGATCCTTGCGGGCCAGCGCGAGCTACGACCTGTCGAGGCGCGCAACCTTGATCGCCGGCCTCGACCTCGTGTCGGAGCGTTGGCGGCGCTTCGAAGTGGCGAGCGTGTCCAGCTTCGCGCCGGACGTGCCCGACGAAACCACCCGCACGCGCGGCAGCAAGCTCGCGCTCGGCACCTGGCTCGGCGTCGCGCTGCACCGCGACCTGCGGACGGGGCCGGCGATCCTGCGCATGCAGGTTCGGCTCAACGTGTTCAGCGAGGGCCACGAGACCCGGGTCATGCCCGATCCGCGGGTCGATCTGCGCGTCCGAGTCCATCCCCGCGTCGAGCTCTTGGCGGCGATCGGCCAGTACTCGTTCTCGAAATTGGTCCAAGCCAAGGACGCCGCCAACCTCTTCAATCCCCAGACCCGGATTCCCGGCCGCAACGGCGTGATCGACATCCCGATCTGGTTGCTGAGCTACTTCGATCCGGGCCTCGAGGGCGAGGTCGAGGCCGGCAGCCTCTTGCTCGGTCGAACCTTGCAGGCTTCCGCTGGCGTCCGCGTCGACCTCCCGTGGCAGCTCGGTCTGCGTGGGACCACGTTCTATCGCGCGCAAGGAGCCCAGACGCGGAGCTCCGTTCACGGCTATCTCTCCGCGATCCCCCAGACGCGCGCCTATGGGCTCGAGCTGCTGCTCGACCGCGCGCTGGCTCGCGACATCCATGGTTGGATCGGCTACACGCTGCTGCGCTCGGAGACTCGAAGCGAGGGCGAGGGCAAGTGGCTGCCCGCGGACTTCGACCAGCGCCACAACCTGGTCGCGCTGGTCAGCTTCGGGCTGCCCCATGGGTTTCGCCTCGGCGTTCGTTTTCGACTCGTCTCGGGCAACCCCGATCGTCCGATCTACGGCAAGATCGTCGCGCACGACAACTTCTTTGGGGTCAGCTACACGCCGATACGCGGCGAGATCGGCAGCGAATACCGACCTGTGTTTCACCAACTGGACCTGCGCCTCGACAAGACCTGGACGGCGAAGCGGGCCTCGGTCGGCGTCTATCTCGATATTCAAAACGTCTACAACAACCTCTATCCCGAGCTGTGGTCTTATACGGCGGATTACCGCGAGCGATCGGCGGGCTACGGCCTGCCGATCTTCCCGAGCCTCGGCGTCCGGGTCGACTACTGACGCTCGCGGCCGAGCCAGAGCCCGACGGCGATCCAGCCCGCGGCCAAGGGCGCGAACACCAGCGCGATGCCGCCGAGCCCGAGGCCCAAGGCCGTCAGCCCGGCGAAGGCCCAGCCGGTCAGGGCATCGCCGCCGCGATAGACGACCGTGTCGATCAGGCTCTTGGCCTTGTAGCGCTCCGATCGATCGAGCGCCGTGAACAAGACCTCGCGCGCTGGCTTGGCGACCCCGTACTGGCAGGCGCGCCGGATCACCTGCATGCCGACCAAGGTCGCGAGCAGGGGCGCGCAGGCGAGCGCGAGCAGCCCGACCAGCGTCACCATGGGCAGCAAGGCCAGCGCGACCCCGAGCCCGAAGCGACGGATCAAGCGGCCAGCCAGCAGCGCTTGGACGATCAAGGTCAGCGCGTTGACGGCGAAGTCGACGCTGGCGAAGAGGGCGGTTCGCTCGCCCTCGTCGACGAACTCGCGCTCGACGATCTGGGCCTGGACGAAGTAGACCGCCGTCGAGCTGGCGGTCAGCAGCAGGACATAGACGCAGATGCCGAGCAGGGCAGGGGAGCGCAGCAGCTCGCGGATCCCGGCGAAGGGGCTGCCGCCGATCGCTTCGTCTTCGCTCGGGGCTTGGCTGGGGTCGTGGCCAGGATCGCGGTTGGCATGCAGCGCGCGCAGACAGCCGAGCGAGAGCTCGAGCGCGAGCGCGACCAGCAAGAGCAGCCAGCTCGGGTCGGCCCAGAGCGCCAGCGCGCCGCCGAGCAGCGGCCCGAGCAAGGCGCCGATCGATCCGCCGACCGAGATCAGCCCGAAGAGTCGCTTGGCGTCGCTGGCCACGAAGAGGTCGGCCATCACCGACCAAAACAACGAGATCGCGAACAGGTTGAACACCGAGGTCCAGACGAAGAACACCCGAGCGGTCCACAGCTCGATCGCCGGGCCCTCGCCCCACTGCATCAGCGCGAAGAAGGCCAGCGCGTGGAGGGCCAAGCTGCGATGCACCCAGGGCACGAGGCGCGCGCGGCCGAGCTTGGCCACGGCCAGGCCGAAGAGCGGGACCGCGACCAGCATCGCGGCGAAGGTCGCGGTGAAGAGCCAATGGAGGTTGCGGACGCCTCCGGCGATGCCCATCGCGTCGCGCAGCGGGTGGATCCCGTAGTTGGCGGTCAGCAGGCAGCCGCACCACAGGCCCGCGAAGAGCACGCGTGGGCCCTCGCCGGGGCGCAGATCCGCGACGCGATGCAGCATCGAGCTCGGACTCCGAGCGAGGCTGGAGAGTTGCAGCGAAACCGCCTCGAGCGAGTCGGGGTCGCAGGCGCGTGACGATCTCTCGCCGAAGCGTGTTGGGCATGAGCGTGGCGGGGCTGATCGCTCTGGGCTGCGATCGCAAGACCAAGGTCCCGGGCGCCAAGCCGCGCGCGCGCGAGCCCGGCCAGCCGCTGCGCATCTTGGTCCTCGGCGGCACCGGCTTCTTGGGCCCGCACTTCGTCGAGGCCGCGCTGGCCAAGGGCCACACGCTCACGCTCTTCAACCGCGGCAAGACCAACCCGCACCTCTTTCCCGAGCTCGAGAAGCTGCACGGCGATCGCAAGACCGGCGATCTCGCGGCGCTCGAGGGCCGGGAGTTCGACGCGGTCGTCGACAACTCCGGCTACCTGCCCAAGCACGTCCAGCAGAGCGCCGAGCTGTTGCAGACCAGCGGCCAGTATCTGTTCGTGTCGAGCGTCTCGGCCTTCCGCGATCAGGGGCAGCCCGGCTTGAAGGAGAGCGACCCGGTCGCGCCGCTGACGGATCCCGAGACCGAGGACGTGATGGCCAACTACGGCGCGCTCAAGGCTGCGTGCGAGCGCGCGGCCGAAGCCGCGATGCCGGGTCGGGTGACGGTGATCCGGCCCGGCTTGATCGTCGGCCCGGGTGACGAGAGCGACCGCTTCACCTACTGGCCGGTTCGACTCGAGCGCGGCGGCGAGGTGCTCGCGCCCGGCCACCCCGACGATCCCGTCCAGCTGATCGACGTGCGCGACTTGGCCGGGTTCATGCTGCGGATGGTCGAGCGCGAGTCGTGCGAGGTCTACTCCGTCGTCGGTCCGAGCGAGCGGCTGAGCGTCCAGGGCATGCTCGAGGGCTGCATCGCCGCGCTGGGCTCGAGCGCGACGCTGACCTGGGCCGACGCGGAATTCCTGGCCAGCGAGGCGGTCGAGCCCTGGTCGCAGCTGACCGTCTGGGTCCCGCCGGGCAGCGAATTCGGCGGGCTCGGATCGGTCGATGGCAGCAAGGCTTGGGCGGCCGGCTTGACCACGCGGCCGATCGGCGAGATCGCGAAGGACACGCTCGCGTGGTGGAAGGGCTTGCCCGAGGAGCGACGCGAGCAACCTCGCGCGGGGCTTTCGGCCGAGCGTGAGGTCGAGGTCTTGGTGGCGTGGCACGGGCGCGAGTCTTCGACTTCTTGATCCTTCGCGGACGCTGATCCTTTGCGGACGCTGGGGTGATCCTTCGCGGACGCTCGGGTCACGATGTCGAGCCTGTGGGTGCCTCCGCGGGGCGCACCGGCTCGAGTCTTCCGCCGCTGGGCGTTGCTTGGTTTGGCCGACTCTCGCTTGGGCGGCTCCACATTCGAACCGGTACGCCCCACTGCGTCCCCCGCTCCTCGATCGACTCGGTTCGCTGGGTGCAGTCGGGAGTCGGAGATCGGAGATCGGAGTCGGAGTCGGAGATCGGAGTCGGAGATCGGAGATCGGAGATCGGAGATCGGAGTCGGGCTTCGCGGATCGTCGGAGATCCAGATCGAGGCTAGCGCTTCATGACCCAGGCGAAGTGGTCGGTGTTGGCGACCTCGCGTCGATGCGAGGAGTAGGAGCGGACCGACCACTCGCCGCCGGGCGCGAGCAGGACGCCTTGATCGCCTTCGCTCAGGACCAGCTGCTCGTCGAGCCAGCTGAACGCGAGCTCGTAGAGGGTGGGCGGGTCGCAGTCGGGGCAGTCGCAGACGCCGAAGAGGTCGGCGCTGACGTCGAGGTCGGTGACGGTGCCGGGGTCGACGTCTTCGCGCGAGCCGATCCAGTTCAGTTTGTTGGTGTTGCCGAGGTCGGCGATGGTGATCGAGACGACCTCGCAGTCGGCGTTGCGGCGCATCTCGATCTGTGGGCACATCGGCACGTTGGGGAGCATCGAGGGATCGGGCAGGACGACGCTCAGCGTGTAGGGATCGGGGACCAGGCAGAGCGCGCCGCAGGGACAGGCGTCGAGGGTCCAGTTGCCGCCGCCGCCACCTTGGAGCGTGCCCATGAACACGTGGTCGTTGCAGCCGTTGGCGGGCGCTTGCGAGCCGACCAAGGCGAGCGTGATGTCGACGTCGATGACGTCGTTGGCGTCGCAGACACCTCCGCCGGTGGTCTCGGTGGTGTCGGTGGTCGTGTCGGTAGTCTCGGTGGCGTCGGTGGTGTCGGTGGCGTCGGTCGAGCTCGAGGTCTCGGTCGAGCTCGAGGTCTCGGTCGCGTCGGTCGAGCTGGTGTCGGTGCTCGAGTCGGTCGAGCTCGACTCGCCGACCTCGTCGGTCGTCGTGGTGTCGTCACCGCAGCCGGCGAGCGAGCCTGACAGGGCGATCAAGGACAAGCAGAGTGGAAGGGGTAGGGCCAAGCGCATGCGCCCAAAATAGCGCTCGGCTCAATCTTCGACCAGCACGCGCAGCCAGTTGGAGAAGGCCTCGCTGCCGACCCACTCGCGGGCCTGGACGACCACCGCCGCTTCGAGGGTGGGCCGCCACGCGAGCTCCAGGCCGGAGCCGTCGAGGAACTCGCGTGCGCTCTGCTGACCGTGCTCGGCGAGCAGCTCGCCGACGACGGACTCGATGCCCTCGCCGAGCCCCCGCCAGCTCGCGAGCGCGCGCAGGATGGCCGCGACGTCGGCCGCAAAGTCGGCGCTCGGGTACTTGTGGCGCTCGGCGATCAGCCGATCGAGGGGGTGGTCGAGCAGGGCGAGCAGCACGTCGACCCGCCACTTGGCGAACTCGGGCGCGAACTCGTCGGAGCTCACGCGGTCGATCATCATCCGAACGGCGACGCCGAGGATGTCGTCGACGAAGCCCTCGACCTTGGGCTCGAGCTGCTTTTCGAGCTCGCTGCCGACCGCCGCCGCGACGCCCTTGGCCATGCCGGCCAGCTTCGAGGCGAAGCCGCCCCCGCCCGGCGTCGGCCGTGCGACCTCGGGCACCATCGAGCGCATCCGCTTGGCGAACTCGAGCAAGTTGGCTTGCAAGACCTCGCGGACGATCGCCCGGGTCGAGGGGTGATCGAGCAGCGCCTCGACCAGGTCTCGATCGGGCCGGTAGGGCCGCGCGAGCGCCTTTTGCAGCGGATCGAGCAGGGTGATCGGCAGCTTGTCGCCGAGCGTGCCTTGGAGTTGGTCGGCGCGGCCGAGCGCCTGCTCGACCCGCTGCGCGACCCAGCGTTCGAACTCGTCGCTGCGGGCCGAGGCGCGCAGGCCCTCGCTCAGCGCTCGGGCGAGCGCGGCCGGATCGACGAGCTCGGCGATCGGTCGCTCGAGCATGTGCTCGACCCCGAGCGCGACCAGCCGCTCGACATGGTCATCGGGTCCGCGGAGGCGGGCGAGGATGCGTTCGTGCGTCGTGGTGGTCGTGGTGGTCATGGGGGCTCAGCTCGGCTGCGGCTCGAGGTGACGATCATCGTGCGAGTCGTCGTGCGAGTCATCGGGCGAGCTCGGGCCGCGCAGCTCGTTGCGGTGGATCAGGCCCCAGATGAACCCGGCCATCGCGTAGCCGAACGAGACCGCGAGCATGTACTCGGGGAAGATCCGCAGGATCCCGCAGACATAGGAGAGCGCGAGGTTGGTCGCCTGAAAGTAGTTGCCCAGCTTGGTCGCCCGCTTGCCGATCTTCGGCAGCACGAGGTTCGAGACCATCATCAGGGCGAAGATCAGCGCGATCAGGGGCATCGCTTGGAGCAGGCCGTCGAGCTCGTACTGCATGCCGACCAAGAGCAGCAGCCCGACTTGGCCACCGGCCAAGGTCGTCGGCATGCCGAAGAACACCTGCGGGCCATCCTTGGGCTCGTCGGTCATGACGTTGAACTTGGCCAGCCGCAGCGCCGCACAGATGGCGAAGAGCGCGAGCGATCCTTGGATGACCCACTCCCAACCAGCCCAGATCGCGTAGAGCTCGGTGTGCGCGTCGGCGAAGCGATAGAGCGTCACCGCTGGGGCCACGCCGAACACCACGAGGTCGGCGAGGCTGTCGAGCTGCACGCCGAACTTGCTGGTCGCGCCGAGCAAGCGCGCGAAGGTGCCGTCGAGCTTGTCGAGCAGCACGCACAAGACGATCAGCCAACCAGCGTCGACGAAGCGACCCTCGATCGCCGCGACCATGACCAAGAGTCCGACGGCCAGGCTCGCCGACGTGATCGCGTTGGGGACGACGTAGCGCCACTTCGCGACGGGCAGGGGGGACGCGTTCGGTTCAGCCATCGGCGGCACCATATAACGTCACAACCCCCGCGCGGCGAGTGCCGGCGGGGGTTGGCGAAGGGTCGAGCGGGGTCGAGCTCACTCGACCGCGAAGGCCAGGCTCACGCTCTCGTGCATGTGCTTGCCGACGGCGACATCGAAGTCGAAGTTCCACACGCCGTCTTCGCCGAGCACGACGTTCTCGATCCGGTACTCGCCGTCCCCGAGGTAGGTCACGACCGGCTCGCTCGCCATCGCCTGGTTCGCGTCGGGCATCCACGCGTCGACGCCGATCCGGGCGTTGGGGATGCCGGTCCCGGGGGCGCTCGCGTCGTTGGGATCGTGGAAGCCGAGCCGGAAGACCAGGTCGTTGCGGCCGACGTGGATGTCGCCGCTGTCGCTCCACAAGGTCACCCGGAACGCGCCGTCGTCGCTGTCGCAAGCCATGCCATCGACGAAATCCTCGACCGCGCGGGTCTCGACATCGCCGGTCTCGGTCGAGTCACAACCGACGGCGGGAACGAGGACAGCCAGGGCGAGGAGGGCGTGGGCGAAGTTGGCGCGCATGAGTTTGGTCTCCGAGTTGCCGTGGGGCGGTGTAGGTCAATGTCCCGAGAGGACATATGTAGGACAACTCAGCACCCGAACCCGGTCAAGATAAAAATCAAAAAATCAGCGCACATGTAGGACATTGTGTTTTTCGGCTTGAAACGATGTTCTATGCGCTGTACCGAAGATCAAGGCACTCCAGCGGGCGACCCGGCCGCGCGGCGCATAGTACGCTATCCCTCCACGAGGAACGTGAAACTCACGTTTTCGCGCATCGTGGCGCCAACATCGACCTCCAGGTCGAGCTGCCAGATCCCGGGGCGATCGAGCTCGACGGGATCCAAGAGGTACTGGCCGTCGCCAGCGTAGTGGAGCGACACGGCCTCGCTCGAGCCCTCGTCGAGCGGCATCCAAGCGCTCAGCTGGACGCGGGCCTCGGGGATCCCGACGCCCGGCGCGAGCGGGTCTTCGGGATCGTGAAACCCGACCCGGACGAGCAGCGCGTTCTCGCCGACCTCGAGCGCGCCATCGCGGCTGGTCAGGACCACGCGGAAGGCGTCGCCCTGCGTGTCCTTGGCCACACCGTCGACGAAGGGCTGGGCGTCGAGGCTCTCGTCGTCCGTCTCGGGGTCGCAGGCGAGCAGCGCGAAGCTCGAGCACAGGGCGAGGGAGGCGGCGACGAGTCCAAGGCGATCCGACATGCCTGGAAGACAGAGCAATGGATGTTCCAGCGGCCCATCGTGCTGCTCCTCACGGAATCACAGCGGAATCCGGAGCTCGGTCGAAGCGCCCTGGCTAGTCGCGTCGAGCTTCGAAGCCCGAAAAACGGTCTGGATCGGCCAGGGAACTGTAATTCACAGGCTCGAGCTCACCGTGGCGTCCGCGTGCCGAGGATCCAGCGTGCCTGCGCCAGGGCGTCGCGGAGGCGAGGGTCGCGGATCTCGTTGAGCGCCTCGACGGTCTCGCTCGGGACCTCCGAGGCGAGCACCGGGACGCGCACGGGGATCGGCGCGAGCACGGGCGCGGCGGGGCGGCGCTGCGCGAGCGGAGGCAGCTCGCCGACGAAGGCGTCGAGCCGCTCGATGCCCGACTCCGGCCACTCTTCGCGGAGTCGGGAGAGCACGTCCTGGCGCCAGTAGGTCATCTCGTGTAGCCACTGGCTGTCGTGCACGTGGACGATCAAGCGCTCGGCCTGGACCAGCATCGGCCATACGGCGTCGGTGAAATTGCGGGGCAGGAGCTCGGCCCAAATCTCGCGGATTCGGGTGAGGCGCTGCAGCTCGGGCGGGACGTGGCGGTCGAGGACCGAAGCGACGATCGAGGGCACGTCGACGCGACCGAGCCGGCGCACGCGTGGCTTGCCGATTCGCTTGGTCGCTCGCTGCGGCTCGCTCATCGCCCTGCATTGTTGCTGGTGTTGGTCGGGCTGGCCAGCGCCTGCGCCACGACCCGAGGCTGGGCGCTGGACGAGGCCAGGACCTGCGAGCGCGACGCGGCGCCGCGGGTCTGCGTCGCGGGCGGGAGCGAGGATGCGTCGGATTCGACCGACCACCTCGATCATGGTCATGTCGTCGCGCTCGGCGACATCGAGCTCTTGCCGGGCGAGTGTGTTCGGGCCGCCGATGACGCCCACGCGGGTTCGCTGCAGGTGACGACTCGAGATCCGCGCGATCGATCGCGTCGCCGCTGGCTGATGGTTCGACGCGGTCGGATCACGCGGCTGGCGATCGACGAGCGTGGCCGACTCGAGGCCTCGCGCGATCGCTGCGGCGATCGACCCTGATCCAGCTCGGCTCGCGGCTCAACGCGGATGCACGAGCGCGTCGCGGGTTGCGAGCGCGAAGGCCTGGCGGATGGCCGTGTCGCGCTCGGCGGGCGGGAACGCGACCCGAATTCGGAGACTCGCCAAGCTCTCGGTGTCGCGCGCGTCGAGCAGCGCGAGCAGCCAGGGTGCAGCCTCGGCGAGCACCGGATCCTTCGCGTCATCGCCCTCGGGCACGTCGAGCAGATCGAGCAGTGCGTCGGGCCGATCCTCGAGCAAGAGTCGCGCGCGGGCGAGCGCGTGGCGGCGCGCGAAGTCGGGAGGGCGGCCCTGGGCGAGCTCCAACCAACGGTGGGCCTGCGCGGCGACCTCGTGCGCGCTCGGCCACTCGACCGGCAGCTCGGGCTCGAGCTCCTTGGCGCCGGCCTCGTGCCGAGCTCGCGGGACCTGCTGGCGCGCTCGCTCGACTCGCTTGGCGAGGCGGCGCTCGTACTCGCGCAGGTCGCGAGAACGAAGATCTTCGGTGATCACGGCGATCACTGGGTCGAGCCCATAGCCGCCCGGATCGCCGCCCTGCTCGAGCGCCCGGTCGAGGGCCATGTCGATCAGCCGATGATCGACGAGGCGATCGAGCTCGTGGACGAAGGGCAAGAGCAGGTCGGTGTCGAGCGCTCCGGCGTCGGGGCGCCTGCGGGCGAGCGCGGCGATGCGATCGTGCGGGCCCTGGCGCTCGAGGTACTCGCGGACTTGTTGACGCTCGATCGCCAGGAGTCCGGAGTCGCCCGCGTGCGGCGTGTTCTCGAGGTCGATCAGCAGGGCGAGCAGCTCGAGCTCGGTGTCCGCGAACACGCGCTCGAGCCCAGCGACGCGTCGCTGCCAATAGAAGCGACAGAACTGGCGACCGTGGTGGAGCGCTCGCGCGGCGAGGATCCGTGCGAGCGGGGGCAGGGGACGGCCCGGTGGGAGGCCGAGCGCGTGCAGGGCCTCGATGTGGATCCGGGCCAAGAAGGCGTGGGCGCGGGTACGATCGAGCTCGCCGAGATCGGGCCGATCGAGCAAGGCGTAGGCGAGACTGACCGCCGCGAGCAGGCGATCGTCGATCGGGGTCAGCAGCGCGGTCGCGGGATCGGGCAGCTCGTTGGGCGGCGCCATGCTGGCGCGATCGAGCAAGGCCAGCCGCGCGATGCCCTGCAGCTCGGGCCAGCCATCGAGCTGGCGGACTTGCTCGGCCACGCGCTCGGCCGAGCCAGCGCCGAGCAGGATCCGGCGGGCCTCGGCGCGATCGAGGACGAGGTTGGGGCACAGCCGCGGCAGCAGCTGGACATCGGCGTCGGAGCTGCGCGAGCGCAGATGCAGGGCTTCACAGTCGTCGACGAGCGCGATCGGATCGCTCTCGATCGTGGCCGGCTCGATCGGCTCGACCGCTTCGATCGGCTCGGCTCGAGGTGGCGCATCGACAGGCTCGGCTCCGCACGCGACCACGCTCAGGCACGCGGCCAGTGTCCAGCTCGAGCGCGTCCAGACGAATGGCGTCCAGGCGGATCGCATCCGAATCACTGCTCGACGAGGCGGCGGATCACTTCGCGCAGACGATGGACACCGCCCATGTCGCGCGCCATGAACTCGAGCCCGACGCCGTCTTCGTTGGCGATGTTGCGGACGATGCCGAGGATCTCGAGCGGACGCGCGCTGCCTGGCGGCGTGATCTCGACGATCACCTCTTCTTCGATGATCGGTCGCTCGGCGGTCAGCAAGAGCGCGCCACCCTCCGAGATCTCGGAGATGGCGGCGATTCGAAAGTCGCGCTCGCCTCGGCGACGCCAGCGGACCTCGACCAGCACGGGCAGCCGGACGTGCCGACGGCGAGCGGTGAGCTGGATGCCACCGTTCGCGACGTGAAGAAGGAACTGGATTTTTCGCCACTCCGTGCCGGTGCAGAGCACCGTGCCACCCGCGCGAACACGCAGGCGCGGACGCGCAGCGTGCCACTCCTGCCCAATCGCTCGGACCATCATCTTGCCGGGCAGCCCCGTGAAGGACAGCTCCAACAAGACTTCCTCACCGGGCTCATAACCCTCGGTGGTGTACACCTCGAGCGCATGGTCGTCGCGGAGGGCCGCGACGAACTCCTCGGGTGTGGGGTAGTGCGAGCGTATTTTTCGCAAGGAAACGTACGTCCGTCGAAGTGTGCGCACGCTACCACAGCCGGAAAAGTGTGGCGCGGCTTTCGTAGGCTCCATGGCTGTCGAAAAGCTGCGCGAAATCACGCAATCCCGAGGAACCCAACGAAGTTCGGAACGGCGAATTGCGAGAATTCGAGCTTCTCCGGTCGATTGGCGACGAGCGGGCGCGAGCGCGTCCGGCTTGCGAGCCTTTACCTCCCCCTCGACGCGATCCGATTCGATGCTGGACGGGATCGAGCAGCTCGCGCGCAAACATCGAGTCCGGCCGCCCGCCCACGTCGGACAAAGCCGCAGGTTCGTGACTGCGATCGATGTGGTAGGCACTCGGCTCATGCCGACCAAGGTCTGGCTGTCGACCCACGCGCGACCGCTCAACCCCGAGGATGCGA
>Ga0075163_10006618_pt1 | contig 15364 bp, 10 predicted proteins | sample JI1023141ADNA_FD_71478 | JGI IMG/M metagenome (GOLD analysis project Ga0075163, IMG submission 71478) | Wastewater effluent complex algal communities from Wisconsin, to seasonally profile nutrient transformation and Carbon sequestration -... | ecosystem: Engineered > WWTP > Effluent > Algae... | reverse complement strand
CGAGATATGGACTGCCGCAGTGTTCGACCAAAAAGTGGAATACATCCATAACAATCCCGTCAAGGAAGGCTGGGTTTTGCACCCGGGAGATTATGTTTACAGCAGCGCGTCGAATTATCTGACTGGTTCAGGGGTGTTTGATGTGGAGGTGTTGGAATGAGGTGATTGCTGGGTATTTCGCGTCAGAGACGCGGGGATGACCGGCACGAGTCGGAGACTCGCGCCAGCCAGCCGGTCTCGCTGGCGCGAGTCTCCGACTCGTGCCGCCCATTCTTGCGTCTCCGACGCCAGTCCCGCCCCAAGCCAAATTTCATTGCGCCTCCAGCGCAAACCAATAAAAAAATGATCCTCAACAACTTAAAACTATCCAACTACAAACAGTACGCCTCCCTTTCGCTCGAATTCCGCGAAGGGTTGGTGGGTATTATCGGTAAAAACGGCGCGGGCAAATCCACTATTTTCGAGGCGATTTTGTACTGCCTGTTCGGTCGCGACGAAAGCAACAAAAACCTCGTGCGCTCCTCCTTTGCCGATCCCAAGGCCAATGTGCTGCTGGAACTGGATTTTACCATCGGCGAAAGTTGCTACCGGGTGCGGCGCGAGTTCAGGGGCAAGGCAATGGCCGTGGGCGCCGAACTGTTCAAAAACGACCTCATGGTAGCCAAGGGGGTCTCTGCCGTGAACGACGAACTGGTGGCGGTGCTGCACATGGAACGCGACGCATTCAAACGCTCGGTGTTTTCGGGACAAAAAGAACTCTCCGAACTTTCCGACACCAGCGGAGAAGCCCGCAAACGCATGGTGCGCAAGATGCTCGGCCTCGACACCCTTGACGAGGTACAGGTAAAGGTGAATGCCGACATCCGCGACCTTAACAGCCGCATCGCCGGTCAAAGCCAGAATCTGCTCGCCGAAGCGGATGCGCTGGCGCTGGAAACCGAAATCGCCGCCTGGAATGAAATGCTGACCGCCAACCAGTCCGAACTGGAAAAAGAAGGCGAAAAACTCCGATCCGTCGAAGCGCAGTACAAGGTGGAACAGCAAAAATTTGAAGCCGAGGAAAAACGACTGGGGCTGTACAATAGCCTGAACCGGGAACTGAGCCAGTTGCAGGAGCGTCTTTCCGGTCTGCGCCTGCAGCGCGATACCCTGGATCAAAAAAACCGGTCGCTGCTCCTGCAAAAGGAAAAACTCGATGCCACGCGCAGCGAATTTGCCCTTTATGAATCCGGGCGCAGGGAACTTGAAGCCCTGGAGGCCGAGCAGCAACGCCAACTGAACCAGGCCGCCTACCAGCGCCAGATCGCCGATCTGGCGGAGCCGCTTCGCGAGACCGGCGCGCGCATCGCTGATCTGACGAAGGCACTTTCCCAAAAACCGGAAATCGAGCAGGCACTCCGCGAAAAACAGGTGCTCGTCGCCCAACTCAAACAGGAAAGGGAAGCCAAACGCAGCGCTTACCAGGAAATCACCAACCGGATCAGCGACCTCGAAGGCCGCATCCGCGAGCGGCGTGAAAAGGTAGCCCACCTGCAAACCATCGGCAAAGCCGGCACCTGCCCCACCTGTTTCCAGCCGGTCCGCGACGCCTACGATGCGGTGCTGGCCCAACTGGGTCAAGAAATCGACGCACTCCACCAAACCGAACTGAAAACGCTCGAAAACGACAAAAAAACGGTCTACGACGCCGGGGTAGAACTGAAAGCCCGCCAGGAACAGGCCGAACTGGCGGTGACGGAACTCATGCAGCAGCACACCCGGCTCGTCGAGGCGGGTCGCCAGCAATCGGCCGAGGAAACCACGCTGCAACGTTTGCAGGCCCAGCAGACCAAATACGAGATCATCCTGCGCGAAATCGGCGAGGTGCGTTTTGACGAAGCCGTTTATTCGGCGCTGAAAAGCAAAATCACGGCGTTGGAACCCCGCTACCTCGAATTTTCAAAGGAAGAAAACTACGTCGCCCGCGAATTGCCCTCCACCCAACTCGCCCTGGGCAACACCGGTACGGCCATCGCGGAAGCCGAAAAAAACATCGGCGAAAAGACCGGCGCCCTTGCACAGTCCGGCTACGACGAGCAGGCCTATACCCAGGCAAAATCCGCGCTCACCGGATTCGCCGAAACCCTCAACGCCCAGTCCGGGACCGTCCGCGCGCTGGAAAAAACCAGCCTCGAACTCCGCAACAACATCGAACGTCACCGCGAAAAACTGCGCGCCAACGAGCGCATCAAAAGCCAGATCAGCGACAAACTCGAAGAGACGGACCTGCTGCGCAAACTCGCCGAAATGCTGGGCCTGTTCAAAACCGAAATCCTGGAAAAGATCAGTCCGGGCATCTCCCGCGAAGCCAGCGAATTGTTCAGCCGCATCACCCGGGGAAAGTACGAAAGCATCCGGGTGGATGAGAATTTTGACTTCGCCATCGCCGACGGGGGCGTGTACTACCCCATCGAACGTTTTTCGGGCGGCGAAATCGACCTGGCCAACTTTTGCCTGCGCATTGCCGTCACAAAGGCCATCATGGACCTCAGCGGCGCCGGCCAGGGCATCGGTTTTCTGGCCTTCGACGAGATTTTTGGCAGCCAGGACGAAGAACGGCGCCTCGAAATGATGCTGGCACTCAACTATTTGCAGGAGCAATTCCGACAAATCTACATCGTATCGCACATCGACAGCCTGAAGGATTTTTTTCCACACATCCTGGAAGTGCAGTCGGGGGAAGCCGGCAGCAGCGTGGTTTGGAAGGGGTGAGAAGGGGTTGAAGGTTGAAGGGGTTGAAGGTTGAAGGGTTGCAAATGCTAGGTCTCGGCGGCAAATGGCTTGCGGTATTCTGGAAATCCTATTTTTTCAAAAAATAGGATTTCTTTTCCCTCATGGCTACAGGGTCGAGAGTTGGGGTTACTTTGAATCGAAAATGCTTTACTTTTGCACAAAATCCGGCATATGGACAATTTCAGGATTTCAAGATTGGAAGTCAACAACATCGGTCCCTTCGGGCACATGGTGGTGGATTTCCCGGAAAAACCGGCAGATATGGATCATTGTGCCGAAATTCATATCCTGACAGGAGAGAATGGGACGGGAAAAACAACGGTGTTGGAGATGTTGACATCAGGGATTATTCCATTTATTAATAATCCGTGGAGGCGAATTAGGAGTAATCACGATAAAAGTTGCGATTTCAAAGTAGATTTTTATGCTAATGGGACGAGAAAGAGTTGGATTGATGAAAACAGAAATCAAAAACATGGAAGAAACCCCTCATATCTTGAAGAGCACTTCACTAATAGCTTCAACGGAGGCCCATTTGGGATTGGTTTTTTTGCCTACTCCGGCTATCGACGCATTGAACAAACCAGAATAAAAGGAATTTCCGAACTTGAAAACCAACCTTTTAGTGATTCACTAAATTTTCAAACTTCAATAAATCCCCAACTAATTCTTCAATGGGTAGCCAATACAATTACGAAAGAGGCGCTTGCTAAAAATCAAAATGACCATGCCTTAGCCTTAAAATTCAGGTCGACAATTTCCAATTTGGAAAAGGTCATTTCCGAGATCATTGAAAAACCTGTTAGATTCCGCCTCGAATATGAACCTTTAAATGTCATCATCGAAGTTGCCGGCGAAACCCTCGATTTCAATCTCCTGCCCGACGGCCTAAAAAGCATTGTTTCATGGATAGCAGACCTTTTGATGCGAATGGACCGGGTGAAATGGGAAAATGACACGCCCGTATTTGAGCGGAATTTCATCCTCTTTCTCGACGAAATAGAAGTACACCTGCACCCGGCGTGGCAACGAAAAGTCCTTCCTGCGGTGCAAAAACTTTTCCCCAACGCGCAGATTTTCATCTCGACACACTCGCCATTCGTGGTAGGCTCGGTGGATGGCGCCTGGATTCACAAGTTCGTTAAGCCCAACGGAGACAGCCAGTTGGCAGGCCCTCCGGTTTTGTCAGAAGATGCCAAGAGTTATCGCTATTGGCTGGAAGAAGTGTTCGATATCAAGACGGAATTCGGAGAGGCCATCAAACAACAACTCGACAAGTTTTATGCATTGCGCAACAGCCTTTTGGTCAACGGTACGGCACAAGAACGCGAGGAATTTATACGCATAGCAGCAGGTCTGAGCAGCCAAAGCCGTGAAATGGAATCCATCATTTCACTCGAACTCCGGCAACTGAATAAACGTATTAAAGAACCATTGGAAATTTGACCTATGCGCCCGTTCAACCGTCTGCGCGCGCCGGATTTTTTAAATGATAATTGGGAGGCTTGGAGCAATGAATATGCGACGCGCAAAACGACCGATCCTTCTTACACTTTCCAATGGAAAAAGTACCAGAGGCAACCCCTTAATCAAAGGTTGTTGCCAGATTTGCGCGAGCAAACGCAACATCATTGTTCTTACTGCGACGCTTACCCTCCCAACTTGCCGGATAAAACGATCGACCATTTCAGACCAAAAGGAGATGCCCGCTTCTATCATTTGGCCTACCATTGGGAAAACCTCTACTTTGCTTGCGGGCATTGTCAAAAGGCTAAAATGGAACAGTTCAACGACGAATTACTCCGGCCTGATGAAGATGGGTTTTCATTTGAACGATATTTCATTTTTAATTTTTCCACAGGAGAAATTGAAATAAACCCGGCTGCTTCTGATGAGGAAAAAAGGCGCGCAGCAATTACGATTCGATTGTTTGGTTTCAACTTAGAAGGTCAACCATTCTCCCGACAACGTGAATTACAATGCGTGTTTGATGATTTGGACCAACATGCTTTTCGTTTCCTTTTTGATTAAAACTTTCACTTGATAATGCTCAACATACCGCGTCTCCAAAACACCGATTCCGGCAATTTTTTCCTGATTGCCGGACCCTGCGCCATTGAGGGCGAACAAATGGCCTACGACATCGCCGGGCAGGTCAATGAAATGTGTCAACGTCTGCGCATCCCCTACGTTTTCAAAGGTTCGTACCGCAAAGCCAACCGCAGCAAACGCGACTCTTTCACGGGTATCGGCGACGAAAAGGCGCTCAACATCCTGAAAGCCGTAGGGCAACATTACAACATCCCGACCACCACCGACATCCACACCGACGCCGAGGCGGCCCTGGCGGCCCAATACGTGGATGTGTTGCAAATACCCGCCTTTTTGTGCCGCCAAACGAGCCTGCTGGTGGCCGCGGCCCAAACCGGCAAGGTCGTGAACATCAAAAAAGGGCAGTTCGTCAGCCCCGAAGCCATGCGTTTTGCCATGGAAAAAGTGCAGGAAGAGGGCAACCCGAACGTGATCCTGACCGAGCGCGGCACCACTTTCGGCTACCAGGACCTGATCGTGGATTTCCGCGGACTGCCGGTCATGCAATCGTTCGGCGCGCCGGTGGTGCTCGACTGCACCCACTCGCTCCAGCAGCCCAACCAAAGCAGCGGCGTCACCGGCGGCCGCCCGGCATTGATCGAAACCATCGCCCGCGCCGGCATCGCAGTGGGCGCCGACGGCCTTTTTATCGAAACACATCCCAAACCCGCGGAAGCCAAATCCGACGGCGCCAACATGCTCCCGCTCGACAAACTGGAAGCCCTGCTGGAACGGCTGGTCAGAATCCGCCAGGCTATCTTGTAACGCCAACCTTCCGGTTGGCGAGGAGAATTCTCCAACCGGAGGATGGGCGGTACAGACACCAACCGGAAGGTTGGTGGCACAGGCACCAACCGGAAGGTTGGCGGTACAGGGCAGGCTGTGTTACAGTTCCTCCGGCCCCTCTCCTACCCAATCCTGCTGGACATAGCCGTTTTCGCAGTGTTCGGCCAGTTCGTCGCCAATGAAGGCGCGCACTTCGTGGATGATTTCGCCGGGATAAAGCAAATGTACATTGGGACCGGCATCGAGGGTAAAAAAGACCGGATGGCCGGTAGCGGCGCGGTATGCGCGCACCTTTTCGATGATGGCCAGCGAATCGGGCTGCATGAGCAGGTAGGAAGGATGGCTGCTCATCATCAGGGCATGGAGGGTGAGCGCTTCGTCTTCGGCGATCTGGCCGAAGGTGGCAAGGTCGCCCGCGCGCATGGCATCGAGCAGGCGGGAGAGGCGCTGCCGGGCCTGGGCGTAACGCGGCTCGGCAAAGGGATTGTCGTCCATCAGGGCATGGCCCGCCCGGCTCGACACGGATTTTTCGGAAGTGCTGACGATCAGAATGTCATCGTGAAAATCCCGGAACTGCTCGTGGACAAGATCGCCCACCGGCACGGCATATTCGTTGGAAGTACCGGGCACCAGCGCGGTTTCGCCCCAAATGGCGGCATAAGGGAAAATAGAACGGCAGGCGGAGCCGCTGCCCAGGCGAGCCAGCCAGGATGCCTTGCGGTCGAATTCCGCCGGTTCCTGCAGGGTACCGAACAGTTTGTCCTCCAGCGAGCAGAGGCAGAGGGCGAGGGCCGACATGGCCGAGGCGGAAGAAGCAATGCCGGCCGAATGCGGGAAGGAATTGCCGGTATGAATGGTCAGTTTGAGTTGTTTCAAAAAAGGGAACACCGGAAGCAGGCTTTCCAGATAAGCCAATACTTTGACTTTGAAAGCCTCGTTTTCCTTTTGGTGGAAGAAAAAATCCAGGTCGATGGAACCGCCGTGCGCTTCGTCCTTGAACTCGTATTCCAGTTGGGTATCGGTGCAGGAAGCCGCCAGTGTCAGGCTCAGGGAGGGGTTGCGCGGGAGTTGCAGACCGTATTTGCCCCAGTATTTGATGATGGCGATGTTGCTGGGCGAACGCCAGGTGATGCTGTCGGGTCCGGGCGGATTGGAGGAATCGAGAATAAGCCGGGGATTTTCGTACATCGTTTCGTAGTGCGTTGGTGGTGGTATATAGAACGTTTGCTCGTTAAAATCGGGCGTTTGATAAAAAGACGGGCAAAGAAACACAAGGCTGCGCACCTGTGTCTCGTCTGACTGTTCTACTTTTGCCAAAACTTGTAAATTCACTCAAACCTTCAAACATAAGTCATCCTGAATTTTTCAAGCCGCAAAAATTCCGAATGATTCATGCCCCTCTCGCAACACTTATGTGGCAAAGACTCCGGCGCCTGGGCGTAGAACTGTATGCTTACCTCACCGATTTTTATGTGGTGAAGAACTACCTCGGCATGCTCACGCTGGCGGGTGGCCTCCTGCTCATGACCTTCTGGTGGCTCAAGTGTTACACCAACCACGGTGAAAGCCTGGAGGTGCCGAGTTATGTCGGCATGAATTTCCGCGAAGCCTCCCGCAAAGCCAAAGCGCGCAATTTTGATGTAGCCGTCACCGATTCAGTGTACGAAGTCGGAAAAGCGCCGGGCATCATTCTTTCGCAGGACCCCAAACCGCAAAGCCGCGTCAAGGAAGGCCGCACCATCTACTTCACCGTTACAAAAAACAATCCGGAGATCATCAAACTGCCCGAACTCATCGGCAGCGATGACTATGATCTCTACAGCCGCAAACTCAGCCGGCTCGGCGTAAAACCCCGCATCATCGCCCGCGTGGCCGACCCGGTGCTGGACGCCAACACGATCATTGCCGTCATTTACCGGGGTGATACCATTCCCAGCCGTGATATTACATCGTACTCGGTCGAAATGGGCGCCACGCTCGATTTTGTCGTCTCCGAAGCGGTCACGCTCACGGTCAGCATACCCGACTGCGAATGCCAGACACTCGACGCCGCCAAATTCCTCATCCAGGCCAGCGACCTCAGCGTCGGCGAAATCATCCCCGATGCCACCGTCACCGACCCGCAAACTGCCTACGTACACCGCCAGCGCCCCAAATACGGGCCCAACGAAACCATGCGCAAAGGCGAACAGGTCGATTTGTATATTACCCAGGAAAGGCCGCAGTTTTGTGATGGCAGAGGGCAGTGAGTGAATGAGTGAATGAGTGAATGAGTGAATGAGTGAATGAGTGAATGAGTGAATGAGTGAATGAGTGAATGAGTGAAGCTGGCTCAACAAATCAACAAATACCCAATTCAACAAACAACCCAATTCAACAAACAACCCAATCATCAGATACCCAATTCAACAAATCAACAACAAATCCGCTCATGGACATTACCGTACAGGAACTCCGTCAAAAACTCGAATCAGGGGAAAAATTCATCTTCCTCGATGTGCGCGAACCCTGGGAATATGAAGAATTCAACCTCGGCGCCACCTTGTTGCCGCTGGGCGAACTGATGAATAAAATGTGGGAACTGGAAGACCACAAAAACGATGAAATCGTGGTCCACTGTCGCAGCGGCAGTCGCAGCGGCATGGCGCAAAGTCTGCTTGCAGCCAGCGGGTTCACCAATGTGCGCAACCTGAGCGGAGGTATAACGGCCTGGATGGATGCCTACGGACCAACCAAACCTTAATCGAAACAGCATGACAGGACGGGCGCCAGGCATCCAACTGCGAGCTGCCGGTCAGCGCACAGCCGGCCGTGCCGGCGAATCGGTAGTCGCTTGTTGCCGCTCGTTTTTTGGTCTTTTGTGTGTTTCGCTTTTCCTGCTTGGCTGCTCTCCTGCCCTGCGCACCGAACGTTTTTTCCCGGATGCTGCCACACGCAGCGACAAGCCGGCACGTCCCGACCGCAGTTGCGGCGACTGGCGTGGCTATCTGCCCGATGCCGCCCATCCCGAATACCTGCCCATGCGGCACCTGCGCGTCAATTTCCATGTGATGAACAGCAGCGACAGCAGCCACAATTTCAGCCCCGAAGCCGGCCGCGCCTACCTCCGACACCTGCTCGACTGCTGCAATCAGGCCCTCGATACCAACCTCCGCAACTGGCGCTCCCCGGAAGGAACCGCCATCCTGCCCCGCCGCTACAGGTATGTACTCACCCCGCAACCCGGCGACGACGGCATCTATTTCCACTACGACGATTCGTTGTACTATTTTATATCGCAGGGCAGCAACCAGAACAACTACAGCCGCAAAGTCATCGACAAGTATCAGGTCGGCAAGGATTCCATCCTGAATATCTTCGTCATGGTGCACCCTGACGACAGCATCCGTTCCAAAACGTACCGCGCCGGCGGGCAGGGCATTGCGCTGGGTACAGCGCTCAAGGTGGCCGGCATTTTCGAGACCCGGGAGCCAGCCGAAAATTTTGACGGCCTGATCAACCACGAGATCGGTCACATCCTGGGTCTCAGCCATGCCTGGGTGGAGGACGGCTGCCCCGATACCGACAACCATCCCAACAAATGCTGGGTGTGGTCGGAGGAGCCGCCTTGCCGCGATATTGCCACCAACAACATGATGGACTACAACGCTTATCAAATTGCCCAGACACCCTGCCAGATCGCGCGTATTCAGGCCGGATTCGCCAACGAACGCAGCCTGGTGCGCAAATGCCTGCTGCCGGTGTGGTGCACCCGCAACCCCGCCCGCGACCTCATCATCCGCGATTCGGTCAACTGGACGGGCGCCCGCGACCTGGAGGGCAACCTCACCATAGCTCCCGGCGCCGTGCTGGAAATCCACTGCCGGGTATCAATGCCCGCGGGCAGCAGCATCACCGTTCAGCCCGGCGGCAGGCTCCGGCTCGACGGCGCCAGGCTGCACAATGCCTGCGGACAAAGCTGGAATGGTATTTTTGTGCAATCTTTGGGCGACTCCAAAGGCGAGGTTTTTATCCTGAAACCGCCGGTTTTTGAAAATTGCCCGGTAGAAAAACAAACCCGGAAACACAAACCATGAGCAATCGCAATTCACCTACTGCATCCGCCGGCTGTGGCGATCAACTCTGGCTGCTGGCCTTTGTGGCCGTTTCGCTGGCGATATTCTGGCCCTCCCGCAACGCCGGTTTTGTGGTGGACTGGCTGGGCTGGCAAATGCGCTACGAGGCCGGTTCCTGGCTGGATGTGCCCAAAAGTTTTGGCTATCAGGCCCTGCAACCGGTGCTCCAGTTTTGCAATTATCTGATGTTCCGGGTATTCCAGACGGAGGGTTTGCCCTGGTATCTGCTGTTTGCCACCCTGCACGGCGCCAATGCCTGGCTGCTCTATCGGCTCGTGCGCCGCCTGCTCAACAACGACACGGCCCAAAACCCGGCGCTGGCCGCCGGCTTTTTGTTTTTGCTTTCCCCCTACACGGCCGAAGTGGTGGTATGGCGGGTATGCCTGCATTATTTGCTCAGTTGCACCTTCATGCTCAGCGCCTTGCACGCTGCGCTGGAATATCTGGAAACCGATTCCCGGCGGGTGTTGTGGCGTGTACACGGGTTGTTCATTCTCGGCCTGTTTTCCCTCGAATGGTCGCTCGTCGTGCCTGTTCTGCTGGGCTGGCTGCTGGTGGTTTATACGCTCAGCCAGTGGGAATGGTCGGCCCTGGGCCGGCGCATGGCGGGCTTGCTGTTGCCGCCGGTGGGCATACTCGGTGTCTATTTTTCCCTGAACAAATGGATGTTTGGCAACTGGGTGGGGCATTATGGCGCCTCCACGCACCTGAATCTGGATCCGCAACTGGTGTTTTCCACCATGATGAAATACTTTGCCAAACACCTCGGATTTGTACGCTACTACGAGCATCCGCTGAAAGTCAGGGTATTCGACTGGTTCGATAAGCCGGGTGTGCTCTGGATGGTTGCAGCCACCCTGGGTTTGTTGCTGGTGTTGTGGCTGGGGCGAACTTTTGCCAAAAAAACCGGCCCGCGCTGGCATTGGGCGGGATTCGGCCTGGGCGCCTTTTTCATCGCCTTGCTGCCAGTGGCCAATTTGTTTTTTTACTACCTCCAGTGGTCCGAAAACGACCGTTACGGGTATTTTGCATCGGCGTTTCTGTGGATGAGCGTTGTACTGGTACTTTCGGCTTTGCCGCGCTGGATGTTCAGCCTGATTACCAGTGTGTTGATCCTCGTCTCGGGTTATCTGTTGTTCAAAATGAACCGGATCTGGGGCGATTCCGAAAAAATCTATGCAAGCCTGGTGGAGGATTTCCGCTGGTACGACAAGGAGGAAGTCATCATTCTGGGCTCACCGGACAACTACAAGGGCGTGTGGATCATGCGCATCATCGGCCAGGACAACGGTTTCAACGAAGCGCTTTCCCTGCGCCGCCGGGCGCCGTACCAGGGCCAGATGTGGGAGGTTGCCCAGTTCAACATGGAAACCCCCAACGATGGGCTGAAAGTGGAAAAACTGGAGACCGACTCGACCGGTCTGACCTACAAAACCCTGTTTGCCCAGTTTGGCAACTGGTGGTTCCGCAACGGCGTCGGCGCCGGCGATTACGAAACCAAAAGTTATTTGTTCCGCACCAAGGAATGGCACGTCGAAACCACCTTGCGCGAACGCCGCCCCAACCGGGCCATTATCTATCCTGTCGGGGGTAAATGGTTCGAGGCGCCGCAATGAACACCCGAATCCGAACGTTGAATCCGCCATCCATCGACTTTTGTCAAAATAAAAGAACATGAAATACTACCGCACTGCAGCATTTTTCCTTCTGTTGTTTTTTGCCATGGGCACCGCCCCCGCCTGCAAAACCAAAAGCGGCTGCGAAGCCACCGAAAGCCTCAAGCCCAAACCCGGCAAAGACGGCAGTTACAAAGCCTCCAGAAAACGCGACGACGGCCTTTTCCCAAAGAAAATGGCCAAAAAGATGAAATAAGGATCGCTCAAAAAACAACTTATGTTTTTGATTAACCCCCGTGCTTCAGCCGGGGGAAAAGTAACGAACCAAAATCTGATGGGTTTTAACCCGAAAGGTGTGTTATGGGGTTAAAACCCCTCCTGATTTTGGCCGCTGCGATTCACGACAAGGTGGCTATCTCATCAGGTTGATTGGGGTTTATAAAAGTTGATCAGGTTGATATTTTGATCCGGATAGGGCATGGATTTGGCCATTTTTGAATCAAAATATCAACCTGATCAACCCTTATCATCTTTATCAACCTTATGAGGTTTCCTCGTTTGAGCAGCTTCATATCCGCTTTGTTTCTTTTTTGCCCTTCCCCTCGCGCGCATCCGCCTTTTGCATAGTGCCTGTTGCGTGACATATGCGCAGTTTTTCCCGGCCGTTTCGGGTATTTTAGACCACCGGTGTTGGTGTGTCCGGCAGGTCGGCGTAGTTTTCGCGGTCTTTTGGGAAGCCAAAAATTACGATCGTTCATTTACAGACAGTTTTCCTATGAACCGCTTACTACTCCTGTGCCTGCTCGCATGCATTCATGTCTGCGCGTATGGCAATCCGCCTGTATTATACCCTGCAACTATCCCGGGCTCCGTTTCCCACCTTTTGATTGATACCATATCGCCTACCATTCAATGCCCGCCCAGTGATACCATCGTGCTGGGTGTGGGAAAATGCGACACAGCCTTCAACTACACCGTAGAAGCCAACGACGACCAGCCCAATTTTATCCTGATCCAGCTCAGTGGCCTGGCTTCGGGCAGTTCGTTTCCGGTCGGCACCTTTGTCAATTCGTTTCTTGTGACTGACCTGGCCGGCAACACCGCTACCTGTTCGTTTTCCATTACGGTGGAGGAATTCGGTGACAGTACCCTGTTGTGTCATGACCTGGTCGAAGTGGAACTGGGCCAAAACTGTGCGGCTTCCGTCGATCTGGTGGATCTGCTCGAAGCGCCCTACGGCTGCACCGATGGCTTCGAAATTACCATCGATAAAACACCGCCGTTTGGAAACGGCCCCTGGGTGCCGGCCAACCTCGGCATCACCGACCTGGGAAAAACCTACCTCGCAAGGGTGCAGGATCCGGAGTCGAACGCCAGTTGCTGGGGCAACCTGAAAGTCATCGATCCCGCCCCGGTGATCCAGTGCTCCAATCTCACCGTCCATTGTGCCATCAACAACCTGACGCCCACCTTTTTGCACGACAGTCTGGGCATCGCGGCGGGAATGCCCGTAGCGAGCGACAACTGCCCCGGATTTTCACTTACTTACCTGGACATCGCCGAAAACCTGCCCTGCAACCCGTTGACCAACATCAGCGGTACGGTCAGCCGTGTGTGGACAGCCACGGATACCAGCGGCAACAAATCGTCCTGCCAGCAGACGATTGTCCGGCAACGTTCTTTCTCCGACATCAAATTCCCCGCAGCCGACACGGCCACTTGTACGGACAAGACCAACTTCGACCTCACCGGAACACCCTATGTATCGGTGGGTGATTACCGTTTTTCACTTTGGCCGACCTCTTATTGCGAGTTTGAGATTCAATACGAGGATACCCTGCAAACCGACTTTTGCGGCAGCAGCGGGCGTTATGTTCGCACCTGGAAGGTGTTCGACCTGTGCCAGCCCATATCGCCGGACAACCCGTTGAAGGGGCAGCAAATCCTTGATTTCCTGGATGAACTTAGTCCGACTGTGACTTGTGATTCCGGTTTGACCGTGGTCGCCGACGCCACGGACTGCCTGATTACGGTGGACATACCCGATATTTCATTTTCCGACAACTGCTCTCCCGTCGCTACCGTCCTGGCACACTGGTCGTCCGGTACGGGACAGGATACCCTGACCGTCGCCGTCGCAGGATCCGACACAGCAGCCGTTTTTGATGAAATAAAGGATTTTCCGGCGCGTACTACCACCATCACCTACGAGGTCACGGATGAATGCGGCAAAACCGGCACTTGCCAGACGCTGGTGACCATTTGGGATACCGATCCGCCCGTCGCTGATTGCATTCCGTTTTTTACGGTCACCCTGGATGCAGACGGAACGTTCTCGCTGGGCGCCGATACGCTTGATCAAAGTTCAAAAGACTCCTGCAGTGAGGTGCTTTCATTCAAAATGCGCCGCGTCGTGCCATCTACCGCCTGCCAGCCCGGCGATCAGTTTGATGATGCCGTTCCGTTTTGTTGCGCCGACATCGGCGATACGATTGAACTGACCCGTCGCGTGTACGATATTCTGACGCCCGACGGTCCGGTCGCTCCCGATTACGGCCAGAACCAGTTCAGCGATTGCATCGTAAAAGTGGTGGTGTTCGATACGCTGCCGCTCAGTTGCATTGCCCCGCCGGATATGGAGCTGAGTTGTACCACATTTGACATACAAAGTTCCAATTTAGGCGACCCGATTTATACCTGTCAGGTGGATTCGTCTGTCGTCAGCCTGAATACGATTTTGTACGACAGCAGTTGCACGGAAGGTTTGATTACCCGGGTTTTTCGCGTTTTCGATCAGGCAGGCAACAGCGCCACCTGCTTCCAGCAAATTACGGTAGCACACGTACAGGATTATTACATCAAATTCCCCGACGACGTTATTCTTACTCAATGCGATTCGTCCGATGTTTTCGGCGCGCCGGAGTTTTCGAAAAACGGCTGCGAAGTCCTGGAAGCCACCTATAAGGACGAATTGTTCAGCATCGTACCGGATGCCTGTTTCAAAATCGAACGCACCTGGACCATCTGGAACCGCTGCCGGTACGATTCCACCATTGCGCCGATTGTGGTGCCCAACCCTACCCCGCTCAACCCGCCCAATTCATCTGCCAACCTGCCCGGGCCGATCGTGTCACCGGCCGGCACTGCGGCGCCCTGGGAGCCTACCCTGGTCAAAATCGGCTTTCTCGACTCCGCCCCTTCCAGTTATTCCGATTTCTGGAGCCCCGATGCCAACGCCTACCAGTACAAACAGATCATCAAGGTAATCGACACCCAAAAGCCAGCCGTCAACAATTGCCCGTCCGCACCGGTTGCCGTCAATGACACTACCGGCAACGATTCACTGCTCTGGCATCAATCCTACTGGTTTGACCCGGCTACGAATCAGGACGACCTCTGCGAAGGCACTCCGGATTTGTCGATCACGGCGACCGACGCCTGTTCGGGAAAAAACATCAACATCAGTTACCTGCTGTTCCTCAACCTCGATGGCAACAACACGCAGGAAACCGTGATAAGCAGCAACAACACGCCGGCGCCCGGCACGGTGAATTTTGACAATTTCAGTTTTCCGAATTACGCTGGCGGGACACCCAGCGTATTCGACGGGCGGGCGGTATCGCCGGCCCTGATCTATCGCTGGGCACTGCACCAGGAAGTGAACGGCAACAACATCACGGCCAGCGTCCAATGGAAAACGGCCCTCCAGTTGCCGACTCCCAACACGCCATTCGGCACGCCCGGCGTTGCACCGCAATTGCCGCACGGCACCCACAAAATCCGCTGGATCGTCACCGACCTGTGCGGCAACGAAACCACCTGCGAGTACAGTTTCACGATCCGGGACAGCAAGGCACCCGCCGTTACCTGCAAAAGCGCGGCTCCGGATGTGGAAATGCCCGCCTCCGGCGCCATCGGTGTGGCATCATCGCAATATCTTGAATCGGCTGCCGACAACTGTACCCCTGTTGCCGGTCTGAAATA
>Ga0075163_10006617_pt1 | contig 15365 bp, 8 predicted proteins | sample JI1023141ADNA_FD_71478 | JGI IMG/M metagenome (GOLD analysis project Ga0075163, IMG submission 71478) | Wastewater effluent complex algal communities from Wisconsin, to seasonally profile nutrient transformation and Carbon sequestration -... | ecosystem: Engineered > WWTP > Effluent > Algae... | reverse complement strand
ACTAGAAGCTAGTTCTAAAGGAACTCTTAAGTTAACTGAAATATATTGCTTTAGATTAATTGTATAGAGCTTTTCTGTGTCTGCTAAAAAACGCTGTAATTTAAGATCTAACCCTAAGTAATCTACCTGGTTTAACTGAGAAAACATTTGTAAATAATTCTCATAACCAAGATCTTTAGTAAATTCATGTAGCTTTTCAACACGTTCTTCTCTTAAATCATTTACTGAACTAAGTACAGAAAGTTTCTTACGATAGATTTCTTTTCTCTTTTGTGGATTAGGCTCATTTACTAGTAAGCTATTTATATTATGTAATGGTATTTTTTGCTTTTCCCAATCAATATTTAGACGACTTTCAGCCGTTATGATTTCTTGAGTTAAACTTTTTACTTTTAAGTTTAAGTACTCTTGACTAGCAAAAGAGATTAATCTTCCAAGCCGTTTACGGTTTGTTTGGTAATATTCAGTAATTTCTGCTTGTGCTTTTTTTAATGAATTTATTGCTTCTAAAGAAAAAAGATCGCTATAACGATCATATATTTCTGTAACAGGAAAAGTTACTTTTTGCCCTGATAAATACAAGTATTTTGTACGGTTTAAGTTAATATTAAAGTCAGTAAATTCTTTACGATAATGCTCTAGCATTTGGTTTTAAGCCTCAAGCTTATGATGTTTTTTTTCTAAAATACCAAAAAACTAAAATACCTATAATAGGTATTATTAAGTCTAATGGAATCACTATATGGCGTTTATTGATTGATATAATAGGAGGAAGAGAAATAGGATCTTGATTTTTATCTGGTGAGAAAAATAAGTCATTTGTTCCAGGTCTAGGTGAAGAACTATCCTCAAAAGCCGTTAACCAAAGAGGTTTAGGTAACTCAGTTAAACTAGCCCCATCCCCTAGAATTTTACTTGGATCTGTTATTTCTCCAGCCCAAATAACTCGTCCTGGCCAAGGTGTTTGAGCGTCTTTAATTGCTCCTGTTACTTTGCTATCACTAAAAAAGAAAACTTGTAAATTCCTCTGTTGACTCTTGTTGTCTACTTCTTGATATTCTTTTGGTTCTCGATAAGGGAAAAAAGGCTCGTCTGTAGTAAATGATATTTGAATTGGAGTAGTTAAAAACTTAGTTGGAGAAGTATTTTTATATATAGGATCGTCTTCTACAGGTTGAATAATTCGGAAAGCAGTAATTTTCCACTTCATGGCTATATAAGGAGTTAGCCATTCTGAAAGTGATGGACTCTTAGCATAACCACGAGATTCAAGCCAAGTTGCTAGTGCATCAGCATCATCTGCTTCTAATATTACTGTGTCATAACTTCCAAGCTGTTGTTGATCTACAATACGAACTAATGAACGATTTCCAGCCATACCACTATCAGAACTAAAAAAACGAAAAAATGCACTTAATAAAAAGAAACTAAACTCATTTTCAGTTTTTTCTTGAACTTTAGGCTGAATTGTTTGCAATAAACGAATAAAAATAGGGACTTCCATCTCTGCCAAAGTAGGTACAGAAGGAGTAGGAACTAAAAACCCAAAATCCTTTTCAGATGTATCAAACACAGCATTACGAATAAAATGCTCAGTTTTTGTTTTACTATTCCAAATTATAATTGCTGATTCATCAGCAATAGTAACTTTCCCCCCTAAACGAGGCACAGGAGCACATGCTTTTGAAGAGGGAAAAGAAAAAAATGGTGCTAGAGATAACAAACACAATAAAAAAATTAATTTGTATAAATAGTTCTTTTTCATAAAATTAACAAAACTACTTTAATGAATTTAATGCTTGATCTAAAGAATCAATTTCCTCAAATGTGTTGTAGTGAACTAAGCTAATACGTACTGCTCCGCCTCTTTCCTCTAATCCTAAACGGGTCATTGGTTCAAGTGCATAATAATTTCCTGACCAAACATTTATCCCTACTTCTGCTAACTTTATTGCTACTTCTTTTGCAGAATAATTCTTAACATTAATAGCAAAAGTTGGTACACGCTCATTTAAACGCATAGGGTCAGTAATTCCATAAACTTGAACATGTGAATGTCTAGCAAAAACCTCTAAAAGTTTTTCAGAGATCGTTTTTTCATATTCCCTAATACTAGTCATTGCTAGGCGTAGATTTTCACTATGACTTGTATTATTTGCATTATTTCCTAAGAGCTTAGGTAGCGATTCAAAATACTCTAGCGAACCTAAAGCACCTGCAATGCCTTCATGATTTTGTGTCCCAACTTCAAACTTATCAGGAATAATATTTTTTACTGTACGCAAGTGAAAAGTCTCAAGTCCTTCCATTAACTTACGCTGTCCCCAAATTACTCCAACATGCGGGCCAAAAGCTTTATAAATAGAGTAGACCAATACATCACAACCAAGCTCATTAATATCAATTAGACCATGTGGAGAGTAATGTACTGCATCAACAAAACAAAGTGCACCAACCGAATGTGCAAGTTTTGCTACCTCTTGGACAGGGTTAACTGTCCCAAATGCATTAGACGCATATCCTACAGCAACTAGACGAGTACGCTTAGATAACTGCTCTCGCAGGCTATCCAAATTTATAGTCATATCATCTAGATTTATATCTACAAAACGAACTTTTACCCCACGCTCTTTAGCTAGCCCTAGCCAAGGCGAAATATTTGCTTCATGCTCCAAAGAAGTAGTAATAATTTCATCACCTTCTTGACAACTACGACCAAAAGCGCGTGCAAAAGCTTGTGTTAAGGTCGTCATATTAGGCCCAAAAGCTACTTCTTGTGCATCTTTTACACCTATAAAATCAGCTACTCTTTGACGACAAGTTTCTAGTAAGTCATCTGAACGGCGAGAAGTTTCAAAAACTCCACCTGTATTAGCATTAGAATTAAGGAAATATTGAGTAACTTGGTCAATACATTGTTGTGCTACTTGTGTTCCAGCCGCATTGTCAAAAAATATTGTAGGCTGACCATTAGATTTTAGTGATAAAGAAGGAAATTGTTCACGGATTAATTGTATGTTCATAAAATTTTGTAGGGGCAGACCTGCGTGTCTGCCCTCTTTCATTAGTATTTGAATCAATAAGTTATCAAAAGTATTTAAATTTTAGGAAATATCCCGACATGCACGATATAAATCTTTCCAGCCATCGCGCTCTTTTACTACTGTTTCAAGGTATTCTAACCATACAACTTGATCTTGGACAGGATCCTTTACCACTGCTCCAAGTATTCCTGCCGCCACATCATCAGCACGCATTAAGCCATCTCCAAAATGTGCTGCTATTGATAAGCCTCCATTTACTACTGAAATAGCTTCTGCTGTACTCATTGTTCCACTAGGGGTTTTAATTTTAGTTTTACCGTCAAGCGTTTTACCATCTCGTAACTCACGGAAAATAGTAACAATACGGCGAATTTCTTCTAGTGCAGGCGCTTCAACAGGTAGTTCCAATGTTCGACCAATACTTTCTACTCTACGCTGAACAATTTCAGCTTCCTCATCAACCGTTTCCGGCACAGGTAAAACCACAGTATTAAAACGTCTTTTTAATGCGCTAGAGAGTTCATTAACTCCACGATCTCTATTATTTGCAGTAGCAATTACATTAAACCCTTTTACCGCTTGGACTTCCTCGTTTAACTCAGGAATAGGTAGAGTTTTTTCTGATAAAACTGTTATTAAACTATCCTGAACATCAGCAGGAATACGGGTAAGCTCTTCAATTCTAGCTATTTTTCCTTGTTCCATAGCCCTCATTAATGGACTATCAACAATTGCAGCTTTAGAAGGGCCTTCAGAAAGGAGTTTTGCATAGTTCCAACCATAGCGGATAGATTCTTCACTAGTTCCAGCAGTACCTTGAATTAGCAAAGTAGAATCACCTGAAACCGCAGCAGAAATATGCTCAGACACCCAAGATTTAGCTGTACCAGGAACACCAAGTAAAAGTAGAGCACGGTCTGTTGCAAGAGTTGCAATAGCAATTTCAATTAATCTACGGCTGCCAATATATTTAGGAGAAATCTTAAACCCATTACTTAGTTCACCTCCTAAAAGATATGTTGCTACTGCCCAAGGAGAAATTTTCCAATTAGGCGGACGTGGGCGAGTATCATGTTTTGCAATTTCTGCTAGCTCTTCAGCAAATTGTTGTTCTGCGTGTTGGCGTAGAATATTAGTCATTAATTAAACTCCCTAAGCATTTTTTGTCGAAATTTTAGTAGGCTAATAAATGGAGCTACTATTTTTTCCCAGGCTTTCCATTGATTATAGTCAAAATTATCTTCATCAAATATCAATAGGATTTGTTGAAACATTATTTCTGGAGTATGTATTGCAACCTGTTCTAAGAAATTAGAAAATCCCCAGTCTGCTTTTTTATTTTTACTAATAAACTCTAAAGTTTTGTTTAAGACCTGTTCTGTTAGTCTTTTACTCCAAGTGTCTTTATACAAACATAATAAGCTTCCTATTAAAGATGAGGGATGAAAAATTTCTTCTTTACTAAGGAAAAGTATTAGCATTTCTTCTTTTTCTGCTACTGATAGTTTTGAAAAAACTTCTTGTACAACCTTAGAATCAATGCTTGTTTTTTTTTCAACAAGCTCTTCAAGTAATGGCTTTATCCATTCTAAATCTAAATGATTGGAAATGGAGATAGATAAACCCCAAAAAACATCTTTTGCCCAATCGGTTTTTGCTATTAGTGAAAATATTTCTTTAGGTGAAAGCTTAAACTCATTTGCCCAAAAACTAGGTTTTACAGCCATTACTATTTTACGTAACCACCAAGCTTTTTGCCCAATATCTTTATTTGGCGAGTCTTGTTCAACTATATCTCTAATAGCCATTTCATCAAGGTTTTCAGGGGGAATAATTTCTAAAAAAGTTTTCTTTTTCTCTGTTTTTAATTTAACTATTAACCGTAACCTTTCTAACATTCGACTATGAAATCTTGAATCTGATAAACAAAGTAATAGTTTTTGTGCTTCTAGTTTAATGTCTTTAGCTCGATCATCTAAAGCCGTTTCTAAAAAAGGCTCATCATCTATAGCTAAAGTTTCCTTAAATGTAGAAATAGATGCAAACCTATAGTCTGCTGGCTCTTCTTTCCAAGTAGAAAGAACTAATTCATGAGCTTTAGCTCTATTTTCTTTACGAAGTTTTTTAAGTAAATTAATACGTGTAAGCTTATTTCCTGTTTGCCAAAGCTCTTCAGGCACATGACTTGTTAAATTTACACCTTTAGCATATGACCAACTAGGGTTTTGCTCTGCTAACCATTGCCCACGCTTACCTATTACTTTAGAAATACCTTCACGAGCATCCAAGTAAGCATGACCATAATTTAAAAGCTCACAAAGAGTTTCATTCTGTACTCTACAACCACTTTTACTAAGTAGGCTTAAAAACTCTGGTAAAACTTTTGCATATTTACCCTTAAATAAAGAAACCAATAATTTATTGATTTTTGGGCTACAAGTAGGTAAATCATCTAGGTCACAAGGCTCAATTAATGGACTATCTAGCTTACTTGGTACTTTACCAGCCCGCTGATAAAGAGCTAACATAGCAGCAGCATTAAGCAAATTATGCTCTATATCAGATGTGTTTAGCTGTGAGAGCATTTTATTTAGGCTATCACTAGGCGAAGTAGCAGAAATTTCTGCTTTTTGCCGCTGTGTGCCAATTAATGCCATAGATACTACTTCTTCTAACATCTACAAAACTCCTCCACTAAACCCATTAAAATAAACTATTTGTATAAAGACTTAAGTGAATAAAATTGATTGTCTATATAAATTGTTAAAGGCCAAACTTGATCTAAATACCATTCACCAAACATTTTTATTGGATGACCGCCACTTAAGGCCAAAAGCTGCCAAAAATTTACATCATAATTTTGACCAAGAGGTAATTTATAACCTTCTTTATCAACAAGTTGCCAAGAAGTTTCACTAGATAAAATCCTAGTATTTTCTAAAGCAATAGGAAGACGTTCTAGCCAAGGAGTTTGTGCTATAGCTTTAGTATAACTAGCAAAAAACTCCAGTATATTAGCAGACCAAGCCCCTTCATTATCCTTAAGTGGTGCTTGACGTGTTTTTATTACTGCTCTTAATGGATAAGCGCTAGGGAAAAAAACTAGTTCTGCTGGAAGTACTGTTCCGATTTCTAATGATTTATCTAAAGCACTTGTATCATTAAAAGCAAAATTTAGTATTAGAGCAAATTTTTTACTATTTTGACCTTGTAGCCAAATTCTTTGGATTGTTAAGCTATGGTTTAGTGGATCATTTTCTATGTTTTCTCCAAGCACTAGCCAATTGTCTTGCTCTCCTGTTTGAGTAAGTAATTCTTCTTGCTTTTGTGTCCAACCCATAAAAGAACGAATATCTTGTTGAGTTTCAGAAGGAAGACTTTCTAGACGTTTATAGCCTTCTATTAAAAGGTGAATACGAGATAGTCTATCTAAAAGACGTCCTTGCCACCCATCGCCAGAAGTTGGAATGCTTGCCATTTCTCTTAACATTCGTGCAATTCCTGGAATTTGTGAGTCTACCATTCTAGCCGCTATCTTATCCCAAAATGAATAGCTTTGGGTTTGAACAGAAGCTAGTCCTTGACGCATTAAGTCTTTTAACCAAAGTTCTAGTTCTTGTATTCCTCTATTTACTTTTGATTGCCGCTCGGCAGCGCGTTTAGCCTGTTTTTCTACGTCTACAGGGTTACCTTCATTAGCCGCTTTTGTTGCTTCTCGTTTAGCCTTTCTTTCAGCCTGTTTAATTCTTGATTCTATCCATTCTTTTACCCAAGCTGGTTGCTCAGTTTGAGTAAAGGCGCTTTCTTGGCTGGCAAGAAGTAAAAATAATCCTAAAGAATGTTTACAAGGAAATTTCTGGCTAGGGCAACTACACTTAAAAGCAGGTTGCTCGCTAAGGTCTATTTCTGTTTTATACGGATCTCTACCACTTCCTTGACATTCACCCCAAGCAAATGACCCATCATAACCAAGAGTTATCCAACTATTAGCCTTAATAAATTTTTTTGCAGCACTAATACTAGCAGCATCAGGAGCTAGTGCATTAATTTGATCTGTTGTCCAATTTATCGGCATATTTTAGATGCTCTCTTTTTATATTATCTGTCTATAGGTTTATAGGTTTTATAAGCTTCTAACACCCTACCAGCATTACGTTTCCAAGTATAACTTGCAATTACATCTTCACGGGCTTGAATGCCTAGGCGCTTACAATCATGCGGGTTAGAGGCTAGCTTAGCTAAAGTGTCTACTAACATATTTACATTAGCTGGTTCAACTAGATAACCATTTTTTCCATCTTCAATTACATCAGCAATTTGTCCTAAGCGACTAGCTACAATAGGTTTAGCCATTGCCATATATTCAAAAAGTTTGGTTGGTGAGCCAAAAAAATCGCTCCCATCTTCCATAGGAACATGAGGTGATACAAGTATGTCACAAGCATCTAAGTAAGATGGTACTAAGCGATGGCTAAGCCTTCCAGTAAAAGTTACTTTGTCTGTAGCGTTGTGTGTTTTTACTATTTCTTCTACTTTAGATTTTAAGTTTCCTTCACCTATTAGTAAAAAATGGCAGTTAGCCTCTTTAGGAAGTTTGCTAATAGCTTCTGCTAAAACTAACACTCCATGCCAAGGGCCAAATGTACCAACAAAGCCAACTACAGTTTTATCATTAATTCCTAGCTGCTCACGTACTTCTTTGCCTCCTTGATCAGGGCGAAACATTTCTGGGTCAACACCATTAAAGTTAACAAAAATCTTTTTACTATCAACAGAAGCATTAATTAAATTTTTCTTTTCTACTTCTGAAACAACAAAAATTAAATGAGCCGCTTGAAGGTTAAGACGCTCAAAGCGTTCTAGTAACCAAAGTAGGCTTGCATCATCCCAATGACGACCAACCCAGACTTCAGAGCCATTAAATTCAAGTAGTAAAGGAATACCTGTTAACCAAGAAATTATTACACCAGCATAAGTAAAACGGCTATAACGCTGATAAATAAAGTCTGGAGGATTGGAGCGTATTTTTCCTAGTGCATAAAAAGTAAATGTTAAATTATTCCAAAGCTCAAATATCATTCGATGAGCATTAAAAAACGATGAAGGCTCAATTACTGTTATAGGTGTTTCTTCTTTATTAATCCCAGAAATACCATCATTAGAAATAAAGTTTAGCTTAGCTTTATTTTCTAATACTCCTTTAGTAAAACCATTTATATGGCTATTTGCACCTCCGGTTTGTGCACCGCTAGTTGGAGTAGTACGAATAAAAGTAATTTGTGGTAACTCTTGGCTAGGCTTCCATTTAATAGGCCACCATTTAACTAAAACCTGCATTAGAAAAGTTAAAAACCAAGAAAAAAGAATTACTAAAAAAGATCCTAGTAATTCAATAAATAAATGAGGGATTTTAAGAAAAATAATCCTTAAACGAGAATTTCTTTCACTAAGATTATGAGCGTCTACTAGCCAGCATTCTTTACAACCAATTAACAACCCAAAAATTAGCATTGGAGTTCGGCGAGTTTGCCATTCAAGACGATCACAAAAAATTATAAAAATTTCTCTTTCTTGAGCGCGCATTTGCCATAGTTTAGCTAATTGAGAGCCAGAACGAGCATCAGACTTATTAATTAAATCAAGAGTTACCTCACCGTATTTTTGTTTTAGCCAGTTTATTCCTGTAGCTGTATCATTAGAGAGATCTATCATAGTTATATGAGGTAGCTTTTCACCAATTTTTGCCTGACATACAACACGATAATAATAATAGTGGAGACTAAAATTAATTGCTGTTGCTCCTGCTACCATCCAAGCTGCTCCCATCACACCAAAACGAGGGAGAATTAAAAATAAACAGATAATATTAAGTATACCAATAAAAACAGAAATATTACGTAATTCACCACCTCTACCATGAGCAGCAAGAAAGGCATTGTAAGGTTGGAACATACCGCCAAAAAATGCTCCTACAGCAAATGCTGGTAGTAGTGTAGTAGCTGGTAAAAATTTTTCTGTATAAAGCAAAACTAATAAGTAGGGACCAAGCAAAACCAAAGCTATTGCTCCACTACTAAGCAATAACAAATTAGATTGAATAATCACCCGTCTTACAGCAGGCTCATTAGCAAAAGTCTTAAACCTAGTGATTGCCATTGAGCGGGAAAGGTTTGTTAATGGATCAGCAAGTTTTTGTGCTAAATAGTAAAAACCTAATACTTCTGGGCCTAAAAATATTGGAATTAAAATCCCATCTAGCTTAGTAGAAATCATTGTAGTAATACGACCAAAATAAATATCAAAACCAAAACGTTTTGTTTCAGACATAACTTGATCAATATTTTCTTTTAACTTACTAAACTGAGGTTTTAATAAAATAATTACTATCAAACAAGAAAAAACAATTGCTCCTAACGAGGAAAATAATGCAGTAAGAATGGTTAAGTGATTAAAAAAGGAAAGTACTAATACACTTAAAAATGTAGTTATTGGTAGTAATATCCGTAGAAGTGATAGAAAACGGATTTGGTTTAATCCTTGGCATATTTGTTCTAGACAAAGCTGTACTGGTAAAATTCCGCATAATGGTGAGACTGTTAACAAAAATGTCCTGACTTCAGAATTTAAAAACAAACTATTATCAATACTACTGTAGTTACCAAGAGCAACTAAAACAGAACCAAAAAACTCTGCTACCAGTATAATTAAAGTGCTAAAAGACAAACCAATTATTACTGATAAAGTAATTAATGCTCCAATCAGCCTACGTACATCTGAAGGGTTACGCTCAATAGCTAAAAGGCGTGTGCCTGCGGCAAATACACCAAACTCAAAAAAATAGTTGAAAAACTGAATTACAGAAGTCCAACAAAAAATAAATATTCCATAGTTTTTAAGGTCTAATGAACGAACTAACACAGCACTAAAAAGAGCATTAATTACACTACTAAGTAATTGTGCTGTAAAGAGTAAGCTAGTTTGTTTAGAAGTTTCACTAGTGATTAGTTTCCAAATAGATTGAGGTGTAAAACTAAGTGATTCTGTATTGACTATAGGGGATTGTGCTTTACTCATTTTAATTTCAAGAAATAACAGAGGTTAAATCAAATTTGTACAACAATTTTTAATCAAAAATGTAATTTAATCAAAAACATAGGGGCAGACCAAGGTGTCTGCCCTCTTAATTCTTAATCTTAAAGAGGGCAGACACCTTGGTCTGCCCCTACTGTTATTTATCATCCTTCTGTTTTAATGTGGGGGGTGCTGGCCTCTAATCCTGCTAAACGGCCTTCTATCCAATGTTCATACCAAAGGCTTAAGTTTAGTAAACACCATAGGTTAAAGCTATAGTCAACTTTGCCGGTGCTATGCGCTCCAATCATAGTACGAATATGATCATAATTAAAGAAGTCCCGTTTTCTTAGTGGAGAACGAAATAGAGAATCTTCAATAAAGTTTGACATTCTATCAATAAACCATTGTTTAATTGGTAGTCCAAAACCTTGCTTTTTACGATAAATTATATTATTTGGAATTAAATCCTCTAACGCTTTCTTTAAGATATATTTAGGCTGTCCGTTTTTATACTTAAGATGGCGAGGAATATTCATAGCAAACTCGACTAATTTATGATCTAAAAATGGTACACGGGCTTCAATCGATGTTGCCATAGTAATTTTGTCGACTCTCATTAACAAAAGCTCAGATAAACGCATTTTAAGCTCTAAATAAATCATTCGCTCTAAAAAATCTGAACTAGGTTTTTCTTTAGCAATGGTATCAAGATAGCCTTTTGCCATTGTGTAGGAAGAAAGCTCACGAGTACGAGAACGAAAACTTTTTGAAAGTAAACTATTTTTGGTTACTTCATCATGAATAATTACACTACCCCAAAAAAGGTCTTCACCTGCTCCTAGACGGCGTACTAGCTCAGGGAAAAGTTTTTGTCCTCTTGGCAAACGGCCAGCAATTGTATTAGCAAAAGGAGAAAGCATAACTCCCATACTTCTACTAAGTAGTTTAGGTAGCTGTTCTAGTCGTCGCCAGACCTTTTCATAAATATTAAGATAGTCAACATAAGTGTTATAGCCACTAAAAATTTCGTCTGAGCCTTCTCCTACCTGTACTACAGTAGTCCCACTCTCACGCGCTAACTTAGAAACATAATAAAGTGGTACACAAACTGGGTCAGCAATAGGTTCATCTTGATGGAAGATTAAATCTGGTAGGAAATCTACTACATCATCAGGCCCAATCATTATTTCATGATGGTCTGTAGAAAATATTTGAGAAATTTGTCGGGCATATTCTAGTTCATTAAATCCATCAGCTTCATGAAAACCAACAGTAAATGTACGCACCTTGTCGGTCATTCGTGCCATTAATGCTACATTAGCACTAGAATCAATTCCTCCAGAGAGAAAGACCCCAAAAGGCACATCGCTCATCATTCGTTTTTCTACTGCTTGAGTAAGAAGTAAGCGAATACGTTCAATACAAAACTCTTCGCTATATTCTTCAGTAGGAGAAGGGACAATAGCATCCCAATAACGAGTTACTTTAACTCTTCCATTGCTTTCACAAACTAACATATGTCCAGCAGGAAGCTTTTCTATACCACGAAATAGGGTTTGTGGGGCCGGAGTAGTAAGAAATGTTAGGTAATGATATAGAGCTTCTTCATTAATATCACGTACTACCGCAGGATGTGCAAGTAAGGCTTTGATTTCTGAGGCAAAAAGTATTTGTCCAGGAATTTGTGTATAGTAAAGCGGTTTTACTCCTAAACGATCACGTACTAAAACAAGTCTGTCTTGGTTACTATCCCAAAGAGCAATTGCAAACATTCCTTCTAACGCTTGGACAAAATCTAGTCCACGTTCTTCATAGAGATGGACAAGGGTTTCAGTATCAGTTTCAGAAAAATAAATATGTCCTTTATCAACTAGTTCTTTACGTAGCCTACGATGATTATAGATTTCGCCATTAAAACTAATCCAAATAGTATTATCTTCGTTAGGCATAGGCTGTTGACCAGCCGCAGACAAATCAATAATTGAAAGACGACGATGACCAAGACCAACACGACCATCAGGTGAAATATAAACACCTGCATCATCTGGCCCACGATGCGTCATTCGATCACGCATATCTTCAATTAAATTTTCAGTAATTTCTGGTTGTACTGATCCAAACTTAAAAATCCCAACAATTCCACACATAATTTTTGCCCAAATTTTAATTTAATGGTTTGTTTATTAAACTTCCCAATGCTGAATCTGTTCAATCAAATCATCTATTCCAGAAAGATCTTCTGAGCCACAAGGAGCTATAAGAAAACGTTTTGTTTGTGGAGCAGATGTTTTTAGATTATACACCACACCCCAAGATTTTGTCTTTTCTCCATATCCTTTAGAAACAAATCTTTCCACTATTTCTATACTTAAGCCTTGTGAGTCGAGTGGCACCAAGGCTAGAGATAACGCATTGTTTTCATCAATTATTAAAACTTTATTTTTTTCTACGATTTCTAGACTTAAATTTTCATCAAAATTAAAAAAGAAACTAAATAAATGCTCACCACTTCCTTTTAAGATATCTGTAATTAACCAGCAAGCAAGCACTTTATTAAATTGTATTTGACGTTGATGAATAATACCTGCTCCAAGTCTTTCATAGCCATTATGTTCTGCATCTAAAAAATCATACTCAGGCGTACTTAACCAACGATTAATTCTAGGTTTAGCTTGGCTACCTAAAGTAAAAAGTTGATCAGGGTAGATTTCATTTATTTCGGTATTGTCTACCATTACTGTGTTATGAAAAGCAGTAGAGCGAAACAGATTTCTTGATTTAGGATCAGATGTATAAACATAACTTCCTGGATCAACAAAAAAAGCTCTTTCACGGTAAAAAAGCTCAAAGCTTAGCACATCATTATGTGCATGTGAACCTTTACCATTAATACCTGTTTCTCCTGCATCTACAATCATATATAAATCTTTATCACGTAGAAGATAAATCCCTGCATCAGGAAAACTTGCTGAGGATGGTTGTTCTGTTACTGGTAAGTTTTCTAGGGTTTCCCTTCCAAAATAACCAAAAACCCAAACACTTTCTTCTTGAGCATGACCTAAAATCTTAAAACTTTCCTGTTGAAATAAAATAGCTGAAATAGGTAATAAATAAGAATGATCATTTGCTGGGCGGGTTTGCCAGATAATTACTCGACCATTATCACAATCACCAATTAAAGGTGCTTTACCGTCAGGTTTAAGATAAGCACGAACAAATTCAAACATCTTTTCTAACTTATTCCAATAACGATTCTCAAGCGCCATGTTATTTACTTTACATAGTAAAAATGCATATAGAAAAATCTCTAGTACTAGCGCATGGTAACTTATTGATGATTCCCAATCAGCCCCATCTGGATAAATTTGCTTGTCCATTTCCTTACAAAGTTCTGTTAAAGCAAAGTCAGTCCAGCCTTTTGATTGCTTAAATTCAGGAAATAAGACACCTATAAATAATAGCCCAAGTAAGTCTGATAAATAATGATTGCTAGTTATGCTAAGGGAAAACTCTAGGTTGTTTTCTATATAGTTTCCATGTGAAAGTAGTAATTTAAGTAAAGTTAATAGTGTTTCTAGATCAAAATTTTTTGATGAGCGGAAAAAATAAAAAGCTAAAGATAAACTAACTGCTCTTAATGCTACTTCCATTGCACATAGCCAATGAATACCTGTTTCTACAGGGTTTGCATTAGAAAAAGAAAGTAGTTGGTTACGAAACTCTACTGCATATTTTTCATCTTTAGTTAATTGATAGGCTTGGCCTAGGGTAACAAAATGTTGTAAACGGGCAAGTTCCCAAAGGATTTTAATATCATTGCCTGGTTTATCGCTAATAGTGCTAATTTTACTATAATGAATTTGTGGCCATTTATAGTTTGTAGTGGGGTCATAATGCCAATCTATATTTTCTTTATACTCTATTGTTCTACCTAGAAAAACAAATTTATGATCGCAGATATCATTTGCTTGATTAATTAATGCTCGTTCAGATTCAGGAAAATTATCCTGATAAATTTGACAGGTTTCTAAAAAATTATTAAGGCCAGCAAAGATTTTTATATTTGATCTCTCTTTAAAATATGAGAGTAAATCTGTTTTAGGTGCTAAATTTAGTGCTTGCCAAAGCTTTTGATCGGTTATTTCTACACTTAGGAGTAGAGTTTTTGCATAGCGGTAATGATGGATAAAACGTGACTTTAATAGTAAAAGAGTCTCTTGAGTTGCTTCTTGAGAGGATAATCCTTCCATTTTCTTTTGAAATTTCTTAAGTATTTCCATTAGCAATCTCCATCTTTGACAAGTTTAATGTGTAAGTAATTCAATTGAATATAATTGATAAATAAGTATTAACAAAATCTTGATAAGTTAACATATTATGGTACCAGAAGTTCCTTGTAATACTAGGTTTATTGACAAGATGATTGCAAATGCTATTTGTGCGTGATAAACTATGGTCACTTTTGTCAGACTAGTATTAACAATATTTGCTTCAATATACTAAATTAGGCTTTATATACTAAAAATACTTAGGCTTTGACCAGCCTTAAATCCTAAATAAAGAAATTAAAATGGGTAGAATAATCGGAATTGATCTTGGCACAACAAATTGCTGTGTAGCGGTAATGGAGGGCGGAGCAGCCCAAATTATTCCAAATAAAGAGGGTGGGCGCACTACTCCTTCAATAGTTGGCTTTACAGAAAAGGGAGATCGGCTTGTAGGACATATTGCTAAGCGTCAAGCCATAACCAATACCCAAAATACTGTTTTTGCTGTTAAACGCTTAATAGGCCGTAAATATAACTCTCCAGAAGTGCAACGTGCAAAAGACTCTTGCCCTTATGAAATTACCGAAGCTCCCAATGGTGATGCAAGAGTGCGTATACAAGGCCGAGATTATTCACCACCAGAAGTATCAGCAATCATTTTGCAAAGACTAAAATCTGCCGCAGAAGACTTTCTTGGTGATGAAGTTACTGAAGCAGTAATCACTGTACCAGCCTATTTTGATGACTTTCAGCGCCAAGCTACTAAAGATGCAGGCAAAATTGCAGGGCTTAATGTCCAACGTATAATTAATGAGCCTACTGCTGCTGCTTTAGCTTATGGCTTAAATAAAGTTGCTAATGAAAAAATTGCAGTTTATGACCTAGGCGGAGGCACTTTTGATATCTCTATTCTAGAAATGAACGATGGTGTTTTTGAGGTACTTTCAACTTGTGGTGATTCATTTTTAGGTGGAGAAGA
>Ga0075163_10006616_pt1 | contig 15365 bp, 16 predicted proteins | sample JI1023141ADNA_FD_71478 | JGI IMG/M metagenome (GOLD analysis project Ga0075163, IMG submission 71478) | Wastewater effluent complex algal communities from Wisconsin, to seasonally profile nutrient transformation and Carbon sequestration -... | ecosystem: Engineered > WWTP > Effluent > Algae... | reverse complement strand
CGCAAGCACATCGAGAGCTACGGCGTCGAGATCGTCCGCTTCGGCGACTTCACGATCTCGATGGACCCGGCCGACAAGGAGCGCCTCGACAAGCTGATCGAGCGCGCGGCCTACGCCAACATGGCCGGCGGCTACCAGCAGATGGCCCAGGCCGAGATGATGCTCGGCGCCGCTGAGGGCATGAAGAAGGGCGGCACCGGCGCCGGCCTCGAGGGCATGGGCATGGGCATGGGGTTCGGCATGGCCAACCAGATGGCGCAGATGATGGGGCAGCAGCAGATGGGCGCGCGTCCCGGTGGCGGCGCGGCCCCGGCCCCGGCCCCGGCCGAGAGCCGCGATCAGATCATGAAGACGCTCAAGGAGCTGGGTGAGCTGAAGAGCGCCGGCATCCTCACCGACGCCGAGTTCGACGCGAAGAAGAAGGAGCTGCTCGCGAAGCTGTGAGGCTCCGCGCGGGCGCGACCGCACGGGAAGGCAGTACAGTGGCGGCATGAGCGATCTGTCCGCCCGCTTCGCCGCCGCCCAGGCCCGCATCAAGCCGGTGACCGGCCTGGGCAACGACGTCCTCCTCGACCTGTACGCGCTGTACAAGCAGGCGACCACGGGTGACGTCACGGGCAGCCGGCCCGGCATGCTCGATCTGCGCGGCCGGGCCAAGTACGACGCCTGGGCCGCGCGGCGGGGCCTGACCAAGGACGCGGCGATGACCGCCTACATCGCCCTGGTCGATCGCCACGCGCCGTGACCCCGGCGTACACTCGGCCGCGGTGAGCGACGACCCTACGGTCCCCGGCGGCCCGGCCGCCAGCGTCGATCTCGCCGAGGCGCTCACCCTCGGCGCCGACGGACCTCCGCCCAAGGTCGGCGTCGGCGATCGCTTCGGCCGCTTCGCGGTCCGCGGCGTGCTCGGCATCGGTGGCATGGGCGTCGTCCTCGAGGGCTACGACCCGACCCTGGATCGCCCGGTCGCGATCAAGGTCATGTCCTCGGCGCCCGATCCGGCCAGCGCCAGCGCCGGCGAGACCCGGATGGTGCGCGAGGCCAAGGCCATGGCCAAGCTCAGCCACCCCAACGTCGTGCGGGTCTACGAGGTCGGCAGCAACCGCGCCGGCCTGTACATGGTGATGGAGTTGATCGACGGCGTCACGCTGGCCCGCTGGCTCGACGAGCCGCGGCCGTGGCGCCAGGTCCTCGAGCGGTTCCTGGCCGCCGGTCGCGGGTTGGCCGCCGCCCACGCCGCCGAGCTGGTCCATCGCGACTTCAAGCCGTCCAACGTGTTGCTCGGTCGCGATGGCCGGGTGCTGGTCAGCGACTTCGGCCTGGTCAGCGTCGCCGCGGCCGCGCCCGAGCGCCCGGTCGACGGCGCCACGGTCGGCGGGCTCGACGTGTCGACCGGCGTCCTCCTGGGCACCCCGCGCTACATGGCGCCCGAGCAGCACCAGCGCGGCGCGGTCGATCCGCGCGCCGATCAATGGGCGTTCTGCGCGTCGCTGTGGGAGGGCCTGTTCGGCGCGCATCCCTTCGCGGCGGACACCCTCGCGGTCCTGGTCATGCGGGTCCTGTCCGACGATCCGCCGGCCGCGCCGACCGATCGCGGCGTGCCGCCGCACATCCGCGAGGCCCTGCGCCGCGGGCTGGCGCGCGACCCGGCCGCGCGCTTCGCGTCGATGGACGAGCTCCTGGTCGAGCTGGCGCGCGATCCGGCGCGGACCCGCCGACGGGCCCTCCTGGCGGTCGGCGCGGTGGTGGCCCTGACCGGCGCCGGTGCCCTCGGGTGGAGCCGGGCCGCGCCCGAGCCGGCCCGCGACCCCTGCCGCGATCTGATGGCGCCGGCGTGGAGCGCGGCGGGCCGCGACGAGGTGACCGCGCTATTCCGCACCGCCCGGCCCGGTCTCGCCGACGACACCGTGGCCCGCGTCGGCGATCGCCTCGATCGCTACTTCGCGACCTGGAAGCAGGTGCGGGCCGAGGTCTGCCGCGACAGCGATCGGGCGTCGCCGGCCTTCCTCGAGCGCATGACCTGCCTGGCCCGGGCCCGCGGCGAGGTCGCGGCCCTCCTGTCGGTGTTCGCCGAGAGCGCCGATCCGGCGGTCGTCGAGGGCGCGGTCGGCGCGGTGTCGGCGCTGCCGTCCCTCGACGCCTGCCGCGGCGGCGCGGCCCTGGCCGCGGCCACCCCGCTAGCCACCGGCGGCGACGAGGTCCGCACCGCGATCCATCGGTCGCGCGCGCTGTATCGCACCGGTCGCCTCGCCGACTCGGTCGCGGCCGCCGAGCGCGCGGTGGCCGGCGCGGCCGGGTGGCCCGCCCTCGAGGGCGCCGCGCTCCTGGCCCTGGGCATCGCCCAGGAGCGCCTCGACACCGGGCCGGCCGCGATCGCCACGTTGACCCAGGCCGGGCGCGCGGCCGCCGCCGGGCGCGACGACGAGACCGTCGCGCGGGCCTGGCTCGAGCTGATGTGGGCGCTGTCGCAGCGCGATCGCGCCGCCGAGGCCCTGGCGATCGCGCCCCTGGTCGAGGCCGCGCTAGCGCGCATCGGCGCGCCGCCGCGGACGGTCGCCGAGCTGGCCTACCGCCGCGGCTCGGCGCTGGTCGAGCTGGGCCGCTACGACGAGGCGGTGGTGCTCCTCGAGGAGGCCCGCGCGATCCACCGCGTGCACGGGGCGACTGACGAGCTCGAGGCCTCGCGGGTGCTCGGCACCCTCGGCAATGTCGCCGGCTACCGCGGCGATCTGCACCTCGCCCACACGCTCAAGGTCGAGGCGTTGGCCGCGACCGAGCGCGAGCTCGGCCCAAACCACCCACGGGTCGCGCAGCGTCAGATCAGCCTCGGGGGGATCCTCCTCGACCTCGGCGACCTCGACGGGGCGCGGGCGCTCTGTCAGCGCGCCGACGCGGTGCTGCTCGCGGCGCTGGGCGACACCGCGCAGCGCTCGAACGGGCTGCGCTGCATCGCCGGCGCCGAGCACCTGAGCGGCCGCACCGTCGAGGCCGAGGCGGCGATCGCGGCCGCGTTGGCCCACGACACTGGCCCGCCGGCGACCTCGTTTCTGCCCTACACCCTGGTGACCGCGGCCGATCTGGCCCTCGGGCGCGGCGACGCCGAGGACGCCCTGGCCCTGGCCGAGCGCGCCGACGCGCTCCTCGCCCACCACGCGTCGGATCGCTGGCGCTCGGCGGCCCGCGTGATCGCGGCGCGGACCGCCCTCGGTCGCCCGCCCGGCGACCTCCGCGCGCTCGAGGCCTGGCGCGCCTCGCCCCTGGGCCCACCCCACGATCGCGGCGTCGTGTGGTTCGCGCTGGCCCGGGCCCGCGCCGCCGACGGCCGCCTGGCCGAGGCCCGGGAGCTGGCGGTGCGCGCACGCGCCGAGTTCACCACCGCCGCCGCCTCGATCGAGCGCGCCACGGTCGACGCCTGGCTGTCGACGCGCTAGCGCGACGCCGCGCGGACTAGCGCAGGTGGTGCAGCGCCACGCCGACCACGCCGACCACGCCGACCACGATCCCGACCATCGACCCGAAGATCCGATCGCGGACCCCGGCGTCGGTGCGGTCGTCGGCCAGGGCCTTGCGCAGCCGGTAGCTGTCGATGCCGATCCAGTACACCGCGGCGCCGCCGGTGATCGCCGACAGGAAGAACTCGTACTGCTCGGCGGTGACGAAGTCGTAGCTCACGACGCCACCTCGACCGGCCGCGGGGTGGCGCCGGGGATCGGGTCGAAGGCCATCCGCTTGGTGTCGTGGATCATCACGCCGATCATCAGCACCGCGAACACCCAGTAGAAGTACGTGGTCTCGTAGCGGCCGACGCCGAAGCCGCCCAGGTAGGCGGCGTAGGCGACCAGGCGCTCCATCGCGAAGCTGCGGTAGTTGGTGGTGCGGCCCGCGCGCTTGGCGTAGACCGCGCGCAGGCCCATGTTGGCCGCGCCCAGGACCAGGATGATTGCCACCGGCGGCCACGGCACCCAGCCGTAGGCGGTGACCACCACCATCGCGAAGCCGTAGCACAGGGCGTCGGCGATCGCGTCGAACACCTCGCCGAACGGGGTGTGGCACTTGAACAGCCGGGCGACCGCGCCGTCGACCAGGTCGAGCAGCCCGCACACCAGGAGCAGCAAGGTCGCGAGTTGTTGGTAGCCGTGATCGACCGCCCACACCAGGGGGGGCAGGGTCAGGAAGCGCGACGCGGTGACCGCGTTGGCAGGGTTCAGGTTCGAGGCCATCGAGCTCGATCGGGCTAGCGCGCCCCGCCGGTGACCGCGGCGTCGTCGGCGTCGGCGGGCGGCGTCGGCGGCGCCGCCGGGTTGATCCGGCGGTAGCGCTGGTAGGTGAACACCACGCGCTGCAGGAGCGACAGGTGCGACAGGACCGCCACCGCCCAGATGCCGACCAGCGCCGGGCGCGGATCGTCGAGGAGCGCGGTCAGGAACAGGCCGGTGCCGAAGTAGATGATGAACTCGGCCGAGCCGAACATGCCGACCACGTCGATCGGGTGACCGGTCTTGCCGGTGGCCTGGGACAGATCGTGGTGGGCCTCGGCGTAGACCGACAGCTTGATGATCACGTTGGTCAGCGCGCCGGTGATGCCGATGCCGAGCAGGATCAGCGCGTGCGGGTAGGCCCCGGCGATGCCGATGCAGCCACCGGCGTAGGCGATGCCCAGGGTCCAGCGATCGACGACGTCATCCATGATCGCGCCGAAGGTCGAGCGCTGGTTGTAGTTGCGCGCGCGGAAGCCGTCGATGTGATCGATGAGGCCGCGGATGAGCAACAGCGCCCAGCCGGCCCAGAAGTAGCCGTAGTAGAGGAGCACGCCGCAGGCCGCGCCGACCAGCGCGCCGATGCCCGTCCACTGAGTGGCGTGGATCGGCAAGCGCGCGATGGTCGAGACCAGCGGGTGGAGGATGCGGTCGACCGGCTTGCGGATCGCGAACAGGTTCATGGCAGGGACTAGCTCGCTCGCACGGCGGTCAGCACCTCGCGCAGGGTCGCGAGGAAGGTGTCGATCTGGGCCGCGGCGATGGGCAGCGGCGGCTGCAAGCGCAGCACGTTGCCGAAGGTGCCGCTCATCGTGATCAACATGCCGGCGTCGTGGAGCCGGTCCTTGATCGCGGCCAGCGCGGCCTTGGGCGGCACGGTCTTGGCCGCCCGATCGGTGACCAGCTCGATGCCGCCGAGGAGCCCGGTGAAGCGGACGTCGCCGATCCACGGATCGCCCAGGGCCCAGGCGGCGTCGGTGAAGTACCGACCCATGGCGGCGGCGTTGGCGATCATGCCCTCGTCGATGATGGTCTCGATCAGCGCCAGGCCGGCGGCCGCCGACACCGCGTTGCCACCCGAGGTCGGGGTGGTGCCGCCGAAGAACTTCGCGATCACGTCCTTGCCGGCGCAGGTCATGGCCAGCGACCCGACGCCGCCCGACAGGCCCTTGCCGCCGCTCACGATCTCCGGCTCGAGGCCGTAGTGCTCGAGGCCGAACATCTTGCCGGTCCGCCCCAGGCCGGTCTGGACCTCGTCGATGATGAGCAGGAGGCCGTGCTGCTTGCGCAGCGCGTCCATGCGCTCCCACCACTTGGCCGGTGGCGCCAGGCCGCCGACCGACTGGATCGGCTCGGCCAGGAGCGCGCCGGTCGGGCGGGCCGCGAACTGCGCCGCCACGCCGTCGAGGCACTCGACGTTGCAGGTCGCGGCCGGGCCGAACTTGCAGCGGTAGCAGTAGGCGTTGGGCACCGTGTACGAGTGACCGCCGACCGGTCGGCCGGCGCTCTCGCGGTACTTCTCGCTGGCGGTGACCTCGAGGGCGCCCAGGGTCAGGCCGTGGTAGGCGTTCTCGAGGTACGCGACGTCGGGCTTGCCCGAGGCCTGGCGCGCCATCTTGAGCGCGAACTCGTTGGCCTCGGAGCCGCCGGTCGAGAAGAAGGCCTGGTCGATCGACGGCGGCAGCAGGTTGACGAGGCGCTCGGCGAGCTGGATCGCCGGGATCGTGCCGTGCTTGCCCGACACCTGCAGGACGCGGTGGAGCTGCGCGGTGGCGGCCTCGACGACGCGGGGGTGGCAGTGGCCGGCGTTGTTGACGAAGTAGCCGGCGGTGAAGTCGAGGTAGTCCTTGCCGTGGACGTCGGTCACGACGCAGCCCTTGGCGCGCGCGACGATCACCGGCTCGCCCTTGGGGTGCGTCCACGGACGCATGATGTACTGCTCGTCCTTGGCGACGATCGCGTCGGCTTCGGCGGCGGTGAGAGACGGCTGAGTCACGGCGGGTCCTTTGGCGCCCGCGTCCGACGGGGCGGGCGTGGGGGCGGTCGATCGGGCGCCGAGCGTTATCGCAGCGGGGGAATCGTTGTCAAGTTGGGCATTTACAGAGATGTCACGGACCGGTGACAGGTCGGGCCGAGGTACCAGTGACGCTTCGCGGCGAACATCAAGCACTTGCGGCGACGAGCGGGGCTTCGTGGTCATCACGCTCGAAGACCTTGCGATCCCGATGCCAGACCCGGAGGTGGTGTCCGACCACCCGACCATCCTGAATGTCAAAAATGCGATATCTGGCGGTTCGCCCGGGGTCTTTGGCCTCGTAAGTGCCCGACGGCACGCCCAGGACCTCGATGGGGCCGGCCGGGCCATCCAACAATTCGAGCATGTTGCGGTGCTCGTGGCCGTGGATCACCAGCTCCGCGCCACACTCCTTCAGGATCGCGGCGAAGTCCTCGCGATCCTTGAGGCCGCGGATCGCGCTGGCGGCCTTCTTGCCGGCGGGTGGATGATGGATCGCGACCACGCGGCACAAGCCGGCGAGGCGCGGATCGGCGAGGGCGCTGCGCAGGCGCGCAAGCTGGGTGGCACCACACCGGCCGTAGGCGGTGAACCACGGCGTTTGCAGGCTGGTCGACAGGCCGATCAGCGCCACGCCGTCGCGCACCCGCACGATCGGCCACCGGTCCGCCAGGGTCGGCTCGCCGGTGGTCGGCCAGGCCCAGCCGTCGTCCGCGGTCGCGTAGTCGCCGAAGACCTCGGCGAAGTGCCGGGTGCCCTCCTGGATGTACGCGTCGTGGTTGCCGGGCAGGACCGTGACCCCGCGGGTACCCAGGCGCAGCCGATCGAAGCGCTCGCGGGCGTACCGGAACTCCCCGGGCAGGGCGAGGTTGGTGACGTCGCCGGTGCAGATCAGGTGATCGATCTGCTGGGCGTTGAGATCCTCGACCATGTCGTCGAAGGCCGCGGTGTGGTAGTGGCGGCTGCGGCTGGTGATCAGGTTCATCCGACCGATCCACCGCTTGTTCAGGTAGTCGAGGGCGCGGACGCCGTCGAGCGACAAGAGGTGGAGGTCCGAGCAATGCGCGAGCCGCATCCACGCGGTGTACGCCGGACCGCGGGCCTGCGCAATCGCGGCGCGCGCGGTCGCGTCGGTCAGCCCGTCGCCTCGGCGATGGCTCAGCGACCGCCGTCGAAGGCCCGCAGGTGGCCGCCGATCGAGAGCCCGCCGCCGGTGCCGCCCGACACGACGTCCTTGCCGACGTAGCCGCCGACGGTGAGCCACGGCGTCAGCCAGGCGTCGGCCCGGACCCGGCCCTCGACCAGGCCACGTCCGACCCAGTGCTGCGACTCGGTCTCGCACGCCCCGCGGACGCTCTTGGTGGACATGACCAGGGCCTGGGCGCCGAGCATCAACTCAGCGCCCAGCGACAGGCGGCCGACGTCGTGATCGATCCCTAGCACCGCGCCGAGGGTGGTGAGCGCGTCGACCTCGGTGGTGAGCGTGGTCATGCCGTCGGTGGTCGGCATCGCCTTCTGCGAGGGCGCCAGCATGACCGCGGCCACGCCGCCCTCGACCCCGGCGTAGACCGACCGGCGATGACCGAGCACTCGCAGCTTGAGCCCGGCAGCCGGCGCGGTCGGGGCCGCGAGATCCTCGGTGACCACGCGGTAGTTGTAGTCGTCGCCCCAGGTGTGGCTGACCGCGCCACCGACGTCGATGTCCGACAGCGCGACCTGCGCGCCCCAGCTCGCGAGCTCGACCGAGATCGCGGGCAGCCGCGCGGGGATCGCCCAGTCGGCGCCGAACTTCGAGCAGGTCCGGTAGCCGTTGACGTCGGAGGCGTCGACGCAGGCCGGTTCGGCGGCCGGTCCGGGCGCGAACGCGCCACCGCTGTCGCTCGAACCGCCGCTCGAGCCGCTCGAGCTCGAGCCGCCCTCGCCGTCGCCCGCGCCGCCGCAGGCGATCGCCACCGCGGCGCGCAGGACCAGCGCACCGGCGGCACCGCCGAACACCACCGCGGCCTTCATGGCGTCACCTCGGCGATGCGCGGCGATCCGGGGGCGACACAGACCGTGGTCGGCGTCGCGCCCGCGGTGATCGCCCCGACCTCGACGCAGACCTCGATCAGATCCGCGCTGAGATCGCGGGCGGCGCGGTACTCGAGGCGCTCGCGCCCCGCGGTCCGGGCCTCGAGGCGCTTGCCGGTGATCTCGCCGTAGGGATCGTAGGCCACCAGCGCGACCTGCTCGCCGCGCGCGGTGCGACCGGTGGCGCGGATCGCCCGGAAGTCGACGCCGATCGCGCGGTCGCAGCGGTTGCCGAACTGATAGTCGACCACCGGTCCCGGCGCGATCGCGTCGCGGGTGCCCGCGATCGCCAGGTCGAGGCAGCCGAGCGTCACCGCCTGGCCGGTGAAGGCCTGACCGCGCGACGCGAAGCTGCCGGGTGAATAGGTGGCGCACCCGGTGAGTCCGAGGGCCAAGGCGCCGAGCGTCGCGCCGATCGTTCGAGCGAGTCGCAACATGGAGCGGCGGTTGTGCAAACCGCGCACCACGCGGCGCCCCGCGATCGGCCGCGTGTCCACGGCCGTTCACGCCCCGGCTGTGGTCCCGTCGCCACAGCTCGGCGAGCCTGCGCGTCGACGGCGCTACACCCGCCGCGGCGGCTGGGTCGCGCGGCGCTTGCGCACCGATAGCGGCGGCTCGGCGCGGTAGGCCACCGCGTCGCGGTTCTCGGTCCGCACGACGAGGCGGAGCCCGCTCCACACGTCGTCGATCGCGCAGACCTTGTTGTCGACCAGGCCCCCGGCCAGGCCGATCCGGCGGATCACGTCCTCGGTCAGATCGGTCGGACGCCGCGACGCTTGCTTGGGCCACGCCACCCACAGCCCACCGTCGGGATGCATGCGCCCGGTCAGGTTCGCGAAGCGCCGCTCGAGCTCGGCCACCCGATCGACGAAGTACACCAGCACGTCGATCGGGCCCGGGCGCAGCCGCTGGTAGAGCCGGGCGCCGTCGGGCAGGGCCAGCGCCTTGACGAAGCCGGCCGGCGGCTTGCCGAGCACCACCACGACGTGGCCCGGCTTGAGGCCGAGCTTGCGCGCCAGCGGGATGGTTTCGGCCATGAGCGCCCGATGATGCCCGCCCGGCGTCGCCTGGCAATGGCCCCGCGCCGGTGTTTCGGCGCGTCTCCGGGATTGTGCCCGGCCTTACGGTGATTTCCTGCCGCTACCCCCAGCGGATCCCCCGATCTAACCCGCCGAGACCCGGCATCGCCGCCGGCGCGACGTATGTATAGGGCCATGGCGACGGTCCTCGTCGTGACTACCGACCAACGAGAGCGCGAGCGCTGGGCGAGATCCCTCGTCGCCCAGGGCTTCGCGATCGCCGAGGCGCCGGTCTTGGTGTCCGCCCTCGCCGAGCTGGCGGCCGCGGAGCTGGCGGCGATCGTGGTCGACGCCGACGCCCCCGACGCGCTCCTGGTCCTGGCCGCGCTGTCGAACCTCTACCCGTTGCCGCCGGTGGTGGTGGTCGGCGCCGGCGGCGGACCGACGGTGCCGAGCCGGGTGCCGGCGTTCCGGCGGGTCCGCGGCACCGTGCCGCCGCGCCAGGTCGCCGCCGAGGTCGCCGCCGAGGTCGAGCGGGCCATCGCGTCGTGCGTCGATGGCGCGCCGCAGCTCCCGCTGCGGATGTGCGCGGTCCTCGAGGCCAAGTGGACCACACGCCTGGTCGCGCGCCCGGTGCGCGACGAGTGGGCTGGGTCGACGGAGCCGTTTGGGTTCGATCTGACGTAGCGGGCGGGGGCGAGAGGGCGGAGGCCGAGGCGGAGGCCGAGACCGAGACGGAGACGGAGACCGAGACCGAGACCGAGGCGGAGACCGAGGCGGAGGCCGAGACCGAGACCGAGGCCGAGACCGAGACCGAGGCCGAGACCGAGACCGAGGCCGAGGTCGAGACGCCGAGAAGGAGAGCGAGGTGGCTAGGTGCGCGGGCCGCGGGCGAGGGTTGCCACGGCCTCGACCCAGCGCGGGCTGGCGTTGAGCGACGGCACGAGCGTCAGGGCCTCGCCGCCGGTCTTGGTCCAGGTCTCGGCCGCGCGCTGGCCGATCTCCTCGGTGGTCTCGAGGCAATCGGCGACGAAGGCCGGGCACAGGACCGCGACCCGCGCGATCCCGCGACCGCGGAGCTCGGCGAGGACGTCGTCGGTGTACGGCCGGATCCACGGCACGCGGCCGAGGCGCGACTGGAAGCCCACGGTCCAGGTGTCGTCGGCCAGGCCGAGGCGGGCCGCGAGCGCGCGCGCGGTCGCGAAGCACTGGGCGCGGTAGCAGTCGCGGTTGCCAGCGTCGAGGCGCGCGCAGCAGTCGGCGGCGGCCAGGCACACCTTGCCGCTGGGGTCGGCGGCGCGGACGTGGCGCTCGGGCAGGCCGTGGAACGAGAACACGACGTGGTCGGCCCGGGCCTCGGCCAGCGCCGGCGCCGCCACCGCGACCTCGGCGTCGAGGAAGCCGTCGTCGTCGTGGAACGCCGGGATCACCTGGAGCCGCGGCACGGTGGTGCGCGCCGCGGCCAGCCGGTACAGCTCGGCGATCGCGCTGCCGCTCGACGACGACGCGGTCTGCGGGAACAGCGGCAGCGCGACGATCCGGTCGACGCCGGCGGCGATCAGCCGCTCGAGCGCGCTGGCCAAGGACGGCGCGCCGTAGCGCATCCCGAGCGCCACGACCCAGTCGTCGCCCAGCGTCGCGGCCACTCGGTCGCGCAGATCCTCGCCGTGGTACAGGAGCGGCGAGCCGCGCTCGGGATGCCAGATCGAGCGATAGGCGTGGGCGCTCTTGGCCGGCCGGGTCGGCAAGATGATCAGGTTGAGCAGGAGCGCCCGCCCGACGGGGTTCATGTCGAGGACCCGGGGATCGCCGAGGAACTCGCGCAGGTAACGGCGCACCGCCGCGGTGGTGGGCGCGGCCGGCGTCCCGAGGTTGATGAGCAGGAGGCCCGTGGACACGACCTCGTGTAGCACGCGCCGCCCTTGCCGAGGATGGTCCGGGATCGAGTAGAGTGCCGGCCTATGAGCGTCCTCGCCGACGTCTACGGCGACCTCTTGATCGTCCGCCCCCCGGTGCCCGCGACCTGCAACAAGGCCGGCGCCAACTACAAGAGCGAGGTCACGCACCTCGACTACTCGCCGCGCCGGGCCTACGACGAGTGGCTGTCGATCTGCGACGCGATCGTCGCGTGCGGCGGCGACGCGCTCTACGACTTCGAGGAGGTCGATCAGCCGTTCCTCGGCCACGCCGCCCTCGAGGTCGACGGCGGCGGCGCGATCCGCGCGGTCGGCTCGTCGGAGGTGCTCGGCGATCTCGCCGCGGTCGCGACCGGGCGGGTGTTCACCGCCAACGGCCCCTGGGTCACGCGCGTCGACGGCGCGCTGCGCGCGGTGACCCAGCACATGCTGCCGCACCGGCGCGGCGAGACCGCGTACTACGAGGCGCTCCTCGGCCGCATCGCCGACGCCGCGGGCCTCGAGCTGACGATCACCGCCAACCCGCACCGGTGGGAAGGCATGGCCGACGTCGCGGTGGTCGGCGAGCGCGTCGTGCTCACCTACGCGGTGCCCGGCCACTACGATCGCGGCGTCGGGCCGAAGTCCGAGCGCAGCTCCCGCGAGGGCGTGGCCTTCGCCGCCGATCACGCTGGCGTCCCCGAGGCGGCTCGGGTCTACGTCGAGCTGGTCTACCCGCACTTCCACGGCGACACCGTCCACTTCGGCGCCCGTCCCGTCGGCGCGCCGCCGGTCCTGGTCCACTACGCCGGCGGGCTGTGGGGCGACGGCCACGACGTCGTCCTGCGCGAGCTCGGCGCGACCGTACCGATCGGGATGGACGACGCGGTGCGCGCCTACGCGGGCAACTCGCGACAGGTCGGCGCCGGCGTGCTCGTGCCCGATGGCGTTTCGGAGAGCTTCCTGGCGTCGATGCGCGGCCTCGGGCTGACCACGCACGCCGTGCCGCTGTTCGAGCTGTTCGGCAAGGCCGGCGGCGGCCCGGCCTGTGCGACGCTCTACCTGCCGCGGTCACTGTCGCTCCCGCCGCACGCGCCGTTCCGTTACAGCGCCTCGCGCGAGCGAGCCTGGGCCCGCCGTGAGACGATCCCCGAGCGACTCACCGTCGCGGCGGACTTCTTCCGGGGCCGCTCGCGGGGGTGATCCCGGTCCCATGACCCCGGCGAGACCCCCGAAATTGCTGGATTCGCATGGGGAGGCCCGGGGCAGCGCCGGGATAGAACCGGGTGAGGCGTGCCAGAAAGTGCGCCAAGGACTGGAAACTGGCCCTCCTTCCCGATAAACACGCACCATCGCATCGCCCGCCTGGGTGGAGGCTCATCACGACGGCCCCGGGGCGGCCCTGGAAGCACTAGCAACCAAAGGAACGAGACTCCCATGAGATTGCCACTTCTGCGCCGCATGATGAATGTCGCCGCCCTCGGAACCGGGGTCGCGGTTGCTGCACTGTCCGCGTCGTCGGCTCACGCCGGCGTCGAGGTCGGGGCCACCGCCGGTCTCCACGTGTTCAGCATCAACAACGAGCTGGGCGTCCCTGACACCGAGAAGGCCACGTCGATGCGCAACACCGCGCTCTTCGGCGTCCGCCTCGGCTACATGGTGAACGACATGCTCGGCGTCGAGGTCGAGGCCGGCATCCTGCCGAGCGAAGACCGCAACCTCGTCTACGACGTGTTCGCCGGCACGCTGCGCGGTCACCTGATCGCCCAGTTCCGCGCCGCGAACCCGGCCAACAAGCTCCTGCCCTTCGTCGTGGTCGGCGGCGGCGGCACCAAGGTGCTGTCGAGCGATCGCGAGGAGCGCATCTCGCTCGACTCCGACGCCTCGCTGTACGCCGGCATCGGCGCCAAGTACCGCGTCGAGAACGGCTGGGGCCTGCGCTTCGACGGCCGCCTGCTGTTCCCGCCGTCGTCGGAGGGCTCGGGCGCTGCGCTCGACGGCGAGATCCTGCTGTCGGTGTACAAGGAGTTCGGCCGCAAGGAGGCCGCCAAGCCCGTCGAGGAGGTCGAGGAGACCCCGCCGGTCGACAACGACCCGGACAAGGACGGCATCCTCGGTGACGCCGACGGCTGCCCGAACGAGGCCGAGGACGCCGACGGCTTCCAGGACGACGACGGCTGCCCCGACACCGACAACGACGGCGACGGCGTGCTCGACGCCAGCGACGCCTGCCCGGGCGACGCCGAGGACGCTGACGGGTTCAAGGACGAGGACGGCTGCCCGGATCCGGACAACGACGGTGACGGCATCGCCGACGCGACCGACCAGTGCAAGGACCAGGCGGAGGACGTCGACTCGTTCCAGGACGAGGACGGCTGCCCGGATCCGGACAACGACGGCGACGGCGTGGCTGACGCCGCCGACACCTGCCCGGACAAGATGGAGACCAAGAACGGCTACCAGGACGGCGATGGCTGCCCGGACGAGGTTCCGGCTCCGCTCGCCAAGTTCACCGGCGTGATCAAGGGCATCAACTTCAAGTCGGGCTCGGCGGAGATCCTCAAGAACTCCAACAAGCTCCTCGACAAGGCCGTCAAGGTCCTCCAGGACTACCCGGACATCAAGCTCGAGGTCCAGGGCCACACCGACGACGTGGGTGACGACGCCGCCAACCTCGACCTGTCGCAGAAGCGCGCCGAGTCGGTGAAGGCCTACTTCGAGGCGAAGGGCGTCGCCGCCGACCGCGTCATCGCGAAGGGCTACGGCGAGACCGCTCCGACCGCGCCGATCGACGGCCTGAAGGGCGGCAAGCTGAAGGCGGCCCAGGCTAAGAACCGCCGCGTCGAGTTCAAGCTGCTGAGCGACCTGACGCAGTGATTTTTCGAGAACCCGGTGCGTGAAGCGCTGGGGCGGTGGTTTCTACCGGGCGGGTGTCCGGAACCCCGTACGTGACTTTCGGAGACCTGGTGCGTTGAGCGCCGGGTCTTCGGCATTTTCGGACGGGTATCCGGAACCCCTTACGTGAACCAGCGGTCCGGAGACGCGAGAGCCGATCGGAGCGGCGTGCGAGGGCGGATGAGAGGGTGGATGAGGGCGGAGAGGGCGGAGAGGAGAGGGCGGATGAGAGGGTGGATGAAAGGGTGGATGAGAGGGTGGATGAGAGAGGAGAGGGCGGAGAGGAGAGGGCGGAGAGGAGAGGGCGGATGAGAGGGAGAGGAGAGGGTGGAGAGGAGGGCGGAAGAGGGGGCGGGAGGCTTGACGGGGGAGGTGGGGGCGGTCAGCATGCGCGCGTGTCGATCGCGCCCGAGTTGTTGTCGATCTTGGCGTGCCCGGAGTCGAAGGCGCCGCTGGTGTTGGGTGAGGAGGGTGGGGCGGCGTTTCTGTTCTGTCCGACGTCTCGGTTGAAGTACCGGATCGAGGGGGATGTGCCGGTGCTGTTGATCGAGGAGGCGGAGCGACTCGATGAGCGCGCGGCGGCGGGCTTGATGGAACGGCTCAAGCGCAGCTAGGGACGGCGAGGGAGGATCGGGTAGCGCCGGACTGCGAGGAGGCTTCGCGCGCCGGGTGGTCGCGGAGAGGAGCCTGTGGCGAGGCGGAGGCGGAGAGCGAGGCGGAGAGCGAGACGGAGGCGGAGGCGGAGGCGGAGGCGGAGGCGGAGAGTGAGGCGGAGGCGGAGAGCGGAGGCGGAGACCGAGACCGAGACCGAGACCGAGACCGAGGCCGAGGCCGAGTCCGAGGTTGAGGCGGAGGCGGAGTGTGAGGCGGAGGCGGAGGTCGAGGCGGAGGGATGGCGCGGGAATCGGAGGGACGCTGAGTGCGGCGCGTGATGAGGCTGAGACGATCGCGAGGGCGACGGGTGGGGCGGTTGACCGCCGTCGAGATTTTGAGTAGATCGCTGGCGACCGTCAGCGCGCTGGCGGGCCACCACTCGCGCCGGAGATCATCGTGCTGAAATCGCTCTCGATCTTCACGGGGAATGCGAACCGGGCGCTGGCCGAGGAGGTGTGCAAGTTCGTCGAGATCCCGCTGGGCCGGGCCGACGTGACCCACTTCTCCGACGGCGAGATCTACGTCGAGATCGGCGAGAACGTCCGCGGCGTGAACTGCTTCG
>Ga0075163_10006615_pt1 | contig 15366 bp, 10 predicted proteins | sample JI1023141ADNA_FD_71478 | JGI IMG/M metagenome (GOLD analysis project Ga0075163, IMG submission 71478) | Wastewater effluent complex algal communities from Wisconsin, to seasonally profile nutrient transformation and Carbon sequestration -... | ecosystem: Engineered > WWTP > Effluent > Algae... | reverse complement strand
AGATGCTCCGGCGCAAACGCGGGCGGCACATCGATCCAGCCGGTGTCTTCGGGCAGGCCGAGCAGATCGCACTGGTAGGCCTGGCTGCCCAGCGTGGCCGAGAACAGCGTCACCGTGTGGCAGTCCTTGAACCGCCCCTGGACGAAGGCGCCCGGCACGATGTTGCGAATGCTGCAGCAGGCGTCGACGCCATCGCCCTCGAGGTCGCCCTGGACAGCAAGGGCGGAGCGGGCCTGGCCGGCAGGAAGTCGCTGCACGTCGAACAGCGAATGCGGCCCGAACCGATCGACGAGGCGCAGCAGCTTCAGCGCATCGAAGTGCAGCTCGAGCAACGCGCCGGTGGCCAAGGGATGGCCTTGCAAATGATCCCCCAGCGCGACCACCAGGGCACCCAGCGCGTCGGCCAGCTCATCGGGGATGCGCTCGTATGCCGCGTAGTCGGCCGATTGCACCGACGCCAGGTCGGCCAGCGTCCGGTGCAACCGGGCGATATCGCGGCGAACACCCGCCGGCGCCAGCGGCATCGCGCCCAGCAGCTGGGATTGCCGCAACGAGGCGCTGTACATCTGCCGGGTGCGGTCGACCAGGTTGTGGGCCTCGTCGACCAGCAGCCCCAGGCGCCACTCGAGTGCCTGGGCCAGCGCGGCAAAAAGCCCACGTTGGTCGAACACATGGTGCACGTCGCCGACCACCACGTCGGCCCAGCGCAGCAGTTCCTGTCCCAGGTAGTACGGACAGATGCCGTGCGCCAACGCGATGCGGCGTTGCGCGGCCGGGTCCAGCCATCCCAGCGCCACGGCCTCGGCACGTGCCTGCGGCAGTCGGTCGTGAAAGCCGCGCGCCAGCGGACACGCTTCGCCATGGCAGGCCTTGTCGGGGTGTTCGCAGGCCTGGTCCTTGGCCACGAAGGCCAGCACGCGAAGTGACCGCCCGGGGGTCGCCTCGCGCAGTTGCTCCAGTGCCTCGAGCGCCGTGGCGCGGCCCGTGCCCTTGCAGGTGAGGTAGCCGATCTTGTCGAGCCCTTGTCCGGGCATGGCCCGCAGCATCGGAAACAGGACTCCCAGGGTCTTGCCGATGCCGGTGGGCGCCTGGGCCAGCAGGCAGCGGCCGTTGACCGCCGCGCGGTACACCGCCTCGGCCAGGTCGCGCTGTCCCGGGCGAAATGCGCCTGGCGGAAATGGCAGCGCGGCCAGCGCCTCATCGCGCGCCGCGCGGTGCGCGGCCTCCTGCTGAGCCCAGGCCAGGAAGCCGCGGCAACGTTCGATGAACCCGGCCTCGAGTTCGGCTGCCGTGCAGCGCTGGTGCAGCACCGTTTCCGCCTGCGTATCGGCATCCACGTACACCAGCGCCAGGTGCAGTTCCACCGCGCCGCTCTGGCGGCAGAACAGGGCGCCGTAGGTGGCCAGTTGAGCCCAGTGCAGCGCGCGGCGGTTCTCGGGAATGTCGTCCGGAAGGCCCCGGATCGTCTTCACTTCCTCCAACTGGTTGCGCGCCGCGTCCCAGCCGTCCGCCCGGCCCCGCACCCTGAGACACTCGAAGCTTGTTTCCAGGCTCAGTTCAGTCTCGTAGCCTGGCCCCCGGCGCATCGTCACGGCGTGCTGTCCGAGTTGCCCCTCCAGCGCCGTGGCCGACGGCGTGAATCGGCGGTCGAGGTCGCCTCGCCTGGCGGTGAACTCGCACAGGCTGCGGACGGAGACGGTGTAGCTCGACGACATTCGGGTTCGGGACGGATGGGCGTGCGCATGCCGCCGTCGCCTGGGGGCGCATTGTGCGCATGCCCTGGCCAGCACCCTGTCGCAGGTGCTGGCAAGCCAGCACGGCTACTCGGGCGGGTGACAGAATCGAAGCACACCGAATCCCGCCGCCATCCGCCTTGGACATCCCCTGCGCCATCACCGTCAGACCGGCCCGCCGCCACGAGGCGATGGCCCTGGCCACGATGTCGCGCGACCTGATCGAGCACGGGCTCGGCTGGCGCTACACGCCCTCGCGCATCGCCGCCCTGCTGGCCGAGCCCGAAACGTGCACCGTCGTGGCCTGCGACCAGTCGGGCATCGGCGGCTTTGCCGTGATGCAGTTCGGCGATGACCATGCCCACCTGTCCCTGCTGTGCGTGCAACCTGCCTTGCAACGGCGCGCGGTCGGCCGGCGCATGATCGACTGGCTGGTCGGATCGGCGCGTGTGGCGGGCATGTCGGCGATCCGGCTCGAACTGCGTGCCGACAACACCGGCGCCCTGGCCTTCTACCGGGCCCAGGGCTTTGCCGAGAACGGCCTGGTGCCCGGCTACTACGACGGCCGCATCGCCGCCAGGCGCATGTTGCTGCGCCTGCAGGCCACGGGCCCGTAGCGGCTGCACGACCGAACGCGCCATCCTGGACATCCACCGTGCGCCGATGGCTCGACATGCTGAACTCGCGCCAGTTGGCGCGGCGCATCGTTGCGGACGTCGGCATGCACGCGGCCGCCGGCCTGGTCGATGTGCTGCCCCGGATGAAGGGCCACCGCGCTGCCAGCCGCCTGATCGAGGACATCGAGTACGCCTGCCCTGGCGGCACGCCGCTGAGGCTGGACATCTTCCAGCCGCCGGGCCTGGGGCCGCACCCGGTCATCGTCTACCTGCATGGCGGCGCCTTTGCGATCGGCTCGAAACGCTCGCACCGCCCGCTGGCGGCCGCCTACGCGGCGCAGGGCTACCTGGTCTGCAACGTCGACTACCGCCTGGCACCGCAGCACCCGTTCCCGGCCGCCGTCGAGGACGCCTGTGCCGCCTGGATGTGGGTGCTGGACCACGTGCGCGAGCATGGCGGCGACCCGCGGCGCGTGGCGCTGGCCGGTGAGTCGGCCGGTGCCAACCTGGCCCTGGCGGTTGTGCTGGCGTGCTGCACGCCGCGGCCCGAGCCCTTCGCCGAGCCGCTGCATCGACGCGGCACGAGGCCCGCCACGGCCCTGCTCTACTGCGGCTTCCTGCAGGCCAGTCAGTCGTCGCGTCTGCGCCGCGCGGGCGCGTCGGCGTTTGCCGCGCGCATCGCCGAAGACGCATCGCGCTCGTACCTGGGCGACCGAGCCGAGTCGCCCGGCGCTGCCGAGGCGCTTGCCGACCCGCTGTGCATCGTGGAACGACTGCCCGGGCCCTCGCCGCTGCCGCCGTTGTTCGTTGCGGCGGGCCTGGCCGACCCCCTGGCTTCCGATTCGCAACGCCTGGACACCGCCCTGCAGCGGCTGGGATCGCCCGTCAGCACCCGTTACTACGCCGGCGAGACGCATGCCTTTCACGTGATGTTCTGGCGCGAGAACGCCAAGCGCTGCTGGCGCGACAGCTTCGAGCACCTGCGCCAGGTGATGCCGGTCGTGGCATAGGCCTGCGCGGCATGCCGCGCAGGCCGAATCGATCGGCCATCGACCTCGTCGATAATATGGTCATTCGGGGCAAAGATGTGCAGCGTCGCTGTACGCGCATCCAGCTTCCGAGCAGCGGCCCGGACACACCAGTTGGTGCGCCAGGAGGTACGGCAGAACACCCGCTCGGAAGGGCCACGGAAGCTCGATGACGACACGATCCCGATGCGCGGCAAGGCGGCAGGCCTTGCGCGCATTCGCCCTCTGTGCGGCCACGCCCTGGCTGCCCGCCCTGGCCCAATCGCCGGCCCTCACCGTCAGCACCAACAACACGCCGCTCGACCGAAAGGCGTTGCAAGTGCTGGCGCAGGAGGCCTTGCGCCGCATCGGTGTCGAATTCAAGCTGGTCAGCCTGCCGTCCGAGCGCTCGCTGGTGGCCGCCAATGCCGGCGAGGTGGACGGCGAGGGCCTGCGGGTGGCCGGGCTGGAGGAGCAGTACGGCAACCTGGTGCGCGTACCCGAGCGCTTCGTACGCACCAGCTTCGTGGCGTTCGCCCGGACATCGTCGATCAATCTCGAGCGCGGCTGGGACAGCATCAGTCCCTACCGGGTCGCGTTCATCAACGGCTGGAAGATGTTCGAAGCCAACGCCAGCGGCGCGCGCGTCGTCCACAAGGTGGACAAGCCCGAGCAGATGTTCCAGATGCTGGAGCACGGGCACGTCGACCTGGCGCTGTACACGCGGGCCGACGGCGTGTTCCTGGCCCGCAAGCTCGGCCTCGCGTCGGTGGCGCCCCTCGCGCCATCGCTGAAGGATGTCGACCTGTTCCTGTACCTGCACCGCAGGCACGAGGCCCTGGTGCCGCGGCTCGCCCGGGCACTGAAGGACATGAAGGCGGACGGCACGTACCAACGCGTCACCTCGGCCATCGAGGCCGATTGACCTGCGCCAGACACATAACAGCCGGCCCTCATGCCTTCCTCTCCGCCCAGCCCCACCCGGCACTGGCACGACCCCCTGGGGCTGACGAGCCGTGTGTCGCGCCGCCTGCTGACCTGGGCGCTGGCCGTCGGCACCTTGGGCACCCTTGCCGTGTCGGCCTGGCAGGCACAGCACGACTACCGGTCGCGACTGACCGAGATCGACCACGATCTGTCCACTGCCGCCGAGGTCATGTCCCCTTCGCTCGTCAAGAGCCTGTGGACCTTCGACCAGGCCCAGATCGAAGCGCAGCTGGTCGCGTTCTCGCGCCTGTCGGACGTGTCGGTCGCCGCGCTGTCCACCGCCGACGGCAAGAGCTTGCGCCGCGGTGCGCCCCAGGTGTCGGCCCAGGTGGTCGAACGAACCGTCCCGCTGGTGTATGTCGAAGACGGGCAACGCCGCGAGCTCGGCACGCTGACGCTCACCAAGGACCTGCAGGGCGAGCGCGCCAAGATGGTCGATCGCGCGCTGTTCACCGTGGGCGGCAACGCGCTGGTGATCCTGCTCAGCGCGCTGAGCTCGGTGCTGATCTACCAGCTGATCGTGACTCGCCGGCTGGTGCGCATCGCCGCGCAATTGCGCGGCGTAACGGCACAGGATCTCCGTGAGCTGCCGCCGGCGGACCCATCGACCCTGGTCCCGGCCGCGCGTGACGAACTGGACCAGCTGGCGGCATCCATCGCCCAATTGCAGGACACGGGGCGGCAAGCGCTGCAAACGGTCGACCGCCAGCAGGCGCTGCTGCGCAACCTGATGAACACCATTCCGGACCTGGTGTGGCTGAAGGACACCCACGGCGTCTACCTGGCCTGCAACCCCAGTTTCGAGCGGCTGTATGGCCACCGGGAAGCGGACATCCTGGGCCGTACCGACCACGACTTCGCCCCGCCTGAGCAGGCCGAGGCCTTCCGCACCAACGACCGCCTGGCGATGGCATCCGGCGGCCCACGGGTCAACGAGGAATGGCTCACCTTGGCGGACGGCGGCTACCAGGGCCTGTACGAGACCACCAAGACACCCATGCGCGGGACCGACGGCCAGGTGATCGGCGTGCTGGGCATTGCCCGCGACATCACGGCGCAGCGGCGCGCGGCCGACGAGCTGAGGGACCGCGAGGAGCTGTACCGCACCATCGTCAGCCAGGCCGGCGACGGCATCGTGCTGATCGATCCGGACACCGGCGCATTCGTCGAATTCAACGACACCGCCTGCACCGGCCTGGGCTACACGCGGGCCGAATTCGCCGAGCTCACGCTGGTCGACCTGCAGGTCGGCGACTCGGCACTGCAACTCGCGAGCGCCACAGCAACGCTGAGGTCGCCGGCCGGCGGCAGCATCGAACACCAACACCGACGCAAGGACGGCAGCGTCCGCGATGTGTGGATCAGCACGCGCCTGGTGACGGTGCGCGGTCGCCAGCTGGTGACGGCCGTCTGGCACGACATCACCGAGCGCAACGCGGCCCAGGTCGCCGTCCGCGAGGAGCGGCAGCTGCGCGAAACCCTGATCGATTCGATCCCCGGCATCTTCTACGCCATCGACGCGTCGGGTGCGCTGGTGTTCTGGAACCGCAGCATGGAGCGGGTCACCGGGCGAAGCGCGGACCAGCTTGCGGGGCTGTCGGCCGTCGAGCTGTTCGATGAGCGCGAGCGGCACCTGGTGGCCTCGCGCATCGGCGATGTGTTCGTCCAGGGCCGCTCCAACGTGGAGGCCAATCTCCTCACGGGCGACGGGGGCGCGGCGCCCTACTACTTCACCGGACAGCGCATCGGCATTGCCGGCCAGGTGATGCTGGTGGGCATGGGCATCGACATCTCGGCGCTGCGGCAGGCCCAGCTCGCCCTGCAACGGCTCAATGCCGATCTCGAAGAGCGCGTGGCGCGTCGCACCGCCGACCTGAGGGACGCCCACAACAAGCTGATGGATACGCAATTTGCCATGGACAGCGTGGGCATCGGCATCCATTGGGTGGACGCCGAGACGGCCCGCTTGGTCTATGCCAACGACTTTGCGGCAAGCATGGTGGGCCGAAGCGTCGACGAGCTCATGGGCATGACGCTGCCGCAGGTGGACGCCAACGTCACCATGGACGGCTTCAGGCAGCTTGCGGAAGTGACACGCCAGCAGGGCCAGCTGCGCATCGAGTCGCTCGCCAGGCGCATCGACGGCACCCTCATTCCGGTGGAGGTGACGATCTGCTACCGGCCCGAAAAGGACGGCGAACCTGCGCGGTTCATCTCGTTCATCACCGACATCAGCGAACGCAAGGCGGCCGAGCGGTCCTTGCTGCAGGCCAAGCAGGACGCCGAGTCGGCCAACCAGGCCAAGAGCACCTTCCTGGCCAACATGAGCCACGAGATCCGCACGCCGATGAACGCCATCATCGGCCTCACCAACCTGATGCTGCGGGCCGGACCCACGGCCGAACAGCGCGACCGCCTGACCAAGATCGACGGCTCCAGCCGCCACCTGCTCGAGATCATCAACGACGTGCTCGACCTGGCGAAGATCGAGGCCGGCCGCCTCGAACTCGAGAGCAGCGACTTCCACCTTTCGTCGGTGCTCGACGGCGTGGCGTCGATCATCAAGCAATCGGCCAGCGACAAGGGACTTCAGATCGACATCGACACCGATTCGGTCCCGATGTGGCTGAGCGGCGATCCGATGCGCCTGCGCCAGGCCCTGCTCAACTACGCCGGCAATGCCGTCAAGTTCACGCCCTCGGGCCGCATCCTGCTGAGCTCGGAGTTGCTCGACGACAGCGGCGGCGAGCTGCTGGTGCGGTTCCAGGTCCAGGACAGCGGCGTGGGCATCGCGCCCGACAAGCTGGGCCGACTGTTCCATGAGTTCGAGCAGGCCGACGACACCGCCACCCGGCGCCATGACGGCACCGGCCTGGGCCTGGCCATCACCCGGCGGCTGGCGCAGCTGATGTACGGCGAGGTGGGCGTGAGCAGCCGGCCAGGCGCTGGCAGCACGTTCTGGTTCACCGCGCGCCTGCGCCGCGGCAAGGGCATCATGCCGCCGCCGGAACAGTCGCCGGCCGACGACCTCGAGCCCTGGCTGAAGCTGCAGCGGGTGAGCGCCCGACTCCTGCTGGTCGAGGACAACCCCATCAACCGCGAGGTGGCATTGCAGTTGCTGCACGGCTCGGGCCTGGCGGTGGACACCGCGGTCAACGGCGCGGAGGCGCTGCAGATGGTGCGCACGCAGCCCTATGACCTGGTGCTGATGGACCTGCAGATGCCGGTGATGGACGGCCTGCAGGCCACCCGCGAGATGCGCACCCTGCCGGGCTGGGCCGACAAGCCGATCCTGGCGATGACGGCCAACGCCTTCGACGAGGACCGCCGGGCCTGCGAGGCCGCCGGCATGAACGACTTCATCGCCAAGCCGGTGGAGGCCAACCTGCTGTACTCGATGCTGCTGAAGTGGCTGCGTCGCAGCGGCCCGGCCCAGGCATCGACGGCCGCCGCCACGCGCCATGCCGAGCTGGACGGGCCGCCCGACGGGCAGGCCCACCGCGCCGACCTGGACGACCGCACGACGGCCCAGGCCGCACTGCGGCGGCTGGCCTCGCTGCCGGACATGGACGTGGCACGCGGCGTGGCTGCGCTGCTGGGCAAACGCGACCGCTATCTCGACCTGTTCGGCCGATTCGTGGAACTGCAGACCGACTCCCTGCTGCAGTTGTCCAGCGCGGTCGAAGACGGCAATTCGGCGCGCGCGCGGTTCCTCGCCCACAGCCTCAAGGGTGCCGCGGCCACGCTGGGCGCCGACGGCCTGGCCGCCATCGCGGCGCGGCTCGAGGCGCGGCTGCGTGCCGATGGCGACCTGCCCGGCCGCAACGAGTCGGCGGCCGACGAGGTGGCGGCCATCGGAGCGCTGCTGGTCAGGTTGGCCCAGGCCCTGGCACAGGCGTGACCGCTCCGGCGGCGCCGGACGCCATGCGGTAGGTGTTGCGGCCGCCCGCCTTGGCCGCGTAAAGCGCACGATCCGCCGCGCGCTTGAGCACGTGCTCATCGTCGCCATCGTCGGGAAAGATGGCCAGGCCGATGCTGGCCGACAGGCAGGCCGGACCGTCCCGCAGCGGGTAGGGCAAGGCCAGCTCGACGATCATGCGACGGGCGACGTCCTGCGCGATCTCGGCAGCCTGGTGCCTGGACGCGTCGCCTGGCCCGGCACCGGGCGGTACCCCGACCAGTCGGTCGACCGCGTCGGGCCCGTCCAGGTCGGCCAGGATCACCGCAAACTCGTCACCCCCCACCCGCGCCACCGTGTCGGCATCGCGGACAGTGCGCTCCATCCGCCGCGAGGCCTGCACCAGCACCTCGTCGCCGGCCGCGTGGCCGAGTTGGTCGTTGACACCCTTGAAGTGGTCCAGGTCCAGATACAGCAGCGCAAACTGCCGATGGTGGCGACGTGCCGCGGCCGTCAGGCGGGTCAGCCGATCGTCGAACAGGCTGCGGTTGGGCAGGTTGGTCAGGCCGTCGAAATTGGCCCGGTGCAGGATGATCTCCTCGGCCTCCTTGCGTCGCGTGATGTCGGTGAAGGTGGCCACGTGCCGGCCCTGCCCCGCATCGCCCTGGACGGTGGTGATGGCCAGCCAGGCCACGTACAGCTCGTTGTCCTTGCGGCGGTTCCACACCTCGCCTTCCCATCGGCCGAACTCGATCAGCTGCCGCCACATCTCGGCAAAGTACGCCGGCTCGTGCCGCGCCGAGCCCAGCACGCGGGGGTCGCGTCCCAGCACATCGGCCGGCTGGTAGCCGGTGATGTCGGTGAACGCCGGATTGACACGCAGGATGCGGTTGTCGGTGTCGGTCACCATGATGGCCTCGGCCGCGCTGCCGAACACCGCTGCCGCGATCAGTTGCTCCTGCTCGGCCTGCAACTGGCCGGTCTTGTCCACGAAGGTAGCCACCAGCATCAGCGCCCCGCCGGGATCGCGGTGGCTGCGCGCCTGCATGTCCACATGGCGGATGGTGACACCGTCGCGGTGCAGCAGGCGCAGGCGGTGCTCCTGCCCGTCGGGCTCGCCCGATGGCCTCGCCTGCAGGCGCCCGGCCAGCCAGTCGCGGTCCGGTGGCGCCGCCCACTGCGCCAGGCCCATGGCGCAAAGCTGCTCGGCCGGGTAGCCCATGATCTCGACCATGCGGTCGTTGACGAAGGTGATGCGACCGTCCTCCACCACCACCACGCCGCTCTGGCTGCTGTCCACGACCGCGCGATAGCGTGCCCGGGACGCATCCAGGTCGCGCTGCGCGGCAGCGGCTTCGACCACCTCGAGCTCCAGCGCGCGGTTGGCGGCATGCAGGTCGCGGGTGCGCTCGGCGATCACGGCCTCCTGGCCGCGGTTGATGCGGTCCAGCGCCAGCAGGTGCCCTCGGGTGCGCCGCGTCACCAAGTGACCCAGGCCGGCCAGCAGCAGGTAGGCGGCGAGGTACAGGCCCACGGCATGCTGTCGGCGCTCCGCGGCGATCGCCAGCAGCGCCGTCGCCGGCATGGTCACAGAGATGCCGCCGCGGATGTCGCCCAGTCGGTAGCCCTGGTGCTCGTGGCAGGACAGGCAGGCCGCCTTGGCCACCAATGGCGCCATGAAGCGATGCACGGGTGCGCCGCCGGCACCGCCACCGTCCGCAAAGAAGCCGAGGCGCTCCTTCAGGCCCCCCGACTCGAACAGCCGCAGCGACTCGGCCTCCCAGGCGTCCGGGCTGTTGGCGGGCCGGATCGGCTTGATGCTGGTGATGTGGAACCTGGCACCGTCCGCCTTTTCGGCGATCTCGGCGATCTGCCGCGTCTTGTAGGCCGGGTTGACCAGGGTGAGGCGCTGGCCGTCGCTGGTGACCACGTCGCGCTTCGGATGGTCCAGGTAGGGGTTGGGCTGGGTGGTCCCGGTCACCGGCACGTACACGCCGCCGTGCTGGGCGTTCCAGTCGCGCGTGATCTCGATCAGCCGGAACAGCACCGCGCCACGTTCGTGCGCGATGTCGGCCGTGTCCTGCTCGATCTTGTCGAAGGCCAGGTGCAATGCCCACGCCGTGGCGACGGCGCCGAGCCCGTAGATGGCGGCCAGAGTCCACCGGTAGGCCACCGCACTGCGAAACGAGAAGGAATCGGAAGTCGTCATCACCTGTCGCAGTCCTTGCCCGGTCAAACCCAACGGACCATGACCTCATTCCCATGATCGGCACGCCTGCGCCAAACCACTTGAGCCTGGTCACCTTGCATGCGCGATAGCCGCCCGCGATCCGCGGACCTTGTCGCGGAAACAGGCCCGAGTCGTGCGGGATGCGACCGGCCGCGCTTGCGGTTATCGTGCTGGTCACCACCCCGACAGCGGCCGCGCGCCGCCATCCCATGCACCCGATGCTGCAACCCGCCGCCCTGCTGGCGCAGGCCCACGAGATCACCTGGCCGCGCGACCCCGCCGCGGCGCCCCTGGCCGGGCAGACTCCCTGGGGCGTCCACCACGACGATCCGCCGCCCTTCAACCGCTTGCGCGGACCGGTGCACCCGCGCGGTCCGCAATCCGGCGTGGTCTGGCAGCACGGGCTTGAACTGGCCGCCTGGGGCGAGCCCGATCGCGCCGACCTCACCTTCAGCGTGGCCAAGACCTTTCTGGCGCTGCTGGCCGGCGTGGCCCATGGCCGGGGCCTGCTGCCCGACGTGGGCGAGCCGGTGGTCGCCCGGCTGCCCGGCATCGGCTTCGACAGCCCGCACAACCGCCCCATCACCTGGGCCCACCTGCTGCAGCAGACCAGCGAATGGGAGGGATCCAGCTTCGGCCTGCCCGACAGCGTGGACCGCTGGCGCAAGGTGGCGCAGGACCCGCGCCCGGCCGGCGGCCCCAAGGGTGGCGCCCGCCCGCTGCAGGCGCCCGGCACCTACTGGGAATACAACGACGTGCGCATCAACCAGTTGTCGCTGGCCCTGCTGCACCTGTTCGGCGAGCCGCTGCCGCTGGTCTTCTTGGAGCAGGTGCTGAAGCCGCTGGGCGGCGGCGAGGGCTTTGCCTGGCGCGGCTACGACGACGCCTGGGTCGACCTGCCTGGCGTGGGCCGCGTGCCCTCGGTGCCGGGCGGCACGCACTGGGGAGGCGGCGTGTCCATCAGCGCCCGCGACCAGGCGCGCATCGGCCAGATGCTGCTCGCTGGCGGCGTGGGCGGGGGCCAGCAGATCATCCCGGCGCGCTGGGTCGAGGCGATGGCCGAGCCCTGCCCGGTGGCCCCGTTCTATGGCCGGCTGGTGTGGCTGAACAGGGATGGCGCGGCGTTTCCGGGCGCGTCGGATCGGGCCATGTTCATGCTGGGCGCGGGCGGGCACTACGTCTGGGTCGAGCCGACCTTCGACGCCGTGGTGGTGCTGCGCTGGCTGGACGGTGCCCATGCGCCGGAAGTGATCCGCCAGATCGCCGCGGTACTGGCCGCGGGCTGAGCGTGGCACATGCCGCGCCGCGCGCACTCAAGCCGGGCTTCGCCGTGCCGAAGACGAAGGGATGGATTCGCCCGACTTCGACGTGTCAAAGCCCTTGCTCGACCATCGCGGCGCGCGCCGGCACCGCTACATGGAGTCGGCCGACATCAACGCGGCCTTCCGCGAGGTGTTCGGGCCCCTGCGCACCAACATCCGCCGCGGCATGGGCATCCACGGCCAGGTCTACGCGATCGAGATGGACGCCTCGATCCCCGGCGAGATGCTGGGCGCCGAGTGGATACCGTCCCTGATGCGCGGCGTCGACGACCCGGCCCTGCTGGTCGATGCCGGGCGGCGCCGGGCCATGTTCGACCGCCTGCTGGCCGAGCCGCGGGCGGAATCGCTGTTCGTCTACGTCTGCGAGCGCGCGGCGGGCCAGGCCGATGCTTCGGTGCTGTACGTCGAAATCGCCTCGGCCGACGGCCGCTACGCCGCGGAATACCCCGTCCGCGCCGGCAAGGGCTGGCATGTGCGCGAACTGCTGCCCGCGCAGCACCGCCGCCTCGACCCCGTCGAGCAGACCTGAGCCCCCCCGGCCGCAAGGCCTTGCCCTCATACCGCCGCCGCCAAAGTCGCGGTAAGGTGCTGCATTCCCCAAGACAAGGAGTGCAGCCCCCATGAAGATCGCCTTTTTCGGAACCGGCCTGATGGGCGCGGGCTTCGTCCGCCGCATGCGCGCCAACGGCCACGAAGTCAACATCTGGAACCGCAGCCCGGCCAAGGCGCGGGCGCTGGAGGCGGACGGCATCCGCGCCTTCGACGACCCGGCCGCCGCGCTGGCGGGCGCCCAGCGCATCCACCTGTCGCTGGCCGACGATGCGTCGGTCGACGCGGTGCTCGAGCCCATCTCCGCAGCCATCCCCGCCACCACCTGGATCGTCGACCACACCACCACCGCCGTGCGGCCCACCGGCGAGCGCGTGGCGCGCTGGGACGCGCGTGGCCGCTGCTTCGTGCATGCGCCCGTGTTCATGGGCCCGGCCAACGCCACGGACGGCACCGGCATCATGCTGGTGTCGGGCCGCCAGGCCCGCCACGACGCCCTGCTGGCCGACCTGCAGGCGATGACCGGCAAGGTGCTGTACATGGGCGAGGCCCCCGAGCGCGCGGCGGCCTTCAAGCTCTTCGGCAACCTCACCCTCATCGGCATGATGGGCGTGCTGGGCGACGTCAATCGCCTGGCCCATGCGGTGGGCATTTCCACCGGCGACGCGTTCTCGCTGTTCCAGCACTTCAACCCCGGCCAGTTCCTGCCGGCGCGGGCGGCGCGCATCGAGGCGGGCGACTTCAGCAACCCGTCGTTCGAGCTGGCCATGGCGCGCAAGGACGTGCGCCTGATGATCGAGGAAGCCCACCGCGGCGGCTGCGACCTGCTGGTGATGCCTGGCGTGGCCGCCATGTACGACGCCGCCATCGCCCGCGGCGAGGGCGCGCTGGATTCGGCCGCCGCCGCCCGCATCCCCACCTGACCCGACCACCGCCTCCGCACGAGGACCCAGCACGTGATCGAACACCACATCGACATCCCCACCGCCGACGGCCCGATGAACACCTTCGTGGTCCACCCCGAAGAGGGCGGCCCGTTCCCGGTGGTGCTGTTCTACATGGACGCCCCGGGCAAGCGCGAAGAGCTGCACGACATGGCGCGGCGCCTCGCTTCGGTGGGCTACTACGTGGTGCTGCCAAACCTGTACTACCGTCGCTCGCGCGACTTCTGGGTGAGGGAGCGCACCGAAGAGGTGATGGCCGAAATGTTCGGCCTGATGGCCACGCTGGACCGCGGCACCACCGAGCGCGACACCGCGGCCATGCTGGCCCATGTGGACGCCGATCCCCACGCCGACGGCACGCGCATCGGCGCGGTGGGCTACTGCATGAGCGGGCCCTTCGTGGTGTGGGCCGCGGCAGCCTTCCCGGAGCGCCTGCGCTGCATCGCGTCGATCCATGGCGCCGGCATGGCCACCGACCGGCCCGACTCGCCCCACCGCATGGTGTCCAAGCTGCGCTGCGAGAGCTACTTCGCCTGCGCCGAGATCGACAAGTGGGCCCCGCCGGCCGACATCCAGGCGCTCGGGAAGGCGCTGCAGGACGCCGGCACGCCGCACCGCATCGAGTGGTATCCGGGCGTGGAGCACGGCTTCGTATTCCCCAAGCGCGGCGCCATCTACAACCAGCCCGCGGCCGAGCGGCAGTGGGAGCGGCTGTTCGCGCTTTTCGATCGCCAGCTCCGCCGCGCCGCCTGATCCCTTCGAAAGCCCATTCATGCGACTCACCGCCGACGCCCGTGGCGTCTACCCGATCGCGCCGACACCGTTCTTCGACGACGGCCGCATCGACACCGAATCGATCGACCGCCTGGTCGATTTCTACCTGGCCATCGGCGCCACCGGCATCACCGTGCTGGGCCAGTTGGGCGAGGCGCCCAAGCTCACGCATGCCGAGAGCGTGGACATCGCCAAGCGCATGATCCGCCGCGCGCCGGCACTGCCGGTGATCGTCGGCGTCTCGGCGCCGGGCTTCGCGCCGATGCGCGAGCTCACGCTCGAGGTGATGGCCGCCGGCGCGGCCGGCGTGATGATCGCGCCGCCCAACACCCTGCGCACAGACGAGCAGATCGTCGGCTACTACCGGCAGGCGGTGGACGCACTCGGCGCGGACGTGCCCTTCGTGATCCAGGACTACCCGCTCACCTTCTCGGTTCAGATGACGCCGGCCGTCATCCGCCGCATCGTCACCGAGCTGCCCTCATGCCAGATGCTCAAGCACGAGGACTGGCCGGGCCTGGAGAAGATCTCGACGCTGCGTGGCTTCGAGCGCGACGGCAGCATGCGCCACATCGCCATCCTGTGCGGCAACAACGGCCTGTTCCTCGACTACGAGATGGCGCGCGGCGCCGACGGCGCCAACACCGGCTACGCCTTCCCCGACATGCTGTGCGACGTGGTGCGCCTGTCCACCAGCGGCCAGCGCGAGGCCGCGCACGACCTGTTCGATGCCCACCTGCCGCTGCTGCGCTACGAGCAGCAGCCCGGCGTCGGGCTGGCGGTGCGCAAGTACCTGCTGATGCGGCGCGGGCTGATGACGAGCGCGGCGATGCGCAAGCCGGCGGCGGCGCTCACGGCCACGGCACGGGCCGAGGTGGAGCACCTGCTGGGCCGGCTGGCGCGGCACGACCCGCGAGCGCGGCTGGGCGCGGGCTGAGCATCGGACCGAGCCTCGGGCTCGCGTATGGGCAGGCCGAGGCCCGAGCACGAAGTCGCGCCATCTGGCGCAACCGCAGGCTGCGCCTCGCGTTGAGCCCAGTGCCGGTCCGCAGCGGCCGGCCGCGCACGCCCCGCAGCTGGGCTTGCGCCAGAACCGCAGGTACGGTGTCTTCTCGCTGAACGCCAGGCCGCGCGCCGGCGGTGTCGCGAGAGCCCACGCGCGACCTACCGGTCACCGATGACATCGGCGCCGCCGCCCGGGGCGCGCCCGTGCGGGCCCGCGCCGCCCTGGTGATGAAGCAGCCTCACATCGATGGGTGAGGCGCGGCTCACCCACGCGAGTGAGCGCGATTCACCGCGGCATGC
>Ga0075163_10006614_pt1 | contig 15367 bp, 12 predicted proteins | sample JI1023141ADNA_FD_71478 | JGI IMG/M metagenome (GOLD analysis project Ga0075163, IMG submission 71478) | Wastewater effluent complex algal communities from Wisconsin, to seasonally profile nutrient transformation and Carbon sequestration -... | ecosystem: Engineered > WWTP > Effluent > Algae... | reverse complement strand
TTACTTGGGATGCATGGCCTTCGGCACCATAGCAGGAACGCGTTGGACCAGGTTCGCAGGTACCCAAGCGCGCGAGCGGCTATTCCTTCGTGCCCAATTGACCCTATATGTCTACACCGGTGCCTCCTTCCTGCTCTTCTTAGGCCTCATCCATGAATGGGATGTGCTGCGTTTCCTCTGGGACTATTTCCAGAGCTACGAACCGAACTTCACCATGCGCATCGCGGTGCCGGTCTACGTTCTCATTCCGCTCTTCCTCATGGCCGTCCCCACTTTCCTAATGGGTGTGAGCTTTGCGGTTTCACAATCGTTGATCCAGGACCGTTGGGAAGAGGTAGGCCGCAGATTGGGTTGGCTGCAATTCGTCAATATCGTGGGTTCCGCAGCAGGGGCCTGGTTGGTCACCTGGGTCGGATTCAACATACTGGGCACTGCAGTGCTTTTGAAGGTGCTGACCGCCATTGGGCTGATCTATGTGGTCGTCTTGCTGATCCGCGGCCATGCGCGCCTTGGGCGGGCTGCTATCCTGACCTTGGTCGTGCTCACGGTGGTTGTTGCATTGCCCGGCGACTTCGACTTCTGGCGCACGCTGAATGGCATGGCCGAAGAAGACCGTTTCATCCATCAAGAGAACGAATCGGGCCTTTCGATCATCAAACGGTTGGAACACCACGGTTCCATGGCCGGTATCGTTTTCGCGAATGGGCTTGGACAAAGCAGTATGCCATACAGGAAGGACCCCATTCATTCGCAGTTAGGGGCGATGGGCGTGCTGTTACATCCGGCTCCGCGCTCCATCGCGGTGATCGGGCTTGGCTCAGCTGGCACCTTGCACGGCATGGCCTGCCGAGCGGAGACCAAGGAGATCGTGTGCTTCGAGATCATGAGCAACCAGCCCGATGTGCTTCGGACCTATGCCACACGCTTCGAGGACAGGGCCGTCCTGGAAGCACTGGACGATCCGCGCCTTCGACTGATCACGCACGACGGACGCTACCAACTCACCACGATGACCGACCTCTACGACGTGATCGAGGCCGATGCCTTGCGCCCCAGTTCTGCTTTCTCGGGGAACATCTACTCAAAGGAGTACTTTCAATTGCTCCGCTCCCGTTTGAAGCCCAGCGGCCTGGCCGTTACTTGGTGCCCTACGCCACGGGTATTCAACACCTTCCGGGAAGTGTTCCCGCACATTGCTTCAGTGGAAGGCTTCCTGCTCATCGGCAGCGATTCACCGATCTCTCTGGACTGGGCCGCCATCAGGCAGCGCATGCATGACCCGTACACGTTGGACCACTTCGCTCGAGCAGGCATCTCTGTGGACAGTTTAGTGGGCCCACTGGAATCAAAGCTCGTGCTTCTGGAGCTTTCAGCTTCAACGAAGAAAGAGATCAATACGGACCTGTTCCCTAAGGATGAATACACGCTGCCTTACGATGAGGCATTGGTGAACCGCAAGATCCGGGCATTCCTTGACCGCTGGTGATACCAAGGCATTCAACCGATAGCATCTCCTACACCCCTTGCGGGAATCGGCTTCATGGAAGTTGCTCGGTGCGCGTTGCCGTAGGAACCACCCCTCCGATGTTCGATAGGATCCTGTCGCGGTCGTTGTTCGCTCCCGTGTAGAGCACCCGTCCATCCAGGTTCATATCTTCGCCGAAATAGCCCAGCGCCACATTCGTTGGCACCACGCCACCGATCCGGGAAAGTAAGGGATCACGATCGTTGTCCTGTCCAGTGTAGATCAACTTGTTGTCTAGCCGTGCGTTCCCTGCCCACAGGACCGTGCTTCCGCTCAACGCTTTTTGCGCTTGCGTACCGTATGTCATCGTGTTCGGTTCGGTCAGGTCGATCGATGCCGCATTGGTTCCGATCGTGATCGGGTCCGCGGTCATCACACCTAAGTGGTTCCGATGGCGAACAGCAACGAAATAGACACCAGGTCCAACATCGAATTTCAAAGGGCCGAAGCCGGACGCATCCACGATGTCGCCATCTCGTTGGATCAGACCACATCGCGTGGCCTGAATGACGGTAGGGTCATTATGGTCCCGCAGTTCAACAAGGACCCAATCGACCACGGCATTCGTACCCGCAAGATCCAAAACGCCCGGATCAACTGCTTCTCCACCTCCACCGACTTGTCCGAAGCCTAAGAAGGTGTACGGTTCGTTGAGCGGTATCAAGCCCATCACACGTAGGCTGTCATGCATCAATCCGAGGCCTGCATCGAACGGACCTTCGAGCATGGCTCGAACATTCAAACTGACCGAACTCAAAGGGATCGCCATATCCACCACGATCGGAAAGTGATCACTGGCAGAAGTTGCATCGTTGCTCAACAGGCCGAGTGCGCTCAGCGATGTTGGCGACATGATCCCTGTGCGCAACGCAAAGGACTTTTCGACCGTAGCAACAGCATCGCTGTATAGGAGCAGATCCAATCGACCACTCGGATAAGCACTCGTATTGCTCCGCCAAGTGTAGGCCATCCGCCCTTCCGTCTGTCGGCAGACCACATCCACCAGAGAAGTACCGTCCCAGTCCATCGCACCATCGGGACCATAAGTAGCGTTGTTCTGGATGTCACCGGTGACCAAGGTCCTCAGTTGCTGCGCATATCCCACCAGGTTCAGGTCGCCGGAATAGACCATGGGTGTGCCTGCTGGAAGGTCGATCACACCACCCGGGGTCTTCGCATCCAGCACGAACTGAACGTACGCATCGGCTTGATTCTGCCGAGTTGCATCAGCCGTGCAACAATTCAAGTGGGCCGCTGTGAAGAGCAGATCCGTTGCATAGGTGTCGGGCAGATCGATCAGCGTTGGGAATTGCCGGGAAAGGGCGGGCCATGATTGCAGGATCGGCCAGCGCGAAGCGACGATCATGTCGAAGTCGTCCTTCACAACGTTCCAACCCGCACCACCGATAGGCAACCACGCATCCAGTCTGGTCTTCACCTGCGCAGCAGTACTGGAAACGCACTCGCTCAATCCGAGAATGTCAGGCGACGTAGCCGCGAGCATGCGCTGGAAATTTCCTTGCAACGAAGCATTCGTGATCCCATCGGAGAGCACGTTCCAGGACATGATCCGAACCAACGATGGGTCCGAACGTCCAACCTCGATCGAGGCAGCAGCAGGAACGGGTGTCTCGTCGAACGTGTAGCTCAACGTGCTACCCACATTGGGCAGAGCATCTCCTCCGTCCGTCTCTTTGAAAAGCAGTTTGATCGTGGGTGAGGAGAACAGCGCATTGACACCATCGGGCATCGCGTTCCGAGCAATGGCGACCTCGAACGTATCGCTCGTGACGGTAGGCAGCGGCACCAGATCGATCGTGCTCCAAGAAACGTTGGAATTCGCGCCGAAGTACTCGGTCACGGTGCGCGTGTCGAATCGGATCTGCAGCTCTGCTCCGTAACCGGACTGCACCGCCGTACCTGTGGAGGCATTGTTGTCTCCATCGATGTACAAACGGATCGTCTGTGGGGTCAGATCATCGAGCAGGTCGGTCTCGGACCCAAGTGCCAACTTGATGTACAGGTACTGGTCGTCATTGGACACCTGAACACTGAGCAGGTCCACGCCACCAATTGGTGCATCCGGATCGATGAATGTGAACAGGCCGTTCGTCCAGTCATCGGACGAACCATCCATTAGGATAGGTGCACTCTGGGCTCGAACGACAGCAGAGCAACAGAGCGAAAAGCCGATCAGAATGAGGAGGGAATTACGCATGACCTCGAGTGCACGTCGGAAAAGTAGTGGGATCCGTGGATACATGCGGCGTCTACGTCGATCGCCGAGAGTCCCGAAGTGGGCCTATTTCAATCACACCATTGCAATTCTGGTTTCGCCGTGTACGGTGTTCTCTCTCAACAGGGCGTATAGCCTAGTTGAGCACTCAACAACCCAAGGAACCGTCGAATGGGGAAGAAACACCTCAACAGAGATACACCGAAGTAGTACAACTTCAGTTCGAACGTCTTCGGCTTAGCTTGGCACGATGGCTGCCTCCTTCCGATCAAAACCACACGAACATGAACAGCCTCATCAACATCATCATCGTCTTGCTTATAATCGGCTGGTTGGTCGGCTTCATCGGCTTCGGAGCAGTGGTTGGCAGTTTGATCCACTTGCTCTTGATCGTCGCCGTGGTCGGTATCATCTTCCGTTTGTTGGAAGGTCGAAAACGAGCATGACCACAGCTCTTTGCGGATGGTGACCTCCCGTGTGAGAAACTGGTCCGTCGGGATCGTCCTTGCAGTTGCAGTGATCGTAGCGGCTTGGTTCGGCTTGGAGCGGCTTGTGCACAATAAGGTCCGGGATCGGCTTGAGGAGCAGGCCTTGCACCTCGGCGCAAGGGCTACAGGCTACGCTTTGACCACGAGCTTGTGGGATGGATCAGTTGTGATCACGGATCTGCGCTTCGACACCATAACAAGAGGACATCAAGACCGCTTCACCATCGTCGGAACTGTGGATACCATTGTGGTACATGACATCCATTGGTTCCGCACCTTGACTTCGGGTCTATGCTTGATAGGCAGTGTGGACGTACGCGGACATGACCTTCGGCTGATGAAGCATGACACCACTGACCACTCCTCTAGCACTCGCAAGAAGTCCAAAGCCCTCATCGACCTCAAGAGTTTGATTGTCGAACAACTCAACGTCAAACTGGACAATTCAGCATACATCGACACATCGAATACCCGAGTGGAACGGGCCGCGAAGCACATCGTGATAGCCACAACGGGACTTCACGTTCCGATGAAGAAAGAAAGCGGAGATCACGCAGGATGGTCCCAACTATCGGCAACCGTTCTTGGTTTCCATCAGGAAGCCCCGGACGGGTACCTGATCGAACTGGACGAAATGAATTTTTCTGGCCAAAATAGCACCATGGACCTGCACGGGATCCGTTTCGGACCGCATGAAGAACTCGCGACATATGGCGCCAAGGTCGAACGTGAAAAGGATGTCTTCGCGGGCCATGTGGATACGCTTCATTTCTCGGGTTTCAACCTAACTGATGTCGACCTGGATCACGTGGCACTTGGTGGATCGTTGCGCATTTCGTCTGGTGCGGTCACTGTGCTCCGTGACAAACGACGCCCCGATCCACCTTTCGCGGTGAAGCCATTGATCGCCGGGCTGATCCGTGAATTCGAGGAGGGACAAGGGCTTGATACCATCCGGATCTCGAACGTGGATATCACCTACCTAGAGCACGCGGAGAAAGGACATGGATTCGCACATGTGCCGATAAGCTCGCTTCAAGCGCTTGTCATCGGAATGCGCTCCTTGCCGGATGCTGTCGTTCAGGTAGAAGCACAGGCAACACTGTTCGGCAGCACGCCGGTCACGCTATCCATCGAAGCCCCAGCGACAGACTCGGTTGAACAGTTCACCATGATCGCGCATATCGGCCGACTCGCGTTCCGGTCATTGGATCCAGCGCTACGACCACTCACGGGGCTCTCCTCGAATGAAGGTCATATGGATACCTTAATCATCCGCATGTCGGCAGATTCACGCAATGGTCACGGATCCATCGCCATGGCATACGATGATCTGCGCGTGCGAAGCATCGATAAGGACATGAAGGGATCTGCGGTAACCGCAGCACTGGGTCTGCTCCGTAGATCCCACCGCGAAGTGGATGGTCGTGTTGAAACCGTTTCCTTTGATGTGACCCGTCGCCGGGACCGAGCGATCTTCAACTACCTCTGGTCCGGCATGCGTGAAGGAGTGAAGAACACGGTGATGCCGGGTCTGCTGAACACAACCGAAAAGAATTGAACATCATTCGATACGTCTATTTCGGATCGCCCTTCCGAACTATTTGCACCACTATTCTGGTATGGTTGGCTCTCTGGTCCTGCATTCCAGCGAGAGCGCAGTCAACTGAACCCCGTCGCAAGGTCACTTTGGATTCCAGCTATGTGGTGGACCTTTCGCGCAGACCCACGGTGCGTTTCTACCTGTCCAACAAGTTCAACAGCTTGCTCGTGCGATCCATTGGCCCCGAAGAGGATCTCCGATATCGCCCGAACAGTCACTACAATATCGGGGTAGGTGCAAGTTACCGGAGATTGACCTTGAACATCGGGGTGCCCACCCCTTTCGCAAACACCGACGTGGATAGCAAGGGTCGAACGCGGTATTTCGACGCACAAGCCAATGTCTACGGTGATAGGCAAGCGACCAACCTGTTCCTGCAGGTGTACAAGGGTTATCACATCACCTCACACACCAAAGCACAATTGGGGTGGGTGCAGGAAACGGACTTTCCTTATCGATCGGAACTCGTGCAGTACAACATCGGTATCAGCACACTGCGCATCCTTCAACCCGAACGGTTCAGCTATCGAGCAACCTTCAACCAAGATGCGATACAATACCGCACGCAAGGAAGTTGGCTAGTAGGTGGTTACTTCACCAGTTACTCAGTGCGAGGCGATTCGGCGATAGTGCCAACGCGCTTGGCGAATGGTACCGGTGACGCCCTTGGAACAACCAAAGCGCTGTCGATGGATCTAGGTCCAATGGTGGGGCGAGCAGTCACCATCGTTCACAAGAGAAGTTGGTTCTTCACAGCGAGCGGTGCGGCAGGCGTGGGACCAGGCGCGCGTCGCTTCAGCGGCGGCTTGGATGATGGCGGCCAATGGCGAGCGAACGTAGCGTGGCATTTCCAAGCCCGTGCCGGAGCCGGCTACAACAGTCGATCGTGGTTCTTTGGCGCTATCTATAGCCAGGAATTCATCGGCCATGTCGGTGAACGCGCACAGGGCTACCGATGGGACGTGGGGAACCTGAAAATGATCGCTGCCAAGCACTTACTGAAGCGACCCCCACGGGCTGTCGACAAGGGTGTGCGCTGGATCAATAATCAGACCCACTGAAACGAAGAACGCCGGTGCGGAGATCCGAAGATCCACGCACGGGCGTTCTTTGCTTAGGGTATTCGTCAGAGCAAGATGATGAGGATGAGCAGGATGATGATGATGCCCGCCGTAGAGATGTAGATCACCGAACCTCCGGCGTTGTAGTGCTTCATTTCCTTTTTCAAGTCCTTCCATTCTTCACGCATGGCAGAGCGATCAGAAGAACTCAGTGTGGCGCGATCCGTGGCGATGATCGACTCCAGCCGTTCCTTGATCTCCAACACACGCGTCTGGTCATCTGCGGAAAGCTTGTTGAAGTTCGCGGTCTCGATCCGGACTTCGCGTCCAGTGTGCTCGGGGATCGCTTTCACGCTTTGGGAGGTCAGCATCATTGCTGCCGCCATGGTCATGGTTGTTCGGACTAGGTTCTTCATGTTCGTGGTTCTACGTTTAATTAAGTTCAGCTGCTTGCGTATGGTATGAGGATCCAGCAAGGATCAAGTATCATGCTCTGTATATTCTACACATGGTTCAACCTCTGATCCATCTGGATCTTCCGCACGAGCAGCGAGACTCCTTCCGAACTAACAGGAGAGAAATTGCTCGATGGTATCGGCCTGTACCCCAAGTCGGGTGATCGATATGGAAAGCTGCCCATGATACTTGTGCAGGCCAAAGACCGGGCCGTATCCATCCATGACCGCAATGCCTCGCGTCATATCCGGCAAGAGCATTCAAAGCCACTATTGCTGTTGGAGCGGTAACCGAATCGTGTGCAGAGAAGTCCTGTGAAAGTGGGAACTTACACCCTCAGATCGGGGAATTCCCACCCCAACCGCATCGTTCAATAGGACGTGTCCAAACCGTTCTTCGCGGCCTGAGGTTGCGTCCTGCCTGCTATTGCGAGATGGCACACGAAGGAACGGCCCGGCGCTTGCCGAAGGCCAGGGGAACTATCTTGTGGAGGCGAAATGAAGAAACGTGTACTCCTTGTTGATGACGAGCCGGAGATCTGCTTCCTGCTCCGCAACCTATTGAACAGGCAAGGTATGGATTGCCGTATCGCCAACAGTCTGAAGGAAGCCCGCACAGCAGTGTCTCAGGACCGGTACGATGCCGTGTTCCTCGATGTACACCTGTCCGATGGACTCGGCTATGAATTGATCGGCGATCTGCGAAAGTCTCCGAACCCCGTGCTCTGTATTGCCATCAGCGCGGTCGACGCGGAGCGCGTGAATGCGGAGCGTGCTGGCGCGGACCGATTCATCTCCAAGCCTTTTTCGCAAGCGGATATCCTGAGCGCGCTCAGCCCCATATCGTATTCACCCAATACCGACCAATGATCCGAACCATCATGACCAAGGCCCGCATCCTCATCGTTGATGACGACCAAGACCTTTGCCTGCTGTTGACCCGACTACTGGTCAAGCAAGGGTACACGGTGGAAAGCACCGGAAAAGGGTCTCGTGCAAAAGAGCTACTGACCGGATCCAAGTTCGATCTGGTGCTCTGCGACCATCGTCTTCCCGATACGGATGGCCTGCAAATGGTGCAGTTCATTCGAGCCAATGCACCTGGCACGGTTGTCATCATCATCACGGGCTACTCCGAAGTTCGGCTTGCGGTGGAATTGATGCGCCACGGCGCCTTCGATTACATCGGCAAGCCGCTCTATCCGGATGAATTGCTGATGCGTGTGCAGGACGCGCTCGACAGCACCCGAGTTGGGGGTACCGTTGCTGGTTCGGGTTCCAAGAAGGAACAGAAAGTGCCGGATGGCGATGAATTCGTTGAAGGAGAAGGAACCACAGCCCATGTGATCGCGAAGCACATCGCGCTGGTCGCGCCAACGGACATGACCACCTTGATCACGGGCGAGACGGGAACGGGCAAGGAATTCGTGGCCCGGCGCATCCACGCGAAAAGCGACCGCGCGAAAGCTCCATTCGTTGCAGTGGATTGCGGTGCACTGCCAAAAGACCTTGCAGGAAGCGAGCTCTTCGGACATGTCAAGGGCTCATTCACTGGTGCCGTGGCTGATCGCGCAGGGAGCTTTGAACAGGCGCAGGGCGGCACACTTTTCCTGGATGAAGTAGGCAACCTCAGCTACGACAACCAGATGAAACTGCTGCGAGTACTACAAGAAAGGAAGATCCGTCGACTCGGTGGCATGAAGGACGTGGATGTGGATGTACGCATCCTTGCCGCCACCAATGAGGACCTCGGAAAGGCCGTAAATGAAGGTCGTTTCCGCGAGGACCTCTTTCATCGCATCAATGAATTCACCATTCAATTGGTGCCCTTGCGCCAACGCAAAGAGGACATCCCTCGGTTCGCCTCGCACTTCGTGGAACAAGCGAACCAACGTCTCGGCCGATCCGTGAAGGGTTTCGAACCTGCCGCCATGACCAAGCTCATGGACCACGGCTGGTCAGGAAATCTGCGCGAACTGGGCAACGTGATCAAGCGTGCTGTGCTCCTGAGTTCAGGAGATCATATCTCTGCGGATTGCCTTCCGGCCACCGTTCTGATGGGAGCACATACGCCAACCGGCACCCCGATCGACACTGATGCCCGTTCGCATGCCGACCCAGGCTTACGGGGAGTGGCCCATCAAGCCGAACGCGAGGCCATCCTCACCGCATTGGAACGCAATGGGTTCAACAAATCCAAGACCGCCGAGCAGCTCAACATCGATCGAAAGACCTTGTACAACAAGATCAAGGCGCTTGGGCTTGAACAATGAGGGCTGCAACGACATGTACGCGATCGGCCCTTTTGCGCGCCTAGTATCATGATACAGCAGCACTGCTGATGGAGCGTCAAGAACGACAACTCACACGACTGCTGTTCGTAGGCGTAACAGCGTTGATGCTGATGCTCGCCTATGTGACGTACTCGAACATGGAGGCCTATGTAACCTCCGTTCAACAGGTCAGCTTTCTGAACTCCGTCATGATCGAACTTGACGATGTGATGGGCACCATGCACGATGAGGAGACCGGCGCGCGTGGTTATTTGCTCGCTCGCGACTCCACCTTTTTGATCCCCTATCTCGAAGCCTTACGAAGGCGAGATGCGGAAGTGAACGATGTGGCCCGGATCACAAGCGGAACCGAATGGAAACAACCTCTCCTTCCGTTCTTCAGTGCCATCGAACGCGCCTCCTTCACCGCCCAATTGTTGGTTCAAGCGGAAGACAGCACAGGCGATCAACGATCGGTCAGCCTGCGCAGGCTGCAGCGTGCCAAGGTGGACATGGATGAGGTTCGCGCCCGTTACGCGCTCATCACCAATGAACTCCGCAGCAAGCGTCGCACCGCTCTTGAGGGATGGCAGTCCGACCGCTTGGCATCGCCGATCTTCATCGGAGCGTTCTCGATCCTCGCGGTCGCCGTTTCCTCCTTGCTTTTCTGGAGATTGTCTCGTGCCCTCAATCGAACAGAACGCGTTCGTGGCGATCTACGCAACATGGTCATGGACCTTGATCAAGAGGTTCGTGTGCGGGCCAGCGTTCAAGCCATGCTTCAAAAGATCCTGGACACTTCTCCAAGTGGGATCATGTCCTTTCGGAGCATCCGGAACGCACAAGGGATCATCGTTGATTTCGAATGGCTGTCGACCAATAAGATGGCTTGTACACTGGTCAAACGGGATGATCTCGTAGGTCGTGATCTTATGAAGGAGATGCCAGTTCACCGCTCCATCGGCTTGTTCGATGCATATGTCAATGTGGTAGAGACCGGCAAACCGTACATCAGTGAGTTCGATTTTGAAGGCACCGGGTTCGAGGGCCGATTCGCAAACCATGCCGTGAAGCTCGACGATGGCTTCTTGGTGATCTTCCAGGACATCACCGAGCAGCGTCGATTGCAGCAGTTGCGCATGGATGCCGAACGATTCCACCTTATAGGTCAAGTAACGCGGACCATCGCACATGAAGTCCGCAATCCGTTGACCAACATCCACCTCGCCATGGAAGAGATCCAGAGCGAAGCGGATCCGGAAAAGGACGAACTCGGACCCTACTTCCAGATCGTTTCGCGGAATTTGCAGCGCATCGGCGACCTAGTGAAACAGATGCTTGAGTCCACCCAAGCCAGGGACCTTCGGCTCACCTCGGTCCCGGTCGATGACCTTGTAGAGGGGGCCGTGCGGAAAGTGGCAGACCGATTGGCATTGAAGAGCATGGAGGCGAACGTCATTCCCTTGGAAGGCGCTTTCGTGGCTGTCGATCCCGACCTGATCATACTCGCCATGACCAACCTCATGGTCAACGCGATCGAGGCGATGGAACCTGGCAAAGGTGTACTCACCATTAGCGCAACCGAAGAAGGTGGCACCATTCGGTTGGAGATCCGTGACAACGGGAAAGGGATGTCGGAGAAGGTCCTTGCCCGCCTTTTCGACCCTTTCTTCACGGACCGCCCCGGCGGCCTAGGCCTCGGATTGACCACCGCTCAGAGCATTCTGAACGGTCATGGCGTTCTGTTGACCGTTCGCAGCACATTGGGTACAGGCACCACCTTCACGCTGCACTTCGCATCCCCCCAAAGTTGACCCGGCCCGACCGAGAACCGGGGGATTATGAGCCACATTCTTGGGGAATCAAAGCCCCGGACCGCGTCACCCCTTGTTCGCATAAACGACTGATCGTCAGTAGGTCGAACACAGGAGGGCAACTGGCACGGTTCCGGTCATGACCGATCATCAAAGGAACCTAACCCCAGAACCATGAAAACTCCAGTCATCAGATCGGTCGGCGTCTCAAAGGCAGGCATTGCTGCTATCGTGATCGCCGTTGGCTTCGCTTCCTGTTCCTCCGGTCCATCCGAAGGAGAGGTCGCAGCGCGGAACGAGGTAGAACGCTTGCAGAATGAACTACAAACGCGCGATTCCCTGATCGGCGAAATGACACTCTCCTTCGATGAGATCGAGCAGAACATCGCGTTGATGGACGATCGCGAAAAGGTCCTTGGCGAGAATGCAGAAGGCGAATTGAACATGGACAAACGCGGCCGCATGGTAAAGGACCTGCAGCTGATGAATGGCTTGATGCAGGAGAGCCGCGATCGGATCGCCGAACTCACTGAACGGTTGGACAAGAGCAAGATCGAAGCACGCGGACTGCGCAAGAAACTGAAGGACCTGGACAACATGTTGGCTTCACGCGATTCGTCCATCGCTGGTATGAAGGAAGAACTGCTCGCTCGTGATTTCAAGATCGAACAGGTGAATGAACAACTCACCAGCATCGAACTGGAGGTCGCCAAGCGCGAAGCGATCATCGAACAACAGACCAATGTGATGAACACGGTCTATTATGTTGTAGGCACGACCAAGGAATTGGAAGAGAGCGGCGTTGTGACCCGTTCCGGAGGACTGATCGGCCTCGGCAAAACGGCATCCATGAGCGGCGATGTTGCCACCGACAAATTCAAGGAAGTGGATATGCGTCAGACCAACCGAGTCCCATTGGGAGCCAAGAAAGCACATCTCGTGACCGAGCACCCGAAGAACAGCTACACGATCGTGGAACAAGGTGACGAACTGGCCTACTTGGAGATCAAGGATCCTGCGGCCTTCTGGAAAATGAGCAAGTACATGGTGGTCGAGGTGAAGTGACCGCGGCGGACCATTGTGCATGGCGGCGTTCGGGGGACCTGACGCCGCCGTGCTTTTGTGTACTCGTCCGTCCTGTAACTTTCGCAGAACTCCCTCGTCACACAGGAGAATAACGGGTTCCCTCACCCGCTGATGACGCTCGCTGATTACAATACCGCCGTGGACCTGCATGCCGATGGCATCTATCGCTTCGCGGTGAAACACCTCCGCGACGAAGACCTCGCCAAGGATGTGGTGCAGGAGAGCTTCGCCCGGCTGTGGATCAGGGTGGATGACGTGGAGGGGACCAAGGCTAAAAGCTACCTCTTCACCACGGCGCATCACATCATGGTGGATGAAGTGCGCAAAGGACAACGGAGCCAGCGAATGGAAGACCACCACACCCATCTTTCGGCTACAACGACCGCTCAACCGGACCTGAAGGCGATCCTCGACTCCGCGCTCGCCACCTTACCCGATATTCAACGGAGTGTAGTGCTGTTGCGCGATCTGGAGGGGTACAGCTATGATGAGATCGCCGAACTGACACGTTTGAGCTTGGCCCAGGTGAAAGTGTACATCTACCGTGGACGCACGGCTTTGAAGAATTACATCGGACAATTGGACCTCGTGCTTTGAACGGACACATCGACCATACCAACTACGAAGCCTGGCTGCTTGACCGTCTGGATGGGATGCTCGCCCCTGACCAAGAACGGGAACTCGATGCTTTTCTGTTGCTGTATCCGGAACTGGTTCCTATCGTGGATGATCTGCCCACGGTCACGGCGATCGCCGACCAGTTATCCACTGCGGAGAAGGAAGCGCTCAAACGTGCACTTCCACCAACGGGGCCGATCAGTCGTGTGAATGCGGAGGACCATATCATCGCTCGACTGGAAGGTGACCTTGGAGCCAAGGAGCTTGTGGCCTTGGCCGCCTACCTTAAAGAGCACCCCGAACTGCAACGTGTGGAGCGGCTGTACACATTAACGCGGTCGGAGTCCATTTCGGAGCGATTCACTGGGAAACAGGAACTGGAGCGCCATTTCCCACCCACTTCTTATCTGAATGCATTCACCTTGACCGACCATCTTATTGCGCAACTGGAAGGGGACTTGGAACCCTCGCAAGAACAAGCGCTCGAAGTATACCTGAGCCAACATCAAGAAGCGCGGCAACAGCAACGGTTGGTGCAAGCCGCACGGATCGATCCGGAACTCCTACCCTACCGGTCGAAGGCGGAACTGAAGAAGGGTGGGCGTGCCATTCCGATCGGGGCTGGGCGCTCGATGGTACGTTTTGCGGCTGCCGCCTCCATTGCTCTTCTATTCGGCTTTGGTGCTTGGTTCCTACTGATGCGTTCCCCACGAGCCCCTGAGATCGTTCAGGTGCCGAAGAATGCTTCACCGACAATCACGCCGGCCACCGAGGTAACGCCTGATGCATTGGCACAGACAGCACTAAAAGAACCCGAAGGAGCTATCGTCCCGGAAAACCCGGAGGTGAATAACCAACAAGCTCCAAAACCATCCGTACTTCCGATCAAGGGCTCTGGATCGCAGATGCCAGTAGCACCCGTTGAAGGTGGCACGCCCGATAGCCAGCCGGTTCCCGAACACCAGGAATTGCCTCAACAGGCACCCAAGAAAGTGCCGGATACTACTGCCCCGCCGGTCGAGCAATTGGCCCAAGTGCCGGAGCGCACCCCTTCCATTGTTCGTGCTATGGAGCAACCGACATCGCTGGGCGGATTACTTGCTGCCACGGTCCGTGGAACGGTTTTGGATGAAACCGACCGGAACACCGACCCCTTGGACGGTGATGATGCAGTGGCCGCCGTGGATCGTGGCCTGAAGGTCGTTGGTGGCCATCACTCGGGACTCACTGTGGGCCGTGGCGAAGACGGTGGTGTGAACGCTTTCCAGTTGCGATTGGGGCGGAAGCTCGGCATCACTGCGAGTCGTTGATCCTTGATCCGATCACGCGTTTTCGGTACAAGCTGTGGCGGCATCTCCGCTCATACCACCCTCCTCGCCGTTCATCACGATCCCTCCCGAACCCTGTAACTGACCCTGGAGGATCACCGTCCTATGAACAAATAGGACCAACACCACACGGCCATGAAAACCACCATCACCCGCACACTGCTTCTGTTCGCTACGGTATTCACCTTCGGCTATACACGGGCCGCAGAACCACTCCGTGTTCCCGCGAATACAAAGCGCTCCAATCTGGAACGGAACTTGGATCGCGCACTTCGGAACAACATCTCGTATCCATTGCTGGATCGAGCGGATATGACCGGAGAGGTCTTCGTCAGTTTCGTGATCAACACGGAAGGACGGATCGAAGTGCTGGAGTGCAACTCGGCGAACGAGCGCCTCAAGAGCTATGTACTCCGCAAGCTGGCACGCATCGACATCGGCGATAACCCGGAGGGTAGCTGGAAGACCACGCACATGCGGTTCAACTTCCACCGTGAGAAGGCTTGATAGCTGAACACCCTAAAGCTTATGAAGCCCCGCTAAGCGGGGCTTCTGCTTTTTCTTAGACGCCTGTAACAACGCCTGCACGAGTCCGTCCTAGATACAGAAGACCACGACCATGAAGAAGATCCTCGCCTCCATCCTACTGATATCCCTTGGCTCGCTCACGCAAGCCCAACAGGACAGCACGGCTACACCCGAGCAATCGGAAAGTCACGCCTTATCCTTGGGGGTGAACTCGAAGGACGGGGCTTTCGCCCGGGTTACACCCATCGACACCACCAAGAAGTCGAATCCACTGGTCATCACGACCCAGCGCAAGAAGATCACGATCATCTCGGAACCCCGCGATTGGGCATCGGAGGAGGATAGCATCGCC